>JGI24422J19971_10001116_pt1 | contig 16110 bp, 16 predicted proteins | sample DeeMarSWOR152_54_FD_19971 | JGI IMG/M metagenome (IMG submission 19971) | reverse complement strand
CAAACGGATATCACCAACACAATCAGAGCAAGCAAAGAGAAAAACCCTACAATAGTCTTGACGAATTTTCCAGCCGAAACCCATTCAGAATATAGAATATTCTCCATTGTGATTCACAATCATAAATTAGTATAAGTCCAAAATTAATTTTTTGACGGTTTTTGATTTCAAACGAAAGGAAAAGCAGTCTCTGGCAACCAATGAATTGACAAACTCCACTTTTAATCAGTTGCTTAAAAAGACTAATAGAAGATACTTCTATTCTATGTTAAGCCTGTCATGAACAATGAGTTTCTGAAATAGGCGGAGATATTCTTAGGCGTTCACATTGTATCCAAGCGACTTAAGTTCTTTGACAATCCCTTCGTAGCATTCCCCTATGTTTGCATTGAATTTTTTGTAAACAACTCCAAGTATGTCGGAAGGCAACTCGATATCACCTGTGTATAAGCAACAAACTCTTTCGCGACCAATTTTCCCCACAAAATAGCCTAATTCCCAAATAACATTTTGGCGTGCCCGATAACGCAAACCAAGCTTTTGGTTTTCTTCTTTCTTCATTTCTTCATACGAATCCACATCAATTCCAACATCGTCAGGAGTCAGAATAACAAAGGCATAGCCAACATCTAAGGTTTCTTGCTCAGGTTTCTCGATTATTGTTCTTCCTTTATCTGGTTGCTCAGAAAGAATTATGGGATTGAAGCCGAGTTTCGCAATTAATCGCGCAAGTTCAAGTTTAGGTTTGTCAGCTCTACCATGAACAATAAAAAAATTTTTACTCATCAGGGATGCACCTTCTAACTTTGAGAGTTCGTAGAGCGGTTCAGGTGCAAGTATGTTGGCAACTTCTCTCAAAACTTTGCGCTGGAGCAACTGAAACTGTGTCAGGAAGAATAAAGCTTTATCCAATTTTTTCTGCGCCAAGTTATCTCTTAATTCTTTTGAGGCATCCACAAAATCTCTCATGGCGCACTCAATATCCTCTGATGAGACTCCTCTAACTTCAGCCCCAGCAATACCTAATTTACACATATGCTGAAATAAATCATCTTTTTTCATCGCTGTCCCAAGAAGCATAACTATCTGTTCAATGTCTGGCTTAAGTTGAATGCCCTCAAGTTTGTCTTGTTCTATCAAAAATTCTTCCGTTGCATCAATAAACCGTTGGCGCAATTTTTTGATTCTTCCTTCTGTGTTCATCTGAACTCCCTTTTACTGCGCTAATTACTTCAATAGTTTCAGCTATAACACTTTTGCATTTTTGGCAAGTCTCAGTTTTGAATAACATATACATGTAGATAAACGCTTTAACTTTCGATTCTGAGGTTGCTTGCCCTGAAAATACCTTTTCGACCGCAAATCTTCCCCCTTTTTGTTGCCGCGTACACGAAAAAATATACAAATCGAAGTTTTGCTGAAATATGATTCACTACTGATTATGAATTCATAAATAAATGACATAAATTGTCAGTTTTCGTTCGATAAATACTAAATTAGAAAGTTAACCAAATTCCCCTTTTGTTCAATACCACAAGCGCGCGTGATTTTGATTGCACACAAATGGCACAGTGGATGCGGAGCCAAAATTAATGAGTAAATATCAACGTTTCTACAACTCTCATCAGTTCACTCTATCTGCTCTAAGAGCAAGACATCGACCATCTCTTCACTAGGTCACGACCGAAGTTTATTATAACGCAAAGTAGCCTTTTACTAGATTGAGAGATCTTCGTGAGTTTGTTTGATGAAGAGAAGATCACTAGTGAATTGAAAGGAAATACGCTTAGAGCTTACTGGGCTCTCCTGAATTCGAAGGATGGCGTTATAGGCGTGAGGGAACTTCAGAGGCAGCTAGGTTTTTCTAGTCCGACGTTAGCGGCTTATCACTTGAACAAGTTGGTGGAACTTGAGCTTGTTGTAAAGGAGAGGGGCAATTACAGGCTCGAAAGAGAGGTCAAGGTCGGTGTGCTCAAACAGTTCATAAAGCTAGGCAGCTTCTTGCTCCCACGATATGTTCTTTATGCAACCATGTTTACAATGCTTCTGATCTTCTTTCTTACACAGCTAGGGCAGAGGGGGCTGAGCTTCTACAGCAGCTTTGCACTAATTTTAGCGATTCTCAGCACAGTGATTGCATGGTATGAAACCATAAGAGTGTGGATGCAGAAGCCCTAGCCTACAGTGTGCAACAAATTGTACATAGTGTACAAAAGCATTTCATTAAATAACTCAATTACAATTTTAGATCTGATAAAATTGGAGTTGAAACGAATGAAAAGTGAGACCTTGGTCATTACTTGTGTTTGGACATTTGTGCTAGTCGTCGTCGTTGGATATCTCTCGGCGGGCATTCTGTGGACAGACTACAATATGATGGCGAATGTCTTCACTGTCGGTCTTCTATTGTTCTTTATTGCATCACTTTTAACTGGTGCTATCGTATATTTGGCCCCTAAGAAGGTCAACGGCGAGCGCAAACTGATCGATGAACTGCAAAACCTACAGTTGAAACTCGATGAACTCACCGGTGAAGTCGAACGAATCAAGGGGCTTTCGAGCGATTGAGTCCTCTGTACTCGGGTGGGAAAATGCGAAATGGCCTACAATAGGAGGAAGATCGGTGCTTTCGGAGGCGTGGGTGCTGCCATAGCTACCGTCATCATTCTGGCATTTCTTTGGGCACCGCTTACGGAAGTGGGGCTAGTACCCATTGTGGAACTAGAATCAGTCATGCCAGGTACCCTTGCAATCACCCTCATAACGGATACGCCAGACATCAAAGTTACAGAGCTCAAACTCACCATCGACAGACTTGAGGTTAAGCCGCTGAACGGAAACTGGAGTGAAACAGGGCTTCCCGGTGGGAGAGTCTCCTTTGATTTGCTTCAACGTCAAGGCACTTTCATAGCCACCGTCATAAGTAATCTAGAGCCAGAAACTATGCTAAGAATGCATATCGTGCAGCAAATGGGAAAGATAGACCAACCGATCAACCAGTACGCAAATGCAACATTGAACAACGGCGATGTCGTTAACGTCGTTCTCCCAAGCGAATATATCGAGGTGAAGACGCCGATCGTCATGGGCATGAGAGTGTACATAGTAAGAAAATGAAGCATGTTGAGAAGGAGGTTCAGATGCATGTTGAGGAAACTTTTCAAACTGAGAAGTATATTGATTGTAGGTTCAAGTATAGCAGCATACCTTCCTATTGTAGCGGGAATAATAGAGCCAATGATCTGGCCACTGTTGCTAGCCTCTCCTTTACTATATCATTTACTCTACTGGTGGTGGGAACCACTTGCTCAATACTTCTTCCCGGCATGGTGGTTCGTCACCAGCCACATAATAGGAACTCACTGGGTCAAGCAGGTTGCACCCTTTGTGATCGGGGGTGGAACGGCAGTTTTGCTGAAAGGCCTGGCACAGATAGTCCACGCCAAGACTCGAAAGAGGGGGCTAGTCACCACAGGAGTCTACAAATATGTCAGACATCCACAGCACCTTGGAATAGCGGTCATGTCCTTTGGGTTCTTGATGTCGAATGGTTACGGGATTCGTGTAGGGGACATCATCGCTTGGACCTTAGTAGTCTTCATCTACATTCTTCTTGCAGACAGCGAAGAAGCGGCTCTTGAGAACGAGTTTGGAGAATCCTATCTAGATTACAAGCGGAAAGTGCCTTACACGATTCCTTTCCTACCCTCAACATACGGGCGGTTCCCAAAGCTCCTGCCCAATCATGGATGGCAAAGGAAACCGGCTCTCATCGGAGTTTACATACTTGTTTTGGCGACGATAGCTTGGCTTTTGACCCATGTACCTACCCTCCACACGAGATGATCAAGAGGATTATAAGATGAGTCGGCTCAAGATATATGGGGCATTATCGGCGGCCTTCTTAATCATCACAATTGGTGTATGGTGTATATTGCATAATGTATCTATAATATCGACTGGGGGTTTCGGGATCTACCTTTTGGGTACTGACGAAGTCGTCGTATCGGATGAGGACATTGTGTATTATACGAAGGCTAGCCACGAGGTTAAACTGACCGAAGAAGGAGCCAAGAAAATCGAGAAGTTAAGTTTGACAGTGCCTTTGAATGGTACAAAGTTTATGATAAAGATTAACGGCAAGAGATTTATGGCGGGTGGTTCTGGTCTCCCATCTCGTCAATCCCGTGTTCAGGTGTAGTGATTGAGACTCTTGTTAAAAACGAGACGATAAAGATAGAAACCGGGTATCCTTCTTCTCATTTTCAGGGCGAAGACCCTAGAAATAACTCGGCAGTCTTCAACTATTTCCAGGCGGTAGGAAAACTCGTTGATTAAGCGGGCAATATCGGAAAAATAACGTATCCTAACGCGCTATTCATAGTTAGCGTCTGTAAAAACTAGCAGTATTTATCACATTCATTTTATCACAAATTCATAAAGCATTTCTTTAAAGCATTTCAAATTCTGACTCGCAGAGCCTCAAATACAGGAGCCTCAAATGAACAACAAGATGATGTTACTATCTGTGGTAATTCTTAACGTTGTTATAGCTTCAGGAATAGTGCTTTTACAATTAATGAACCAGGGAACTGTTAATAGCCAAGTTTCAGAAGAGATGCTGCAAATCAACAATTCAGGCCTTTGGTACGGATGCGGTTTCACTTACGCTCAAGCCTCCGTCTTAATATATAAGACTAAGAACACACCTGGGATGTTGCAGGAGATTACAATTCTGGGAATAAAGAGTGATTGAAGTGACATATATTATTGGAAGGGAGAGATCGGTTCAGTTTCGAGTCTCAGCCCTGCTTCAAACGAGTTGAATGGATCCATTATTAGAATTGCAGTTGACGGGAACGAGCGGACATTTCAACAGGCATAAGAAAAGATAGAACTAGAGCGCGCGCTGGAAGAGGAAAACAAATTAATAGAAGATGGATTTGAATATGTGCGCTACAGCGAAAAGCACGATGTAGCAATCTACAGAAAACCAAAGTAGTATAGTCTAGAGCTCCGGTAGTATAGTCCGGTCAAGTATAACGGCCTCTCGAGCCGTGGACCCGGGTCCGAATCCCGGCCGGAGCACTACAAATTTACGGTCAAAACAAAAACAGAGCAATTTCAGGTTTTAATCTATTTATAAAAGGGTCTAGCCCTTAGAACCGTCTGTCCTTTTTCTCCTGTTTCAACATTTGACTCGCCAAGGTCGTCAAAAAGACTACGCTAAACGCCAACACTGCTATGCCTATTTTGTACGTAAATTCCATGTCGGAATAAAAAATTGCGAAAACGGACACTAGCATCAGCGCTAACACCAAGATTTCTTGCACGCCGCTCAAGTTTTTTAAGCCTAATCTCAAGCTCATTTCTATCCCAGTTAAGTACCCTCATTCTTCCACAGCGCCACTTATTAATTTTCTCTTATTGGCTGTTTTCTGCCTAAATGATGGAACTTGGCGCGCGTTCTCGGATTATGCCGATTTAGCCGCTCTTCGGAATCACACGTATAGGATATTGTATAGTGTTCACATATGAATATGCCAGGGTTGTGATCGTGTGCGTCGTAATTGGGTGTTGCCGCCTGTTGTCAAAGACGTTCCAGTTTCGTTTTTCTCGTTTTTCATTGTACGTTTTCACCTTTTGGTGTGTAAACCTTTAAATCAGTTATTTTGATATACAAAAACTGATAATTGAGAATTCCGATTTTCAATTTCAATCAGACCAATAGAGGTGATTTTACACGACTCAAGAAAGAACGTTTGAGATTAAATGCGATGAATGTGGCAGAAAAGCCACGGTCCCTTTCAAGCCTAAAGCCGGCAGGCCCGTTTATTGCAGGACCTGCTTTTCTAAACGCAGGTCAGACCGACTAAGTAAAGCCCAACTAAACTTCGGTTTTAACGAGAAGAATGCATGGGCACGACGAGGAGATGATTTCACGGGCAGAAGAGAAGAACACCCAACTAGCATTTTTCAAAAATAAATGAAATGCAAAAACAAATTTTTGCTTTCTTCACTTGTTTTCATATTTGTGTTTGCGAATTTTTTTATTCTTTAGATGTCTCAATAGCTCGTAACGCCATTTTCCTGATTCTGCCTTTCTCTTCCAAGGTATTCATCATCTCCAACACTTGTTGACGAAATCTCAACGCGCGCGCGCTCAAAGATGAAAATTAACATTCAATAATATAGTCAAAATATTTGTCGTACGGGTTCTCCAACTCCATCATTTGTTTTGTAGTTAGATTTTCAAAATATCTTCTAAAGGGTCTCATCGAATTGTTATGAGCAGAAATCACAACATTAACTTTCTCCCTTGCCATTAGGACTCGCAAATCGTTCACGAAAGAAAGAACCCTTCTTTCAACCATTTTCATTGATTCCCCTCCAGGAGGAGGGACGTCATAGGATCTGTGCCATAGGTCAAATAGCCTTTTGCCATATTTTTTGATCACAGTTCTGTGATATTTCCTCTCAAGATCTCCGTAAGACCTCTCTATCATTCTATCATCAACGATAACTCTCCTGCATTCAGGGTGATATTTCAGAACTATTTTCAAACTATTCGACGAACGAGAAAGACTCGTCTTAAACGCTATTTGAAACTTTTTCTCACTTAGTTTTTCAGCGATCAAATTGGCTTGTTCTATTCCTCTATGTGTTAATCTCGAATTTGCCCATCCAGTGAATCTTCTGCTTCTATTAAAGCTGGTTTCACCATGCCTGAAGATGTAAATATGGAGTTTCATATCATATTCACGGTAATTATTCCAATCTTGCTTATTTATGGTCATAGGCGCGCTTAGCAGAATCCAATTCAGTTAATTCGAGCAAAATTAAAGGATTAGGATCATGGTTCCAATTCCAGCCAAAATCATAAAAAATTGTCGTGTAGCAGACACGAATCCCAACTTTTTCATATAGTTTGGGGTATAAATCTGTTAAGGCGATGTATAGAAAGCTCGTTGCTGAGAATGCCCTAACATAAGGGACGGCAGGTTACACAATCTCTAAAGTGTATTAAGCCAAGATCGCTGCCGGTAAAATGCTCAAACTTTATAGAGCATTTAACAGTAGAGCATTTTTTTGATAGCGCGCGCTGATGTGACTGGATTGAATTTTGACGGGCGTGGTGAGCGAATGGCTAAGGGATTTTGCATTCATGTTTTGATTTTCTCAAGAATTTCCTGTGGCAAGACTGTTCTTCTCGCCAGTTTCGTGGCAAAAGCCTTAAAAATGTCTCAACCATGAGTTGAAAAGAAAGGTATAGTTTTTGCGAAACCAAGTCTCGGCGGATACCAAGAAAAAAGCGGTGCTGTTCACGGTTTTAGCTGGCTTTCTATGGGGTACGTCTTTCCCAGCCATAAAAATTGGCTTACAGTATATTGACGCGTACACATTTGTCTTCTTGAGATTTTTGATTGCTTCTCTAACGATGCTCTTTGTAATGCTAATAACAAAGAACTCGGGTTTCAGCTTCAACAAGAAACGCTTGATTTTCTTCTTAGGATTCATCAATGGTACGGCTTACTTGCTGCAATATATGGGCATGGTTTACACCCTCGCTGTTGCATCATCACTATACGTCAACCTCAGCGTTGTGTGGGTCGCCTTGCTAAGCCCTATCGCGGTACGGGAACGCTTGGGTGGAAAAAAAGTGGTAAGCGTGATAGTTAGCCTTCTCGGAGTGGTGTTAATGACAACGAATTTGAATTTTGAGTCACTCGGCACAGCAGATATAATGGGGGACTTTCTCGTGCTCAGCGCGGGGCTCCTTTGGGCTCTCTTCATTATCTACAATAAGCCTTTGGTTGGTGAGAGCAACAGCATGATTCAGTCAATGACTTGGATTTTGTTCTTTACCATGTTACCGCTGTTACCGACTGTGGCTTTTTCGCCAGAAAAATTCTTTTGTTTACCGTGGAACGCTTGGCTTGCAATCATATATACAGCAATCCTCTGCTGGGTGGTTCCATACTATTTTTGGCTAAAAGGGTTGAAGCACATTTCTCCCGTAACTTCTGCCGTAATTCTATTAACTGAAATAATAGTTGCCGTAGCGATTTCCACAGTCGTCCTCGGAGAAGCCCTGACGGTTGTCTCTGGCATCGGCTCCATCTTCATAATAATCGCTATCCTTTTAGTCTCATAAGAAGGCAGGATTGAGATTCTTAGTGTTAGAGCTGAAGAAATTCTTTATCGTGTGAACCTAATTGTTATGGGCGTTGTTTTCCTAATCAATTTGTAATTGCAGGAGTTTTGGTTTCTTCTAAACCGAAGCGCTTGTGTGGCTGACAGTGACAGCGATTGGCTGGCAGAGTGGCCTGCAGGCAATACACGGACACACACGGGCACGAGCGGAAGCACACACGTGAAGGCGGAGGAAAAAGATTAAAAATAAATCGGGTCTATTTTCTAATAGGAAATGTCTTAACAGAATTTGTTCTAGGTGTTTGTAATGGGAAAATCTGTTCAGAAATATTTGTTGATGATTAAACTAAGTCCTAACATGGCTGCAAAACTTCATGAACCACTGATGGAATTTAACGAAAAACCAATTGAAGGCGTGAAACTTGAAGAATCATATCAAGTCTTTGGTCAATGGGATTTCGCTGTTCTGTTCCAAGCAGACACTAACGATAATGCCTTGCATTTTGTCGGAGACAAAATCCGCTTGATAGATGGTGTACTCGAAACTCTTACCATACCACTAGCGCCAATCAAGGATTACCGCAAGTAGCGCGCGGGTGATATCTCCACCGTAAGTTCAATAAGCTTTTATAAGAATATTAATGAGATGACTATGAGAAAATGCACTGCTTACAAACGCGAAGGCGCAGATTGAATGCCCTACATTAAAAAAATTGAACTTAAAGGCTTCAAGTCTTTCGGACCGCAAAATGTTAAAGTAGTCCTAGATAAGGGTTTCACGGTCATAACTGGTCCGAACGGAAGCGGAAAAACCAATATCATGGACGCGGTTTTATTCGCTCTCGGCGAGCTAAGCTCAAGAAGGCTTCGCGCCGAAAGTGCGGCTAAGCTGATTTTCCATGGCTCTGAAAAGGCAGGGCTAGAAAGGGCGAAAAGGGCTAAGGTGACAATTCAATTTGACAATTCAGACGGTGTAATGCCTGTTGACACGATCACAGTTACGGTTTCGCGGGAGGTTTACAGAAATGGCCAAAGCGTTTACAGGCTGAACGGCCGAAGAATCTCGCGGACGCACATACTCGAAGTTCTCTCTATGGCTGCTATAAGCAGCGTGAGCCAAAACATAATCCCGCAGGGCACCATAACACGATTAACCGATGTTACCCCGATGGAACGCAGGAAAATCATCGAAGACTTGGTGGGAATCGCCCAGTATGACGCTGAAAAGGCTGATGCAGAAGAGAAACTGCGCGTAGCAGACATCTCGATCCGCACGGCTATGGGTAGAATAGATGAAGTTCAGAAGCGAGTGGACGACCTTGAGCGGGAACGCAACCAACTTTTACGATACAGTTTCATACAAAACGAGATCAAAAAATTCGAAGCTGTCAAAATCTCCCACGACATTATTCAGCTAAACAAAAAAATTGAAGAAACCTCAGCTCAAGCTGACAAGGTCAGAGGCAAAGTTGAAAAGCTCCGTGAATTACGCAACGCTCGCAGGTCCAAAAGGCGAGAGGTCGAAGGAGAATGGCGAAAACTCAGCTCAGAAATGGTTGAGGAAGGCGGTTCACAAGTACTGAAAGTGCAGATAAGAATTGGTGAATTAAAATCCAAACTCACAGAACTTACTACAAAAATAAGTTCTGGACAGGCAAGTCTCGAAAGCCTAAAACGCGTGAGAGAGAACAACCTAGAGCAGTACCAGTCTATTAGAGACGGAATTCAAGAAAATCGATTGAAAATTAGAAAGTTACGAGTTGAATACGAAAAGCTTCAGTCTCAGATCAGCGCAAAAGAGGTTGAACATGAAGCTCTGGCACAGGAGGCGGCTCAGCTTTGGGGCGGTCTAGGCGAAAACAGCAAGAAAATACGCCAGATCGAAATGCAAGTCGACGCGCGCTATAAGAAGCTTGCCTTCTTAAGATCAGAATACTTAAGAGATAGGACCGCTGTTCAACTCAGCTCCAAGCGGCTCAGGGAACTGAATGAGCGCAAAGAAGGATTCACTGCAACGCTTTTAGAAATTGAGACCTCGCTGGCTGAACTTGACAAGGTCCAGAAAGAACAGAGGGCGCAACTTAAGAGTCTTGAGCGTACTCTTGAGCGAAGAACGGTCCAAAAAGGGGCTGTTTTAAAAGAAATTTCTGAAGCGGGAAAGATAGCGAATTCAGCAAAGGAAGCGGTTATAGAATTCGTTACACAGAGGGAACTTGCTGAGACTATAGCGGCTGAAGAAAAGGCCTTAAGAAGCATAGAGGAATTGGGGGAGTTAGGCGCAATCTCGGGTATCTACGGACGATTGCGCAAGCTGATCAAAGTTGAGAAAACTTATAGGAAAGCGATAGCCGCGGCTGCCGCTGGATGGCTTAATGCTCTAGTTGTGAAAGACATTGATTCAGCATTTACATGCACGGAAACTCTGAAAAGGATGAAGCTGGGAAGAGTAAAGATTATTCCGCTCCAAGGAGCTTCAAATCCTAGATCTCTAAAAATACCTGAAAGAGCGGGCGTAAGCGGTGTTGCTTCGGCATTTGTTAAATGCGCGCGAAATTACGAGCCAGCAGTTAACTACGTTTTTGGAGACACCTTGATAGTCTCTAATGACAAGACTGGGTTTACACTCTCAAGTGAAGGCTACCGCGCTGTGACTGTCAATGGGAACCTTTATGAGGTTGGAGGTGCCTTCGAAAGTGGTTATTACAGGTCTCCTATAGACTTTTCAAAAATTATTCCCAGTGAAACAGCCATCAAAAGCCTTGATGACGCGGTGAAAGCGCTCCAGCAACATCTTTCTCAAAGAGACAACGACATGTCAGTCTTCGAAGAGGAAATTGAGCGTACCAAAATTGAGATTGCTCGCCTCTCCGATTCCGTAATTACTCTTGACAGGGAAATGGCTAGAGTAAAACGAAATGTCAAACGAACTCAAAGCAACGTTAAACGCGTGGAAAAATACTGTGCAAAACTTGAAAAGGAAATAAAGACTGGAAAAACCCAGATGGGATTATACAGGTCTGAAAGAAGCGTTATTCAGAGAGAAATTCAGAAATTCCAAGTCGAGCTTGCAGTTCTAAGGAAGAAAACTGATGTCGGGCACATTCAGGAGTTGGAGCTTAAACGAGAGAAGCTCGCGGAGGAGATAATCACTCTTAGGCAGCACTTGGGCACGGTTCAGACTGAAATTTCTACACTTCAATCCCAATACGACAATGTCTTGCGAGTTGGGTATAAAAACGCCAAGATCCAGCTCTCGAAGGTTAAACAGCAGCAGAGAAAAGTTGATAAGGAAGTCGTTGAAGCGCTTCAGGAGCGTGAATCTCTAAAGCAGGAAATTTCAGATGTGGAAAAGAGCCGCGTTGAACTTTCTAAGGCGATTTTTTCAGCGAAAGAAGAAGCTGAAAAGTTCACTACGCAGATAGATGCGATTGACGAGGAGCTTCGAAAGTATGACACGGAGTACGAGCAAGCTGACATGCTTCTAAATCAGCTCCAATTTGGCGTTCAGACTTCCCAGTTGCAGCTTCAGCAACATCAAAATCGGCTTAAACAATTTGGCTACGAGCAGCCTTTAGAAACCACGGAAAAACAAGTTGAAGAGGCCGCAACCTCAATCCAAATGATGCAGTTTGAACTTGAAAGAATAGGTGGTGTGAACCAACTTGCCTTGTCGCATTACGCAGAACAAATTTCAAGATACAGAGAATTATCCTTGCGTTTGAATGAGCTTGAAAGAGAGAAGCAAGCTATCGTGCAGTTTATGGATGAAATTGAAGCCAGGAAACGTAAAGTTTTCATGGATGCGTTTGAAACAATCAACCTGAACCTTCAGAACTACTTTTCCAAATTAACTGGAGGCGGCAATGCCTTTCTAAAGCTTGAAAAGCCAGAGGAACCTTTCCACGGTGGCATAGACATGCTCGTGCAGTTCCCTAATAAACCGTCTATAGTTGTTAGCGGTGCAAGCGGTGGCGAACGTTCAGTTTCAGCCGTCGCCTTCATATTCGCCTTGAAAGAGTTTACACCTACGTCCTTCTATATTCTTGACGAGATAGACGCGCATTTGGATGCTTTTCACATTTCAAAACTCGCCGATGTCCTTTTAGAGGAGTCTGAGAAAATGCAGTTCATAGTGATCACTTTAAAACCGGAGATTGTAAACAAAGCCCAAAAAGTTTACGGCGTGTATGAGCGCAACGGCGTTTCGAACGTGATCTCCGCAAAGTTCTTGGAGGCGACCAGCTAGTGTCAACAACAATGAGAAAGCCTTTCTATTTGCGACCTCCATGGAACATTCTCTTCGAGATTAGTAAACTCGAAAAGCTCACGCCTTGGAACGTGAACATCGCTTACTTGCTCACATCGTTTCTTTTGGAAATGGAAAGAACAGGAAAGGTGGATTTCAGAGCTTCAGGTGTGGCGTTGGATTCTTCTGCCCTCATCTACCTAATGAAGTCAAAACTTCTGCTCACTCTTCAGGAACCTCCGATGCCGCCGAAGGCGCTGCAAGATTTTGTTCCGCCGCCTCTGTTTTTGCCTCTGAGGCACGAGCTGACGTCGACAACAATTGGGCGTCTGCTGGAAGTTTTGGACGATGTGCTGAAAGGTGAAAAACTGCCTCGTTTGGCCAAAGTTGTTGCTCAGCCTGTTCTTCCAGCAGTATCCGACATCCTGTCTCAATTGGACGTTTTCTTGATGGAAATCGAGATGCAGATGGAGAAACTGTACGCTCTTCTCTGCAAGAAAGTTAAAGGCGCGGGAATAATCGAGTTTTCAACGCTTATGAAAGGGGCTGCTCGGATGGAGGCGATTCGCACATTTATTTTACTTTTGTTTCTGGCGCAGTATGGGAAAGTGAGTTTGTGGCAGAACGAGGAAACAGAAGAATTGTACATAGCTGTGGGGAACTTGAACGTTGCAGGGGACGAAAAAACAATCCGCTAATACGAAGGCTGAGGCTAAGCAGGCGCAAGAGGCAGAGAAAACGCAACGTTGCCTGAAGTTGTTGGAGGCAGCCTTGTACGTTGCTGGTCGTCCTTTAGACCTTAATGAGTTATGTTCAGTTTTAAGCACGAGGTCGAAAAAGAAAACTAAAAAATTCACTAAAACTCTCATGAAAGAGTATTCAGCTCGAAACACTGCGCTCGAAATATTGGAGCTAAAGGATGAGCGCTACGTTTTGCAGTTAAAAGCAGATTTTACCCCGTTGGTTAAGAAACTCGTCAATAGACCTTTGCTTTCCGCTGGTCCATTGAAAACGCTTTCTTACATCGCTTATAGGCAACCTGTCTCGCAGAAAAGAGTAATCCAAGTGCGAGGTCAGCATGCTTACGGTCACGTAAAGCTTCTTAGGGACATGGGATTAGTTGCAGCTGAACGCGCTGGGCGGTCAATGACTCTCAGGACAACTGATTATTTTGCCGACTATTTCGGGTTGACCTATGACACCGCAACAATGAAGAGAGAGTTAAAACGCATATTCGGAGCAGCAATCAAGAAAGAGAGCTAATCCTAAAACGGATGCATTCAAGTTGTTCGTTGCGGCGGTTGCGTGTTCTCTAGTGCTCGGAAAATACTATGGGTCCATCAATTAAAGAACTATTATTGAATACCAGAATACTAGTGCTATAGATTAACAACGCGCGCGTATTCTAAATTTCTCCATTCATATTATGTTCAGTCCTGAAAGAATATTTAACGACCATCGAAGATCAGTTTTGGGTCATCTGGAAAAGTCTAGAAATTGAAATGGCCAACCATGTTCAAATGGATACATGCAGAGTGAAGAGTATGTCTGTCCAGCTTAAGAAAATAATCATTGTTAATGTCTTGATAAGCCTGCTCTTTTTGGTCTTTAGTATTTTGTCTTGGGGTAATTTCTATTTTGTTATTAATTCTTCCTTTGATTGCTTTAGGTGCAGATTTAAAACTCATTGCAAATATAGCTCTTACACTTTGACGATGCTCTCTAAGGTCTAAGCTGTTTGTTTGAACACTTATCTTTTATTGCTAAATAAACCAGGAAGAATGCTATGTTTGATGAAGATCTGAGTAGACCCTGCGATTCTTGTGGTAAACCTATTGGAGGAGGCTACAGTTACTGTCCTAAATGCAAGATTTACTTCTGTCTTTGCTGCAGCATCGTTTTGCAGAACATTACTAAGGAGTATCAAGTGAAGTGCCCTATGTGCGGTGAAGAACTTAGATGAGCATTTTTACCAGACTAAACGAATAGTGATTAAAAAGCAACTGTGAATGAATCAATATGAGTATCTTCTATAAAAGTTGGTTTTGTTTTTTTGCGAAAAAATGCACAAAAATAGCTATATGTTTTTTCGATAGTAAAGCAAGGTTGTAGAAGGTAGCAGGTACTTGGAAAGGAGGTGATTGAAGTGAATAGGAAAATCCTATTGATAATTTTAGCATTAACTGCCGTTTTGTTGGCAACCCCATACATTGGAATGGTGCATGCAAAGCCACCCACGGATGTTCTATTTTATGTCCCAATGGAGGGATTTGGAGGAACAGGTGAGGTTAGACAAGTAGGCAATAGCAACAACTGGATTTCTTATGCGAGTACATTTGGTTTTCTCGAAGGCGACATTGAGGGAAGCATGACTGCAGAAGCCCATTGGATATGGCATTTTGAGGACGAATGGGTGGGACCGGAAGAGGATCCGTATATGCTAACCGTACCTCACAGCTCTAATGGCGGCTCAGTACTTACCGTTGATCCAGATACAGTCATGGAAAATTCAGTAACGGGTACACTAACCCTAAAGTTCGTTACACGTGGCAATGAGTTTGCAGGAACATGGGTAATCAAAGGCGGCACAGGCGACCTGAAGGGCATTACTGGACAAGGAACATGGTATATAGATCCTGAGTATGGTCTAATGGGTGGGCAAGCTTTTGAGGGAAAAATCCATTTTGACCCATAACTGACGGGAAAGACAGCGAAGACAGCGGAGGCAAGTATGGCACCTCAGTATCTTCTTTTCTTATTTCATTGTTGCAGGAAGGCAAATGTGATGCGGAAAGGAAAAGGTTTGTCAGGGTCTTTTCTTTTGGAATCACCTCCTCATGATAGGATCTTGATGAACCTTCCCTGCAAAATCATTAAGAAAAGAAGAAATAATCCCAAATTCTCTTTTTATTTTTCTAATTCATTTTTTGTTAAGCCTGTGCAGCCTATTATTGCATTAGTGGATTTGAGAAACTTGATAAAATCTTGGAATATTTGAAGTGAGAAAGGTAGGAATCTTAAAATTTATCTAATCTTAGATTATAATAGATTGTCAAATGCGAGTTATCTCTTATAGGGAAGTTGAAGCCAAGGAAGTTGAAGAAGGCTTCAGACTTAAGATTAGGTGGCTTAACACTGAAGGTTCAAGCAATTTTGCAGTGAGACATTTTGAGATTGAGCCTGGTGGTTACAGCCCACATCACAGTCATCCTTGGGAGCATGAAATATTCGTGCTTGAAGGAAATGGTACTGTGCTTGGATATAAAAAGGTTGAAGCTATCAGTGTTGGAGACCTTATTTCTATTCCAGCTGAAGAGACCCATCAGATAAAGAACACTGGCAAAAGTATACTAAAGATCCTTTGTATGATTCCAAAATAACAATTTCTTCCTATGATACCCTTAATCTAAATCTTGGAGTGTTTTTGAAGTGAAAAAAGAAATTCTATTTCGCGCGTGCTCATTTAAAGGCTCAAATATGGAGTGAACCTTGTGGCAAACCAGTTTTCTGGAGGTGCTGCGCACTCGGTTGGGTTTGAAGTTAAACGCAGAGGTGTAAAACCCTTTAAGTATAAGGGTGTAATATTCTTCAAACAGTTGAAGAAAATGTCCGTTTCATGCGAAAGTGTCGCTCGTCACATCTTTCCATTTTATCGCTCCTTTGTCGCAAAAGAATTGATTGAGCAATACAATTACACTCAAGTGCACGCA
>JGI24422J19971_10001115_pt1 | contig 16113 bp, 13 predicted proteins | sample DeeMarSWOR152_54_FD_19971 | JGI IMG/M metagenome (IMG submission 19971) | reverse complement strand
AGAGCGTAGGGTAGGGACTACCCGAATTTACGCCTGCGGAGACAGAACCTCTACCGGGAGAAATCTCGGCAAGTTCAGTCGTTGAACCAGGAAGCTCCCTGCGACTGCTGGAAGTAGTTCACTCATTCTTCCTCTTCTTATTTTTTGCTGAACAGTTTATGTTTTGGTTTTACGACGCAGTTGGGGCATACACGCATTGTTCTGAGTCGGCGATGGGGATAGTCGTCCACGTAAACCGCCATCCATCTAGCACAGTCTGAGCAAACGTATTTTCCACAGTAACGACAGCGGTAGTGCTCTTCGTTAGGAACCTCATTTTTTCCGCATATTTCGCATAAAACCTTCTTCGGGTCGTCTGATGATTTACTCAATTTTTTACCTCCATTTACTGTTTTTTAAGGGGATTTATTTTTTGGTTAGACGCTGCATAGCCACTTTGAGTAGGTCGCGCTCAGTTATTATGCCCACTAGTTTTGAGTCGTCTATTACTAAGAGACAACCGATGCCTTTATCATGCATCTTTGCCGCGGCTTCTTTTACTGATACCTCTGAATTAACAGTTATCAAGATTTTTGCCATAATTTCGTTTACCTGTTTATAAAGCACTTTTTCGTAATTTCCTTCTTTTAATCCTTTTATGGTCTCAGGGTCATTGAGATATTTTAGGATGTCACTAGCAGTAATGAGGCCGGCAAGTTTTCCTTCATCGTTAACTGCTGGTATTCTGCGAATATTAGCTTCAACCATCTTTTTTAAACAATCAAAAAGGTTTGATTTGTCGTTTACTGTGATGACGTTTTTTGTCATGTAGTCTGATACTTTTTCTTCAACCGGAAGTTCTGCTACTGAGGAGATTACATCGCGTTCTGTTATAATACCTCCGAGACGGCATTCTTCATCTAAAAACACCGGTAAGCAACCGATATTATTTTCTACCATTATTTTTGAGGCTTCATCTACCGTAGAACGTATCGAGATTGAAATAAAGTCAGGGGTCATAATTTCTGTGAGAGGAGTTTCTAGAAACTCTTTTGCAAAGGAGGTTTTTCCTTTCTCTATATCTTCAGAAACTTTCTTGGCAAATTCCCTCATAATATCGCGGAAAGTTATCATTCCGACAAACTTTTTATCTTTGACTACGGGTAGTCTGCGAAACCCGTTTACATCCATTATGCAGATTGCTTGTTCTACTGTTTGTCCTTCTTCCGCGATGAAAACCTCTTTTGTAGCATATTTGAAAACTTCTAAACTCATCTGAGATAACCTCCATGAATCTTTAAAAGAAAAGCTTGTGAAAATTTACAGTTCCATTTTACAAAAAAAAGTAGAGTTGATAAAGGTAACTATAAAACTATAAAAGTTATTTGCTAAAAAAGAAAAAAAGAGAAAGTTATGGTTTAGAGATCTACGTTTTATAAGAGAAGCCACACTGCTACTACAGCCACTACCGCAATAGCTGCGAGAATCAACATGTCATGTATGCATAAACCCTCTTTATCTTTACACAGGGGACAAATTAGACCCATTTATACCACCGATTATTTTAATTGTGGGAAACTCCCGCCTACCTTATTTATCGCAGCTAGAGGTTATAAACATATTTATCAAAGTAAAACCGAGTTAAGTGAGAAACTATTTTCTTAGAGATAGAGAGCAGTTTAATAAAAGCAAAAAGATGGGAGGGTTTATGATTTGTTTTATTGTTATTAAATCAACTTTTTTATTTTTGGTTTTATGTTACTATTTTTTCGAGCATATTGTGTTTTATTGCTCTTTTTATTTCTAGAGCGGTTCTTCTGCCACTGCTCATTCTTTTTCTCCATAAGACATTGCCATAAGGATGGCCCCAAAATGCGTGGACGTTTGTTCCTCCGCCTATCCTGAAAGCTACGTCGTACACTACTGGTTCCATTTCAGGTTTTATAATTGTTTGGAGGCAAAAAGCGCCTATTATTCCCGGTTTGAAATATTTTTGTGTGGCTTTGACAAATTTTTCCCCTATTTCGAAGACATATCTTAGTATTGATTCTCTTGCTGTGCATATATTGTGACCTACAACGATGTATAGTGGTTCTTTCATACTATTTGGTAGTTCTAGTTGTTGTTGGGCAGGTAATCTTATGTATCCGTCTAAGTTGCTTTCAAATCTCCAATCAATGCCTAAAAGTTCCAAGGGCTCATCGCCTAACTCCTCGCTTATTAGGCTGTAGAAATAGTCAAAGTTAAAAACTGGTCCTATGATATACTCTTCCATTCTTGCTTTTTCCAAGTCTTCTTTTGTGATTATGCCGCGTTTTATCAGTCGTTCTGCTTTTTCTTCGTATTCTTTTTTGGTTGAGGCTGTGAAGAATCCTCGTTCTAGTTTCATTTTTGCGTGGTGTAATTTTACCATTACAAGGCCTAATTCGTCTATTTCTTCAGGAGATTCTAGTTTTTTGGGGGTTTTTATGCCGCCTTTTTCGCAAAGGCTGTAATAGTCGGCTATTTCTCCCTCTTCTCCCTCTTCGCCTCTTTTCCCTCTTTCTTCTATACGAAGCATGTTTCTTGAGCCCATGAGAGGTACTCTGAACTCATTTTCTATTTGATCCTCTCCCACATAAACGGTAAAGGCACGGTTCGGCACAATTATCATGTTTTTTTCGCGCATAAACTCCTGTTTTTGAAGCATCTCTTTAAAAGAATTCAAAACTATCGCGTTATCAACACAACCACACACAAGGTTCCCATCTAAATATTTTGATTTTAGGTATTTAGTGTACGGTTTTTCTCGGTCTTTCTGGCAAAAAGCGTAAGTTTCAAACCCTTCGTCTTTGGCACCGTCTGTGATATCGAGAGCAGAATGAGAACCTATGGTACCAATAGTTATTTTTGATTTATCATACTTTTCAACTATTTTGTGTACTTCCTCTAAACTTATCATNTTTTACTAAACTCTCCTTTNGAAAGCTTAAGTTTTCTTTCTCAAGATATTATTTTGTTTAAAATTTAATGGTTTCTTTTTCAGTTTTTATTTTTATCGNGCCCTCTTTGTTTGTGACTTTTCCTATTGTTTGGGCTTTTGTTCCGNGGTTTTTGCATATTCTAATTACTGTTTCACCCTCTTCTTTTGGGCAAATGATGCAAAAACCTATGCCTTGATTAAAGGTCCTGTACATTTCTTGTGTTTTGACATTTCCAAGCCTTTTAATTGATTTAAAAATTGGCAGGGAGTCGGGCATATTATCTAATTCGAATCCTAAATTAGCTATTTTCCCTACTCTTTTAAGTTTTGTAAAGCCTCCTCCTGTTATGTTTACTAATCCGTTAACGGTTGTTTTTTTAATAATTTCCATAACTTCAGGTACATATATTTTTGTGGGTTTTAACAGTTCTTCTCCTACGATAAATCCTTCTTCAACCTCATCATAGATCTTTAGCTTGGCGATGTCGAAGAAGACTTTTCTTGCTAAAGAAAGACCGTTGCTGTGAATCCCACTACTTTCAAGACCTATTATAACGTCTTCAACTTTTATCTTATCTCCGAGGATTAAGTCTGATTTTTCCACGAATCCTAGAACTGTTACCGATATATCGAACCCTATTTTTCCAGTGATTCCTGTTATTACTCCAAGGTATGGTGCTGTTTCGCCTCCAACTATGGCGGTTTTTGCCTGTTTTGCCCCTTCAACTATTCCTTTTAGGAGATCTTCAACTAATTTTGGATCCATTTTTTCAAGGGCTATTGTATCCACTAAAGCTATGGGTTCTGCACCGACGCATAACGTATCATTAACGCTCATAGCTACGCCATCTATGCCAATAGTATCGTATTTATCCATCATTTGTGCTACAAGAACTTTTGTTCCCACTCCATCAGTGTGGAGTGTAACGATTTTCTCCCCGATTTGGATAAGACCTGCGAAGTGTCCAAAAACCCTTAAAACCTCTTTTCTAGCTTCACAGGTGCTCATAATCATCTTTAGAATTCGTTCTTTTGAAGAATCTAAAAGATCGATATCGACTCCCGCCTCCGCATAAGTTATAGATTTTTCACCCAATTTTTACCCCTCGAAACTTCTTTTAAAGGCTTTTTCATGCCTTTTCATGCCCCTTAACTTGACTTTACTTAAAACAATATTAAAACTTTTGTGTATATTTTGTATATATCGGAAGATAATATGTGTTTTTTATACAATTTTATGTTAAAAAAAGCAATTCTTCAAAAATTTGGAAAAAGGTTAATATGTGTTTTTTAGCCATTCTTTAAGCCTTTGTGTGGGTGTAACGTATATGTTGTCAAGGATTGTTCCTTTTGCTTCTTTTATTTTTAAAACTTCTATTAATGGCTTATTCGCTCCTCCCGCTAATCCGTTGGCGATTATGGCTGCTCCTTGTGCTGCTTCTTTGGTTTCTGGATCCAGTTTTTCTACTGGAAATATTTTTGCTTTGAGAAGGTTTTCACGTAACTTTTTAATCAAGCGCTTATTTTGGCCGTAACGCCCGGATAAATAGATTAAAGGTTCTTCTTCCGTTGTGGGATATACAGAGGGAATTAGACGATAGATGTCTTTTATTATTCCATCTAAATAAGCGTTTAAAGCTGTTTCATATTCTTTTTTTCCTTCTTCTGCTTTAATTATCAGATCCTCTATAGAGATTTCTAGGTTTTTTAAAAGATCCGTTATTCCGCCGCTTATAACCAAGTTTTTTTCAATATCACCTAAGAGGTATGCTAACTCGGCATCGAGGAAGCCGCAGCTTCTAAAGCCTATTGTTGCGCAACTTCCTCCTATGCCGTCGACAATGCCTCCATTTTTAACCGCTATGAAAGCGTTAAAGGCATAACCTAATTCAGCAAGAATAAAAGAGGATTCTTCATATTTTTGCCCTGTTTTTTCCCTATGTTGGAAGAGGGCGAAGGCGGTTGCACAAACTTTGTCTGCGGTTCCCATGTCTATCCTGTTTGTTTTTCGCCATTTGGGAACTGTTGATAAGTGTTTTACACCAGGTACTGTGAAACAACGTGCGCCACGCCTTGATAGAAAACTGAGGACTTTTCTAATGCCAAGTGTAGATTTTTCTGTAGATTTTAGTGTTACAAGTAGTAGATCTTTTTCGGTTAAAGTGCTTATGTCTTTTACGGGTAATCCATATCCGCTAGGGGCCACTACACAGACTAAATCTTCTCCTACTAAGCTAGCTATAAGTTCAGGATCTGAGACAACTTCACGGGTTAGAAAAGATTTGCTTAAAAAGACCTCGCCGTCTTCGAGACCACAGATGTCATAACTAAAGCTTCCTGGATCGATGCCAAGGGTTTTCACTTTGAAGAACCTCGCTATAAAAACCCGTGAATGTTTTATAAAATAGTTTAGCTTTCAGAAATTTTGAAGAATTGTTATTTTTTAACATAAAATTGTATAAAAAACATGTGTTACTCAAAGATATATACAAAAGTTTAGAAAATTTTATAATATTGTTTTAAGTAAAGTCAAGTTAAGGGGCATGAAAAGGCATGAAAAAGCCTTTAAAAGAAGTTTCTAGGGGCAAAACAAAGCAGGTTTATTCTACAGAAGACCCCACGCAGGTGATTCTCGAATTTTCTGACAGAATTACTGCCGGGGATGGTAAAAAACGTGATGAATTGCCCAATAAAGGCGTTTTGAACTGTGGAATTTCCACGAAATTACTACAACTTCTTGAGCAGACAGACATCCCCACCCATTACATAGAAACAATAGGCAAGGATAAGATGCTCGTTAGAAAACTGGAAATGCTCCCCTTGGAAGTTGTTTTAAGAAATATTGCGACGGGAAGCTTGATTAAGCGTTTACAAATGATTAAGGAAAAAACTGTTTTAAAAAGGCCTATAGTCGAGTTTTTCTTGAAAAACGATGAGTATCATGACCCTTTCCTTTCTGAAGAGTATATAGCCCTATTAGAAATTGCGACACCTGAGGAAATAGAAGAGATGATAAGGCTTGCAAAAAAAGCAAACGATGTTTTATTACCTTTCTTTAAGAAAATCGGCATAGACTTGGTAGATTTTAAACTTGAATTCGGCGGAGATACTGCGGGCATTTTGAGAATAGGAGACGAGATAAATCCAGACAGTATGAGGCTATGGGATACAGCAACTGGAAGGATACTGGATAAAGACAGGTATAGGAAAGACTTAGGGCAGGTAATTGAACACTATATCGAAGTTTACGAACGTGTAACAGGGAAAAAATTCGAAGGATAAATGATTGTTTAATAAGAGTGAGAGTGCGTGATAAATTGCCACAAAAATACACCGTAGAAATAATTATTGAAAACAAGCCTGCTGCAAGGGATCCGGAAGGAGAAACTGTGATGCGCGATCTTGTGCATAAGTCAGGTTATACTAACATTAAATCGGTAAGGACAGGGAAAATCTTGCGCTTAAACTTAGAAGCTTCCAGTGAAGCAGAGGCAAAAGATACCGTGATAAGGATGGTTAATGAGCTTAGAATTTACAACCCAGTAGCCCACATTTATCGTGTTGAGATAAAAGATAAGAGAGGAGAAAGTTGAACACAGAAATAAAAATAGGCGTAGTCAGGTTTCCTGGCAGTAATTGTGATCTTGACACGGTCTATGTTCTTCGTGATGTTCTAGGGGTGAGTGCGGATCTTGTATGGCATAAGGATAAACTTGAAGGATTTGGTGGAATCGTTCTTCCCGGCGGCTTTGCTTATGGGGATGCTTTGCGGGCAGGAATAATTGCCGCTTATAGTCCCGTAATCCAAGAGGTAAAAACGTTAGCCCGAGAGGGAGTGCCCGTAGCGGGGATTTGTAATGGGTTTCAGGTCCTTATAGAGGCAGGACTTTTACCCGGAGCTTTACTACCTAATGATGGATTAAAGTTTATTTGTAAATGGGTTAATTTACGCGTAGAACATAGTGATACCGCTTTTACAAACGTTGAAAAAAAAGGAGGCTTATGGAAGCTTCCTATCGCCCATGGAGAAGGGAGGTATTTTGCCGATAAAACAATCTTAAAAGAACTTCATGAAAACAACCAAATCGTTTTTCTTTACGTTAATGATGAAGGCGAACCTACGGAAGATGCAAACCCTAACGGTTCGTTGGAAAGCATAGCGGGTATATGTAATCTTGAGAGAAACGTTTTAGGCTTAATGCCTCACCCAGAAAGAGGTTCTGAAAAAACTCTCAGCCCTTATAGGACAGATCATGGAAAGAGGTTTTTCCAGTCTATGATCGAATACATAAGAAAGGGGGTGGCATGAAACTTGACCTCTGTTTGTCTTAGACCTTCAGATATCACTTTAGAGCTGAACGATAACGAAATAGGGAAGGTTAGGGAAATTTTGGGCAGAGAGCCTAATACTGTTGAATGGGCAATGATAGATGTAATGTGGTCGGAACACTGTTCTTATAAAAGTTCAAAGCCTATTTTGGAACTGTTGCCTTGGGAAGGTGCAAAGGTTTTAGTGGGGCCTGGGCAGGATGCGGGAGTTGTTAATATAGGGGATAATTTGGCGGTTGTTTTTAAAATTGAGAGTCATAATCATCCTAGTGCTGTAGATCCTTATAATGGGGCGGCTACGGGGATTGGAGGGATTGTTAGGGATATTCTTTGTATGGGCGCCCGTCCAATAGCGTTAATTGATCCTTTAAGGTTCGGGTTACTTGATAATGGGCATACAAAATGGTTGTTAAAGTACGTGGTTAAAGGTATAGGGGATTATGGAAACTGTATTGGAGTTCCTACTGTAGGAGGAGAGGTGGAATTTGATCCTAGTTTTGAGAAAAATTGTTTGGTTAATGTGGGATGTTTAGGGGTCACAACTCATGATAAAATAATGCCGAGTAGGGGGGGTAATCCTGGAGATTACGTGGTTTTAGTGGGTGGTTCTACGGGTAGGGATGGTATTCATGGTGTAACTTTTGCTTCGAAAGAGTTATCTGGGGATTCTGAGGAGGATGATAGGGGATCGGTTCAGATTGGTGATCCTTTTACAAAGAAGAAAATTATTGATGCGACTCTGGAAGCAATAGAGACGGGATTTGTTAAGGGGCTTAAGGATTTAGGAGGAGGAGGGTTAACCTGTGGTACTTGTGAAATGGCAGATGCAGCAGGTGTGGGTTTAGAAATAAATCTTGATGAGGTTTATCTTCGGGAGCCAGATATGGACACTTGGGAGATGGTTATTTCTGAGTCGCAGGAAAGAATGCTTTTCATAGTTGACCCTGGGGGATTAAATGCAGTTACCGATGTTTTTGAAAAGTATGAGTTGCCTTATGCAGTGATAGGTAAGGTTACGGACACAGAAAGACTTGTCATGTATAGAGGAGGGAATTTGGTTGTGGATTTGCCTCCAAGTATTCTCACAAAAGTTCCCACTATAGACAGAGAATCTAAAAAACCTCCCTATTTAGAAACCCCTTGGAAAATTAGAAAACCAGTCCCTCCCAAGGACATTGTCGGAGCTATATACGCCGTTCTTGCTTCTCCGAATATTGGTAGTAAGGAGTGGATTTATCAGCAGTATGATCATGAAGTGGGAGTGAGAACCGCTGTAAAGCCCGGTAAAGCAGATGCCGCCGTATTGCGAGTTCTTGGAAATAAAAAGGGCATCGCCATAGCCACAGATTGTAACTCTCGCCATGTTTATTTAGACCCGTATAATGGGGGCGTAGAAGCCGTTGTTGAAGCCTGTCGTAATGTCACTTCGGTGGGAGCCGAACCTGTAGGAATGGTTGATTGCTGTAACTTCGGAAACCCTGAAGATCCTGAAATTTTCTGGCAATTTAAAGAAGCGGTGAGGGGGATGGCGGATGCATGTAAGTTTTTGAAAGTTCCGTGTGTTGGGGGAAATGTGAGTTTTTACAACGAAGACACTGTTACTGGGATTGCGATAAAACCTGCTCCAGTAGTGATGGTGGCAGGTTTGATGGAGGATGTGGAAAAGGCAGTCACTATGGAATTTAAGCAACCAGGTGAAAAGATAGTGATTGGGGGCGAAACTTTNGACGANNTTGANGGATCTGAATACTATACTTTAATACATAAAATAGAGGGAGGCAACCCTCCAAAAGTAGATCTTTTAAAGGAAAAACGTGCAATGCGTGCAATGCTCGAAGTAATAAATAAAGGGTATATCACCGCTTCTCATGACTGCTCGCGGGGAGGATTTGCTGTAGCTTTAAGTTTGATGTGTTTAAAGAGCGGTTTAGGGGCAGATGTTGATCTTGATAAGGTCCCTATTCCAGAAAAAATTCCCCTTGATTCTCTCCTTTTCTCTGAAACTAATGGGCGTTATATTCTATCGGTTAGAGAAAATCATTTGAGGGAAGTTTTAGACACTTTTGAGAAGCATGAAGTAAAGACAGGGGTTATAGGGGAGGTAAAGAAGGTTCCTGTTTTTAATATTAAGAATGATGGTAAGATCGTGGCTTCATGTTCCTTGTTAAAGCTTTATGAGAGCTTTTCTCAAAGTTTAAGAAAAGAGATGGAGGCAGATTAAAACGTATAATAAAAAGGAAAAATGCGGTATTTTCGGCGTCTTTGCCCCCCCAGGGCGACAGGTAGCAAAAACCATCTATGAAGGCCTTTTATCCCTCCAACACAGAGGACAAGAGTCAGCAGGAATAGCCATATTTGATGGAAAAGCGATTATTGTACATAAGGGAATGGGATTAGTAAGCGAAGTTTTTACAAAAAGAGTTTTGGCGAACCTTATAGGCTTCAGAGGAATAGGCCATGTTAGATATTCAACGACAGGTTACAGCAAAAAAAAGGAGACCCAACCTTATTATATGCATCTTACAGGGATAAACTTTGCAGTCGCTTTTAATGGGAATATATCAAATAGTGGAAGGTTGAAAGAAGAGCTTGAAGAAAAGGGTCACTTCTTTGAAACCGACACGGATACAGAGCTTATAGCAAAGTATATTACTACTTTTATGCTGGAAAACGGGAGAGATCTCGTAGAAGCTATTCAAAAGCTCATGTACTTTTTAGACGGTGGTTACTCAATACTAATTCTCACAGAGAAAGGGCACATTCTAGCCTTCAGAGACCCATATGGATATAGACCGCTAGTTTTTGGGAAACAACAAGATGAGAGCATAGTTTTCGCATCAGAAACAGTAGCCCTTGACACTACAGGAACTCAATACATAGATACTGTTAATCCCGGAGAAGTTATATGGGTGACAAATGTCGGTTGTGAAAGATTACAATTAATAGAAACTACAAGGCATGCCCACTGTCAATTTGAATATGTTTATTTTAGTCGCCCAGACAGCGAGATGGAAGGCGTTAGTGTTTACGAAGTGCGGAAAAAACTTGGAAGAAAACTGGCAGAACTTTATCCCGTGGAAGCAGATGTGGTTATTCCTGTTCCAGATTCTGGTAGAACAGCTGCTTCAGGCTATTCAGAATCTTCAGGAATACCCCTTAGTGAAGGATTAATTAAGAATAGATATGTTCATAGGACCTTCATAATGCCCCGACAAAGAGAAAGAGAGAAGGCTATAAGGTTAAAAATGAACCCGATACCCCACGTAGTTTCAGGAAAAAGGATAGTGCTTGTAGACGATTCTATTGTAAGAGGAACTTCAATGAAACACATAGTTTCACTTTTAAGAAAAGCTGGAGCAAAAGAGGTGCACGTAAGGATATCATGCCCGCCCATAATTAGTCCTTGTTATTGTGGTATTGATTTCCAAAGAAGAGAAGAATTGATACGGGGTAAAACTTCCTTAGAAGAGACCAGAAAGATAATTGGAGCAGATAGTCTTGAGTATATGACGATAGATGGCCTTGTAGAAGCGATAGGGTTGGGTGAAAATGAACTTTGTTTGAGCTGTCTTACTGGCGAATATCTACTAAAAGAAACCCCGACAACTTTAGGCCGAATAAGCGAAAAAGAAGTAAAGCTCCAGGCAACTTTACAAAAGACTAAAAGTTTCTAGAAAAGGAGATCTTTTAAAGATGGTTGGTATATTCGGAATGTATGCTTTTGACGAGAATTGGGAAATTGCAAGATTTGTCTATTTTGGTATTCTAGGCTGTCAAAATCGTGGACAAGAAAATGCAGGTATTGCAACTTTTGACGGTGAAAAACTTTGCAGGTTTGCAGATAAGGGGATGGTTGAAGAGGCTTTTAAAAACGATGAAATATTTAAAGGATTACCTGGCTGGTGCGGCATCGGAGGAGTAAGTGCTTTTACAGCAGAAAATAACAATTTTATACCACCCATGTTCTCAGAGAGGGGAAATGTAGCGGTATCCATGAATGGAAAAATAATAAATTGCAAAGAGATTGATCCGCAACTATCGGAAAAAACCCACGGAGATATGAAAATAGTTGCAAATTTGCTCGAAAAAAGTCTTGAAAAGAACGATTCAGTTAACGCTATGAAGGAAGTTATGGAGAAAATAAGGGGAGCATACTCCCTCGTAGCCCTCAATAAAAAAGGGGATATGATAATAGCAAGAGACCCCCACGGTATAAGACCTCTTGTAATAGGGGGGCATGGTTTTGACCTTGGTGTCATAAGTTCAGAAAGCGCGGCATTGGATGTTACAGGGTCGGATCTTAGCCGGGATGTAAAACCAGGGGAGATCTTCGTTTTTGAACCCCATAGTATTGAAAAGGATGATCAGACTTTTAAGAATAGAAATACACACTATTGCGCTTTTGAATGGGTATATTACGCTAGACCCGACTCCATAATAAACGATATTCATGTCCATGAGGTTAGATATAAAATCGGGGAAATTTTGGCTAAGGAAAATCCTGTAGAGGGAGTGGATGTAGTGATAGCGGTTCCTGAGACTGCTTTTCCCTTCGCGATGGCTTATTCAAAAGTTACAGGAATTCCGATTGATTTGGGTTTTGTGAGGACTGGAAGACATTTAAGAACGGCTATAAAACCTACCCAAATCGAAAGAATAATAGGAGTTCAATTGAAACTAAACCCGATAAGAAATGCAGTTAGAGGCAGGAAAGTTGTTCTAATAGATGACAGCGTTGTCAGGGGGAGTACTTTACGAAACACCGTCTACCTCTTAAAAAAACGGGGAGCGAAGGAGGTTCATGTAAGGATAGGAAGTCCACACCTAATAGCTCCTTGTCCTTTTGGGTTAGATGTTCCTTCTCAAGACGAACTTATTGCAAAACATAATACTGAGGAAGAGATAGCGCAAATAGTCGGGGCAGACACCTTCGCCTATCTTTCTATAAAAGGATTATGCAAAGCGATAGGAATGCCCCAAGAAAAACTTTGCTTAGGTTGTTTTCGAGAAAAATATCCCGTGTATGATTATTAAGGTGGTTTTAATGACAAATGTTAAGGTTTTATTGATCGGTGGTGGTGCTCGTGAGCACGCTATTGCAGAAGCTTTAGTTAGGAGTAATTTTGAGCCAAAACTTTATGCCTTAATGGACGTGAAAAACCCAGGAATAAAGAGACTTGTAGAAAAAAGTGGGGGAGAAATTGTCCAAGGAAAAAGCAAAGATCCTAACCTCGCTGCAGAGGTTGCTGGAAAGTTTTCTGTTGATTTTGCGTTCATAGGACCTGAAGAGCCATTGTTCCACGGAGTTTGTGATGCTATCGAAGATGTAACAGGGATTCCTTGCGTAGGGGCAAGGCAAAAACCTGCACAAATAGAACAATCTAAAGCATTCATGAGACGGTTAATGTGGAAACATAACGTGGGAGGAAGACTCCGGTTCAAAGCTTTCTTAACAGTCCAAGATGCCATTGATTATATAGATGAATATGCCGAATCTGTGGCTATAAAACCTGCAAGACAGGCAGGGGGAAAAGGTGTGAAAGTTATTGCCGATGTGCAAGCTTATTTAAGTGATGAAAAAAAAGCAGTAAAAGAAAAGCATGCACAAGCAGTTTTTGAAGAGCATATGAAGCCTTATGATGATATTGAGGATCGCATCTTGATAGAAGAGAGGGTAGAGGGACCTGAGTATACCGCTCAATGTTTTACTGACGGCAATATTGTAGAAGTTATGCCACTAGTACAAGATGCAAAACATGCCTTCGAGGAGGACATTGGTCCAGAGACAGGAGGTATGGGATGTATATCTGGGAAGGACGGTGTGTTGCCTTTTATAACTGCAGAAGAAAAGGAGGGCTCAATAAAGATAGTTCAGCAACTGATAAACGCCGTAGAAAAAGAGGTGGGAGAAAAATATAAGGGTATTGTTGCGGGTCAGATGATGCTTACAGATGCGTGGGGACCTACTATTATTGAGTGTTACAGTCGTTTTGGCGATCCTGAGGGGACAAGTGTTTTACCGCTTTTAAAGACCGATCTTGTAGAGATATCAGAAGCAATAATCGGCGAGAAACTTCATAAAATAAATTTTGAGTGGGAAGATAGGGCAACTGTTGTTAAGTGTATTGCTCCAAAGGGTTATCCGCGGCGGAGAAATCTTGCAAAGGATCACCCTATTGCTGTGGATATTAAAGAAATTGAAAATTTGGGTGGACGCGTTTACTTTGGTTCTGTATCTGAAGAAAATGGTCAGTTGCTTACAAAGGGGTCTAGAGCAGTTGAAATATGGACTGATGGAGAAAACATAGTAGAAGCGAGTAGAAAAGCTGAATCGTGTATTCCTTATGTTAAAACTTTAGATGGTTGGGGTTTATTCCATAGAAAAGATATAGGGAGTCCAGAGCTTCTTAAAAAACGTATAGAATTAGGTGAACTGCAAAGGGAATGCTTCAAATATCGCAAGGCAAAAGGTTTGGTAGGTAGAAGAATAGACTGGATTCCAGGTAAAGGAAAGCTAGAGTATGTATCCTAACTACTCTAATACGACAGAAAAATTTACTTTTTTGTATGTATTCTTTGTGCGAGGAGGGTGTAGGCTTCTTCTATGTTTTCCCCGGTTTTTGCGCTTGTGAATAGGAGGGGGGAGTTTATTTCTTCTGCGAAGTTTTTTGCTTCTGTTTCGTTTATCTTGCGTTCTAGGTCTATTTTGTTTCCGCATACTATGAAAGGTATTTCTCCGCAAACTTTTAAGGCCTCTTCTCGCCACTCTTTTAGGCTTGGGAGGCTCTCTGGCCTTGTTACGTCAAAGACTAGTAGGACGCCTTTTGCTCCTTTATAGAAGCGTTTTCTATAGTTTAGAGGTAGTCTTTGTCCTCCAATGTCCCATATTACGAGCTTTACGTTCGCTTTTTCAAACTTTATCATTTTTGTTAAGAAGTCACACCCAATATTGGGGATATATGTTTCTGAGAAGGTTCCATCGCAAAATCTTTTCAGCATGGAGGTTTTTCCTACTTTCCAGTCTCCCAAGGATATACACTTATATATAAACGTACTAAGAAGATCAATCGTCTTTGAACTCTCATTTTTAGCCGAATTTTGCATCGTCCACCCCAGCAGCGTTTGAAGTCTCATAACTTTAATTTGATTTTTAAGTTATAAATGATGTGCATCGTTTTTACGGTTTTTTGCTCTTATATGGACTCCTTAAAATGAAAAAATGGAAACTAGTTTTTGGTAACTAAATCCCTAAAAATAGGACGGATAGAACGCAAAAAAAGTCTAGCAAAGGATGTTAAGATCCTTTGCGTTTTTAATCACTCTAAACAGTTTCCTTCTTCAGTTCATCTATCTCGTTTTCTATGCGTTCTATCTTTTTTTGAAGTCTTATTTTAAGGAACTCTAAGTACTTAAGTTTCTCTTCTTTTGACATGATTGGACCGCATACAACTCCTATACACACGAGAAACACCGCCTTAAAACATTTTATCAAAATAAAGGTGCATGGAACCCTTATAATGACTAACTTTCGATAAGCTTGAGGAAAGGTTATTAGGGGTTAAATTAGGCAAAAATAGGGGCTATAGGCTTTTAAAGGATCAGTATGGGGGATTTGGAAAGGTTGTAGCGGGGTGCTTGTTAATAATAATGTCAAAATTTAGTTTAAACCAGGGTTAATCGTTAGATGGATGTTTGTTGGTTTTAGCTTTAATTGAGCGCTAAACTTTTTTTCCAGCAAAGTTCTAAGGTGGTTGAAAAACTCTTCAAAGACTTTTCTCATTCGAGAGGTATCAGCTGTGAGTGGGCGGATTAAGATCTGTGCAGTTCCTGTTTCATGAACTGTGAATAACGCCGTGTAAAAACTATCTGCCGTTATCCACGCGACTGAAGACTCAAGATGATCAGTATAGTAAGAGAAGAACCTAAAATCGCCCCAATACTTGCAAATTAACTGTTCAACTATTGGTTTATGATCGATCATTTCAGTCTCTATAAATGCTTCAACTTGGAGAAAACAACCGGATTTCTGTGGGTTTTGGTCGAACAAGTTGGCTGATTTTTCATTGATCTTGGTTGATATCAAGAACCTACCTTGTGGTGTTAAAAAATAAAAACCGTTCTTAGTGCGTTCAATTAACCCTTTTTCAAGGGCGCGTTTGAGGGCTTTCGCTAGCTTTTGCTGGTGTATTTCCAGCCTGCGTTTCAATCCCTGAAATGAATATTTTATCTCAGAAAATGGATCTTCAGCTAACACTCTTAGAACTTGTTCTTCGTACGGAGTTAAATCATGATCAACCTGTTCAGGCATTAATGAAGGAAGACTCATCAGATCATTATCAATCAAGATTGAATTAAGATCTTTTTCTTCGTCTTGCAAACAATTTTCACTTCGCACTATTTAACCACCGCAATATACCAGATAGGAACATACCTATATAGAAGCATACCTATGTATAATGACTTAACCAATATTTAATGACTACCTTTTTCCAGATTCTATATGGCTGTTTTGTCGCATAATTTGGGAAGAGTGGTTGATGAAAAGATATAAAAATCTTGTTTTTTTATCGATAAAATATGACGGTAAAAGGAATTGAGAGAATAAAGAAATTCTATCCTGTCTGGGCGATAATAGCAATAGTATTTCTGTATTTCCTTCTCGAAAGCGACTATAGTGATTTTTTGTTAGTGATTGTTATTCTTCTACTTCTAAAGGACGTTTTCATTGATTTAGTAATGAGTAGAGGGTCAACGCCTAATTGGTTTGAGCATGCGCCTTTTGTTATTCTTGTCTCCATAGTCGGTTTGCTTGATTTTTTTGAAGTAGAACCATTCACAGGTTT
>JGI24422J19971_10001114_pt1 | contig 16116 bp, 14 predicted proteins | sample DeeMarSWOR152_54_FD_19971 | JGI IMG/M metagenome (IMG submission 19971) | reverse complement strand
TGTAAGGAGGAGGGAAAGGATGCAGTTGTCCTTTGGCAAGCCGATAGACCTATGGATGTGGAGGTAAAGAGCATTATCGTAGCCACGGGCATAACGCCAGCGGAACCGGATACTGGACTGTATGGCTACAATGTCTACGATAATGTAATTACCAACGNCCAGTTTGAACGATTGATGAATGCAGGCGGGCCAACGGGAGGGGAGATTGTCAGGCCCTCTGACAAAAAGCACGTGAAAAAGATTGCCTGGATACAGTGCGCTGGTCGAGGGTTGAAGGAGGGCTTGCCCTATTGCTCGAAGGTTTGCTGCATGATAGCCGCGAAGCAGACGATCATCACCAAGGAGCATGACAATTCGGTAGAAACGGTGGTTTTCCATAATGACCTCAAGGCCTACGGTAAGGGGTTTTGGTCGTTTCACAGCAAAGCCATCCAGAACGGTGTACGCTATGTGAAGGCCCGACCCTTTGATGTGATCGAGAATTCAGAAACCAAAAACCTCACCGTCAGATACGAAAACCTGGATACCGCGGAGATCCAAGAGGAGGAGGTTGAGCTTCTCGTGCTTTCCATGGGCCTCGTCGCCAGCGAGCGCAACAAGAGATTGGCCAAGGTATTGAAAATAGAATTGAATGACTACGGGTTCTTCAAGGAGAAAGATCCCTTGTTTGCACCATTGGAGACTGCTGTCGATGGGATCTATGTGTCTGGCGGTGCAACAGGTCCCATCGATATCTCCGAATCGGTCATTCAGGCTTCAGCGGCGAGCCTGAAGGCAGTATCGAGAAACTCGAAGGGCTAGTTGAATGGACGAGGAAATCAGGATAGGTGCCTTTATCTGTGATTGTGGTTCGAACATCGCAGGTATCGTGAATGTGCCCGAGGTCGTTGAGTATGCCAGGGGACTAGAAGACGTGGTCCTTGCCGATGAGGGAAGATGGTCGTGCTCGGTGGACTATCTCGCCACGATGAAGGAGCTTATCAAAGAACATAATCTCAACAGGGTCGTCATCGCATCGTGTACGCCGAGGACCCATGAGCCCCTTTTCAAGAGGACGGTCAAGGAGGCGGGCTTGAATCCCTACTTGCTTGAGTTCGTAAGCATCAGAGAACAAGCCTCCTGGGTTCATCGGGATGACTCCCAAAAGGCCACCGAGAAGGCCAAGGATCTCGTGAAGATGGGCGTTGCTAAGGCCAGGCTCCTTGAAGAGGGAGAGGAGATCAGGCTTCCCGTCAAAACAGATTCCCTGGTGATCGGCGGCGGCATCGCGGGGATGACCGCTGCCCTGAGTCTCGCCGATCAGGGGTTTCAGGTTTTTCTCGTGGAGAAGGACGAGGAATTGGGGGGGCTTCTCAACAGGATATGGCGTCTCTGGAATGACGGCAGCGAGCTTGCGGCCGATGAGCTCGTAAAGGCACGGGTCGAACACGTGTATTCGCATCCGGGAATCAGGGTTTACACCAACGCACTCATAGAAGACATAACTGGCTACATCGGAAACTACAAGGTCACCATAAGCTCCAATGGATCAAAGGAGAGCTTTGATGCCTCTACGGTCATTGTGGCAACTGGAATGCGCGAGATAGAGCCCGTAGGTCAATACGGTTGGGATGATGACCCCCGCGTGGTTACACAGCTTCAACTTGAGGGTCTGCTCAGGGAAAATAAGCTCGACGGGGTTAAGGATGTGGCGGTGATCAACTGTGTTAACTCCATGAACGAGTCCCGTGGCTGCTGTAGCGTCGGGTGCACGGTGTCAATCAAAAATGCAATGGCCCTGAAGCGCCTAAGGGAGGCTATAAATGTTTATGTCCTCTATCGGTACCTTTGCCTGGTAAAGGACGAGCGGGAGCATGTGGAGAAGGCAAAGCAGGCCGGCATTAAATTCATACGGTTTCCCGACGACCGGTATCCCGAGGTATCCAAAACTGGAGATAAACTAACCGTAAGGGTGTACGATTTTTTGCTTGGAAGNGAGTTCGAGATCCCCGCAGATCTGCTCGTGCTAACTACGGGATTCGAGGGAGACAGCAGTGTGGNACAACTGAGGGGTCACCTCAAGGTCTCTGCTAACCCGGAGGGCTTCTTTCAGGAGGCTCATGTCAAGCTGGGACCACTCGATTTCCCCGCAGATGGCATCTTTCTGTGCGGCGGCGCCCGGTCACCAAAGAGCGTCAAGGATGCCTGTGAGGAGGCAATGGGGGCTGCGATGGGGGCCTCCATTCCGATGAAGAGGGGTTACGTGGAGGCAGACGGAATTGTAGCGGATGTTGATCACGAGGCGTGTAACGGGTGCGGCCTGTGTGCGAAGAATTGCCCTTACGGGGCCATACAGATGGCCGACGACAAGGCCACGGTCATCAAAGCCCTGTGCAAGGGATGTGGTCTGTGTGCGGCGGACTGCCCAAAGGATGCAGTTACAATTATCCATTATTCAGACGATCAGATCCTTGCCCAGGTTGAGGCGGCTCTGGAGGAGAAGCCGGGGGAAAAGATCATTGGCTTCGTCTGCCATTGGTGTTGTCTCGGCGGGGTGGACATGGCAGGGGTGAGCAGGCTTCAATACCCTCCTAATGCTCGTTTGATACGGGTTATGTGTTCTGCGCGGGTAGCCTCAAAGTTTGTGCTGCGGGCCTTTGAGCTTGGGGCAGCCGGGGTACTGATAGGAGGCTGTGAATTTCCGACCTGTCACTACATCGTGGGGAACTACAAAGCGGAGAAGCGGATGGAACGGGTCAAAAAGACACTGGCAAAAAAAGGCTTTGATCCAGATAGACTGTGGATTCTGTGGTGTTCGGCAGCAGATGGGCCCAAATTCGCAAATACCATGAGGGACATGGTCACGCAACTGAATCTAGGGTAAGGATCGTGGAGTTAGCACGAACAGCGATCGAGGGAGGCGGAATCACACTCGGTGAAAAGATATATGACGTATCCATGTTCAGGGCGTGCGAGCAATGCGGTTGTTGCAGTTCTGCCTGCCCCATGACCGGCGTAGAGGAGTTCAATATTCGTCGTGTTCTACGTCATATAGAGCTGGGCCTGACTGATGAAATAACCGATTCCCCATTGCCGTGGCTTTGCACCACCTGTGGCAGGTGTGAAGATGCGTGCCCAAATGGTATCGAGATCCTGGATATTGTACGAATCCTCCGCCGAATATCCCCTGCCCAATGGGTTCCCGAGGCTCCTGCCTGTGTGCTTGCCTGTCCAGCGAATATCGATATACCTCGCTACGTTAAGCTCATAGGAGAGGGGAAGGTTAATGAGGCCTATGCAGTGATTCGCGAAAGCGTTCCCTTCCCCGGTATCCTTGGCAGGGTCTGCACGCGTCCCTGTGAAGCGGCCTGTCGGCGCGGCGATGTTTTCAACCAACCCGTAGCCATATGCGCCCTTAAACGATACGCCGCGGATAACGCGGAGCGGGCTGTGGCAAAGGCCCCTGACGTTGCGGCCTATACTGGGCATAAGGTCGCAATTGTCGGGGCAGGTCCTGCTGGATTAACAGCGGCCTTCTACCTGCGCAAAAGAGGCCATGAGGTCACGGTTTTCGAGGAGAGATCTGAGCCGGGGGGTATGATGAGGTTTGGCATCCCCGATTACCGGTTGCCAAGGGATGTGGTGGAGGGAGAGATCAAGGAGGTTCTCGACACCGGCATCGAACTGAACACGGGAAAGAAGCTCGGCAGGGATTTTGATCTTAAGGGGCTCAAGGACCACGGTTTTGAGGCGGTGTTCGTTGCAATTGGTGCCCAGTTGAGCAGAAGAATTGATATCGATGGAGCTGCGCTGGATGATGTCTATTGGGGCGTCGATTTTCTCTATGAGGTCAACGGGGGAAAGGAGATTTCGCTCAAGGATAGGGTTATAGTTATCGGCGGAGGCAATGTGGCCATAGATGTGGCCCTTACCGCCTCGCGTCTGGGAGCCAAAAAGGTGACGCTGGCCTGTCTTGAGGCCAGGGAAGAGATGCCGGCGAACCAGTGGGAAATCGAAGAGGCCATTGAGGAGGGGGTCAAAATAATGCCCTCATGGGGTCCGAAGAGGATACTGGAGGCCGGTGGAAAGGTTTCCGGAGTGGAACTCGTTCGCTGCACTTCGGTCTTTGATGCTGAGGGTAATTTTGCTCCCACCTTCGCTGACATAACGGAGGTGGTTGAGGTTGATCAGGTGATCTTGGCTATAGGGCAGGCGCCCGATTTTTCCTGCATCAGTGATGAGGATGCTCTGATGGCGGAAAAAGGCTTGCTCGCTGTTGATCGCGACACCCAAGGGACGGAAATTCCGTGGGTGTTTGCAGGCGGTGATATGGTCAGCGTTCCAGGCACGATTGTGGATGCCATTGCAGCGGGAAAACGGGCTGCTCACTCGATCGATAAGGCACTCGGTGGCGAGGGCCTTGAAGAGGAAACCCCGATCGTGAGGCCTTCCCCTGAGTCCTATACCGGGGAAAGGGAGAGGGGATTTGCAGACTTAAAGAGAGTTGAGATGCCCACCTTGCCGGTTTCAGAACGACATGGGAGCTTCAGTGAAGTTGAACTCGGCTTCAGTGAAGAGCAAGCAGTGCAAGAGGCGCAAAGATGCCTCCATTGTGACCTGGAATTCCGCTTGGTGAAACAAGGGCAGCAGGTGCAGGAAGAAGACTGATTGTTGCTTGGTGCTGGTCTCTCGTTTCTCGTGCCAACCTTTTCGAGTAACCAGTAACGGGCAACAGCAACCTATTTCTTTAACTCATCCCACTTATAATCGATCAACTCCAACAGCACCCCATTTACTGCCTTTGGGTGAATGAAGGCAAATTCACAGTCCCTGAAAGGCCTGGCTCCCCCAATGAAGGGATAATCCCTTGCCTTCAGCTCATCCATGGCTTCCCTGGTGTTGTCCACATTGAAACTGATAATCATGACCCCTTCGCCATGCCGTTCGACAAACTTGGCAACATCTCCATCCGGAGAGGTTGACTCCATAAGCTCAAAGCCTACTTCACCCAACCAATATCGAGCGACCCTGATCTTCTCGGGCTCATCAACGTAAGGGTCGTCCGGTTCCGACTTGCCAAGAATAGGCTCCCAGATCTTGCGAGCGGCATCCAGATCCTTTACCGCAATACAGATGTGATCTATCTTATTTACCTTCATCTCTTTCTCCTTTATCTAATAACCCGAAGGGCAGAGTTCCACGGGCTTGCCCGTGGGTATCTATTGAGCCGCAGACTCACACAGACGGACACAAACATTTCTTTGCCCAGCATCCCAGTTAAATACGCTCGCCCTATGGAATCCCCCATAGGAGGGTCCGCCTAATGGCGGAAATTCAACAGGGCAAGCATTTAACGAGACAAGCCTCGCTGGGCCAAACGTCTGCGTATGTCTGTGGTTAATGTTACATTCATCCTTCCTATTAAAAGGTTACCAACTCCAGCGGAATGGAGATGGCGTGGTCAGGGCAACGGAAGCCGCACTCGTTGCAGTCCTCACACAGAAACTCGGTCACAACAATTCTATCGTCTTGCACTCTGATAGCTTGGTCAGGGCATGCTTCCACACAGATAGGTTCTTTTGTTCCGCCGCACATTGTGCATTTGTTCATGTCTACTTGTGCCGCCATATTGCATCCTCCTGCTATCCTCTTATTTATACAGTCTCCTCAGACAAACGCCATCGCCGTTTGGAATAGCCTTTTGCGTTTCTATCTTCAAATCCGTACCTAAGAAGGCGTTCGCCTCAGCAACAATTGTCTGCAGGAATTTGTCACAGCCCAAAAGATCCTCCTTCATAGAAGCACCATAGCGTCTAGCGAAGGTTGGCCACGGGCATCTCTCCCATTTGATAAGGACTTCAAACGGAGCCTCACCCTTCTCAACAGTAACCACGGCTCCATTGGCAATTCCTGTGCCTGCTAAGGCCCTTCCAAGATCGAGAAGCAAACCCTCTTCGCCTTTACGCAGATCCAGCATGGGGAAGAAGTTCTTGGCAACGTCTACACCGGCTACTTCCCAGAACTTCAGGACGACGTCCAGTGCATCAGAACTAGGTCCGAGGAGCTCAAGGGCTGTTTGGCGCCATTCAAAAAAGGTGCTCTTAATCACGGCTTGTGAAATACCCAAAGCACCATGTAACTTTGTCAACTCTTTTTGTGAATCAACTGCCATTGTCTACCTCCTTCTATACCCGGATGCCTATCCGGTAGCCGTCGTGCACCGCACTAGATAGATTTCGAGGTACAAGCGCGTCACCAATTACGAAAAGTTCAATACCGTTTTCCTGGACTACATCTTTGAAGCTCGGGTTCGCCTCTCTTACCGTGCATACTACCGTGTCTGCCTTGATTGGGATCCGGTAGCCATCGAAAGTTCTGATAGTCACACCATCATCTGTAATTTCCTCGATCTCGGAGTCNTTGTAAGAGGTAACCCTATTATCTCTGAGGTATCCAACATAGCGCCACTTGAAGGAGGGATTGATATCCTTCCCCAGCTTCCGCTCTTTCCCTACGATGGCCACTTTCCTGTTCTGCTTGGCCAGGAACAAAGCTACCCCGATTGCAGGCTTGAGATTCCCCCAGACAACGACATTATCTCCGACTTGAGCAGTCCCATTTAAGACATCCAGTACCGACACAACGTTTTCTCGATCAAACCCGGGAGCGGTGCCCTTCACGTACGTGGGACCGGTTGCAAGGACAACCGTATCCGGCATTTGCTCCTCAATTAAATCAGCGGTCACCTCTGTGCCCAAGTGGAACTCTACCCCGTTCTTCTCACACATGGTCTTTGCAAATCTTATCTGACCGTACAGTTCGTCGTCCCCATAGGGGGCAACGGAGGCCTCGATGATTGATCCACCCAGTTCCTCTCGTTTGTCGTAGATATGGACCTCGTGCCCTCTCTGAGCGGCCACCCATGCACATTCTAGCCCTGCAGGGCCGGCACCAACGATCATGATATTCTTCTCCATTTCCGCTGGCTTAATCTCGTACTTGGGATCCCACTCATGAGCGCAAACGGGGTTAATGTAGCAGGTCATGGGCGCATCACGGAAGAGCCGCGCAAGGCAGACATTGCACGCAACGCATGGCCTTATTTCACCCTCTTTTCCCTCCAAGACCTTTTTGGGCATCAGGGGGTCGGCGATCATGGGACGGCACATCTCCCAAATGTCCAGCTTGCCCTCCCCAATGGCGTTGTTCGGGAGATCGGGGGTAAAAAGCCGATAAGCCATGGAGACGGGTATCTTGATATGTTGTTTGGCCCGCTCAGCTAAATAGAGCCAGCTCCCCATGGGGATGTCCCTGCTTATGACAGGGTAGATCGACTCCTGCCATCCTGCGGTAACACTCATGACATCCACTCCTGCCTCCTCGGACATTTCATAGGTGATCATCGATTCTTCCGCGGTATTCCCACCCACGTCATCGAGGAGTTCTTCCGCACAGAGCCTGATTCCCAGCGGGACGTCACCGCATACTTTCTTAACCTCCTTGATGCATTCCACCACAAATCTCATCCTACCCCGTATATCGCCACCGTACTCATCCGTCCGCCTGTTGGAATAGCTGGATACGAAATTAGANAGAAGGTAACCGACAATTCCTGAAATCTCCACGAAATCGAATCCCGCCTTAAGCAATCGCTCGGTGGCCTCGACGTGTTCCCTGAGGCACTGTTTAATATCTGCCTTTGACATTTCCTGAACGGGCCGAAAGATCCTCAAGCGCTGGGGAACAGGTGAGGGACCCTGGCAATAATCGGTTTCAACGGCACCGACGCGGCCGCAGTGCATGAGCTGGCAGCCGGCAACGGCCTTCTGTTCATGGATCGCATCGGCAAGCCGCTTTAAGCCCGGGATGAATTTATCGTCCCAGGCTGCCGCCTGTCCCACATATCCCTGACCCTGTCGGTTCTTATCCATGTAAACGCCTTGCATGGTACATAGACCGCCGACAACGCCCTTTGCACGCTCCCGCAGGTAGGCTACACCTGCATCGGTAACAAACCCATCTCGGCCGTTTAAGTTGTCCTCGGTGGCAGCATATTTAATGCGGTTCGGTATGGTGAGCTTGCCTATCTCGATCGGTTTGAATAGATGAGGGTACTTCTGCGCACCCGGGTACGAGGAATAATCCCATTCATAAAGTAGCTTACCCATCGCATTAGCCTCCCTTTAAGGTCAAAATCGCATGTGTATACAGTATACAAAACACGGCGAATATATTGAATGCCCTAGGTGATGTCAAGGGATAAAATCCGATTCTCTATGATTGGCACCCAAAGGGGGCTTGCTATTTTTTCACAATTTTTCCCAACTTCATCCCGATCCAATCTTTCAGTCTATCGATCAATGAGGGCCCTGTTACCTCAAGGGTGCAGTCGGCTGTCTTATCCGAAAGCATGCTAATTGCCCGGGCAGTGTAGTTGTCGGCAGGCATGGGGGGTCTTTTTACAACTATGATGTTCTCCATTTTTTCGTTCGAGCCAATTTCTGCTTTCAGAAAGTCAGAGACCTTGGTCAACAATGTTACTGGCGCATCAAAAGTACCGTCCTTTCTCACATCAGCAGCCGCTATTGAAAGGTCAACGTCTTTTCCGTCAACAGGTACGTTAAGGAGCTTTATAAATACGCTATCAGCAGGCTCAAAACCCGCGCCGCTGAAAACCAGTTTTGTGTCCTTCAGTTTTGCAACACCGAGGCGGATTGTCCCAGGATTGACAATCACCTGGGGACCTTTGACGGCCGGATCCAGGGTTTTTGCAGGTTGTGAGCATCCTGAGGAAACTAAGAAGCCGCAAACAACAAGTGTAAAGGTGAGCATCGCAATGCAGTTGAGATAGTTCTTCATGGTAATCCTCCTTGTTTTGAAATGGTGGGTTTCTTCCATGCTCAGGTTACAGTTTCTCTTATGAATAACTCCCAAGCGCGGCATCCGAGTCGGGCGCTGAGACCTACCGGCGCCTCTTCTGGTACCGGAGCACAGCCCGATTATGTTCCCGCAAGGTAGCTGAGAAATGGTGGCTCCCATCATTCTTGGAGACAAAGTAGAGATGGTTGGTTGGTGCCGGTTCCAAAACCGCCTTGAGGGATTCCCTGCCGGGATTTGCAATCGGCCCAGGAGGCAGCCCACGATTACGATACGTGTTGTAAGGACCGGGGGTTCGAAGATCCGTTTTGGTCAGGTTTCCATCGAAATCCGTAAGGCCATAGATGACCGTTGGATCGCTTTCGAGCCGCATCCTCTTTTTGAGCCTGTTTAGGAAAACTGAGGCAATAAGGGGCCGTTCCTCGGCGAGACCTGTCTCCTTTTCCACTATGGATGCCAAGGTTACAACTTCTCGTATGGACATGGGCAGCTCGCGGCCAACGGTGATCTCATTGAAAACGTGCCAGAACCTGCTGACCATAAGATCAATTATTTGTCGCGCTCCCATGCACTTGCTCAGAAAGTAGGTGTCGGGGAACAAATAGCCCTCCAAGCTCGTACCGTCAATCTGGTAAGAGGTGGCGACGCCTTTATCCATGGCCAGGGCAAGAAACTCACCCTTATCGGCGAGACCGCCTTCCGCAAGTATCTCGGCGATCTGTCGAGCGTTGAAACCTTCAGGGATCGTTAGCGGATAGGTTTTCACCATTCCGGAGGCAAGAATATCAAATATTCTTACCGGGGACATTGACTGATTGAGGCTATATTCACCTGCTCTCACATGACGTGCGCCGCCCTTAAACAGAGCCCAGAGGACGAACAGATCGTTACTCTTAATCAACTTTCGTTTCTCGAGTTCAGCAGCTACGGAGCGAAGACCAGCTCCCTTCTTTACGATAAAAATCTCCTCCTTTTGATCGAATCCTGCGGGACTCATCAAGAAATACCCGAAGTAAAGGGCCACGAACATGCACAGGACGAAGACCAACAAGGCCGATATAAAGATGAGTCTTCTCGGTGACATTCTTTCTGCCAATCGATTCTGCTCGTTGAGATCCCCCGGTGCCCGGCGTAGTTAGGTGCGCATACTATCGAGGGGGCAGTTCGAGCAGAGAGGTTTCCTCCTGCAAAACTCCTTTCCCGTTTTGACGAGTAAGGCGTGATACTCTTTAAAAAGCTCCACCTCATGGGGCAGGTTGTCCATGAACAACATCTGTAGGTCGTGGTATCCTACTTCCTCCCCAATGATCCCGTGTCGCCAAAAGATCCTGTGGGTATAGGCATCCACTACAAACAGGGGCTTCCCCGCTCCATAGAGGATCATGCTGTCAGCGGTCTCCAATCCGATTCCCCTCACGGACACGAGTTCCTCTCTGAGGGTGTCGATATCAAGAGAAAAGAGATTGTTCAAATCGCCGCCGTGTTTCTCGTCAAGGAGGGCAATGAGGTTTTTGACTCTAGTAGCCTTCAGATTATAATACCCGGCTGGTTTGATATATTCCGCTAGAACCGGTGCCGGCATGTCACTGAGAGCTTTGATAGATATCAGGTCGTTTTCCTTGAGGTTCCTGATGGCAGTTTCCGCATTAGCCCAGTTGGTATTCTGCGTTAAGACTGCACCGATCATCATTTCCAATTCGGTTTCCGCAGGCCACCAGCCCTGAGGACCAAAAGCGGCGAGAAGAAGAGTGTATATCTCCCTGAGAGTCTCACCAATTGGGGTAGTCATGGTTTATTTGGGCCTTTGTGTGTCACCTTGACACGGTTTGGAAGATACCTTACATTGAAGCGCTATGTCAACGCAGCGACTTAAGAAAACCCGCAACATAGGCATCATAGCCCACATAGATGCGGGAAAAACGACTATCACAGAGCGGATACTTTACTACACCGGTCGCTCGCACAAGATAGGAGAGGTTCATGATGGCGAGGCCATCATGGATTGGATGCCTGAGGAGCAAGAGCGGGGTATCACCATAACCTCCGCTGTTACAACCTGTCAATGGCTCGGTCACACGATAAACATCATAGATACCCCAGGCCATGTTGATTTCACCATTGAAGTCGAGAGGTCCCTGCGGGTGTTGGATGGCGCCATCGGGGTCTTCTGTGCGGTCGGTGGTGTTGAGCCTCAGTCCGAAACGGTCTGGCATCAGGCAGACAGTTATGGAGTTCCTAAAATAGCATTCATAAACAAGCTGGATAGGCTCGGCGCGGATTTCGAGAACGCCGTTTCGATGATACGAGAAAGACTGGGCGCTAATCCCGTGGTTTTGCAGATACCATGGGGACAGGAGGAGAACTTCCAAGGCGTGATCGATCTGACAAGGATGAGTGCCATCGCCTGGAATGAAGATGACTTCGGGATCACATTTCAGGAGATGCCCATCCCGGAAGCTTATCGGGAAGCGGCTGTTAGGCGGCGGGAGGAGATGCTGGAGCTTCTGGCAGATACCGATGAGCGCATAATGGACAAGTATCTATCCGAGGAAGAGATAGATATCCAATCNATAAACAGGGCAATCAGGGAAGGAACTATTAAGCTTGCCCTTGTTCCCATTTTCTGTGGAGCGGCACTTAGAAACAAGGGGATACAACCCCTTCTGGATGGAATTGTTGAATTCCTTCCTTCGCCCCTCGACGTACCACCGGTAACCGGTATCAATCCCACTACCAGGGAACGTGAGACCAGATTTCCAGATACAAAACAACCCCTCGCATCTCTGGCGTTTAAGGTTGCCATGGATCAGGGCAGAAGAATGACCTATCTCAGGGTTTACTCTGGAATGATAAGAGCAGGCTCCGTGGTGTACAACAGCTCTAAGGGCATCAGCGAGCGAGTGGCCAGGGCGATGAGGATGCATGCAAATAAAAGAGAGAGAATTGATCAGGCATTATGCGGGGATATTATTGCAGTCATGGGTTTGAAGCAGACCACCACCGGCGATACCCTGTGTGACAAAGGCCATCCTCTGCTGCTTGAGGCCATGGAGTTTGATCAGCCGGTGATATCCATGGCGGTGGAGCCGAAGAAGGTGCAGGACCAGGAGCGCCTTATGGATACACTCAAGAAGGTCGATGATGAGGATCCAACCTTCAGGTTTACCGTCGACGAGGACACTGGCCAGATGATAATCTCCGGCATGGGTGAGCTTCACCTGGAGGTTGTTGCCCAGAGGCTCAGGAGGGAATTTTCCCTTGATGTCAACACGGGAAAACCCCAGGTTGTCTACAGGGAGACAATTAGTAAGAAGGCTACCGCTGAAACGGTGTTCGATAGAGAATGGGGTGGAGTAATGCATTTCGCCGGCGTTACCCTAGAGGTGTCGCCGATGGACAGAGGCGCCGGAAATCGGTTCATCAATCAATGTTCAGATCCTTTGCTGACCCAGGAGTTTATTGAATCGATAGAGCAAGGTATAGGGGAGGCATCGGAATCGGGGATCCTAATGGGCTACCCAGTGACTGATGTGAAAACTACATTCCTTGATGCAACGGTCAAGGAACANTTGTCCACCCCGCTTTCCTTCAGGATTGTTTCATCAATGGCCTTTAAGGAAGCCTGCGAATCTGCCTCACCGATTCTGCTCGAGCCTATCATGAAACTTGAGATAATTGCTCCTGAGGAGTTTGTCGGTGATGTTATCAATGATCTGAATGCAAGAAGCGGTCGAATAGAGCGGATTACCACGAAAGGGCCTGTAAAGATATTAGCAGCGACAGCCCCACTTTCGAAGTTGTTTGGCTACGCAACAGCTCTCCGCTCTGCCTCTCAGGGGAGGGCAACCTTCACGATGCAGTTCTCTCACTATGACAAGGTCTGAGATGCTCGCTGATGGTTGTCCTTTGTCAGTCGCTGAAACCTTTCAGCTCTTTCGGCAACCATGGCTCCTTATTGCTCCAAGAACCATGACTCATTACGCCGAGCATAAAGTGGTCTGCGTTAAGACGGAGTAATGCCATGAGATCCTTTCTTTCGTTCCGAGGCTCACGGGCTGGTTTTTTCAGCGACCTGTTTACGGGGGAGTTTTTCCCCTCCGCATTCTCCTCGACACTCGGAGCTGCGGTTTTCCCCATACACAAGTCGCGAAAAGAACGGCGCCCTCCCACCAGTCTCTTCAGAAAGGATCTCATGGCCTTAATAGTCAGGAGAATTCTCGGCGGATGCAAGCAGTTAAATGCACCCCGTAGTAACCCCAGTTCATAGAGACGGTGGGTAGGACAATCCTCCATATTGATATGGACGCCTTTTTTGCAGCCATCGAGGTGCTGGATAATCCTTCACTGTCCGGAAAACCCGTGATCGTAGGTGGCCTAACGAATAGGGGAGTGGTATCCACGGCGAATTATGAAGCCAGAAAATTCGGCGTTCATTCTGCTATGCCCATATTCATGGCGAAAAAGAACTGCCCTCACGGTGCGTTTCTGCCGGTTAGAAAGAAGAGATACGCAGAGGTCTCAAGAAGGATCCTGGGCATACTAAAGGATTTCACGCCGCTGGTTGAACAAGTATCCATCGATGAGGCCTACCTTGATATTACGGGTACAGAGGCGCTTTTTGGAAGTCATAAAGAAATAGCGCAACGCATAAAGGAGAGAATTCGTGATGAGACGGGGTTGACGTGTTCCATAGGTATTGCCCCAAGTAAGTTTCTAGCAAAGATCGGCTCCGACATGAACAAGCCAGATGGATTAACAGTAATAGCGTCAGATAAAGTAGGCGAATTCTTAGCTGTCTTGCCAATAGAGAGAATCCCCGGTGTTGGAAAGCGATCGTTAGCGAAGCTGCAGGAATATGGAATCAAGAAGGTGGGGGATTTACTGAGATTCGGCGAGGAACGCCTTTCGAGGGAATTTGGAAGGTTTGGCCACAGGTTGTATCAGCTCGCAAAGGGAGAGGATAGCTCACCCGTGCTCCCCTCGAGAGATGCCAAATCGATTAGCTCAGAGGAAACCTTAGAGTCAGACACCAATGATCTTAGCATCCTAAAGAAACGGGTCGCCTCCCATGCTAACGGGGTTGCGCAACGATTGAGAAGGGAAGCTCTTAAAGGAGCTACCATAACCATCAAGCTGAAATTCAGTGATTTCTCCGCCGTTACCAAAAGCCATACCCTTACTACGGCAACAGATAGCTCAAAGACGATCTCGGAATGTGCTCTAAAATTGCTTTTCGATCGCCAGATTCCAGAAAAGGTCAGGCTCATAGGAGTAGCGGTCTCCACCCTAGAGGAGGGTGCCGGCAGGATCCAAATGGAACTTTTTGAGAAAGGGGTTGATAGCTCCAAGGAGCGAAACGTTGACAAGGCTATGGATAAAATCAGGGACAAATTTGGCACAAGGGTTATAAGAAGGGGTGAGGAATAAGGCTCCACTCTCCCCGTTCACTCTCGATAATGTTGACGATTATAACTTGAGCAGGGCTTCGAGCAGGCTCATGCCGGTGCCCTTCTTCTTTACTGCCAACAGCGGAATGGCGGTGGTCTTAATAAGGTGTTCTGTCACGCTCCCAAGCAGCACGCCAGCACCGGCCTTTCTTCCTCTGGCTCCAAGGATGATTAGATCTATGTCGTGCTCTTCTATTACTTCCTCAATTCCCTTGTATTCCTTCTTCTCAAGTTTGAATATAGGGGTTGCGGTAATGCCCTTAAGATCGACCTTCTTGATAAATTCCCCATAGCTCTTTTCTGCATGGCCTCTCATGATTTCGGCGAACTGTTCGTAGCTCTTCCCGGTTTTGTAATAGCCCGCGGGAACGGCGTAGACATGAAGGCAATGGACCTCTCTCATTCCGGAGGCCGAGGCAAAAGCTACGGCCATCTCTATTGCATCCAATGAGTTTTCTGAGAAATCGGTGGGTACCAATATGTTAGTAAACCGAGGTTCCGTTCCCTCGGGAACGAAGAGCAGGGAGCAAGGTGCCTTCCGGGCAAGCTTTTCGAACAGGGTTCCGCTTGCCGTGGGCTTGTGTCGTTTGCGCATGACAATCAGATCGATTTCCTTGTCCTTTGCCCGACGCAACAATTCTATCAGGGGCGAGCCCTCAGCCACCTCATACTCAAGCTGTGCTCCAGGATGCCCGTCGAAGAATTTTTTGACAAGGGCCTCCATTTCGCCCTTCGAGTATTCATCCATCGAAGGGAATAGGTCTGGGTACTCCTCCCTGAGTTCTTCCGGGATATCAACCTTGCTTGCAACATGCACGAAGGTAATCTGCTCGGATTTGGCCAGCCGGCTAATCAAAGCCGCATACCGGATGGAGCTTCCATCCTGGCTAGCGAAAGAAACACCCACTAAAAGGCGCTTATATCGGTACATGTTGTACTCCTTTCCAAAACTCGGTATTTCTTTGAGGCTTTTCCACAGAAGAGCTGAGCTGGTTCACGCCCTCATTGATTCAGCATCGCGCTCATCTTTAGACAGAGTCATGGCTTCAGAGCTATATCGTGCAGGCGAGGGGAAAACTCACCCGTTCAGGTGCTCGAAGGATAGGATAAACTCACCTGTCTGTCAATCGTAAAGCCATCCGTCCTTTAGCGCTTTGCACGAGTCGCTGGCGTTGACATCGGGGAAGGCGGTGTTGTATTGAGGTACAAAAGGCCTCACAATGGTTTTGGTAGTCTATGCCGGCAACACAGAGTAAACAGTTATTGCCGCAGTTTTGGGCAAGTGGCCCTGTTTAAAGAGGAGCTAAATATGAATGGGGAGCTGGGGCCCAGGAGCCTTAAAGATATGTTAGTGGAACTTTACAATATCTATAAGCAGAACTGCTTGCACCTCCTGGCCATTGTGGCGATTGTGGAGATCATTCTCAGGTTGATGTGGAGTATTCCCGATTTTTCGGGCATGAAACCCTTCACGACTGAAGGAGAGGTTGAATCGCTCACCCGCTTTATCCCCATAGTGATAATGCTTATGGTGGCCTCTATTATGGGCCTTTCCTTGATGCAGGGCGCCCTGATTCATGCCATATCGGAGCGATACTGTCGGCAGAGGGTGACTATTGGTCGGGCCTTTCGGTTTGCCTGGGAGCGACTGGCAGCATTGACAGGTGCCATGATTTTGGCGTTTTTTGCCGTTATGGGTATAGCACTCATTTCAATGGGCCTTCCAGCAGGCNTNTCATCTGGGGCGGGATATGTGTTTGTGGCGGCCGGCTTTTGCGTGACGGTGTACCTCATGGTCCGCTGGAGCTTTATC
>JGI24422J19971_10001113_pt1 | contig 16119 bp, 12 predicted proteins | sample DeeMarSWOR152_54_FD_19971 | JGI IMG/M metagenome (IMG submission 19971) | reverse complement strand
CCAGTTGTGACTGGCATGCCATACCAGTAGGGAATCATATGACCATGCAGTTCCGTAGTAGACTTTGTAATAGAGTATATTTTTCTTGGCCCAGACAACCCAGATTTTTCCATCTGCAGTTGCCACGACTGATGGGTCCATGTCAGCTTTTTTTGGGTCATCGGTTAGCTGTATGGGGGCGGACCAGACGGAACCGTTGAAGGTTTTGTAGAATACTTCGCAGTAGCCGTCGTCCCATTCTCCGCCAGGGAAGGTTCTTGATGACGTCCAGAAAACCCAGATTGTGCCGTTGCTAGCTTGCGCGATTGAGGGGTACCCATCTCCGGCTGTGTGGTTTGTTATTTGAACTGGGTCGGACCAGGCGGTTCCGTTGAAAATCGTATAGAACACGTCTTGGTTTTCATGGTTTTGGCCATGTTCCCAAACGACCCAGATATTACCCTCGTTGTCTTCCATAGCGCACGGATTATCATCAATGCCCGGATCAAAGGTCAACTGGTTTTCATCTAACCAAGTTGAGCCGTCAAAAACTTTATAGAAGATTTCAAAGTTGTTCGTCCTGTCTGAGCGCCAGAATACCCAAAGCTTTCCGTCGCTTGTTGCAGTGATTGAGGGCGCACAGTCTATATCTGTGTGGTCTGTTAGCCTTGTGTCTGGCGACCATTGGATAGTATTGCAGAAAGAGAGGTTTATTGTCGCCAGTAACAGAAGGGAAGAAATTAACAGCAATTTTGAGGCGAGAATCGTTTTTCTCTGCAACTCGAGTCCACTCTTTTTTGAGCTTGTTTTGAACAGATAAAAAAGGGGGGAAGGTGTATTTGGTTTGGCTTTTACGGTGCTACAATGTAGACTACGCAGTAGTCGCTTTGATCTTTGACGTCTCTTTCGTAGCACAACTCCGGAAGTTTTGCTTCTACAACGTAGATGCCTGGGTCAATTCCGGTTGTGTCCCAAGTGGTCTCCACTACCTGTGATTCTCCGGCTTCTAAGGTGACTTCTATTTCATCAATTGCTTCGCCATCGTAGGTGACGGGGACAGTGAAGGTCTCTGACATGCTGCCTTCGTTCGTGACGTTCACGTAGACTTGGACAGCTGTTCCAGGGGTAGCCTCTGTTGGGTCGGTCCACATGTCAATTACGCCGATGTCGTGGCGTGTTTCCTTGACGTGGAAACTAAGGTAATCTTTGACGTATCCTTTTGTCCATTCTTCTGTTCCAACTGGGCGGGAATAGCAGCTTACGAAACCTATGTATTTGTGCATCATCCAATGGACGTAGCCATAGAACACCCATTCTGCGCTGCCGCTCCAAGCGTTCCATGTTGTATTAGCTGTGTCAAAGGTTGCTGATAGGTCTACTATTTCTCCAGGTGAAATGGTGTAGATGTCAGTGCAGAGATATCCGAGTTTTTTGATTTCGTCTTTGCTGTACAGCTCGAACTGTACGTATACTTCGTAGTCTTCTTCCGTGGGGTTTCCGACTCTACCTATGAGGTCTAGCAGTCGTCCGTCAACGGCTTCGTTCAAGTCTGGGTGTTCAGGCTTTGCGCACATTCCGACCAGGTCGGGGATCCATCCTCCTTCCATCCATATCTGCATCAGAATGTCCATTGATGCGGTGGCTGTCTGCAAGTCGTTGTCAGTGACTGTTAAGGTGACTGTGTAGACTCCCGCTGCTGCAAAGGTGTGATCTACAACCGAGCCGGTGTCAGTCTCACCATCGCCGAAGTCCCACTCCTCGCTGATGAGCCAACCGTCGGGGTCGCTGCTCGTGGATGTGAAGGTCACTGGCATTCCTTCGATCCCTAATGATGGAGCAAGAAATCCAGCTGTTGGCGGTGGAAATACTGTTCTGTTGTCAAAGAGACCGTCAATTGCTTCGTGTGGTAACGATACCTTAGTCCCACTTATGACCGTGGTGAGCTTTGACTCTTCGAAGTGTATGAGACTTACTCCCTCACCCATGATTTCGAAGGTAATCTCTAGGAGTTTTCCGCTGCCTGAGGCTCCGCTGGGAGGAAGTGGGGGCATCAATGAGTCACCCACGACTAAGAAGCCAACTGTATTGTTTATGGCTCCATATGGCGTGCCTGGTGGGTGAGTTGCTTCAAATATTTGCCAATTCGTAAAGCCCGCTCCTTCGAGGAAGGCTCCTCGTTTGATACTCGCGACATTGATTACATCTGCGTCGAAGGTTATGTAGACGTTCCAGCTGTATAGATTTGTGACATCGTAGACGTTTATGTCAACCTTGAAGGTTCCGCCGACCGATCCTGTATTCATTGGAGGTTCTACTGCTAGGACAATCGATGACGAAGGTGTGCCTATTCCTGCGACGGCCAAGGACGTTATGAGCACTGCAATGATCCATGTCCAAATTATGCGTTTTCCTTTCACTCTATTCACCTCATGCTATGTTGGAGGCACCATCTTGTAGTATTCTGGTGGCCAACCCCATCCAAAGTACACACCGATTTCAAGGAGGTCGTCAGTGTCTATCGCTCCGTTCTTGTCCACGTCCAGGAGTTGATCTCCGTCCACGATCCATCCTGAAGGCCATGCAGGAAGTTCTGGATATAGTCTGGTGTCATAGGTGAAGATGTGTCCTGGAGATGCGACTGTCATGAAGTCAATGATTTTAACAACTTTGTCGCGGCCCACATTGCCAAGTGCATCGCAGGCGTCTGGCCAAACGTACTTGCAGCAGTACTGGGGGTTAGCTGTAAGGTGACAGTATTCTCCTCTCACGTGGTCAGGTCTACCCACAACCCCGTCCTTGTAGCACATGAAGGGTCCAGTGCCTATCACTGCATCGTGGTCTTCAGGGTTCCAAGCGGCAGAATCCTTGCCTTCCCAAATGTGCTTAGGAATAATTGGGGTGCCAGCAGCCCAGTCCATTGCAAGCCAGCTTTCCACGTCATAGAGGATGTCAATAGTGTCTGATGGTAGCGTAGGTCCCCACCATCCGCTTCCGTTGGCTGTAGTAATGGCGCCGTAATAGTTTGTCACAGCCCAATAGTTGGCTACGGACACTTCGTCTTTCATGTAGGCGTAACTGAAGGCAACGTCCGCGGTTGTCAGCGGTGTCAAGTCATGCCAGAGAACGCCTGGAATAAGCTTGAACCTAAGCCTCGTGCAGTTCTCGCCCTCAAGTTCCCATGTTAGTTGTTCAGGCAACTCCCGTGCCAAGATGGGTATGTACTGAGAGGCGTCTAGCGGATGATACTCTATCAATGACCCGTAGATCTGATCTAGGATAAGCCAATCGTAGAACCATTCGGCGTGAACTGGACTGAACTTCTCGATGTCAACTATCAGTCCCTGCCTATACGTTCCGCCCCTTGCGAAACCTTCAGGATGCGCGTTGATTGGATTCCACATGCTGTAGAAGCTGTAGCCCAGTTCGTTGACAAAGCTTTCCCACTTCAAGCCCTTATATAGCTCTTCTCCGGGGTGAGTCCCATAGTTTGTTCTGTGTGCCACGAAGCCAGCAAAGGTGTACAGAGGTATGCAAGCAACGTCGTCATGTAACATCACTTGGCAAGCGTCGGAGTATGACCTAGCCTCTTCTGCTGTAGTAGCAGTCTTCAAGCCCCAAGCATAGTCGTCATACTCTTTGCGATGGTAGCGGTTATAGTTATCAGCTCCAGAACTGGGATAAGTGTCTTTCATGCTGTGCCACAGTTCGAAGTACATGTCAGGCATTCGACCCCAGCTCCATCCACCAGTGTATACGTGGTAGTCATATTCGACCCATGCATGGTAGTAGCACGTTCCTCTGTCCGCTACAACCATAGCTTGGGGAATCTTCAGCTTGATAACATCCCCTCGTAGCTTTTCACCTGCAAATTTTCTGTCTGGGTCATCAGACCTTATCCACCCCATTAGCGTAGGCAGCTCTTCAATGACGGCTCCATCGTGACCAGGCGAGTACTCCAATACGTTGTCATCATCCCAGTCTTGGAAGCCTCCATCGATCAGCGCCGCCTCGGCCAGGGCCAAACTGTAGTCGTATGTCGGCGCAGACTCATTCTCCCAAGCAGCGATTCCTGGGAAGCAAAATGTCTCCATAGCTTCTGCGAAGCCCTCCATGTTAGTGACCATAGCGTCCCTGTCGGTTATGTGGGCTAGAGCCCTTCTAAACTGTCGAGCATCCAAGCATCTCTGACAAGTCTCGTTGAACCAATAGTGACCCGTTGTCACAGCAGGCTCGCTACCTGACCATCCAGGAGGCGTCAGATCACCGTGCCCCGTAGGCCACTGCATGCAATTGAGGTCGAACTCGTACCAACCCCACTCTGAATAGTCTCCCATCGTAATGTTNGGATCAGCAAGCCAATCCACGACTTCGCCACTTGGCACCGACCAGTCCATACAATCAATGANTCCAGCTTTGAGCGCCTCAGCCTCTGACAACACATCGCCNCATACGCTAAAGATAATGTCGTCAACTCTAGGTCCATATCGCTCGTAACTGTCCGAAGGCGCAGGTACAATAGGTGGCACTTGTGAAACCACTGGTACTACAATGAATACAGTCAATACTAACGCTGAAATCAAAGCCATAGTCCATATTATTCTCTTTATGTTCATGTTGTTTTCTTCTCTCCTTCTCTTTTTTGGCATATACAATTAGGAATTTGAGCAATTTAAAGTTTCTTATATCAAGATGAATTTGTGAAGTTGCTACATCTGATGACTCAATTTGCCGAGATAAAACTTAAAATACCCCCTCAACGTAACCCGTATGAAGGGGAAGGGAAGCCCATGGGATTACGAACATACATCCTAAAAAGAATATTCTACTCACTTCTCCTCGTCTACTTCGTGATCACAATCAATTTTTTCATATTTATGCTAATGCCAGGAGACCCTGTGCTACGTTTAGCTGACGCAGGCAAAATACGGGACCCAGCGGTAGTTAATTCCTTAATAGAACAATTTGGACTCGACCGCCCAATACACGAACAATACGCAAAGTACGTCGTCAACATGCTAACTGGACAGTTCGGAGTCTCCTACTACACAAGGAAACCCGTTTCCACTGAAGTAGCTTTGCGTCTACAAAATACCCTCGTGCTAGTTGTGCCCCCGGAAATATTCTCTATAGTAATCGGTATCGCGTTGGGAGTCATAGCTGCTTACAAAAGGGGTAGCCTCTTCGACAGCGCAGCCGTAATCACCTCCTTGACAACCTACTCTCTACCCGTGTTTTGGATAGCAATGATGCTCATATTATTCTTCTCGTATAATCTGCATTGGTTCCCAGCTGGTCACACAATACCTGACCATTGGCTATTGTATCCCCCTCAGTCTATCTGGGAAGAATTGACAACTCGACTGTGGCATCTTGTCCTACCATGGGTCACCCTTTTCCTTCTTTCCTACGGTAGTTATCTCCTCCTAACAAGGGCCACAGTATTGGAATGCATAACAGAAGACTACGTAGTTACGGCCAGAGCAAAGGGCCTCAAGGAAAGAACAGTGTTATTTAAACACACGCTGAAAAATGCTTCATTGCCCATAATAACTGATGTAGCCATAGTGTTTGGCTTCATGCTTTCAGGGGCAATCATAACAGAACAAGTCTTCATGTATCCAGGACTCGGAATGTGGATTTGGAAGGCTATAGATAACTTTGACTACCCCGCCCTGCAAGCAATCTTTCTCATAATAGCCATATGCGTGATTATAGCCAACTTCATAGCTGATCTTGTCTATGGAGTCATAGATCCACGTGTGAAGTACGGGTGAAACACTTGAGTGCTCGACGGGCCAAGATTGCATTTGAAATCAAAAGATTCATCGGTTTCATGAAAATTTTCACGCGCAACAAAAGAGGAATGCTAGGGATAATAATCCTTCTTTCCTTCGGAATATTAGCCTTGACTGCCCCTATATTGACGCCGCACGACCCCATTACAATCCCCACACACCCTTCTGTTCCTCCAGTAGCAGACCGATATTCTAAACCTGTATGGTACAAATACCTTCCCGTACAGGAGGAAGTAAGCGAAAACCTTGAACCGATAAAAGACCCCGGCTTCAACACTGAGGCCTCACTTGGAGACTTTAGCTTCGTTGCATCCGTAACTGGTCAAAGTGGTGTTTCCAACCTCCAATTTGTCTCAGACTTCGGATACAGAGAAGAGGGATGCGCCAAGATGGTGTTTAGTCGGGAGACAACTGAAAACAGTTTTGGGCTAGTCACAGCCAACCTAACGAAAGTTTTTGACTATCCCTTCTCTGCCCCGCCCCGTCGATTCATAGGGCTAGTGGCTATCTGGGTTGAATCATCCGGAGATGTACCAGTTACAGTCAACGTCTTCCTCGAGAAAGATGGCGGAGAAAGAAGGCTCAATTGGTGGAATCAAACGTTTAACACCACTGTAACCGAATGGGTATTGCCCGATCCAACTGTAGATTCGTATGTTGAAAAAGCTTGGTTGAAGGAAAGATTTGGTCTTGACTGGCTGTTCCCGAGCACAGTGATGTTCTCAGAACAAGCCGACTACAGATATGGCGTTGAGATAATGTTCAACGACACCCAAAGCCCAATAGGAGAAGAGGTCGAAGCCACCGTCTACATTGACGATCTTGACATACAGCTTTTCGGCACCTCTTTCGGCGTCCTAGGAACAGATCAATACGGACGAGACATATTCACACAACTTGTATACGGAGCAAGAATATCACTCGTCGTCGGCCTCCTCGCCGCCACGTTTTCGACAGGCGTCGGACTAATCGTAGGCTTAGTTGCAGGATACATGGGCAAGTTCGTAGACCAGATCCTAATGAGATTCACAGACATGTTGCTCGTCATACCCGATACACCACTATACATCGTGCTCATGGCGGTCCTAAGCCCATCAGTATGGAACCTCATCCTACTAATCACCATGATCGGATGGACAGGGTTTGCCAGAATTGTAAGGTCACAAGTACTCAGCCTCAGAGAAAGACCTTTTGTCGAAGCAGCCAGAGCCGTTGGAGCAGGCAAGTTCCGCATTATATTAAGACATATCCTGCCAAACGTGATGTCCCTAGTCTACGTCACACTGGCAACCTCTGTCCCATATGCCATCGTATCAGAGGCATGGCTAAGCTGGCTGGGCCTTTACGATCCAACGATAATGACCTGGGGAAGAATGCTCCACGACGCCCAGAACACACCGCAAGGGATCAAAATGTGGTGGTGGATTGTCCCACCAGGCATATGCATAGCTTTAATCTCCCTCTCATTCATTCTCCTCGGGTATGCCCTTGACGAAATACTTAACCCAAAGCTTAGAAAAAGATACTAACCCAGTGTCTCAAACAATGGCTCCATTCAATATGTCAATCAAGTCGCAGTGAATCATTGAATCTTCGATTTGAAAAGCGTAACACCTTACCGGGTAGAGCGCCAGTGTGTTCCCCTCCATCTACTACTATTTCACCATTTACAAGCACATGTTCAATTCCTTCAGGATACCGATGAGGATTCTCATATGTGGCTACGTCTGCTATCCTTTTAGGGTCAAATACAACCACATCAGCCCACATCCCCTCCCTTAGAGTTCCCCTATCCCTTAAACCGAGCTTCTGAGCCGGTAATGAAGTCATCTTTCTGATCGCGTTTTCAATGGTCAGAACCTTATCTTCCCTAACATATTTTCTCAATATTCTAGGAAAGGTTCCATACGATCTTGGATGAGTTTTGCTTTCGCCTAAAACTCCATATGGAGCAAGCGCCCAACCGTCAGATCCTACCATTGATAATGGATGCTTTATCACAGTGCAGACATCTTTTTCAGTCATTGCCAAATCTACCAATTCAGGGCTCTCTTTCTTCATTATAAGATCAAACGTTAGGTTGAACGCATCAACACCCTCCAAATCAGCGATTTCAGCAAGGGTCTTCCCTTCAAACTCCTTGTGCTCCTTCCAACCGATCACCTTTATCCTTCCCCATCCTGACTGCTTTACGCTGCTCTCCCAGCCTGGAAGACCCTCTGACATCTCTTTCTTGACCCTCTCACGAATCTTTGAATCCCTCAATCTTTCACGAAGTTTGTTGACGCCGCCTTCATGCGCCCAGTTGGGGATCATTGAGATCAAGTCTGCGCCGCAAGCAGTATATGGATAAACATCACACGTGATGTCTAGGCCTCTCGACCTAGCTTCTTCCATCATCCTTAGCGTCTTTTTGACATTTCCCCAGTTTTCGATGCCGCAGGCTTTGTGATGCGATATCTGCACAGGTATGTTTGCTTTTTCGCCAATCTCTATGGTCTCTGTCACTGCTTCAATTAACGGATCTCCTTCACCCCTTATGTGACTTGTATAGATTCCACCATACTTGGTCACAACCTTACAGAGTTCTATCACTTCCGCAGTATCCGCGAAGCCTCCTGGTAAGTAATACAATCCAGTTGACATGCCAAAGGCTCCATCTTCCATCGCCTGAGCAACCAACTCTTTCATTTTATTAAGCTCTTCACGGGTTGGCGGTCTGTTCTCATGCCCCATCACAGCGATTCTTATTGTTCCGTGACCGACGAGTTGTGCAACATTTAAAGAGATTCCTTGCCTTTCCAATTTGTCTAAATACTCAGCAAGCGTTGACCAGTCCATATTCAATTTATACTCTTTCGCTTCCTCAGCGGCTTCTGCTGTCATTCCTTCTATCGGCGCCGGCGAATCCCCACAGTTGCCGTTTACCTCAGTTGTTACGCCTTGTTTTATCTTGCTTTCAGCTTTGGAATTTGCTAGAAGCGAATATTCTGAGTGGGAATGCATGTCAATGAATCCGGGACATACCATCAGCTCCTTTGCATTTATTATTCGGTCTGCATCTTCAAAATCTAAGTTACCGATTTCTGATATTTTGCCGCTCTTGATGCCAATATCTGCTTCAAACCACGGATTGCCTGTTCCGTCGACGATATACGCATTTCTAATAACGACATCGAACATAAAAGTCACCTTTTTTCTCCAGTTTCAATGATTTTCTCTTGACTTGTTTAAATTTTGCGCCCTGATTTTTCAGCGTAAGTTGGAATCGGTTTTGTTTGTCCTTTCAACTCTGTTTTATCATTCCCAAAAATGGTAATTTCTAAATAAAGTTTTTATATTCACGTCTATTCTCTTAGAAGGATGCTGTGTTCACCTGCACTTGCGGGAAAAGAAAGGGAGAAAGATGGCACTACTAGAAGTACAAGACTTGAAGACCTACTACAGCACGATTAGGGGACCAGTAAAAGCTGTGGACGGAATCAGCTTTCAAGTGAAAAAGGGAGAAGCATTGGGACTAGCCGGAGAGTCTGGATGCGGGAAAACAACAGTTGCCCTGTCCGTTCTAAGGATTCTGCCTGTCGGCGGCGAGATAGTAGGAGGAAAGATACTCTTCAGAGGAGAAGACCTTGTTAAATTCAAGGATAAACAGATGAGGGACATAAGGTGGAAGGGAATATCTATAGTATTTCAGGGAGCCATGAACGCCCTTAACCCTCTCTTTAAAGTTGGAGACCAAATCGTTGAGGCGATCAAAACACATGAACCCAAGGTGAAAAAGGAGGAAGCTTGGAAAAGAACCGAAAGATTAATGGAAACTGTGGGGCTCGAATCCTCAAGAGCGAAGAATTATCCCCACGAGTTCAGTGGAGGGATGAGACAGCGCGGGTTGATAGCAATGGCCTTGGCTTGTAACCCAGGGTTATTGATCGCGGATGAGCCGGGAACAGCTCTGGACGTTATTGTGCAAGCACAGGTGTTGAAGCTCATGAGCGAATTAAAGGACAAACTGAACTTAGGAATGATACTAATAACTCACGACCTATCAATAATAACCGAAACCTGTGAAAAAGCCGCAATAATGTACGCTGGAAAAATTGTGGAACAAGGGGGCATCGTGACCATATTTAAAGAACCTTTACATCCGTATACTCAAGGCTTAATCGGCGCCTTTCCCAGCATCAAAGCGGCCAAGAGGCGCATGACCTCCATCCATGGCTTTCCACCCGATCTCTTGAACCCCCCGACTGGTTGTAGATTTCACCCAAGATGCCCACACGCCATGGACATATGCAAAAAAGAAGACCCTCAACCATTGAAACGATCCGGAGACCACTACGTAGCATGTCATCTTGTTGAGATGGGTAAAACGGGATGATTGTCATGTCAGAAAATATAGCAGTACAAGTTACAGATTTGAAAAAGTGGTTTCCTGTGAGAAAAGGCTTTTTTGAAAGCCTTGTCTCTAGGGAACAGTCGTTTGTGCACGCTGTGGACGGGATAAGTTTCAAGATAGATCGGGGAGAAGTTTTTGGCTTGGCTGGAGAAAGTGGCAGCGGAAAAACGACTACGGGTAGAATATTGCTCAAACTGATTGAACCAACCAGCGGCACTATACACTTCAAAGGTAAAGACATCACGACCCTTCCGGAAAAAGAGTTGAAACCGTTGCGCCGTAGGATGCAAATAATATTTCAGGACCCATACGAATCTCTGAACCCAAGAATGACCATTAGCGATATCCTTACTGAACCCGTGGTTGTTCAGAATGTTGCCGACAGCGAGGCTGAGGTAAAGGACAAAATCGTCCAGATCCTAAAAGACGTTGAATTGGTTCCACCAGAAGAATTTCTTCTTAGATACCCTCATGAACTGAGTGGAGGTCAGAGGCAAAGAGTTGCCATAGCCCGAGGCTTCATACTTGATCCTGAGTTCATAATCGCCGACGAACCCGTGTCTATGTTGGATGTGTCAATCAGAGCGGACATCTTGAACTTAATGCTTGATCTAGTGGAGAAATTCAAAGTCTCATTTCTGTACATAACTCATGACCTAGCGTTAGCCCGACACATGTGTGACCGAATTGCCATCATGTACCTAGGAAAGATAGTGGAGATGGGGTCAGTGGAGAAAATTGTTTATGAACCCTTGCATCCATATACTGGAGCTTTGATAAGTGCAGTGCCAGTACCAGACCCTACCGCAGAACGCATCAAGGTCGTCATTACAGGAGAAATCCCAAGCCCTGTCAACCCACCTTCAGGCTGTAGATTCCATACAAGATGCCCAGTCGTTATGGATATTTGCCCTAAAGAAGAACCCCCACTGATTGATGTTGGGAAAGAACACTACGTAGCATGCCACTTACACAAGTGAACATGAAAATCGACGTTCTATTCTATCCTGATCGTTTTTGATTGAAGTTTACAGGTTAGTTTTACTCCAATTGGGGACTTCACAAGAAAGAGACTTTCTTTTCTTCACAGGCCTGAACTTCAATCCATAGCGAATCACTTTGTCTTCTTCATAGAGTTTTCGAAAAACAGCCTCCACCTCCGCTTCGATTTTCAAGTCCTCCGGTTCATAATCGGTGATTTGGGCAACTATCTTCAAACCTTCTTCAAGCAGTATTATAGCGACTGGGAAAGACCCAGCCAGTTTCTCTTGTTCTGAAAACTCTGGAGGTGCACTTCCTGCTGCTATGATTGTGTAGGAGTAGATTTTTCCTCGACCGCTCAGTTTTTCTGGCGCAAACTCAGATTTTCGTTTACACGAGATGCAGATTTCTCTAGCGGGAAAGTTTATGGTTCCACAATTTTTACATTTCATTCCTATCAGGCAGTATCGTTGAGGAAGAGTCTTCCAATAACTCGGAATTGAAACATGAGCCAAGCTTGGTTCCTCCATGTTCTATATCATTTTTCTGATTTTCAAATAGTGAATATAGTCGATGTACTTCTTGTCGGAAAGATAATCTTTAGTAGACGGCACAGCAACCTTGCGTTTAATAATTTCTTCGTTTACGTCTATGCTCACCGCGTCGCTGCCAGCTCCTGCGCCATAGGAAGTGGTCAACACTTTTTGTCCGGGTTTTGCTTCGTCCAAGACTTTTGCTAGTCCAATCAAGGGTGAAGCGGCCCCAGCGTCACCGACTTGGGTAACGATCATAGATGGAATGAATTGGGTTTCTTCAAAACCGGTCTTTCTTGCGATTCTTGAGGGCAGTCTTCCGTCAAATTGTGGTAAAACAACAAAGTTGAAGTCGCTTGGTTTTCTGCCCATCTTATCTAAGAGAGCTTTCACGCTCGATTTTACAGTGTTAACGATAATTGTTTCAGTATAAGCTGGAATTCCCAAGGTTTCAATGGATTTCTCTCCTTTTTTCCTGAATCTCTCGCCGAGAGCCTCGATGGTGGCACTGCCTGAATCCTCAATGGTCGCCATTGGAGTGCCCTCTCCAACTACAAATGCGGCGGCTCCAGCTCCAAGTGGATGCTCAAGGAAATCACTTGGGTCAGCATGAGGGCAGTCAGATGCGACAACTAGTGCAAAGTTTCCTCTGCCAGAAGCCACGAAGTCAAGGCTCATCAGCAAAGCAGAAGTGCCCGCCATTGTAGATGAAGTAAAATCTGCAACAGAAACTTGTGAAGGCGCTTTTAAAGCCATAGCAATGGTGCTGGATACAAGTTTCTCTGCGTAAGGTGATGAAGTAGACGCAAAATAAATCGCGTTTAGCTTACTTGCATCAACTTTAGCATGATTTAGGGCGTTCATAGATGCTTCTACAGCCATTGTAACAGAATCTTCGTCGAACCCCGGAACCGCCTTTTCCTCAATCCCAGCTGCAGCAAACTGTCCCCAAGCTTTAACGTATTCCGCCTTGCCAATTCTGTACCGCGGAATGTACACTCCATATCCAAGGATACCTATACTCATAATTGACCACCCTACCTTTTCAGTATATGAACTACGGTGGTTCCTCCTGACCCGCCAGTGTTGTGGGTTAGTCCTATTTCTGCGTCGGAAACTTGTCTGTTTTTCTTCTCGACGCTTCCTCGTAGTTGATTGGCAATTTCATAAATTTGTCCTGTTCCAGTTGCCCCTACTGGGTGTCCTTTCGATTTCAATCCGCCACTAGGATTCACTGGTATTTTTCCGCCAATTTCGGTTTGTCCTTCTTCCAATAGTTTTCCTCCTTTGCCTTTTGGACAGAAGCCTAGGTCTTCGTAGGCTATTATTTCGGCTATTGTGAAGCAGTCATGAACCTCTGCCACATCTATGTCTTCAGGCTTGACGGAAGCCATTTTGTAGGCTCGCTTGGCAGCTATAACCGAAGAACTTATTGATGTAACGTCATTTCTCTGAAACACCGACAGCCTATCTGTACTAGCTCCGTGTCCCGCCACGTAGACTGGAGTGTCAGTGTACTTCTTGGCTAAATCGGCCCTGCAAACAATAGTAGCTGAAGCCCCGTCAGATATGGGGCAACAGTCAAACAACGTGAGAGGATACGCTATCATGGGGCTCGCTAAAACACGTTCTAAAGTTGTTTCCCGTTGCAAGTGAGCTTTTGGGTTGTAAGCCCCGTTCTTATGGTTCTTCACTGAAACCATGGCTAAATGCTCTCTTTTAGTTCCATATTCGTGCATGTGGCGTATAGCCATTAAAGCGAAAACACCTGCAAAAGTCATCCCAGACAGTCTTTCCCATTCCATGTCTCCAGATATGCCAAGCCAATATCTTAGACGATTTCTTGGAGTATCATTCATTTTCTCTTCTCCGCCAGCCAGTGCCACATCACATACCCCGGAGGATACCGCTAGAACCGCGGCTCTCATGGCGAAGCCGCTTGAAGCACAAGCGTTTTCAATTCGGAGAGCAGACGCTCCAGTAAGACCTAAGTAGTCGGTCATTAACGAGGAGAAGTTTCCTAGTTGTCCTCCTCCGACGCCGCTGTTTCCGATGTATACTTCTTGGATCTCGCTTATGTCGATGCCTTTATCTACGTCGTTTAGAGCTTCTAGAAACGCTTCAGCGAATAGTTCCTCTGCTTTTTTGTCAATGAGGTTCCCAAACCTTGTTTGTCCCACTCCAATAATTGCGACCTTTTGCATTTCCAAGAGCCTCGATCAAGGGTTGACTTTTTTCAAGTAGTAACCTTCGGGATCAATTTTTTCCCTTAACATGGTTACCTGCTCCTCTGTTGGAGGTTCGGTTTCTTTCACAGAGGGAGATATTTTGAGGTCCCAACCCGTGTTTTCCTTAATCTGTTCTATGGCAACTCCAGGATGGTACGAATCCAGATACATCTCCTTTGTGGCGTCTTCAAATCGCAAAACCCCCATTGTTGTCACCACTGCGCTTGGTCCGCCTGTTAAGCCTAGTTTCGCTCTAGTTGCTGGATGGTCTAAGTATCCGGGACTTGTTACAAAGTCTACCTTTTCAACGAATCGTCTTTTTTCATGAGGAGCAATGAGGATTACTCGTTTTGCCAGTGCTGCTATGTCGCAGCCTCCTCCACTTCCTGGAAGCCTCACTTTTGGTTGTTCGTAGTTTCCGATGACAGTGGAGTTGATGTTGCCGTATCTGTCTATTTGAGCGCCTCCGAGGAAGCCCACGTCGATGAACTTTCGTTGGAGAAGGTAAGAGAAGGTTTCAATGAAGTTATAAATGCCAGCGGCTCCGCTTGCAAGTGTTGGGTCTCCGATGGATAGAGGCATGCGCATGGGCTTGGCGGCAATGGTTCCTGACTCGTAAATTAAGACCAGATTAGGTGCGTGAGTGCGCTGTGCCAGAACGGCAGCCAGTTGAGGTATCCCTATGCCCACAAAAACAATTTCTCCGTCTCTCAGTTCCCTTGCAGCAACAACAACCATTAACTCTTGAAGGCTATAGTCTTTAGCGTATTTTTTCACTATTAAACCTCCTATCCATAATAGCCGTAATTAACTGGAAAGCTATAATATGGTTTCACCATGAGTTTCAAGATTTTTTCTGCTCCCAGTTTTTTTACGTATTCCTTTCTGTTTTCAAGTCCGTAAACCCACTCGTTAAGAAAAGTTTCCATGCCTTCAACCGTTCTAGTTGCTTGGTCATATTCTATGTAAAAATCGTTGTCTCTGTCGTAGTAGCCTTGCGTGTAGGAGGGGTGAGCGCCCCAAGGTTCTTCCATTATTGCGTCCACATGGAAACCAGGAATTATGGTTCGATTGGGGTCTCTTCGAACAGTTTCTTCGTCCACTATTTCTTCAACGGAAACGATTACTTTTTGGCTAGCCATTGCAATTTCTTTGTTGGAGCCAAAGATTCCCCACATTTGAACATTTCCTTCTCTGTCAGCTCTCTGGGCATGGATTATGGCAATATCTGGATTCATGGCGGGAACTAAGCAGAGTTTCTTTCCTGTGTATGGGCAATCCATGGTTTTCAGGTTTTTTCTGTATTTGATTAGGTCGGAACCTGCGATTCCTGCGCTGATTGGGATGAAGGGTATTCTGGATGCTCCGGCGAAGTATCGGGCGGCCATTATGAAGTGAGTGTACTCTTCGTAGGTTATGGGTTTTGGAATGCCTTTTTCAATAGCTCTTCGGAAGGCGTGAAGCAGGCCGACTCCTGGGTTGCCTGCCCAACTGAAAATTGTGTGTTTGACGCAGCCAGCTGCTATCATTTGGTCTACTAGTAGGTCTGGGGTTTCTTTGCAAATTTTTAGGTTTCTTTTCTTTTGTCGAATCATTTCGTGTCCGAGGGCGAAGGGTATGCCATGTGTGAAGCCGCCAAAACATACAAGGGCGCCGTCATCTACGAATTTCTTGACGGCTTCTTCGGTTGGCAATAATTTGTTTTCTGCTTTCATTTTCTGTTAACCGCCCTGCGTATTGCAACGTTGTTTTGGTGCAATATTTAATAGTTTTTACGTTTGGTGTGTAGAGTTGGTGTTTTTTGGTTCTGGGATATTTTTGGAGGATGATTTAGCTGGATGAGTAAGGGTCTTGATTGTTTCGCTGCTTGTTATAACAAATTTTATATTTCTTGGAGACCACTGGATAGTGGAGAGAGGGTTTTGAGGAATTGTAGTCGGATTATGGCTCTGCTGATTCTTTTGGGGTTGATAATTTGCGTTCCGGTTCAAGTGGTTTCGGTTGAACCTGTACCGCCGGTAGTGCCAGCATCTGGGACGTTTGAAAAGTATGGACCAAGAGTATACGACCTCATCTTTGATGTGCCTCCAAACCCGTGGGACATTCGTATACAGGTCGTAAATGGACTAATTGATTTGCCGCTGTATCCGGTGCCAGAAGAAGATTGGGACGATTGGCTTGCCGATCCCGAGATCACGATGGGAGAG
>JGI24422J19971_10001102_pt1 | contig 16156 bp, 18 predicted proteins | sample DeeMarSWOR152_54_FD_19971 | JGI IMG/M metagenome (IMG submission 19971) | reverse complement strand
ACAAAAGAACACCAGCACGACCTCTGTTGGCCGTCATCGGTCCGGTCTTTGCGTTCCGCGGTCTTCTGTCGTCGGTCAGCGGTCTGGTTTACGCGGTCTGCGGTCTGCCGTCTTCGTCCCAATGATCACGGACATGGAAAGGAAGCATTTGACAGCCGCGCCAAAAGGGGCTATTCATGCCGTAAAGGATGGTGGATACACCCGAGGACCGAGTTCGGTGATCAGTATTCAACATTTGGACAAATATTTCGGGAAGAAAGACCTCTTTATCGACTGTGAGCTCTTCATTGGTTCCTCTGATCGGATCGGACTCGTGGGTGAAAATGGAACCGGAAAGACAACCCTCCTCAGAATGCTGTTGGGGCTCGATTTCCCGAATTCCGGTAAGATACTGAAGCCCAAGGATTTACGGTTCGGATACCTCCCCCAAGAGGTCATGGAATTATCCGGCAGTACGGTTTTAGACCACGTTATGGATGTTGCCCAAGAGCTTAAGACGATTGAAAACGAGATGAATAGAATATCGGGGAAACTCGAAAAGGCTGAAGGCGGGGAGGCGCTGCTAGGGCTTGCGAAACGTCAGGGATACCTCTTGGAGCGATTCGACCATATGGGAGGTTACCACCTGGAATCCCGGGCGAAAAAAATCCTCTCCGGCCTGGGCTTCACCGAAAATGACTTCACCTTCCCCATTGAATCCCTAAGCGGAGGATGGACCATGAGGGCGTCCCTGGCCCGCATCCTCCTTTCTGCTCCCGATCTCATCCTGTTGGACGAGCCCACAAACCACCTAGACCTAGAATCCCTCCTCTGGTTGGAGAATTACCTGACCGGGGTTACCTCTGCCCTCTTGATCATATCCCATGACCGGGCTTTTTTGAACCGCGTGGTGGACCGGATAGTTGAAATCGAGGGCTGTAAGATTATCCCCTACGCTGGAAACTACGACTTCTACCGGAGCGAAAAGGCGAAGAGGGAGGAAATCCAGTGGGCTGCCTACAGGAAACAGCAGGAAAGGATCGCGCAAATAAAGCGCTTCATTGAGAGAAACCGCGTTAGAAAGGACAGGGCCAAACAGGTCCAAAGCCGTATCAAGCTGTTGGAACGGATGGATCCCATAGAACCCCCTCGGCGATCTAGATCAATCCGCTTCGATTTTCCGCCTCCCCCGAGGCCCAGCAAAACGCTCATTGAGCTTCGAGGTGTTTCCAAGTCCTATGATGATTCCCGCGCGGTGTATCGGGACATCAATCTATCCATTTCGCGCGGGGACCGGATCGCCTTTCTGGGTCCCAATGGCATTGGAAAGACAACTCTCATGCGGGTTCTGGCGGGGGATTTGGATTTCGAGGGGGGCCTACGCCTGGTAAACCCCAGCGTTCGTGTCGCATCTTTTTCTCAGCGACAGATGGAACAACTCTCGCCCCAGAATACGGTACTCGAAGAGCTCTTGGCCGTAGCCGGCGATCAATCGCTTGGAAAGCTCCGGGCCCTATTGGGGGCCTTTCTCTTTCGGGACGAAGATGTCACGAAAACGATATCGCTGTTGAGCGGTGGGGAAAAAAGCCGTTTATTGCTCTGCAAGATGCTCATGGATCGAGCAAACCTCCTGCTGTTGGATGAGCCCACCACCCATTTGGACATCCCCTCCAGCGAAGCCCTGGAAGAAGCCCTTCGGCAGTATGGGGGCGCTTTGTGCCTAATCACCCACGACCGACGGCTAATCAATAGCGTTGCCAATACGGTTCTCGTTATCCGAAACACTGGGCTGGAGCTCTATCCGGGGAACTTCGATGATTACCAGCACCTGTGGGGGCGTCATCAGCTGATTTCATCCTCACGGGAAGGCCGAAGGGGAGCGGGCCTCGGCGAGAAAACCGTGCGGCTGAAAACCCGAGAGCAGAGGCGCGCGGAGGCGGAATGGCGAAACCGTTTCCACAGGGAATCGTTTCCTTTGAAGGAACGGCTCGACCAGTTGGAGGAAGAGATCAACAAATCCACTGGCCTCCTGGGGCAATTGAATCGCGAATTGGCCAACCCTGAGACCTATCGCAACCCAACCCGAATACGGAGCATCCACAAATCTCGCCAAGAGCTGAAGGAAAAAATAGACGAACTTACGCGGGATTGGGAATCAGTAGCACTTCGCCTGGATGATTTAGAGCGCCAATTCGAAGCCTCTCAACCGGACGGCTCCACGAGATGAAACCCTCCAGGGAACACATGAGGGTTTGGTTCAGGCATGTGGCCTTGACCGAAAGGTTTTCGAGGGCCATTTTATTCCCCTGATTCCTTGGCGTCCGTCTCGCCGGCTGCATCCTCGATTACCTGCTCGATCTCCTCGTCGCTCACCTCTTCCCCCATTTCCCTGCCCATGCGCTTCATCCACTTGGCCAAGCTCTTGGGATCTTTCTCATCCAATGCTCCCATCATCGAGGGATCCATCAACGACTCCAGCCTGCTCTCCTCCGAACGCACCACCCGAACCCGCGAGATGAGTTTCTTTACGTTGCTACCCTGACAGTATTTGCATTCAGGAAACGGCATCTCTCCGGCGCCCACATGGAGTACCTCGAATTTCTTGCCACAATCGAGGCATCGGTATTCATAGATAGGCATGGCTCCCTCCGAAGTTCCTATCCCCAGGATAATGTATTCTAAGTGGTTGGCCACCGCAAGGGGGGGCAGGTTAACCATGTCCTTCGCGTTTTCGATTGGCAGATGAGTAGGCCGCAATAAAATAATCCACCAACTCTCCTGTCGAATTTCTAATGCCTTCCAACTTTGGAGCGATCCCGGTCGTGTTAACTGACCAGGTAACCGCCCCCGTCCTAATCTTAAAGGCTCGAACCAAATAAACGTCTTGCAGGAGCTCCACGGTGCACGTGTAAACGTACGCCGGCAGGTATCGATATTTGACTATACTTACGCTAACGTACATCGAGGGCCTGCCGGGCGTCATTTGATTTTCCCTCGCAGACAGAACCTTGATTCCCGCCCTCCGAAGCCTTAGCTCTGTCTCCGCCCGCAACCAGTCTTCTGACAACTCATCCCCTCTGATTTCAGGTTTCAGGCATTCTATCACTACGTGGACCCCACGGATGCCATTGAGCGTCTGACGATTAATCTCGTCGTCCTGAGCAAATGCAGGCCTCGAGGAATGCAATTCCATCAAGGCCAAGGCCATGTACGTTAGTTGAAAAAAGGCTAAGACCACAAAAATCAATATGATCCATCCCTCTCTCCTGCCCATATCGTGTTACCCCCCTTTACATGTTGTTGCACCTCTCCCTGATTTCCCCCGGTGGCCTTTCTCCCCTTGGTTAACCCTCTTACTATCATAAATGGATATGGATAAAAATACTCTTTTAAGTCCTTATCCCAAAATGCCCCCAAAACTGAGACCTTTTTTGAGCGGCCCTTATTTTCCACACGGCATTCTTCCCTCTTTTCGTTATCGTTAAATTGCACTATAGTTACCATGGATTTTTCACCTTTTTGTATTGAAATCACGGGAGACAAATCGTGGGCAGGGGAGGTCGTTTTGGGAAGTATGGCGAGCACAAGAGGTTTGAGCGATTGCGAACCGCAAAGAAAGCGGGTTTCATTCCCGGCACCAAAAGCAGGTCCCATCCAAAAACCGTTCACGTCTCCCCCTCGGGTATTCCCAAAAGATTCGCCGGAGCTTTGAAGGTTGCCTTCAGAACGGCGGACTCTCGTGACCTACCCTTTATTACTCGACTATCAGAACAGGTCTTTTCCCCTTACGGCCCATATGATGAGATTGTCGCTCATTGGGCCTCCTTCCCCCATATCACAACCGTGGTAGTCGAGGAAAAGAGCCTATCGAGGGGGTATGCAATGATCAACCCGATGCTTGAGGCGGGGAGTTTCCCGAAGGCGGAATTGATGGCCATTGCCGTCCTCCCTGAATACCAGCTGAGGGGAATTGGAAAGATGCTCCTTAGGCATATGGAGGAGTTGGCTCGACGCCTCGGAATCGGGGAGATGGTCATCCATACCGCCACGATGAACAGAGTGGCCCAGGGGTTCTTCGCAAAGAATGGATATATCCGGAGAGGGTTAGTCGACTCCTATTATCCCATGGGCCAGGAAGCCATGGAGATGTCGAAAACCCTCACCATGAGCCTTTAGGTGACGAACCCGCAGCTGTTTCGGGCTATCAAAAGCCCGAGAGTGGGGGAGTCAGGTGCGAATTGTCATTGGGATCTTTAGAATATGACAGCCTCGTGAACGATATTGAAATTTTGACGGGGTCATCGTGTGGAATGTTTCCGGAATTAATTCCCTTGGGGAAATGGAGACAGGCCTTCAGTAGCGATTTATCGTATACAATGGCAACATTTCCCGTATGAGTCGTGTGCCCCGAGTGATGTTAAAGTTGCCGCAGGTACAGCACTTTGCCATCTCCACGGATGCCTCTTCTGGAGTTCTCCGTCCCCGTTTGATATCCCGAAGTAACTTTCCGACTAAATTATCAGCTACCATGGCATGGCCGCACATGGTCGTAAGCTTCAATACTTCAAGATTAGGCAACCTATCGGTCCTCCCCCACGTGCCCATGGAATACTCGATCGTATGAATCCTGCCCAGGCCCGCCTCATACATGATCCCTTGCACAATATCGGTCACCCCCGACACAATAACCGAAATTCCGGGTTTTTTCTCCCTTAACTCTTTCAAGACGGAAACCAGCTTATCCCGACTGTCGAAGGCACATTGGACGACGGTACTATCAGTTACGCGGTCAAGAATATCCTCTAAGGGCGTGGTGTATATGTTTCCCGTCTTAACATCGCCTAGGTTCACCGGGCCGTATTTATAGCAGATGCGCAGGAACTCCCGCATCTTAGGTGCCGCTCCCTTTTTATTGATGCCCGTGGATGGGCATCCCAGCACCACGAAGTCCTCCTTGAGACTCTCCCTATTGCCCCTTCGATGTAAGCTGTGTGTCATGGGTTACCCATATACAACCCGTGTGGCCCGGCCCCTTGGATGCGAGGATAGATGTCAATATCAAGAATCAAGCAGTGTCGTTCCTGAGTCCGGTTTACCCGAATATGTTACCAGAATGGGGGGGGACTCACAAGATAACCCCACGCGGAGTTTCCGCAATTTTCTCGACAACAGCGTTGTTCATGAACAGAGTTTAGATACCTGGGAATTCGGAAAAGGAACTCTGAGCAAAAGGACAAGAGTTTTCTCTCAAGAAGAACAGAACCCCTCATGAAATCAAAAGCTTACAGATGAACTCCTCGCAGAGTATTCGAACTTACCTTATGCTTCGAGACGTTTGGTTCAGTAACGGGTTACTCCCCCTGCAATCAGGGATAAAGAAAGGGCTGCAACCTACCAAGATTACAGCCCAGTCTTGCTTTATGGTGCCGAAGGCGGGACTCGAACCCGCACGGGTATTCCCCACCACCCCCTCAAGATGGCGTGTCTACCAAATTCCACCACTTCGGCATTTTTGCGACTCCTATTTTCCTTCCCTTCCCTTGGGATGTCAAGCCCATATTTCTCCGAATATCTCGGGAAAGACGCTTCGTCAATTCTGCCCGGGTTTTTCGGACGGCGACTCAGCTCCAGGAGGCGGTTGATCCTTGTCCAGGGGTACCGTCTCTGTGACCTCCGTCTTCGTTTCCTCCAAAACAGTAGATGACCGTGGAGCCGAGAACATGCTGAGCAGGATGGAGGTCGTCATGAATACGACAGCAGCCACCGTAGTGATTTTCGTTAAAAAGCCCGCTGCGCCTGGGCTGCCGAAGATGGTTTGGCTGGCCCCGCCAAAGGCGGCACCCACGGAAGCCCCTTTCCCGGCTTGTAGGAGGACTATGAGAATGAGGGCCACACACACAAGGATATGGACGAGAGAAAGCCCGAAAATCATACTGAACCCCTCAAAGCGACCGTATTGTTTCAGTTTTGTATTGTATCATGTCTTCTGACACTTGACAATTCTCGAAAAGGAATCAGCCGTCAGGCTTGCTCCTCCCACGAGTGCTCCATCGATATTTGGCTGCGCCATGAGATCGCGGATATTATCCGGATTCACGCTCCCCCCGTACTGGATTCTCATCGCCTCGCTTACCTGTGGATGCGTTATACTTCCCAGTTGTTCCCGAATGAAGGCGTGAACCTCTTCGGCCTGTTGGGGGGTGGCCGTCTTGCCCGTTCCAATTGCCCATATGGGCTCATACGCGATGGTTATCTTATCCATCTCCTCCCGGGAAAATCCCTCCAGACATTGGAAGACTTGGTTTTGAACTACTTCGAAGGTTTTTCCCGTCTCCCTTTCCTCAAGGGCCTCACCCACGCATAGTATGGGATGTAACCCCACCGCCAGAGATGCCTTTATCTTCTTATGCACCCACTCATTGGTCTCGCCGAAGTATTGCCTCCGTTCAGAGTGGCCAATGATCACATATCGGCATCCAACATCTCTTAACATGGTGGGGGATATCTCCCCCGTATAGGCCCCGCTTGTTTCCCAAAAGACATCCTGAGCAGCAAGCGCAATGTTGCTCCCCTCGATTTCCCGAGATACCGCGTACAATGCGGTGAAGGTTGGTGCGACAATGATATCGATATCCCTTATATCGGCTACCAAAGCCTTCAATTGCCGCACGAGATCGGCGGCCTCGGAAACAGTCTTGTTCATCTTCCAGTTGCCGGCTATAATTGGCCTCCGCATATCCATCCCCGTTATTTTCCCTTTTGCCTCAATGCCTCAATTCCCGGAAGATCCTTCCCCTCCAAGAATTCCAAAGTGGCTCCTCCCCCCGTGGAAATATGGGATATTCCCTCGGCCGCTCCAGCCATCTTCACCGCCGCAACCGTGTCACCGCCCCCCACAATGCTGAAGGCCCTCGATTGGGCAACGACCCTTGCAATGGCAACGGTTCCTTCGGCAAAGGGCTCCATCTCGAAGACGCCCATGGGTCCATTCCACACGATGGTCTTGGCCTTTCCGATCTCCTCCGAAAATGTCCTTACCGTTTCTGGACCGATATCCATAGCCACCCACTCCGGGGGTACCGATCCGTTGGGAACGATCTTCTTCGTGGCCGTGGAGTCGAAGCGGTCCGCGACGACATGATCCACGGGAAGGAGTAGTGTTATTCCTTGCCGAGCTGCTTCCGACGCCGTCCTTCGAGCCTGATCCACTTGATCCTCTTCGACCAAAGATCTCCCCACTTCGATTCCCTCCGCCTTCAGAAACGTGTAAGCCATGCCTCCCCCAATAAGAAGGGTCGTCACATTCCTCAGTAAATGGGCGATGATCCCGATCTTGTCGGAAACCTTAGCTCCTCCCAATATCATTATGAAAGGCCGTTCCGGGTTGGCGATGGCCCTTTCGAGACAATCGATCTCCTTCTTCATCAGAAACCCAGCCCCTACCACATCCATATGCTTCACAATCCCCGCGGTAGACGCATGCGCCCGATGAGCAGCTCCGAAGGCATCGTTGATGTACACATCGGCTATGGCTGCAAGCTCTTTGGCGAAGGATGCGTCGTTGGCCTCCTCCCCGGGATGAAATCGAAGGTTCTCCAAAAGCAATACATCTCCTCCGTTCATCCCGTCGATCCTTTTGGCCACCTTTTGCCCGATACAGTCCTCCGCCATTCCAACAGGAATTCCCATAATCTCCGTCAATCGTCTCGCCACCGGAGCGAGGCTGTATCTCCCATCGATCTTTCCCTTGGGCCTCCCCAGGTGTGAGGCCAAAATGACCCTCGCCCCGTGTTGCACCGCATGTTTGATCGTTGGAACGGCATTCTCTATTCGGGTCGCATCGGTTACGGTGCCCCGTTCATCCATGGGAACGTTAAAATCCACCCGGATAAAAACCCGCCTGTCCTTCAGGGGTATTTGATCAATGGTCCTCAGGGCCATAAAAACCTTCATCCTATTTCGAGATAAAAATGATGAACTCCCCAATTCTCTTGGAAAATCCCCATTCATTGTCATACCAAGAAATTACTTTAACCATTTTCCCGCCGATTACCTTGGTGGAGAGGCCATCCACCGTTGAGGAGTGGGGGTCCCCATTAAAATCGATGGAAACGAGGGGTTCCTCGGTATAGTTCAATATTCCCTTCATCTTACCTTGGGCATATCGTTGGAATGTCGCGTTCAACTCCTCAATCGTAGTCTCCTTTTTAAGCCAGGCAACCAGATCAACTACGGAAACATTGGGTGTTGGGACTCGAATGGCCATTCCATCCATTTTTCCCCTCAGTTCGGGAATAACCAAGGACAAAGCTGTCGCCGCCCCTGTGGTGGTTGGGATCATCGACATGGCGGCAGCCCGCGCTCTCCGGAGATCCGAATGGGGGAAGTCCAGGATCACCTGGTCGTTGGTATATGCGTGGATTGTAGTCATAAGGCCGTATTCTATCCCGAACTCATCGGAGAGAATCTTGGCAATGGGTGCCAGACAATTGGTCGTACAAGAGCCCATTGAAAGGACGTGATGATTAGCGCGATCGTAAGTGCCTTCGTTTACGCCCAAAACCATGGTTACATCTGGATCCTTGGCCGGGGCTGAAATGACAACCTTTTTCGCCCCTGCCTCAATGTGCTTGGACGCGCTTGCCCTATCCCGAAATATCCCAGTACTTTCTACGACGACGTCTACCCCAAGCTCTCCCCACGGCAACTTTCCTGGATCCCGAATGGCTGTTACCCCGATTCTCTTCCCGTTGACGACGAAGTAATCCTCGCCCGCCTCAACCGGGCCACTGAGTCTGCCGTGGACGGAATCGTATTTCATGAGATGAGCAAGAGTCCTCGCATCCGTCAAATCATTGACGGCGACAAATTCCAAACCCTTGTTATCGAGGGATGCCCTTAAGACATTTCTTCCAATTCTCCCAAACCCGTTTATCCCTACCCTAATCGTCATAGTGCTTCCTCCTTCGCTGCAAATTGGCCAATGGTGTAAGAGCACCTTATATATATAATTTTTTCTCATTACCCGTCAACCCTGGTGTTGGGCCAGGTCCCCCAAAATCCACCGTCTAATTTAGGTATCCAAACCCAAATCAGCAGGTTATGGAATATTCCTGATCACCAGCACGGTATGAGATGCAAGGCGCCGAGGAGCGACGACTGAGGCGTATGGAGCAATATGCCGCAAGGAGGAGCGGTAGAAAACAACGCCGCCCTTCGGCTTTACTCAGGGCCGTGAGCCTGTCAAACGGCAGATGATGCCTTGATGGTGGATCAGAGTCGCCGGCCTTCATTGACAAACGGTAATTTGGAGATTATAATGGATTCATATGCTTTTGGATCAGAGGGATTTTCAGGCGTGAATTCTCGGACGAAAGATCTGGAAATCGTGGAAATCGTAAAGGGGTTTTTGAAATCGGCGCTCATTTTCGCCGATGTGGAGAAAACGTACCACCAGGAGAACCTGAAGTTCTCCAATGTGGAGAAATTGTTGGATACCACGAGATCTAGCCCACTCTTTGACCTGAAGGAAAGGTGCCACGCTCTTTTCCGGTATATGGAGGCTGAGCCCTGCAATGAAAGGGAGAAGCTCTTTGACCTGACCGTCAGCTCCATCTTCCATGAGGCCATGAAGCTAAAGGAAAATATCTACCAACTGGAGGTTTACGGACCGAGATATCTCGAACTCGAAAAGAGATTCGGCAATCCCCTTCCGGAAAGGGAATTCCACGGCTTTAAGAAGATCAAAATACGAGCCGAACAGGGCTTATGCGAGGGGATAGAGGATCTAAAGGAGCTCTTTGACGATGTTAAGGAACAACTGGCCGAATTGCTAAGAGAATATTCGAAGAACCAGTTGCTAACAAGATTCCTTTTGGAAAACAGGGCCTTAGTTCAAAAGGTCTATGGAAAGAGAGGCCTGGAGAAGATCTCTGCTTCGATGTTCAAAGGGGGAATAGACCAGGCTTATTGGGTTGCCGGAAATAGCTATCTCGAAAGCCAGTACTTCGATATGGCACACCGTATCTTTAGGAAAGCGCTGAGCCGGCATCCGAAAGATGAGATGCTCAAATTTATCTGCCAATTTTGCAAGGGAGCGAGTTCGTACTATGCCAGCGATTACCAAAAAGCCCTGAAGACGTTCAAAGGACTCCTCCGGTTTAGGGACGGGATAAGGGGAAAGGGAAAGTATATCAAGAGAGCCGAGGAAATCTGCCACCAAATGAAAAGGGAATATGAGGTCGAACAGGATTGGCGAAGGGCTCGAAGGGCCGATGAGATAGCCGATGAACTGAGGGAAATGCGGGCCCAAGCCTCTTTTGCGAGATAGGGAAAGACAATGCCAATATACGAATATCAGTGTGGGAAATGCGACAATCTCTTTGAAAAGCTCGTGTTCAAGGAAGACGAATCTATTGAGTGTCCCCGATGCCACAGTGGTGGTGTTAAAAAGATGATGTCGGTATGTGGGTTTTCCGTTGGGGGGAGGTTTAAATCCTCATCGGATTCCAGTTGCACGGAATGTACCGCGACGTCCTGCTCGAGCTGTAAACCCAGCTAATTCCATCATTTCATCACGCCATTTATCCCTTACGTGGGATAAAACTGCGAAACTGAGTTGAAAAGCGAGGGATTCTCTGCTAATAATGAAGGATAGAGCGGGGGATACAACGGGGGAAAAAGATGAGATTCGTAAGAAAATTACTATCGATTTGGGTTGGGATAACTCTTCTCGTATGCACCTCGGCAATGCCCCTTTCAGCGGCAGAATCGACCGAGCCAACTCCTGATGAGGTCGCAGCGGACTTGTTGTTCGTAAGACCCGTCGCCTTATGCTCCATCGTCGTCGGGTCAGTGATTTTCGTTGCCTTCCTTCCCTTCACCATCCCAACTGGGAACCTTGGTCTGACGGGAAGAAAATTGGTCGTAGATCCCGTCAAATACACCTTTAAAAAACCGTTGGGGAAATTGGATACGCCCTTTCGAGTCTCCGATTCCGATACCTAGGCTGTTTTCCCATCCGCCCATACCATAAGGCTTCCCACCCATTTCTGGGTTTACCCCGATTCATTATCCAAGGTTCTTTTGGACCTCCCTGAGCAAAGCGATATTGTCGCTATGACCCGTCATGTTGGCAGTAATCCATCCCTTAATGGGCTGATTGAATAGGTAGAAATCACCGACGATGTCGAGGATTTTATGCCGCACGAACTCATCGGGAAACCTGAGGGTGGTATTCATAACTCTCCCCTCATCCAGGAGGATTACGTTGTGTAATCTTCCTCCTTCTATCAACCCCATCTTCGTCAACGATTTGATATCCTTCAGGAAACCAAAGGTTCGGGCAGGTGCAATCTCCTCCTTGAAGGCCGCCTCATCCCTCATGGTAAAGGTATACTCCTGCCGTCCGATGGGGGGTGGATAGTTGAGCAAATACCGGACCCCGAAATAGTCCGATGGTTCGATGTAAATGTACTTGTTATCGGAATCAGTCTCCCCCACCGCATATCGACGCTCGATAATCAATTCCTCTGATTCCCCGTCCTGTTCTTCAATCCCGGCTTCCTCTATGATTTTGCAGAAATCCAATGCCGAGCCGTCCATAATGGGAATCTCCTCGTTCATCTTCACCAAGAGGTTATTGATCCCGTAAGCGTGCAGCACTGCCATGAAATGCTCTATGGTTTTCGCCGTTATCCGCCCCTTCCTCAATGAGGTTGCGTAATCCGTCTCTTCCACATACATCAGCTTTCCCGGAACCGTGTGTTCGTCATAAATGTTTCCGAAGAGAATTCCGCTGTCAGGGGGAAGGGGCAGGAGCATAAGGCCCGTCTTCAATCCAGAATGGAGGCCGGTTCCATAGAGCACCATGCTCTGTTTCAGGGTTTTTTGCCGAACCCCTCTCCCTTTGGGGAGGCTTCGGGGGCCAGCAGGACGCGGAGATTGTTCTGCGGGCATTCCTGGTGTGGAAATTTGGGCTTCCGGTTCTACTGCGCTCACTTTCGGAAACAGGGAGAGCTGTGTTTGGCGGTCTCGTACCCGGACCATCTCGCGAAGCCGCCTGTTTTCCATCAGGAGGCTCCGATGTTCCATCGCCTTCTGCAGGGAGAGGAGGATCTCATCCATGTTGAGCGGTTTCTCTATGAAATCAAAAGCCCCTGATTTCACGGCTTTCACGGCTGAGGCAATTGTCCCATGCCCGGATATCATGATAATAACTCTGTCTGGGTCCTGAGCCCTCAACCTCCTCAGGACTTCAAGGCCATCCATGTCGGGCATCCAGATGTCCAAAAAGGTGACGTCCGGAAATTCCCTGCTGGATATTTCAAGGCCTTCTATGCCGTTTCTGGCGGTAATCGCCTGATATCCTTCATCCTCCAGAATCCCGCTGAGGGATTCCAAAATGCTCACCTCATCATCTACGATAAGGATTTTCCCCTTACCCATTGAATACCTCTCACGGTCTTTGCATCGCTCAATGCCGACTATTTGCCCGATTCAAGTCTTGAACGGATTCTCGGCTATTGAGCCCTCCCCCCGGAAGACGCGGGAGTTGAAGGTTTTGGGGCCAACCCCGGTTGCCCCTTCAAATCTTGGATGACCTTATCCTTTTCCTGATCTTGGGCTTTGACATTCTCCAGGTCCTTCTGGAGGTGAACAAGTTCTTTTCTCAAATCCCGAATCACCTGGTCCCTGTTTTCTATCCGCATTTGCAACAGCTTCTTCTCCTGCTGGTCCTTCTCGGTTCTCCGGCTTAAATCAGCGATTTCCTTGTCCTTGGCCTCACCTTCTTGCGTTAGATTTTGGATGGTCTTGTGAAGCTCTTCGACCTGTTTTTTCACATTAGCCAAAACCTCGGATTTTATCTCCTCCCGGGTCGTTAATTCCTTCACCCTTCCCTCTTTCAGCGCAACTTCTTTCTTGAGCGCGGCCAATTTCTGTTGGTATGACTCGGTCTCATCTTTGAGCTTTTTGAGGTTCCCCGCCGTTTTCCTAATCCCTGCCTCCAAAGCCCTAATCTTCCCTTGAAGCTTTTCTTTCTCTTCCTCCGTTCTTTCAGCCGTAATCTTGCCCTCCCTTCTGAGCGAGTCAATGTCCGCGCTCAGCTGGGTGGCCTCCCTCTTAAGGGCCCTGATCGGCCCCCTATAGAGGTAAATGATGTGGATAAGGCTCAACACAAAGAGAAGTAAAAAAACAATGATGACATGTTCCTTTTTCATTTCAGCTTCCTCTTTGGATGATCAGGATCGTCTCCCCTCCCCTTTTTCCTTGGTGAACATCAAAAACGCCATAGACGGACGCCTTGAGGCATCTCGAACTACAAAATGGATACTATCGAATGACCACCCCGTCCCCACCCATTCGTTGACGATCCTCTCCAGCTCATCATCGGTTACACTGCTGGTTTCCACCACCTTGTATTCAATCATGTCTTCTCCCTCGCCAAGATCACCCTTTGGGGCCCAATCTCAGGAAATTCATCCCTGGTTCAGCTGGTTATTTACTGCACCCCTCCAGCGAAGGATTATCTTGATAACAAAGCCCACGATTAGAGCACCGCTGATTAGAATCATCATGGATGAACCAAAGAAGGCGATAAAAAAATTGACGGGATAGTGCATCCCATAGGCTCCTCGGAGCATCTTGATTCCCAGGATGAGGAAGCCCGTACAGGATAAAAGCACGAAAATGTGAAAAGCCCACCAAGAAATCCGCCTCATATCTCCTTGACCGCCCTATGGGCCTCACTTCAGACGTTCCCTCGGGAAGTGCTTTTCAATCAAGGCCTTTTTCTGTCTCGAGGCCACTCCGGCGAAGTGAGCGATAAAGACGTATGTTGCGAAAAGGACCAGTGCGATGAGAAATAACCTGAAGAGAAAGGACCTGAATCGAAATATGAGCAAAACGAGGATAGTAAGGGCAGCAATAACAAAAACCATTGTATGCTGCTGGTAATAATCTAAGATTGTGTTTAGCCATTCCATCTTTGAAAGCCATCTCCTTCCATTGTTGGGTTACCCTATCATGGCAGGAATATTCTGAATCATCAAGTATTATAATGGAAAGAATGAGCAATTTGCAATAATCAAATTCCCCGAGTTTCCCCCCTTACCCCATTCATACATACGTGACTCCACCCTTTCTCTTGCAGCACCCTCGGGTATATTTCGAGGACAGGCTTGGTGAATGGCATACATGATCCACATAGATTCCCCTTCGCAGGGGTTCGTCCCTCATGTTGAGGGTCACAATACCGTCAGGATTGCTCAATCTAAACCAGACTATTATTCCGGCATTGGCCAGCTTGAGGCCTCTCTGTGGATCCAGCATACACGCGTTTTATCTCACGGGGATGTAATCAAAAGGGCGTTTATTCCATGAAATGAAGGGTCGTAAACTCCTTAACACATTTCGCAAGAAAAACACATTTACACGTAATGAAAAGCTGCTAAAATATGTATGAACAAAATGAAACCTATCAAAGACCTCATTTATCGCCTATACGAAAATAGACTCCTAACGGAGGTGAGGGGCACACCTCCACCCCGCCACGTTGGACTCATTCTGGATGGAAATCGAAGATTCGCCATTAAAAAAGGATTAAAGACCGTTATCGAAGGCCACAGAATGGGGGCAGATAAACTCGATGAGGTCTTATCCTGGTGTGAGGACCTGAAAATCCGAAACATCACTGTCTGGGTATTCTCCACGGAAAATCTGTCCAGATCGCAGGAAGAAGTGGACGAATTACTGCGAGTTATCGAATGGAAGATTCAGCAACTGGCCCGAGATCCCCTCACGCATAAGAGGCGAATGAAGATCAAAGCCATTGGCAAAATGGAGCTTCTCCCTGAAACGACCCGAAGGGCGATCGAGGAAGCCGAGAAAGCCACGGGCAACTATGAGAACCTTTCGCTCAATATCGCTCTGGGCTACGGAGGACGCCAGGAGATAGCCGACGCCTTTAAGGATCTCGTTCGGAAAAAGTTTAGCGATGGGGCATCGTTGGAGGAAATCATAGGCGACGTGACCCCTGAAGAGATAGGGAGGCATTTATATACACTAGGTCTCCCGGACCCCGACCTCATCATAAGGACAAGCGGTGAGATCAGGCTAAGCGGTTTTCTCTTATGGCAGAGTGCCTATAGCGAATTCTACTTCTGTGATGTCTACTGGCCTGCCTTTCGAAAAATCGATTTCCTCAGGGCGATAAGAAGTTACCAACAGAGGGAAAGGAGGTTCGGCAAGTAGGAATTCATTCAGTGCTTTGGTTGAAAGTGCTTAAAGAGGGAAAAGGGTTATAGATCATTGCCGTTTTCCTTTTTCCGGAGTTTGCTGATTTTTGTTGGCGGGATTTCCCTAACTTTTTGATTTCACAATAGATTCTGTTCTTCTCGAGAGAACGCCGTTGTCCTTTCGCTTCAGTGCTCGTGATGTGACCCGAGATCTCCGGAAAAGTCGCTCCTCGCCGCTCAACCATATTTTTTCGCCCATTCCAGCGCTTATGCCATCTTTAACCCAGAACTGGGTTTGCACCAACTCGGGTTACCTCGGAATGGTTATCGAAAAAATATCAATTCGCGCTCAGAGTTCCTTATTCCGAATTCCCAGCTATCTGAATTTCGCTCATGAACAACGCCCTTCTCGAGAAAATTGAGGAAACTCCGGTCCCTTTTTTTTGTTTACTTCGAAGCCGTATTCAGGTATATTTCTTTCCTTCGGGTATGAACCCGTCATGACCTCAATATGCTTGTGATACCGCCATGGGAAGATGACAAGAGAGGTGAGGGGGAATGAGAAGGACCATTGTGATTCTCTGCTGCATGTTCGCAATTGGGATTGCTCTGACGTTCATCATCGGTCTGCCGGAGGCCCCGCCGAAGAGGGAAACCATACGCAAGTTTGGGGCGAGCCCTGTTGTGAGGACGAAAATGCGGGCGGTCGCCAAGGAAGAGGTGGCAGAGCCGGAGACCGAGCCCCCCGAGACGGTCTCCTATGCCGAGAAAACCGCATGGGGCAAGGTGACCTTTACCCACACGAAACACACTGAGGATTACGGCTCCGATTGCGGTGAGTGCCACCACCTGGAGATGAAAGGCGGGTACAACAAATGCTCATCCTGTCATGACGACCTGAAGGATACGTTCCATAAGAATTGTTATCAAGGGTGCCATCG
>JGI24422J19971_10001097_pt1 | contig 16167 bp, 18 predicted proteins | sample DeeMarSWOR152_54_FD_19971 | JGI IMG/M metagenome (IMG submission 19971) | reverse complement strand
AAGAATATTCACGATGACGGTAGGGGAACCATTCGTGACCCTGCCCTTAATTAACATCCAAATTCCAACAGGTCTCACAATCGTTGTATTGATTCTAGCTTTGTTCAATTGGGCATCAAACGCAAGAATGATACGCGGCGAATTCCTAAGAATTAGAGAACTTGAATTCATAGAAGCTGAAAGAGCATTAGGAGCTAGCAATATTAGAATCATATTTAGACACATCCTGCCTAACCTTCTGTCCTCCATAATAGTCGTTTCAAGCCTAACAATTGCCTACGCCATCCTGCTAGAAGCAGCAGTAAGCTTCCTCGGTTTCGGAGACGTAAACACGATAACATGGGGACAAATTCTTCAAGAGAACTTCAATGAGATGCGAATCGTTTGGTGGGCAGAGGTCTTCCCAGGCATAGCTATTCTACTAACTGTATTCGGTTTCAACCTGCTTGGCGACGGCCTATCCGATGCCTTAAACCCAAGACTCCGAGATTAAGGAAGTGCATTCAAAATGGCAGAGACAATACTGAACATGGAAGGATTAAAAACCTACTTCTTCACCGAAGCTGGAATAGTCAAAGCTGTGGACGACATCTCCTTCCACTTGAAAAAAGGGGAGTCCCTGGGGCTCGTAGGTGAATCTGGGTCTGGAAAAACAGTGACGGCGCTCTCTGTTCTCAGAATAGTTCCAAAACCGGGCAGAACCGTAGATGGAAAAGTGGAATTTAATGGTGATGATCTTCTAAAAAAGACTGAACAAGAAATGCGGAGATTACGAGGAAGCGAAATTGCCATCATTTTTCAAGACCCCTCATCTTCATTAAATCCTGTGTACAATATTGAAATTCAACTAAGAGACGTCATAATGGCTCATCAAAAACTTGACCAGAAAATGTCTAAAGCAAAGGCCAGAGAAAGAGTAGTTGAACTTCTAGAAACGGTCGAAATTCCCGACGCTGAAACAAGAATGCGCGAGTACCCTCACCAGTTCAGCGGCGGCATGAAACAGCGCGTGGCGATCGCTAGAGCCTTGGCCCTTAAACCAAAACTCCTGTTCGCTGATGAACCTACTACAAACCTAGATGTCACAATTCAAGCTCAGGTACTGGATCTCCTGAACGATCTGAAAAAAAAGTTTGGAATGTCCCTCGTTATGATAACCCACGATATGGGAATCATAGCCAAAATGACAGCTAGAGTCGTCGTCCTATATGCTGGTCGCGTATGTGAGATCGCTAAGACCTATGACCTTTTTGAACGTCCCCGACATCCCTATACAGAAGCTCTGCTTGCCGCTGTCCCTCGGCTAGATATGAGAAAAACTCTACGAGTTATTCCCGGAAATATTCCCAATCTCATTGAACCTCCTTCAGGCTGCCGCTTCCATCCTCGTTGCCAATATGCCACACAGGTTTGTGAGAAAGGCATCCCTGTCTTGGAGGAGACAGAACCAGGACATTTCGTTGCCTGCCATGAATGGCAAAATATCAGGTTAAAAGGGGAAAAGGTTAACATTGACCAGTAGAGATCTTATCAAAGTTGAGAAACTGGTTAAGTATTTCCCAATATATTCTAGGGGCGTCCTGTTCAAAAAAGAAGTTGGCCTTGTACATGCCGTGGACAAAATTACTTTCAGCATCAGAAGAAATGAAACCTTTGGTCTTGTTGGAGAAAGTGGATGTGGTAAAACCACAACGGCAAGATTAATACTAAACTTGGTGGAGCCTACATCTGGAAAAGTCTTCTTTGAAGAAGAAAACGTCTTTGATAAGTTCCAATCGGCTAACAGAAAGGAAAAACTAGAATTAAGGAGGAAGATGCAACTAGTTTTCCAAAATCCCTATGGCTCTTTGGATCCTCGTATGACCGTGTTCGACATCATCTCTGAACCATTTGTCATTCACAAACACGTGGCTAAGAGCCAGTGGAAAGAAAATGTTTATAAACTCCTTGAGCTCGTCGGGCTGGAGGAATATCATGCAGAAAGGTACCCTCATGAGTTCAGCGGAGGACAAAGACAGCGAATATGTATAGCTCGAGCCCTAGCCGTTGAGCCTCAATTCTTAGTCGCTGATGAACCAGTCTCTTCTTTGGACGTATCAATTAGAGCCCAGATCCTCAATTTGCTGGGAGAACTTCAGGAAAGCATAGGACTCACTTATCTTTACATATCACACGATTTGAGTTCTGTCAGACAGATCAGCCATAGAGTAGCCGTCATGTATCTAGGCGAAATAGTTGAACTCGCAGACACCGATGAACTTTTCAAAGAACCTCTCCATCCCTACACTGAAGCCTTGATTCGAGCTGTTCCCATTCCTGACCCAAAAGCAAAATCTATGAAAATTGTCCTGCCCGGCGAGGTGCCAAGTCCAATCAACCCTCCCCCAGGATGTCGTTTCCATCCAAGATGCCCACGCGCCAAGCTTTTATGCAAAGAAGAGAAACCCGGCTTGTTCGAGGTCAACCCGAATCATTTGGTTGCATGTCACCCATAATCTCAAAAAGATTCTGTGATTTGCAGGAAAGACAAAAGCTAGCTAAACTATTGGCCGTGGAGAAACTTGATGCACACGCTCAGTGAGCAAGCGAGTGGATAGAAAGTCTTGACGCACAAGCCTTGCGAGCAAAATCTCACCAATTTATCAGAAAACTGGTAACGGTGTCATTATAACCGCTGCTACCCAGCGGCGAGGCATATCTTGTTCTGTCCCAGTACGGTTGTCCAATCGTTAGCGTTAATATCTCATCTTCTTGGGGTTCAACAAAAATTAGCCCATGATCTGTGGTGTTGAAGCAGTTCAACGCATGATTCCAATCAGGTCCAAACACCAGAACATATCCACATCTGTACCCTGCTTTCAACGCGTTGCTCTTGAAATCTGTGGCAAAATTGCTGCAGGTATAGTCTTCTTCTTTGTACGGATTTTCATCAGTCTGGTCTGATTCAACGAATTGTAGGGCTTCGCCATAAGTTGGGTCTCTTAATTCGGGCGTGTGATAGTTCATTTGCGCTATGACGCCACTTGAAAGAATTAAGATTATGCACAACGCAAGGATAGAAGGCAAAAATTTTCCAGACCTGGGTATTTCGCGCCTATACGCTTCATATAACTTGGAACATCGATGGTTTCGTGGACGAACATGCTGAGCACAAAATGCTTTCCGACAATAGCAACATCCAAATGGAAATTGAACTTTTCCGCCACATTCTTCACAATGTGACAACTTGTCCTCAGGCCCCAATTAAACTTGTCACTTCCACACATTTACCTTTATCGTTGCTTATGCGCACGCGTAAAACAAGGACGATTGCCCAAATGCTGGCTCATATGCGAACTTCATGCGGCCGGCGGGATTTGAACCCGCGTTGTCAGCGTGGCAGGCTGATGTCCTAACCAAACTAGACTACGGCCGCCAGTATTCCTTGAAACAGACCCTAATTTAAGACTATTTACTTCCAACAGTTTACTTCCATTCACATCCATTGAATCAAGGTACTCTTTACTTATTCTGAGATATTCATATTTTCTCTTACCATCAACGTACTTCACACAATGTTGTACTCTCGTCGAATTACTTCTAATCTGTAGATGTCACCGTATTTCACAACTAACACAAACTGTCTTCATTCTTTCGGTTCTCGGACCTGCGCGGACTTGGTTCTCCTTGCAAATATGCAAGTTTGGCGCAAAGTTCAGCGTGTAGGATTTGCGACTCACAGAACTGCTTGGAATAGAACATAAGACATGACCAAAAGAATTCCTCCCACCTTGGATATGCCGCCCCTCGTCAGAAAGCGCCAGAGAAGAAGTGTTGTGATCAGCAAGAAGGGAAGAGTCTCTGCAAAGATAGTCAGATCAACAGCAAAAGGAGATGCTAGAAGAACCAGTCCAAGTACCAACGTGAGATTTGTAAGGTTGGAGCCGATGGAATCACCTATGGCAAGACGAGGTCGCCCCCGCCTGACAGCCGTTACGTTAAGGGCTAGCTCAGGTAGCGAAGTGCCTACGGCTACGATTTTGGCCCCTATAAGAATGGAAGGAACCCCCAGAATACCGGCAATATTCGAAGCAGAATAAACCGCGAACTGGGCAGCAACAACGACGACCGCTATTGCAAGAACGATCGTTGCCGCAATGGACCTCTTGCTTCTAGCGTCTGTTGTCGTTTTCTGTTTATCTGCTGAGGCTGGGCTCCTTCCTCTAGTCATCCTGTAAACGCTAAATATGAAGAGGGCAAGCAGCGCAGCGCCGACTAGAGGGCTGAGCGCGCGCATGCGCGCGGCTTGGGAGACGACTAAGAGCAGAGGGATCAGCGAGGACAGAAACAGAATGTCGACCATTTCTGTTAGGAGGTCAGTGCAACATGCTTCCAACGGACCGATGATGGCCATAATCCCTATCACCAAGCCAACGTTGGCTACGTTTGAGCCCATTATGTCCCCAACGGTGATTCCTATTGTTCCCTGCAATACTGAAAACACAGCCACAGTCATTTCAGGGATAGAAGTCATAACTGAAAGAATAACGAATCCCGCTGAGGCTTCACCGAGGCCTGTAAGGTCAATCAGCTCCTCAATCGACTTTATGGCAAAATGGCTCGCCACAGCTAGAGCCGCCAAGGAAACTGCCGATAATACGCCTTGGATTACAAGATTAAACATATGCAGCTGCACCCGCTAGGACATTGAGATAAGATTTGTGATGCATATCAGCGAATCAGCCTATTAATAATAGTTGAAGTGGCATCCAACAGCCCTTCTGTGAGAAAATGGGATGGTCACACTTTTGTTTTCTGGAGATGAGACTCACGTGTTTTGCCATTCAAGAATTTCGGGGGATACCTTTCCGCCTGTTATCGTTTCATGTAGCCTTTGATAGATTTCCTCAGCGCGTCAATAGACAGTCGAGCGCAGTGGAGTTTAGGCCCGGGAAGCCCTTCCAAATGCTCTATCACATCATACTCGGTTATCTTTATGGCCTCTGTGACGGGCTTTCCTTTAATCATCTCTGTGAGGGCGGAGCCTGACGCAAAGGCTCCTGCACATCCTATAGCTTGAAATTTGGCGTCTTTTATTATACCTTCATCAACCTTCAAGTAAACTTTCATGCTATCTCCACAGAGGCCTGTGAAGGAATCAACTGCCTCCGCGCCGTCGATCACGCCGACATTTAACCTTCGTAGGTAGTAATCAATAGCCTTCGCAGGATATCCTGCCTTTCTCAATAATTCGACCATTCCTTCTTCATCAGTCATAGTTGAAGCTCCTCCAAATTCTCAAATCTTGAAGGCACACGTAGAATTTACGTGGACAACATATAAAAATTAAGCTCACTCGAACCTCGACGCACGTGCAGCATAACAGATACGCGATTGTTTATGCATGTCGTAACAACAAAAAAGAGGGAAACTCGAGGTCAGTCTGATTCCAGGGTCATTCTGTTGCGTTAACTGTCAAGTCTAGGAGGCAAGCTTGAGCGTGCCCTTTTACTTTTACCTTCCGGTGCACTTTCTGGATGATTCCTTTTTCATCAAGCAGGAAGGTGGTTCGTTCCGTGCCCATGAACGTCCTACCGTAGAGACTCTTCTTTTTCCATACACCGTAAAGATCTAGCACTTTTCCTTCAGGATCGCTTAGCAAGGGAAAGGGTAACCCGTGTTTTCGCTTGAACTTCTGATGGGATTGAACGCTGTCCTTGCTCACGCCGAGTATGACGATACCTTCCTTCTCAAACTTTTCCATCATATCTCTGAACTCAACAGCCTCACGAGTACATCCAGGGGTTCCATCCTTCGGATAAAAATAGAGCACTACCTTCTGACCTCGGTAATCACTCAAAGACACTTCTCTACCATCATCTGCTTGCAAAGTGAAATCGGGAGCCTCATCTCCTTCAGTAACCATTCAAATCACCGGATAATAGTACACTTTCCACCATTTAAGATGGATGCCCCTATACTTCATTGTACGCATGCCCATACATGACATTGGAAGAAGAGGTTACTGCTTCTTTTTATATTGAATTAAAGTATTCCTTTTATCGTGTTGCTTCAAGACAATTGAGGTTGCAGGCTTAGCATGTTCGAGTTCAAATATAAGCAGGTCATTGTTCTGCGGGTTGACCTCAAGATGAGCAAAGGCAAGATAGCGGCCCAAGCGGGGCATGCAGCTGTTTCCGCCGCTGAAGAAACTCGGAAACGGCGTCCTGAGTGGTTGAAGGCTTGGTTGAAGGAAGGGCAATGCAAAATAGCCTTGAGAGTGGAGTCCGCACAGGAGCTTTTCGAGGTGGAGCGAAAAGCCAAGGAGTTGGAGCTGCCTTCTGCGCTCATTTCTGATAGAGGATTAACCGAGCTTCCACCGGAAACCATAACGTGTTTAGGAATCGGGCCGGCGCCTTTCGATCAGATGGATAGGGTAACGGGCGAGTTGAATCTCTTCTGAGTGGCGAATTGTGTGTTGGTTCCCAAGTTGGAGAGGGAGCTCGGCATGGAAACTTACGCGTGCCAGTCCCTAGGTATCGGTGGACGAATTCGTCAGTTGCCCGAAGATTTTGTGGTTGAAGAAGTGTTGTTGGACGGAACCAAAGCCAAGGTTCAACCAGTTGAAGTGCCGCAGCCTGTTGGCGAGGGCCGCTATCTCATTTGCGTCTTGGTGAAACGAGACTGGGACAACCTCCGTGCAGTCAAGAAGATAGCCAAGCGGATGGGCATAAGCCACAAACGCGTTCAAATAGCTGGAATCAAAGATGCGAAAGCCCTCACTGCTCAGCACATCAGCATTCGAGGAGTCACTCCCGAGTGGGCTTCAAGCGTCAAAATCAAGGACATCACCCTTCGTCCGTTGAGATTTTCCAATGAAAAGATTCACTCCCGCCTCCTCCTTGGAAACAAATTTCAAATCCTAATTCGAGCAATCGCTCATTCTGCTTCCTTGATTGAAGAACGCGTCAAAAATGTGCACGACGAACTATCCAGCCTAGGCGGATTCCCAAACTTCTTCGGACATCAACGCTTCGGCACAATTCGACCCCTAACCCATCTTGTAGGCAGATCTTTAGTGCAAGGTAACATAGAAGACGCGGCTTTCACGTTTCTCGCTCAGCCCAGCCCCCATGAACACCCTGAATCTAGAGAGGCTCGACAACAACTCTGGGACACCCAAGACGTCAAAGAGGCACTTCGACGGTTTCCAATCTACCTTAGGTATGAACGCTTGATGCTCAGCCACTTGGCAGGACACCCCAACGATTTTGCTGGGGCCTTCAGAACTCTACCTCCGAAACTATGTAGACTCTTTGTCCAAGCCTGTCAATCTTTCCTCTTCAACAAGTTCCTCAGCAAAAGAATGAACCTAGGGTTCGGCCTCAACGAGCCTCAGATCGGAGACTTCGCAGTGCACTTGGACGATCATGGACTTCCAACAAGAAAATTCGATCAAGCCACTTCGCAATCTCTTTCGAGCATTAAGAAAGCATCAGAAGAAGGTGAAATGCAAGTTGCCATTCCACTCATAGGCTACAAGCAACAGCCTTCCGATGGAACCGAAGGTCAAATCGAGAGAGAAATCCTTGAAACAGAGAATTTGTCTCCTCGAGAATTCTACGTCTCATCTATGCCAGAAGCAAGCGCGCCCGGAGGACTTCGCGCAATTCTAGCCTCCGTAACAGATTTTTTTGCGGAAAAACCATCCAGAGACCCAGAGAATTCTCGAAAGAAAAAGACAACACTCGGATTCACCCTGCAACGAGGCTCTTACGCAACAGTCTTGCTCCGAGAGTTTATGAAGCCACGATAGTCATTAAAAGCGGGTTTTTAGTAGCTTTTCATGGTTTGTTGGTAAGCCTTTTTTCATTGATTATTTTCGTTTGCGCACGCGCTTTGATCTGTTTTATGCTCTTAGAGCATGCAAGGAGAGAACAGAGAAAACCATGAAGATAAACCCTAGGAAGACAAAGACAGGCATGTATCCCAGAGATTGGGCAACAAACCCGGCAAATAGCACAGAAGCGAACTCGGCAAGCCTCTGAGGTATGATGAGCAGCCCTATATCGAAGGATACAGTCAGTCTGTTCTTTGTGGCTTTGGCAATAATAGACTCATAAAAGCCTATTCCAAGTCCGTGTGCGAGAGCTAATGCCAAGACGAGCGCGGGGAAGTAAATGCCTGAGTTTGCTAACAGAAACCCTGCAAACAAGGCGATTAGGCTCTGAATGACAACCCGTCCAACCCCAAGCGACATCTTGAGGGTGGTAAATGCTGCAAAAGAAGCTATCATATTGTAAAGCATATAGACTATCCCTATGGCAATGTAGCTGTATCTCAGTTGTTGCACCATGAAAACGGGCAGAAGTAATACTATCAGCGGATATTGTGCAAGACGAAAGAATGACGCAGTGAATGAGACAAACCAAAATGTTCTCCCTCTACCCCTTGGATCAAGTAAGGAAATGTCTCGCGGAATTTTTGGCTTCGAACTTTGTCTCCGAGTTTGCCAAAGCATGGCTGCTGGAATCCCGATAGTGACTGATGCAAAAATCAAAACGCTCAGTGTGAACGAGAATCCCATGTAAGCGATCCCTATCCCCGATACTGCACTGCCAATGGCAGTGGAAAGCCATATAACAGCAATATTCTTTGTGGCTTCCTTTTCCTTTTGCTTAGGAGACATTGAGAAGATAGCAGTTCGATTCACAGCCCAGTAGGAAGATTCTTTGACTGCTTCAACGATCTTTCCAAAAAGAAAGGCGGGAGTGGAATTTGCAATGAAGTATATCAAAGTTGAAAAGAGAGTTCCAGGCCAGTTTAGCAGGAGGTAGAATCGAGCCCACCCCACAAGATCTGCAAGTGCAGCCAAAAACAGACGAACTACCATAAAGACTAAAGGCAAAACAGATAAAACGATTCCAATCTCTGCCAAATCGACGTTTCTTTCTAGAAGCAATAATGGGATCGTTAGTGTAAGGCCTCCAGATACGAAATAGTTAAGGAATGTTATTGCCAGTATTCTCTTCATTCATGTTTCCGCCGAGTGGTTTGGAACGGCTACTCCGAAATCCTCAGATTGGCCGTGTCATAAATCTTTCTCAGCATGCACGCGCGGTCTGAAGAATCAAGGTATGATTATAGTATGCATGCCTTACTTTTCTTTCTCGAATCGTTTGCATGCATGCATCCGGCCTCGTCAGAACCAGCCACGGAGATTAATGCTCCTATTCCAACGATTGCTCCACCAACAAGCGCCAACGTAGGATTTACGCTTAAAATTGTATTGGTTGCTGAAGCCAAGGGTGCATTATCCAAAGCGAGTTGGCTCCAAGAGCGGACCCCGAAAAGCACAACATTAGTCGTTAAATAGAAGACGGTTACGATTGAAAGTCCAACCATTATAGCCTTTGGAATTGTTTTAGCTGGGTCTTTAATTTCGTCTGCCGGAATAGTTGAGATTTCAAAGCCCGCATATGCCCAAAATACTAAGACAAGAGCCAACCCGAAATTTGACGTGCCAAATGGAAAAAACGGCGAAAGATTCGATGCCGCTACATTGGTTTGAAGCATTATTGAAATTAGACCAGCTCCTGAAAAGAAAATCAGGGGAGCCAGTTTGACTACGGTGAGGAAGTCATTTATTTTTCCCGCTGCCTTAACGCCTATTATATTTGTTAGAGCAAGGAAAGCCACAAACAATCCTTTGACGAGTGTTTGATACATCCATTCAAGATTAGGAAAGAAAAACATCAAATAACGAGTGAACGCCAACGGAAAAACAGCGAGTGAGATCCATTCAGCAAGCCAGAGCGACCATCCAATAATGAATCCCGCAAAGGGACCCCACGCTTCTCTAACATCTGCATATGGTCCGCCGACTTTTGGAAGAATTGCGGCACATTGGGCAAAACATAGAGCAATTACAATTGCTATGACTCCAGCGACAACCCACACCAAAATCGAAAATGGACCGAGTAAACCCGCCCCGAAAGATGAAGCCACATAAATGTCTGATCCAATGATTGCCCCTACCACAAGATTTGTCACATCGAAAAGAGTAAGCTCTGATTGAAGTTTAGGTTCTGACATTCCCATCTCTCAAAGCTTCTATCGTTCAGTTTTTATCTTCTCGCGCGCGCGAACGAAAATGAAAAGGGAATTTGGACAATAGAGTTCACTTGAGGATATTCCCTTCAGGACCTCAGCCACTGGTATGAGGCCGCCATAGATTCATTCAACCAAACTGTCGTTTATAATAGCTGCAAGTGAATGGCGCGGGCGCACCTTAAAGTGCTGTCCATCCTCCATCAGCGAATATTGTCTGTCCAGTGACATAGTTAGAGGCGGGGGACGTGAGGTATATGAGTGCTGCTTTCAAGTCTAACGGCTCTCCCGTTCTTCCCAAGGGCGTTCTGGAAAGGATGTGTTCCAACGATTTTTTATCTTGGAAAATTGGTCCTGTCATTTCACTTGGGAAAAACCCTGGGGCAATGGCATTCACATTTATTTTGTAAGGTGCCCACTCAACGGCTAAAGCTCTTGTTAGGTTTATGACTGCTCCTTTAGACGCGTAGTATGGCGCTGCGGGAAATACATCGCCTACTGCTCCGTAAATGGAAGCAATGTTCACTATTTTTCCGTATTTTTGCTTGATCATCTCGCGCGCGGCAGTTCTCGCGCATAAGAAGACACCTGTCAGATTGACATCTATCACTTTTTTCCATTCTTCGATCCTCATATCAATAGATGGACTCAGAGATGCGACTCCCGCATTGTTAACTATTATTTCCAGCGATCCAAGCTTTTCTGTAGCGGTCTTTACCATGTTGATTACCTGGTCTTCTTGAGTCACGTCTGCTTTGACAGGAACCACTTCAACGCCATATTTATTGGAAAGGTCTCCAGCCAACTTGACGAGTCTTTCATATCTTCTAGCGCCAACGACAACGTTTACTCCACGTTCAGCCAATGTTTCAGCAAAGGTTATACCCAACCCGCTTGAAGCACCGGTCACTATTGCCGTTTGACCTCTAATGGCAAAACATAACTCCATCACAGTTTTACTCAAGTTAACCATCTCTTTGTACTACACAATTCCATCTATTCTTCACCGACATCCAAAATAAAAACTTCGGCATGCATGCGCACGTGTAGATTCTGGTTTGCTACTTTTCCGGCTTGTGTTTTTTCAAGTGTTCTTCAAGAAGTTCGCGATAGTTTTGGCAGATCTTGCCACAGACCTTGCATTGGAGCGACTCGATGACGAAAGTGTTTTCGTCAGAGTCCACGAAAGTTGCGTCTCGAACACCCCAAGGCTGGTCCTTCGGCGCAGTTGCGAATTTGGCTCCTTTATCCTTAAGATCTCGATAGGCTTCGTCAACGTCGTCGACAAGCAGACAAATCTCTGTTTTTGCTTTCGGCTCCAAGCCGAACGTTACTCCCCCGATGTCAAAAATTGCATAGGTAGGCCATTCGCCTATTTTCTCAAGGCCAATGACGTTTTGAAAGAAAGACACGGATCTCTTAAGATCTGACACTCCCACGGTAACGTGTGCTAATCTTTTGATGTGACCACGTCTCTTCATCAAAATTCCTCCTCATTATCCCACACTGTGTCGCCAAGATGCTATTACCTTTACGGGCACGCACGCACATTTCAGCTCTCCATTTCCCCAACGCATCTGCACACAATGAAAAAAGGCTGGCGTCGATGTGTCTCTTCGAGTAGATATATCGAATTTCGGAATATATCGATATTCGAAACAAGGTATATATTGAATCATACGATACAATATGCTATGAGCTGTATGCGAGTAGAACACTAAAACAGTTCTACAAAACTACATAAAGAGATGAAGTTGATGAAACTATTCACCTTAGAATCGCCACCCGCGCGCAATCGTGATTTCGAGAAGCTTTTGCTGGAGGCAGTAGACGAGGCGCTGTCTTCGCTTGGAGATTCTTCAAAACAAGCGATTTATTTTTGTCTGGAAAAGAATTTTGCAATCAAGAAGCACGATATTCCCAACAAGATTCAAGAGTTTGCCAATGCTTTGGAAAATATTCTTGGAGGCGGAGCCAAGATTCTTGAGATACAAATAATGAAGCACATATATGAAGAGGTGGGACACGATTTCAAATATTTCCCAGATAAGGATGATTTGTTATTCAGCGAGTACGTAGAAGCAGCGTACCTGCATGTGTGCAAATTTCGTTTGACTTACGTTCGCATATAAAAAAACATTTGAGATTCTCTCTCGCGCGTGACCCACAATCTTTTTCTGAGACTTGCTCAAATCAAACCACTTCTTGAACAACATAAACTGGTAGTTTAGACAAGAAATATCTCGTGCACAGGGAATATCTCCGCCCGAGGAGGATTAATATTTTTGTTGGCTTATATGGGTGAAAGAAAGTGCGCAAGAGATGAAACACATGAAAAAGCTGCATACATTGCCTCATAGAGTATGCGAATCCACCTGTTATGTTAATGGGCTAGAAGATCTTTTGGCGTGGAAAGGAGCAGATTATCCTGATTTTCTCCTCTCATTAGTGGGCGGCATGGCTGGTTTTGCCTATCTTCGCTTCAAAAGGGCAAACCCACCGTGTATGGTGTATTGGGGTGCAAATCCAAAGTATTTGCTGAAAGATTTGGCAAACATTATTGGATTTGAAGAAACCATGATTGAGGGAAGAAGTTTCAAGTTTACCTTTTCATGTCTTAGAAATTATGTTGACGAAGGCCGGCCAGTTATGGCTGGTGCCCTTGACATGTATTACCTTCATTATTACTCAAGCCTGTATAAGAGGCATCATGTTCCCATTCACTACGTTCTTGTCGTGGGCTATGATGACGAGGAACAGCTTGTTTTTGTGCATGATTGTAGCCACAAGGACGTTCAAGAAATTCCATATGGCGAGTTTGAGAAATCTCTGGATGTCAAAGTGCCTGGAATGAGTAAGAGAAACACGATAAGGGCGTTCATCATTCCTGAAAAGTTACCGTCAGAGCTTGAAGTTGCAAAGAAAGGTTTTGCCTATAAAGCTGAGCGGTTTCTGAATCCTCCGGTAAGACTTTTTGGTGTTCCGGCCATGCGAAAATTGGCCGATGAAATCTTTGAATGGGACAACCAGAAGTGTTTTGAGCATATGGTTACCTACGCGACAGCACCGCCTTTGTTGTCTGAAACATTTGAAAACAGTCATGGGATGCGGTTTTGGCAAGCAGATGTGCTTAATGCGTTGGGAAAGAAGTACAAGATACGAAATTGGACGGAAGCATCGACGTTATTTAGACAGTCTGGAAAGAAAATCATGAAACTCTGTGAAGCAGCGTTAAAACAGCATAAACAGGAAGTAGCCGATATTCTCAAGGAAATAGCCGATATAGAAGAACGAGCATATGAAATGCTCAAGAATGTCGCGTAAACGCTAACGATTGGTGGCATGCGCACTTGGGTGCCAAAGGCTAAATTGGTCTTCCAATAATTATCTGTTTGCAATCTGGTTCAGCGAAGGTTTAGGTATGAAGGAAAAGCCTGGTAGAATAACTCGTCTTTGGTTGCATGATTCGCGTGTCTGATATGGATAGAGCCTTGGGATTCTACTGTGAATTCCTCGGTTTACCATTAGCTCTAGACGCTAGAACGTTCAACCATGTAGAAGCGGGCCCAAATTAACCACTAGCTAAGATCGGTTTGCATGCAACAGGCAGGAGGTCGGAGAAAAAGGCAAACGGGAATAGTCTTCGATACAGACGACATTTATGCACTTTATGAAAGACTGAAAAAGCATGGGTCAGATTCACGCTTAAACCCACCAAGATGCCATGGGGTGGCATAGTTGCTGACTTCCTTGACCCCGACGACAACGAACTTGAGGTCGTCCAAGACCCAGAACACTACAAAAGAAACTATATGCTTTGAGCGTACAGAGCAGCAAAATAAGGCGAAGCGAAATGAAGTATCTTCAACTCTACATATATCGTCTACGAAAGGTACATCGAAAGGAATTCCTTAACATCATGCACAAGGCGCTGGAGATCTATCGCAAGCATGGTGGCTATGGGGAAGAAGTCTTCAGACTGCACAACAAAAGATCGAAGTATGGTTTAACGGGGTTTTGGGAAGTGTTACCCACAACAGGGGATGAAGAAATATGGATCGGCCTTGACCGATACCAGAGTTTTGAGCATTGTAAGGAGGTTATGAACAAGGTCAATGCGGACCCTGACATTGAGCCATTGTACGAACGGATCATTCAATTGGTAAGCTCGGCATCGAGAATCGTACGCGGAGAGTTTGAGAGGGTTGCCTACTAACGCATTACAGTGACTCTCCAATACTTGAATTTCATATGCGAACGCTGTTCTAAACTATAAAACAATTAGGAGAAAAATTGTTTTAGGCTGACCTATTCTAAGTTATTTGAAGGTGAAAGGATGAAAGCAAGATACAGAGTTCACAGGTTCGACATCAAAATGGCATCAGGCCAGACTAAGTTAGAGCAGTTCTTGAACAACTTGGAGGGCGAGGTCGTAGCAATGATTCCGAACGTTACTCCCAAGTTTACCCCAGGTGGAATGGGCGCCAGCGTGGACTTTCTCTTGATTGTGGAAAAGGCAAGTTAAATTCAAGGAATACTCATAAAATCCTGACATCCCCCTTTTTTGTCCTCTGCAAACGCACGCTATTGGAGCAGGTCAAGAATAGTCAACACCAATATCTTGACACAAACCACTACTTGGCTGATCTCCACGTACTCGTCTAACTCGTGGGACTTACCCCATCCTGGTCCCCATGAGATTGCGGGTATTCTAGCGTCGTTGATGAAGTTCCGTTGGTCTGTGGAGGCCAGCAAACCGGCGGGTGCAAGAGTCACTCCTGTGACTTGCTTCACGTTCTTTCTCACAATTTCAGCGCATGCATGCCGGCAGCGAAGGAATTGGACTCGAAAGCTGAAGCATGACATGTGCGCGCACACAATGATGTTGTATTCAACCTTCCTTCATGTTCATAGGAGCGCCAGAATTAACGTTCGAATGTTTAGAGCCACAACCCACAACCCAACGAGTATTCCTAACAGTCTTCGAGGGGTTTTTGAGCACACGTAAGCGGCTATTGGAGTGAGGATAATTCCTCCGAGCAGTATGGGAAGGACAATGCTCCACAGAAAACTCTCAAACCCTATGATGAGACCAAAGGTTATAAACGTGGCAAAAGAAATTATTGGCTCAGTAAACTCTACGGTTCCCACGGCCTTCTTAGGATTTGAACCTGTCGCTACAAAAGCTGGCGTGAGGATTGGCCCCCATCCACCACCCCCCGACGCGTCTATGATCCCGGCGACAAAACCAAGAGCAGCAATTTTTTTCCTCGAATAGTTTACTTTTCCTGGATTTGGTAAGGATGGCGACTTTCCGCCTTTTTTCCATCTGAAAAGAAACTTAATCAGAACCACCAATCCCATAGCCAAGAGAAGTGAAGCGACAATGGGTTTTGCCGCTGCAAGGGCAAGAAACGATAATCCCGCCGCTCCCAAAATGGCTCCGATTGTTCCGAATATGAGCAACGGCAAAAGGAGGTCCTTTCTCACATTACCAAATTTGAGGTGAAAGCCTGCCGATATCCCATCTACGACGGCTTCTGCTGTGTGAACGGAGGCACTCGCGATTGCTGGAGCAATGCCGAATGACACGAGAACACTGGCCGATGTGACCCCATAACCCATTCCCAAACTAGAATCAACAAATCCGCATGCAAGCCCCGCAACTACAAGGGCTATGAAATCTCCCCAGATCATTTTTTCACTTTCTATGTCCGACTTGTTGTGTTCGTTTATCTAGCATAATCACCTCATGGGGGCAAATGACATAACGGTCTTTTTTGGCACGGTCCTTGCGCGCGCGTGCGAGTATATGACGAGATTTCCGTCAACCCCATAATCTTTCATGAATACAGTCGAACAGTATCTCTGGAAGAGTTGAAAATATTCCAACGGCAAAAGATATCGACCAATTGCCCAGCATAGCAAAGCATGCAATTATCGTTAAAAGTAGAGCGAGTATTGTCCAGCTGACGGTGCTAAATATTGACATAGATTTGGCATTCATACACAATCAGCTTCTTCCCATTTTCATGCGAATCAGTCTATTGGTAGTCTACCAATATATGGTCCTTCAAG
>JGI24422J19971_10001095_pt1 | contig 16175 bp, 12 predicted proteins | sample DeeMarSWOR152_54_FD_19971 | JGI IMG/M metagenome (IMG submission 19971) | reverse complement strand
AAATAAAGGTATTATACTCATACAGTCACCATCTGTATCAAGTAGAATAATGTCAACTCCCTCACTCTTTAAAAAGTCAGTAAATCTCTTGTAGTAAGGAAGCATAAAATCCTTTATTACTTTGGGTGACACCATTGGTCCCTTTCCGAAGGAAATATCTTCCCAAATCTGCACGTGATCGACCTTCACATAGGAAAATACCTCAGAATATACTTCAATCCAGAGTTCGGTAAATGTACTTACAATATTATGTACCATTTCTGGATCATCATAGTAAGACAAAAAAAGTTTGTCATATCCCATTAAGTTTGCAAGAGTGCCAAAAAATCCATGGGGATAGCCACCGATTGCAAGGGGAAAATCACGTTTTTTATATATTTCCACCAACTTAACCCAATTTGGCGGAAACCTTCCTTTCACATCTTTTAAATCCACTCTTTCTTCTTTTAACCTTTGCCAACTCTTACGGTTTGTGATGGGCCACTGCACTCCTGAGGGTATTGTCTGTCCTGTATTAGGATCCTTCAGGAAGCGCCTTTTACATCCGTCAAGATCTACATAATCAAAATAATCATCATCTTCATAAATGATCTTCTGTTCAAACATTGGATGAAAAAGCAAATTTACGTTTACCATTACCTGGGTTTTATCTATGTTGAAGAAGTCTTTTACATCATTATCAAGAGGAAATCCCTGAGTTGGCCAGTATAGCCCACCGGCCATTACACCAATTCCTGTAGGAAGTTTCCCCCTGTTCGCCTTCTGTCCTGTCAGCCATGCGGGCATGTACAGATGGGACGTCGGGGTAGTAGCTTTTTCAGGAAGCTTCGGGTAATCTTTTTTTGGTAAACCTGATTCGTACCAGTTATCGATGGTGCCACCCCAGTATCCAAACTCCCATTTGGGAGGAGAAGCACCTTTGTTAAACCTCATAACTTCAAGGAATTTTTCTCTCGTATTCATAGATTTAGCCCTTATTCACGATAAAGGAACAAGTTTCATCTATAATCAAAAAAGATCCTCTTATTTTCATCCCCAGACCAATGGTCCAGCGAAAGAGAGCGTATATTTTATGGTGCGAATTAAAAGAAAACGATTCTTTATCAGCTCTCATGGAAATTCTTAAGCTTCTGGACCAAAATGTTTAAGCATCACGAGATTCTCTGCAGTGCTTTCATTCTTTATTTCAATTCCAGCATGGGCTGTACCCACTGTGACAAAAAGCTCATCCTGAGTCATCTGACCGAACCGAATCATTGCCGGTGATTCGATGTCAAGAGAGCCAATCTTACCATGTCCCTGAATAACGATTAATCCATACGCAGCATCTTCTTTGATTGTTGCAGTTCGACCTGGAAGTACCGTCAATTCTTTTGCAGAAAAAAACTCAGAATTATAAACCACCCAGTATTCTTCGTATCCGGATTCCTTCATTCCTTCAAGAGGCCTGACAGGTTTCGGTTCCAGAAATCGGTGTGTATAAAAATCAGGATCTAAGTTCAACTCCCAGTCTATCATATCTACTATATAATCGAGGTCCTTTTTATGTTCTTCCGGTACATCCTTTACTAGAAGTTCCCATGGAGTGTACTGTTCCCAGACAAGGGACTGAAACATTGCAAACACATCTGATGCCCTCTGGGGCTCATAGGTGAGTAATGAACCTGGTGCATGCAATATTCCAGGCGGTACATTCCACCCCGTACCTGGTTTGAGTTTGTAGGCCCGTGATAAATACAAAATCCCATTGTCACCCTTATCCCAGTTTTCAAGGCATTTTTTTACATCCTCCCTTGGGGTACCAGGATTGATACCAAAAAAGGTATAGGGAAACCAGCCAGGATGGTTATTCAGCTGTTTTGGAAAATAATACCCTTCAGGTTTTCCCTTTTGCCCTACCCTGGCAGCAGTTTCATCATCCTGATGCAAATGATGAGGAAGAGGCTCCATATTATCGAAAAATTTCGAATACATTGTCCATCCACCATGTTTATTCATTACTTCTTTTCCCAGCATGTCATTTCCCATCAATTCTATCGCATCTTTTAGAAGCACTTTACTGATCTGAGTGCCATCTTCAATATAAATATAGCTCAGCCCTTCATCCTCAAGAGTTTCAGGCCCGTTATCTGCCTTTGTGGTAGATGCAAACCACCTTTCATCAATACCACCACGATGTGCACCAAATGAATAATAATCATCAGGATGTAACTTCAGGCGCTTTCCAGGAATACAGAAAGCCCGCGGCACCCAGTTTGGAAATAGACGCAACACACCATTTCCCTTATCAACAGCTATCTTTAAGGCATTAATTTGGTTACTCAATTTTCCTATCCTCCATTATTAAGAGATAATTTTATTTAATGTGCCACAATGATATTTGTGAGCTGTTCAATATTCGTATCCTCCCTCTTCATATCAGACACTTTTTTCCATGACTTAAAATCACAAACCTATCAGCAACCATATATGCATGATGCAAATTATGAGTGACAAATACGCAGGAGGCACCTTCACTTTTTAATTGCTTGATGTAATCCAATACCTTTTTTGTTTCCTTAACAGAGAGAGCACTGGTAGGCTCATCTAAAAGAAGCAGTTTCTTTTTAAAATACACTGCCCTCGCAAGCGCAACAGCCTGCCGTTGGCCCCCAGACAGGGTGCGGACAATTTGTTTTGGAGTACGAATGCCTTCTATAGTAATTCCCTTTAGTAGAACATCCATTGCTTTTTGTCTCATATCTTTTATCTTTAAAAAGCCACCTCGAGAGGTTTCTTCCCTTCCGCAAAAGATGTTTCTCATAATGCTCATCATATCAATGAGGTTCATATCCTGATAGATCGTCTCAATCCCGTATTCCATTGCATCTTTACTTGATTCAAACCTCACCTCTTTCCCGTCTATATATATCTTTCCCGCTGTCGTTTGAAGAACCCCTGATAATATCTTGATGAGAGTCGATTTTCCGGCTCCATTATCTCCCACCAGACCCACGATTTCTTGTGGATTAATCCAAAAATACACATAATCTAATGCTCGAATATGTCCAAAATCTTTCACTATTCCTTTCATCTCAATATAAGGTCTGTTTTGCAAATCGTTATTATTATCAGGCATCTTTTCCCTTTATTCCTTTCTTAATATTTGATTTAGAATTGCTGCCACAACTATGACAATACCAACAAACATCCTCAAATAAAAACCAGGTGCCCTGAGTAAAAGGAGGAAATCCTGGATTGTATAAAGTAACGCTGCACCTAAAAAAGCACCAAGCACAGTACCGTGACCGCCCATCAGGGCTGTTCCTCCAATAACGCAGGCTGCAATTGCCTGGAGCTCAAGACCTTCTCCCTGAATTGGAGAAATAGAATGAACCCTTGTTGTACTGATGATACCAGCAAAAGCAGTAAAAACTCCTGTTATTATGAAGGCAATAATCTTCACGCGATTGGGATTAATCCCGAGAGCACCGGCTGCCTGTTTATTGCCGCCCACCGCAAAAAAGTGATTGCCAAGTTTATGCCTTTCCAGTAGAACCCATGTGAACATTACAATAGCTATAAGCCAAAGAAACTGAACTTGCATAGGACCAATTGAAATGGTAAAAAGCTTTTCAAAAAATCCGCCAGGTAAAAAACTCTCGCTTGCTGCTTTTGAAACTACCAGTATCATACCGCGCCAGAACCACATGGTTCCAAGGGTAATAATGAACGATGGAACTCTCGATTTCACAACTATATATCCATTAAACCCGCCAATAAAAGCGCCCAGCAGTAGTGCGGCAAAGAATGCGGCGAATAATGAGACATCATTATTGAATAACTTTGCCATGATGAGAGCTGTTAAGGTAAAATTCGAACCCACAGAAAGATCAAATTCACCAGATATCATGAGTAAATTGACTCCAAGTGCAATGATCCCTAAGGGCGGTATCGCCCTGAACAAAACCTGCATATTGGATTTCGAAACATACCGAAAGTTTTCAGGAAATATGAGAGAGAAAATAATGGCAACCACCTGTAAAGTTCCAAAAACCAGAATTATATTTCCGGCCTTATGCATCCTCAACCAAGTCAATATTCCAACACGAATGAACGGAGAACTTTCTTTTAGAGTGTTCGAATTTTTCACATGCATTTTCCTCCCCTTCTACTGTTTTTCAATATCTGTCTCAACTAAGTATTTCATTATATCCCCTTAAATCTCGGAAATAAATAAAAATTATAGCGGCCTGTTCATTCACAGGCCGCTATACAATCAGTTACTGGAGGAATTACCTGTGCGTATCGGCCAGATCCAATACTATAGCAGCATTTGATTTATCGATGATTGCACCTCCGGTATTGATTGAACAGGGCAAAAGCCCGTATTTCCTATTCAAATAGAGCTGTAAAACTGTGAAACAACCCTGGTAGTATGGTTGTTGATTAACGGTTGCAAGAGTTTTGCCCTCCAGAATATTTGTGATAATCTTCTTTGTAAGATCAAATCCTGCATTGGGCAATCCAGACATACCAGCTTCTTCTGCAGCCTGTGGAGACATCTCCATGGGCATACCACCCATTGCGAGAATCGCTGCGGTTTCTTTATGGCCCAGGAGATATTGAGTTATCTTGTTTAAGGTGTCTTCAAGAGATATGGCACCAGTATCAAGAACCTCTGAGCTTGCTCCAACTTCATCAAGGGCCTTTTTTACTCCTTCATACCTCTTTACTGCGTAGACTGCTTCTGGATGCTCTACGGGGCATACCACATGATCTCCTCTTCCGATCCTATATTCTTTTATTAATCTCTTGGTTACGAGGTAACCTGCTGTTACAAAATCCTGTCCAATGAATGCCATCCGGGCATTTCCTTCGGCACCCTGCGAGTCATCAATATTATAGCAAACAACCGGTATTCCTGCTTCCATTGCCTTCTTTACCGTGTGATCATATGCATCGTCGAGGTTTATTATCATCCCCATTCCATCAACTCTATTTGCTATCGCCGTTTCGATCAGGTTGTTCTGTTTTTCAGGGTCATTATCTGCATAATTAATTTTATTTTAAAAAACTTTTTCTCATTCAATCTACCGCACTTTGAATTTTTACTACGGTGGATAGGTAATTTTATATCCCATGGTCTCCCTCCTTATCTTCTAAGTAAAATCAATTGGCAGAAGAACAGGTAAATCATTTAAAGGTTTGATAAATGTCGAGTTGACTCACATCGAAGGAAATATCGAGAAATGCTAATAATTGTATGACTGGATTATTTATTCGTATGGGTCTAGACAGGGAAATGAAAAAATTCTATTGTGAATGATATAGATGGCCGGAAAAGACAGGTTCAAAATTATCGAATACGGTTTTTAATCTATGGCGAGCTTTCCTCTGAATATGGTATCCAATTCATCCGGCCCTGTAGAAAGAAGTAGTATCTGAATGCCAAGCAGTCGCTCAAGGGCCTCAATATAGCGTTTCGCAGCCCCCGGGAGTGTGTCATAATCCTTAACTCCAGCTGTTGTATCCCAGCCCTCAAACTCCTCATATACAGAAACAGCCCGTTCAAGCACCGAAGCATTCGAGGGAAACTCATCTGTCTTTTTCCCGTCGATCACATAATGGGTACATACCTTTATACTCTTCAATTTGTCCAGCACATCAAACTTAGTCATCGCAAGAATATCAATTCCCGAAACCTGAATGGAGTGCCGTACACCAACAGCATCAAACCATCCGCATCGTCGGGGCCTTCCAGTTGAGGCACCAAACTCATTTCCCCGTTTCCTTATCATTTCGCCCGTGGTATCTGATAGCTCTGTAGGGAATGGGCCTCCTCCCACCCTTGTCGTGTAAGCCTTCACTACTCCGAGAACCTGCCCAACTGCCCTCGGGCTCACACCAAGCCCTGTGAGAATGCCTCCAGATGAGGGATTCGATGAGGTTACGTAGGGATAGGATCCGAAGTCAACATCCAGAAGCACACCCTGGGCTCCTTCAAAAATTATTATCTTTCCCCGGCTGATAAAGTGGCTCAGTAGCTTTGACGTATTCACGGTATAGGGCCGCAAAATATCACTGTACTCTCGGACCTTCCCCATTACCTCTGATTTTGAGACCGACTTTCTTTTGAAACGCCCCGCCAGTGAAGAATTGACCTCCTCCAGCGCGAGCATTACCGCTTTATCAATATAATCCTTTTCCCCAAGATCACAGGGGCGGATTCCAAGCCTTGCATATTTGAAGGAATATGCCGGGCCGATACCTCTTTTGGTTGTTCCAATGCCTGCTGCCTCCTCCATGGCAGTATCAAGCTCAATATGGTAAGGCATTATGAGCTGAGCCCTATCAGACACAAAAAGCCTGGATGCAGGATCAATACCATTAGCTTTCAGCATATCAATTTCATCCCGAAGCGCAAAGGGATTGACAACAACACCATTTCCAATAATACAGATTTTGCCTTTTTTCAAAATTCCAGAGGGTATAAGATGAAAAACATATTTTTTCCCTCCTGTCACAACGGTGTGTCCTGCATTGTTCCCACCCTGGTATCTGCAGATGACATCTGCCCTTTCGGACAAAAGATGAACGAACTTTCCCTTGCCCTCATCTCCCCACTGTGCACCAACAATTGCTAAACTTTTCATTAAATTTCTCCAGAGAGAAATTTTCTCAAACCGCATGAAGCCTACTACAGATTATAAAACTCTAAGAACATACCTATATAATAGAATAATATCTAGGATAAATTTTCTCAAATAAATATCTCCCTTAACTTATTCTATAACACATCCTCCTATAGCGAGGGGTTTACCAATCTCTGTTGACCTAGGAGTTACTTTTTCGTTGACAGAGGGGTTATTGGATGTTAGCTTATTCTAGCAGCTGGATTTCGAGGTAGATTGATGGCTAAAGCTAGAGGGAAAAAGTCACCTTTTAGAAAACTGATCGTTTCGATTATTATAGGTTTTGTCGCAGTCGCATTCGTTGGGAGTTTTGCCTACAGATATGTGGGCCGGCAGGATACTACCGTCCACTTAGCGGTGGTAAACGGTGAGCCTATATCCGTGGCAAGCGATTCACTTTTTGCCAACTTATATCGACAGTACTACGAGGAAGAAAGGCAAAAGGATGAAGATGCGCAAATGACCGAAGAGAAGAACTTAGAACTTCTCAGAAGGGCACTCGATACAGTAATTCAGAGAACGCTGATACTGCAGTATGCAGAGAGTGAGGGCATAACGGTCAACAGAGAAACCGTTTTGAAGTCAATAGTGAAAAAGGGATATTACAGAAGCAGGGAAAAAAACTTTGATGAAGAACGTTATAACAGAACACCTGAATCAGACCGTCAGGATATTTTTAAGAGTGAAAAAGAACAGCTGATTATCAATATCTTCTTAAAAGAGCTCTTTGGATCTATATCGGTATCAGAGGTCGAAATAAAATCATTTTTCCAGTTTGCTGACTATGGAAAAAAAATCACATATGTTTTTCTGCGCTTTGATGATATTCCCGAGGGAACTCTGAGAGCATTTTACGATGAAAACCCAAAACTTTTCGAAAAAGTGCATGTAGCCCATATTCTCATAAAAAATGACGAACAACTGGCCGCGGAGCTCCGCGAAAGGGTGATTTCGGAACCTGATAAGTTCGAAGAAATTGCAAAGAGCTCGTCAGAGGATACAACAAAAGATAAGGGAGGTGACCTCGGCTGGTTCTACCGAAGGGATATGGTGCCTGAATTCTCGGAAGCTGCATTTAAGCTGCACAAAGGCGAAATAAGCCCGATTGTGCGCACCACCTTCGGCTTCCATATCATCAAAGCACTGGATGATGTGACCATTGAGCCCTTTGAAGACGCTCTTTACAGGGTGAAGAAGGAATACGTCAGTGAACACAGAGACGAAGTTGAAAAGAAAGTTGCCTCGTTGAGTAAGGAGTTTCTTACAGCAGCCTCTGTCAATCCTGAAGAGTTCGAAGCTCTCCTGTCCGATATGGATCTTCACACAATGACGACAGATTATATCACATTGAGCGGTCAATACATATTGGATGAAGAACAGAAAATTCCTCTTTTTGAGCTCATGAATAATCAAAACCTCATCGAACTCGTGTATTCAACCAAGATCGGCAATGTGGGAGGACCTGTAAAAACGCCGGACGGTGAGATTATCTTCAAAGTGATCGATGAAAAGCAGTTCGATAAGGCCGAGTATGAAAAATCGAAAGATTACATCGTGAGCATATATAGGAACTTGAAGGAAAACAGTATGTTCAATGACTGGTACATAAACGAACTGAGACGCTCAAAGATCACCGACAACCTTAATCAATTCTTCAGACAGGAAGGCTAATAAACTCTCTTCATTACAATCAATTGGGCAATGCTCAGCATGCTAATAAGATTTGGCTTGCCAGGTTATCGATGGATGAAACCGCACAAAAAAACATTGAGTTTCTATCGAAACATTACCCCTCATTAAAAAATAAAGTTCTTTCATCAGAGTCATTATATCCCTATCAATTTATATCTTCACCAAGGCCAAACATTCTTTTTGAAGAAAAACCCTTTCATTCAAAGGTCGACCCGGAAAAGGAAGCTTTGAATCTGGTAAAGGGTCTAAACGTCAAAAAGGGGTACCTATTTTTATTTGTCGGTATTGGACTCGGATATCACATTGAACAATTCAAACGATTATACAAAGAAGCTCAAGAAGCAACTATCATCGCTATTGAGAAAAGCTCCCAGGCCTTTACTTTTCTTATACAAACAAGGGATATTTCCTTCCTCAGAGGAATACACCTCTTCGTAGACGAAGATGAACCCATTATCGAAAGCTTTTTTCGGCATCTCGATCCCCTGAGCTTTAAGGGATATAGGATTATACGTCTGAGGGGTGCTTTCTCTATCTTCCAAGATTATTACACCAGGCTGGAAACCTATTTCAAATCCGTCTTGTCCGGAAGACTCTCAGATATTCTCACGCGGTTTGCCTTTGAAAGTCTGTGGATGAAAAATATTGTAGAAAACATTCCCTCACTGCAGGGAAAAATGCCATTGGGAGCTTTAAAGAATATCCTCCGGTACAAGACTGCACTGGTAGTCGCTGCCGGACCGTCGCTTATTGAACAGCTGCAGATGATCAAATCAGCTTCTCCGAATATCTACATAATCGCTGTGGATGCAGCTCTCCAGCCTCTTTTAAGCAGCGGTATACTGCCGGATTTTATAGTAAGCCTTGACGCCCAGTATTTTAATCTCTTTCATTTTCATCATATATTCACAATGGAAAAGTGGACCCCCAACTCCATTCTCATTGCCGATGTCGTTGCAAATCCCCTTGTATTGAAACACTGGCAAGGGCCACTTTACTTCAGCTCCACAACATCCAAAGCCGGTCATGGTGGTGAAAAAAACCCCCTTGTCAACCTTCTCATGAACTACTACGGTCCTATTGATTCGATTGAGTGCGGGGGGTCTGTCGCAACTACTGCGATTGAGGTTGCGCTCTACCTCGGGGCGCATCCTGTCCTGGTCACCGGGCTCGATCTCTCATACACCTACTTAACCACTCACATAAATTCATCAGCCATCCATAGTTATTTCTACTTGAAATCAAACAGGTTCGACACCATTCATTCCGCCATGGGAAAAACCATCCAAAAGAGGAAGCTGCAGTATGTCATGGGAGTGGGTGGCAAACGGGTTCTTACTGACTTTGTTTTCGCTAATTACCTGAAATGGTTTGAAGAGAAATCAGACTATTTCCAGCGGGTCTTCAATGTTACTGCAACAGGAGCAGTAATTCCTCATGTAACTCACCAGATCCTGAAAGATTACATTAATAAAAACAGAGTGCTCAAAGAAAAAAAACTACCATGTGCACCTTTACCTGTAGCAAAGCTCTCAAGGGATGTATGCATGAAGTTTCTCTCAGACCTTGCCCACGAAATTCGCAGCGCAAAAAATACTTTATCATGTACAATAAAAACGGCCAGCAGCACTGACCCAATTCTCAGCCGCTACCCAATTCTTAAAAATATCCTCCCTCTTGCCCTGTCGCTCTATCAGAACAGGGATGCGGTCTTTTCCCATGTACTCATGTTTCTGAACATGCTTGAAAAAAAGACAGAGCGATCAATCCGAAAGCTCGACTTCCACCATCATTCCAGCTTCCGCACCTCAAACACCCCATCATTCAGATAGATGTATACAGTTGTGTTTGAGTAGCTGTTGAACGGCACCGATATGTTGTCGCCACCGAGACTTTCTGCATCGTATATCTCCCTTTCCCCTATCTTATCTTTCACTATGATGCGTACCATCACCTCTTCGAACTCAGCAGGAACATCAAAGTTGAGTACCCGTGCATAGAGCCTGTCTTTTTCTCTTTCAGAGGGCAGGTATCCCACATTGAATTTGACTGTATCATTTCTGTTGACGAGGGTGTCCATGGGAGGATTTTGAGATATAATGATACCGTTTTTAGAGGGATCGATGACTTCTTCTGTGACAATCTGCACGAGAATTCCCCGTAGAGCAAGAATCTGCATCACCTCATTAACATTGTGCCCTACATAGTCATCCAGACGAAAGGCCTGAATTTCTTTGCCCTTGCTTATTATGAGATCAACACTTTCAACATTCGTAATGGGGGTGTTCGGTGGTGGATACTGACCTATTATTGTGCCTTTGGGGAGTTCAGAAATTACATACGATATGTTCCCTATCTTGATGGTTTTTCCCTGGAAAGAAAATATTTCCTGAAGTCGGTTGTTCACATACGCGAGAGTCTTGCCCGTATAATCTTCAACAATCGAAATAATTGGTCCCTTACTGACAATTAATTTCACATCTTTTCCTTCCCGTACCACACTCCCGGGAGCAGGAACCTGTTCGACAACTGTGTTTTGTGGGTATTCACTAAAGTAACGAGGGTCTATTATGGCGTGAAGCCCCTTCTTCTGAAGAATGATGAGCCCCTCTATCAACTCTTTCTCTGTCACTTTGGGGACAGTAACCTCAGGAGGACCTTTTCTTACCAGCCAAAAAATAACCACAGAGACGACAATGAGCACTATTATAAAAAGAAATAGAATAATGATGACATTTCTTATTATAAGACTCGATTTGGACTTTACATAGGATTGGAACAACCGGAACATATTTCCCATTCTTCTAAAAAAACCTCTTCTTCTTGCATAGTAATCGCCACTCATTCGCTTTCCCGATTACGTGAACTCATGCAATATCGATTAAATGTTCAACAATTTAACAAACACTATTTATAACAATTCATTATAAAATAATCAACTCTTAATTAAATTATGACCTCCTCCAAGAACTTTCCCCTTGAGATTCCGGTAGCCATTCATGAACTCCTTGAAGCTCATTCTTCGTTTATTTTCTAGCTGCAGCTCCAGAATCCCGAGTATTCCATCGCCGGTTTTTACGATTATCCCCTGTCGTCTATCCAGATCAACAACCGTGCCCGGCTCTGATGAATCTATAAGCTCAATAGTTGGAATATGAGCGTTGAAAATCCTCAATAACTTTCCATCAATGAAGGTAGACGCAACAGGCCAGAAGCTGAATGCCCTTACTTTATTCAGAATTGATCCCGCACTCCCATTCCAATCGATGAATCCATCCTCTTTTTTGATTTTTGTACAGTACGTTGCCTCATGCTCGTCCTGGGGCTGCGGTTGTAATTCTCCCTTCAGGTAACCTTCTACTGATCTTGCGAGGAATCCCGGGGCCCGCCGTATGAATATGTTCATCAGGTCCTCCGCCGTCATATTAGACCCAACCTTTAGCTTTTGGCTGGAAATGATGTCCCCTGCATCCATTCTGCTCTCCATGAGCTGAACAGTCATACCCGTTATTCTATCGCCGTTCAAGAGAGAAGCCTGAATCGGAGAGGGGCCTCTATACTTTGGTAAAAGTGAAGCATGAAGGTTCAGGCAACCGAACTTGGGATAGCCCAACACAAACTCAGGAAGAATTTTTCCGAAGGCAACCACTACAATAAGGGCTACCTCCATCTCTTTCATGGTATGAAGAAGGTCACGATCGATTGTGTGAGGTTTAATAAGCCGTATATCTACTTTTTGGGCCACAGCACTCACAGGGGTTTGATGGACCTTCCTTCCTCTCCCCACCTCCTTGTCGGGCTGTGTAAAAACAAGAGTGACCTTAAAAGCTTTCAAAAGCTCGTCAAGACAAGCAGCTGCGAGCAGTGGAGAGCCAAAAAATCCTATGTTTACACCTCTCATAACCATAACTTGCTCTACGAGTATTGATTTTATAGTAAAATCAACTTTTCAAGAATCACTGCTGATACATATGTCTTGAATTGATGTGGTTATTTACCAACAGACAATTAGCTTATAAAATATAATGAGGGAATTGTATTGAGGCAGCTTAAAAAATGTATAATCATTCATTTTCATAGGAGCTTTTCGGTGTCAGAAATTGATGCGGGTAAAATCCTGCTGTTCTGATTCACGAGTTCCATCAGATCGCTCTCAACTCTCTTTTTTTCCTGCATTCCCAGTCTGTCTATAAAAAGTACGCCATTGAGATGATCAATTTCATGCTGAAGAACACGTGCCAACAGGTTCGATGCAGAAATTTCAACAAGCCTTCCACTTCGTGCAACCCCCCGTACAACCACCTTTGAAGGCCTTTCAACGACGGCATTCACACCCGGAATGCTGAGACATCCCTCCTCCATTACATCGGTTGCTTCTGAACTATGCTCAATAACAGGGTCTATCAGCGCAAGTCTTTCAAAATTCTTTTCATTCAGGGAAACAGTTATGATCCGTTTTGGCACTCCAATCTGAGGAGCCGCAAGTCCGATACCCCCTGCTTCATCCATTATTCTAAACATATCCTTGATGAGGGCTCGGATGTTATCATCTACTTCCTGGGCTGGATCTGATATTTTTCTCAGCATAGGATCTGGATATATTCTTATGTTGTTTACGTCCATGCAAAAAATATAACTATGGAAATATCGTTAAACAAGGCTTTTTAAAAGCAATGCCCTGTGGCGTAATATCATCCGGTAATATCCATTCTAAGGAGGTGTAGTTAAAGCATTGATACAGGATCGATATCGATTTCCATGTACAGTGCGTGCTTCTGCACCATTATCTCCTGAAACTCCTTCAAAACCTCCCTGAGAGCTGCGGTCTGTTTCAGTTTGATGATCACATGAACCCTGTAGTTATTCTTTATCCGGGAAAGAGGGCAGAAGGCAGGACCTAAAAGGGAAATATAGCTCTTTGTTTTCTCCTGAATATAGGAAATGGCATAATAGGCACTATCAAACAGTTTTTTCGAATTGCTTCCCCTAAACACGAGCCTGACTATCCTGCAAAAGGGGGGATACAGGAGGTTTTCCCTGAACTTGATTTCCCGGATGAAGAACTCCTCGTAGTCTTGATTTTTTGCTGTCTGTATTGCGTAGTGAACCGGATTGTATGTTTGTATAATGACTTCTCCACCTTTTACACTCCTCCCTGCTCTACCAGCAACTTGGGTGATTAGATTGAATGTCCGCTCAGCTGATCTGAAATCAGGGAAGTTCAGCGGAATGTCGGCATTGAGCACCCCCACCAGAGTAACATTCGGGAAATGCAGCCCCTTTGTGACGATCTGAGTTCCGATGAGAATATCGATATATCCTTTAGAAAATTCAGAGAGTATGTGTGATATGGAGTTTCGTTTCCGCACAGTATCAGTATCCATTCGCACAATCAGTGCTCCTGGGAAGTACTCATTCAGAACCTTTTCAATCTTCTGAGTTCCAAATCCTGAATAGACAATTCGTTCATCACCACAGGTAGGGCACAGATCACGGGGCGATTGTGAATATCCACAATAGTGACATATCAACCTGTGGTCTGTTCGGTGGTAAGTCAGAGTAATATCGCAGTTACTACATTTGAAGATGTAGCCACAGTTCTCACAGTATACGTACGGGGAGAATCCTCTCCTATTGAGAAATAGTATTACCTGTTCCTGCTGTTTAAGTCGGCATTCTATCGCCTTGAAAAGGGGTGAGGAGACATATTTTCCACCTTTTATTCTTCTCAGGTCCGCGACATGAGTGGTAGGAAGCTTTTGATTCAACACCCTGTGAGGAAGTCTGAGAAGTGTAAACTTGTTCAATTTTGCATAATAATAGGACTCCACTGATGGTGTTGCGCTTCCAAAGAGCAGTGTGGCGTTGTGTTTTTTTGCACGGTAGTATGCAACGCTCTTTGCGTTGTAGCGAGGTGTCTCATCGGATTTGTAGCTTGTCTCGTGCTCCTCATCAATTATGATAATACCAATATCCTTCATGGGTGCAAAAATTGCAGAGCGGGCGCCAATGACTATCTTCTTCTCCCCTGAGAGAATCCTGTGCCATTCATTGATCTTTTCTGCCTTTGTAAGCCGGGAGTGCAAAATAGCGAGCTCATTCCCCATACGGCTCGAAAAGTACTGCACAGTTTGTGGAGTGAGGGATATTTCAGGGACGAGGAGAATGGCACCTCGGCCTCGTTTCAGTATCTCGTGTATTATCCTCAGATATATTTCAGTCTTTCCACTCCCGGTAACTCCATGGAGCAAAAAATACCTCTGTGTATCCTCATCAAGTGATTTCTGAAGCCGGGAAAAAACCTCAGTCTGTTCCTCCGTGAGGGTAATATCGTCGCCTCTCAGATCCTCCTGAAAGGGAATATCTTTCAAGACACTCTTTTCCCTCTTTTTAAAACCCTTCGGAACGATCGTCCACAGTGCTTCTCCAATTGAACAGAGGTAATAGTCAGCAATCCACTCTCCGAGCTGAATAAGATCGTCGTTAAGCACCGGTTCGCCGTCAAGTATCTCTTCAACAGGTTTTACCTCTTTCAGGTCCGTAGTCTCTGTTATTTTGTAAATTATTCCTACAGCCGGCTTCTGCCTCAGCTTAACGGATGCCCTCATTCCTGGTTGAGCTTTAATATTCTGAGATTGGATTTCATAGGTTAGGGGAGTAATTGGTCTGTTAAAAACAACGTGGGCAAACATCTATTTTTTTACATCCCTGTAATAATCTCTTAACATCTTAAGGTCGTTCCACACTGACCTCTTGTATTTTTCGGGAAACCTTAAAACAGCAGCTGGATGGTAAGTGGGAATGACCGCGATATTCCTGTACAGGTGAATTGTACCTCGGAGCTTCGATATACCGCTGTCTGCCTCTAGCAGTGCACTCGCAGCTGGACCCCCAAGACAGCAGATGATAAGAGGATCGATAAGCTCTATCTGCCTGACAAGGTAAGGAAAGCATTCGGCTACCTCATCAGGAAGAGGGGTACGGTTGTTTGGTGGACGGCATTTCACCACATTGGTAATAAACACATCTTCTCGCTTCAACTGGATTGCTTCGATCATCTTCGTGAGAAGCTGGCCAGCCTTCCCAACGAAGGGCTCTCCAGTCCGATCTTCTACTTCACCCGGACCCTCACCGATAAACATGATCTGGGCATCAACAGGTCCTTTCCCTGGAACAGCGTGAGTTCTGCTGGAATATAGCGGGCAGTTTGTACAACTGATGATTTCGGTGGTCAATTTGTTTAATTGTTCTGATTTCGTATAAGTCCCCTTCTCCCTCTTTTTTTCCCTTTCATTCATTCCTTTGGTATCAGATCTTTTAAGCTGCTGCTCCAGATCTTCTCTGCCCCTCTTTTCTGTGAAGCCAGTTGTGAGATAATGTAATACATCGTCTATAAGCCGGTTGTATTCCCTTTTAATATCCAAATAGAACTCTCTATTTCCTTGATTTCAATAAGCAGAATAATCGGGGGTTATGGACACCTGTAACTTTGATTATGATGCAAAGAAATTAATGTTTCTTTTTTTCTTCAGCCATTTTGCACACTATGCATTTCTTTGCTTCAGGTATGGCAATGAGGCGTTTTTCCTCAATCTCTCTTCCGCATACTACACACTTTCCGTATACACCCTCTTCGATTCTCTTGAGCGCTTCATTTATTTCATGAAGCTTTTTCTGTTCATTTTCTGTAAGTTTTTCAATGAGCTGAGACTCGTAAGCAGTGTTCGCAGTATCAACTATATCACCGATTACATTCTCACTCTCATGATCAGAGATTTCTTCGAGCTCTTCCTTCTCTATTGTTTCAAG
>JGI24422J19971_10001094_pt1 | contig 16177 bp, 15 predicted proteins | sample DeeMarSWOR152_54_FD_19971 | JGI IMG/M metagenome (IMG submission 19971) | reverse complement strand
ACTGAGAGTAGAATTACACCCTTTTTTCGAAGCATGTTTCTATAAATCCTTTATTCCACCCAAGAACTGGAATATCTTGGAACCTCTGAGAATCTTAATTATTTTCCACTTTTTGATTCTCTCTTCATACTTCTCACGATACCCGATGATCAATACCCTAATACCTGTGTAAAGGGGATATATCAGACAGAGAGCCACAACAAGACTCCCGAGAACCACCGTATTGTTAAAACGAGTGTAGCGAAAAAATGGGATGTTATACAGAGATGTCCACACTTCTCTTAAAAAAGTAATATCTACTAAAAGCCAGTAACCAAGAAAATGAAGAAAGGGGTCTATTAAAACTGCAATTGCCCGAAATAAAACGGCGGCAAAAATTGCAGAAGCAATATTCACATTAAAAATGATGATGATCAGGACGAGAAATGGAGTAAAAAGGCTCTTAAAAGAAATGAGGCCTATCATCATGCCTAAGACAAATCCGCTGGCAATGTGGGAAGGAGTGGTACCCGAACGAAGGAGTTTTGCTAATTTAACGATCAATCTTAAAAATATCATACATACTTGGACTGTTTTTCTAAAGTAAAAGAAATAGAAATAGCACATCTCCATACCGGATGAGCTCACATGGAGATGTCTCTTATATAAAAATCACTACATGCATGGTATTTATTTTCAAAATATTACATCAATAGCTCAAAATTGAAAAAGTAATGACAGCTCTTCTGTTTTTCTGACGTCCTGTTTCTGTCATATTGCTCGCTATTGGCCTTGTCTCCCCGAAGCCATGGATTTGAACTATATCCGGATCAACGTTGAGCTCATCCATAAGCAACTCTTTTACGCTCTGCGCCCTCCGCAGTGACAAATTGTAATTGTATGAGTCAGGTCCTGAACTATCAGCATGCCCCTCAATCTTTACCCTCACAAGCTCTGCTTCTGGATGTGCCTTCATAAAATCAATGGCTTCCTGAACTATCGGATAATAATTCGGCCGAATAAGAGTACTATCGAGGTCGAACTCAACTATGAACTCATACTTTGTAATCTCCTTGATTTTTTCAGGGCAACCATACCTATCAACCCTTACTCCCTTTGGTGTATCAGGACATCTGTCCTCATCATCATAGACACCATCACCATCGCTATCAAGACGAACCGGTTCTTCTTCTGCTATCGCAATCTCTTCTATCTTTTTCTCAACCGTTATCTCAGGCTCCTCTACTTCTACCTCTTCAATTTTTTCAATTACTTTTACTTCCTCTTCTTCAACCTCTTTCCTCTCCACAACTACTTTCTCTTCCACCTCTTTCTTCTCTTCTTTCACTTCCTTGGGTTCTTCAACTACTGCCTGAGATTTAGTTGCACATCCTGCAACAACCAGAGTAATAACTAGACAACTCAACAGTATAATGAGCAGCAATTTCAACAGTTTCATAGATATATACCCCCTTAGTTGTATGCTCCACACCCTCAAAGCAAATGAATACCTATAAATAATCAGTAATTTCAGGATATTTTAATCAAGTTCCTTCTTAAAGTACAGTACTTTTTTATATCAGTTTATGCATTTTATAACTTTGAACGCGCTATTTACCCACACTTGCTGTCCCAATTAATCCATGTTATTATGAGATTTTTAATAAAATAGATGTACGAATAAATGATAAAATCAGTGGTATTAAAATCCATGCCAAGAGTGATAATACAGTTCAGCTTCCACTGACACTCGTTTATAAGAATGTATATGAGGCATTCCGCAATCTTTATGGAAAAGATTCATCTAACTATAAATTAAAGTGCAGTTTTTCCTTTAATGTTCCTGTGCTTAGTAATGTCTCGGTACCTGTAAGTAAAAAAGGAGAGGTTCAGCTCCCCTTCGAAGAAATGGGCAGGATAAGAATTATCCATTAATAATAATACCTTTTGGAATTGCTAAAAATGGGCCAATGATATCCTTGGTGATCCACCCTCTATATGGCGGATCAGGCTCAGGCGCTACTTTTTCGCCATTTACGTAACAGCCATCCACCAGGTGTGGGTGAAAGGAAAGATAATTCTCCAGCTCAACATAATCCTGTGCTGTTTCTGGAAAATACCATGCTGCATTTTCTCTTACCTTTCCTGCTACCTCAATCCGCACATACTGGAGCTTTCCCTTCCATTTACATCTGTCCACTATTTCCCCTGGAGTCAGATACTCCATCCTTATGTCCTCAGGTGGTATATAGTACTCAGGAGGACGTCCTGTTTCGAGCACCCTCTTTGCTTTATTTGTTTTTGCAATCAGCACACCATTGAATATCACATGTATGGTATGGGAAGTGTCCTCTATTTTCGGAGGAATCGGGTAATCCCAGATTGACTCATGCTCCTTATTTAAAGAATAAAGTGCACAGTTCATCATATCATTACTTTTAATTTCCCTTATGAGATTTATAAATTAACTGGAAAAACAACTTCATTGGAAAAATCACTCTCATATCCCCCAATATTGTATGCTGTTGCAGTAATATAGTATGTTTGATTGGGATCGAGACCCGTCAGCGTGTAAGTTGTTTGGTTTCCAACATCCACACTGTATTCATAACTCCCACTCACGTAACCATAATAGATTTTATATCCTGCAAGATCGGGCTCTGTATTGGGGTCCCAGAGTAGAGTTGCCTGTGTTAAATTAACTTCTACAACTTGGAAGACGTGTGATGTTGAACCGCTTCGTACTCCATCTGCAGTATATGCTCTAACATCAAGCCTGTAGATCCCAGGAGTGTAGTCATTTGCGAATACATAGCTTGACCCTGTGTTTATATAATCACCATTTATGTACCAGTTATATACCACATTCCCCGATTCATTTGTCACTGATGCATCCACAGTCATGGACCCCCCTAGCTCAACCACATCCTGATTGCCACTCAAAACAATCTCAAGAGGGTCATCCAATTCCGGGGTAATATTGATCATTATATCTCCCCCCTGCTGATTTATTTCGAAAAACTCAAACGTTCCATATGTTGTCTTTTTATTTACAATCCTCACCACTTCAACAGCACCCATAACCGATATTCCATTGTCCAGTAATTTAATACTCAGTGTATGATATCCGGTTGGAATTGTATTCCCTGACTGGTACACAGCCATGCCGACTGAAGGAATATCGAAGTTAAGATCAATTGGCGCTCCTGAATAGGGTGTAAGCTGAGCTTCAATTGAAGGATATTCAACTTCTCCGGCCGTCCACAGTACTGTGAGATCAACTGCACCATATCCTTGAATAGGTTTTAAAAGAATTTTAAGATTTTTCTTCTCTCCAGCATGTAATATTGTTTTTTCCTCCCCTGTTCCTACCGGTGTGCCCTCCATATTCTTTGCAGTAACGGAAACGGTCCATTCACCAAATTGGAGCGATGGTATCTCGACCTGTTGTGTAACTTCATTTCTATCAAAGCTGCTTCCGTTTGGGCCAAGACCTGAGACCAGGTAGCTTGCAGGATTCATATCTATATCCGGTAATAACGTTTTAGTAGAAACGGATTGCTCAATATTTAAAAGTATGGTAGCAAAATCCTTACTTTCATTGGAAAGTATAGTAGCCAAATCCTGTCTCTCAATTGCGCAGGACATTAAAAGTATGATCAGGAAAGTGAATAATATTGACAGTATATGAAGCGTTACTCCTCTTTTCTTTTCGCGATGATGACCAGTCATGATAGCACCTCCTGATTGTGGTATTTAGAAAAGTCTCCTTTTCACCCAGTAGAGCAGTAAAATGCTCAATACCACTATCGCGAACACAATCACCATCAACTTCCAATCCTCATGTTTACAAGGAGGTCGTATGCAGACTTGAGTCGCTCAGCAATGAGCAGGTCATCCCAGTCAAGCCTCCCCTGATACTGCATCGCCATGAACCAACGAAGGATTCGTCGGATGTCATCCGGGGTGATTTCTAATTCGATACATTCCGATACAAGGTCTTTTCTAGTTTCCATGATGATTTCTCCCCTCTTTGAATGGTTTTAAGCTCTGGTGTATATAAGCTGAATGAATGGGGACTCAATAAAGGAAGAGCAAAGAATATGCCAGGATTTTTTTAATGATTGATTTGTTTAATTTATTGATATATAAAGAATTATAGAATTTGTTTAAATGAAGGATAAGGGAGGTAGATTACAGAATTGAAAGTAGGTATTGAAATAGGTTACAATATTGTAACCTATTGGAAGGCGATTTTATTAGGTGAGAATAACGTATAAATAATAATAAAAACGGGCGCAAGATCATTCAATATCTGCGCTCTGATAAGTAAAGTTTATATATTTGAGAGCAAGATATAATTCACTTACCCTTCACCACGAAACCGCAAAAAGTTCACCTTGATTGCTCACACTACCCGTAAAAAAGAATTGAGTACCCGTATCAATATTATTGATTGTAAAAATCACAACATTCTCTTCGTCGGGTTTCACCAGAAAAATTACATTATTTCCATCCTTAGAATCAACTTCAAAAAATCCATCCATGAACAGGCGGCATACGAGCTATAAATATTTACTCCATCATCTTTTTCGCACACTCAGGGCAATAAGTGGAGGTTACTTCAACCTTTCCTCTGTTCAGAAGATAATCTTCCATCTGAACCCACTTTCCTTTACCAGGCTCTCTCCCTGTATCATCCCTCACTTTTTTACAAACACAGCACACAGGAAGGATATTCTCATAAAGTTTAATTTTTCTTTCAAGTTCCATCCGCTCGAAACATTTTCTCACCCTGAAGAAAATTTCCTCAGGCTCACATGGTTTGAGTAAAAAATCATCAGCTCCAAGCCGTAAGGCATCAATAGTTGATGTGAGGCTGCCATAGGCGGTAAGAATTATTACTTTAATCTCAGGGATGAGTTCTTTCGCCTTTTTAAGAAGAAAAATGCCATCAACTACATCCATAACAAGATCGGTAATTAAAAGATCGAAATGACTTTTTTTTAGTAAATCGATTGCTGCTTCCCCGTTCTCTGCTGTCGTTACCTTATAACCCTCATTTTCTAATGCCATTCCGATTGTTTGTAAGATGAGTGTATCATCATCTACCAGCAAAATAGTTGATTTTATCATGATAATATTCCTGATATAGTAAAGTTTACCGAAATAAAACCATATTATAAGATAAACTGGATGATATTATAATCTTATTATTTTATTCCTTACAAGCTAATTTACTATTTGTTCTGCAGATTTTTATTTCGGCCTATTTAAAGCTTTACGGTAATCAAAAATAATGAAAATACTCAACTCATACATATAGCTCGGTTTCTTTATATGCATTTAAGGCTTGACATTTTATGTAGTTCCCATTATTCTACCACCCATTATTTTTATTCTGATGTTAATTTTAAGGGCAGGTACACAATATAATATTCATATATATAATTAGTAGTAGTCATTACTAATCCCAGCTTGAAAGGAAGAATATGTCTACTGTTGTAGAAAATGAAGTCGTTGGTCCTGAGCTCTCAGAGCACCTTAAAAACAGGGCACCTTCTACTATTCGATTAGCGCATATGGAATTTTTAAAAAGAAAAGACAAAATTGAAGAAATCAATACGGTAATTGGAAATGTGTCCCTTCCCGTTCATCCAGCAATGGAAAAAAGATTATATAATCTTGATGCTGAAGATAGTCCATTCAAAAATGGAGTCATAAAATATACAGCAACAGTTGGATTTGAAGAGACCCAGCGAGCATTCCTCAACATTATTGCATCAGGCGGGTTTGATACAGAAGGATTGCACTGTCAGGTTACAGACGGCGGTATTCAGGCTATGGAACTGGTTGTTCTCGGTGTATGTGGTCCAGCAGGTAGTTTTGAGAAACCCTTACTGTTGATTGATGCTGCATACATCAATTATAGTTTAATCTCAAGCCGTCTAGGTAGAAAAACCGTCTCAGTAACCAGACAACTACAGGAAGATGGTCAATTCACTTTGCCTGACATAAAGGAAATTAAAAATACAATCAAAAAATGCAGTCCTGGTGGGCTGCTTGTCATACCTTACAATAATCCAACAGGTCAATTTTATAGCAAAGACACAATGCTGATTCTTGCAGAGCTCTGTATTAGATACAATATGTGGATGATTAGCGATGAAACATACCGTGAGCTATTCTACATCGATAATGAAACAACAAGCATTTGAGGGATAAAAGATAAAGAAATTCCCGCAATAGAAGGGAGAAGAATTAGCATTGAATCAGCATCAAAAGTATGGAATGCCTGTGGGTTGAGAATCGGTGCTTTGATCACAGACAATAGAGATTTTCATGAAAAATCTGTTGCAGAAAATACTGGAAATCTCTGCCCCAATGCTATTGGACAATATATCTTTGGATCTTTTGCCCATGTAGAAACTCCAGAAAAAATGAAACTCGTACCCATATTATTTTCTGAACTATTCAGGCAGTATGAATCACGAAGGTAAAGCTCATAAAAGCTGCGTCAAAACCACTTTTCGCTTACCGAACAAGAACCGTTCCTGGTACAATTTCTAAAAATAAATCAAGTTCTTTGTTTAGGTTGGCCCTTTGATTTATAGTAAATCTTATTGGCAACCAAGAATATGATGAAGATAAACCCAAAAATAGCAATGAATCCCAACAACAATTTCTGCCAGTTGGCCAACTTACCTGTTTTTCGTGTAAGCCATTTATATAAATCTGTATCTTTTAAGAAATCAGCTAAAGACTCTATAAAAGATTTCCTGAAACCTTTTCCTTCCCGTTTCATAAATCTATCCTACCTTAATAATAATTAGTCGTTGGTGAACAATGTTCACCAACTCAACAATTTTGAGCCGGTTTACCGGCGACTAATTAGTTCTTTAACTCTTTATATATTTATAACTTATTATTTTTCGCACTATATATTTTTTTGAATATAGGAATTATTAACCAAGAACTAATTATCTATACTCTTAAAATAAAAATATAACGTAGGAATAAGTGCGGTCAAATAGGTGATAAACTCAAGATTTAACTATTCTCTAAAGACCTCGGTATGACTGTGCCATTTTCACCTGCCGCAGCTTCGGCTTCTGTGGGGCTGGCATACAAACCAATGAAAGTATGGACCTTCCACTCACCAAGGTAGGCGTTTGCTTCATATACATCATTTGGATATTTATAGTCTCCAATGACCTCAATTGGTTTTATATAGCCTTTATAAATTTCGTTATTATTAAGAAATATCTCTGCCTTTTCTTTCGCTTTAAAAATTGCCATACAATCGTGATGAATTCCATGATTACTTAAAACTACATATACATTCATCACCTTCTCCAAAAATATTCATTTTCTCATTATCATTTAGTAATATAAAAAGATTTCACATATGTAAAATTTGTAAGATTTTTAAAAATAATATACAATTATTTGAACATAATGAACACAACAGAATAATGAGTGGTGAGTGTTTTTCCGCTCATTTCAGGTATTATTACGTCTGTTATAATCAAATCAATCTGATTTCTATCGTGGTTTCTGATGATTGTAAGTGCTTTCCTCCCGTTTTTCGCTTCAATCACAGAGTATCCAAACCTCTTGAGCGAATCACATATCGTTCATTTTTCTTATTTATCAATTTTTTTACTTATAAGCGTTTATATCGTACTTTCAAATAGTAAGATATGTTTAATGTGTTCAATCAAAAGGAAATCCATTATTATTTAAATTAATAGGTCCAATATTTTAAATATATGATTAAAAATTGGATTGGATTGCCAATAATTTTAAATAAATGGATCTTTTCATTATATTATACTTTTATATCATATTCAAAGGAAGCACAGATGGTTATCAAAATCGATCGGTACAGTAAAACCCCTATTTATATACAAATAAGTAATCATATATCACAACTTATTGCTGAGAGGAGGCTACCTCCAGGGAGCAAGCTTCCTGATACAAGAAAACTATCTAATTCCCTTGGTGTAAGCAGAAATACCGTGGTATACGCCTATACTGAATTGGAGTCAAAGGGACTAATCTTTTCACACGTTGGCAAAGGAACATTTGTACAGAAGTACCTTCCGGAAAGCGTTTCCAGAAAAAAGCCGGAAAAGAAAATCAGTATGGGTTATGATGGACTTTTTGCCACAGCCTGGGAGAGGTCTTATACAAATATCCTTTCTAATATCGAACATCTATGGGAATGGCAAAAAGATCCCGGTACAATTTCCCTTGCGTCAGACCTCCCTGACCCAGAATATTTTCCCTTTGAAGAGTTTAGGGACTGCCTACAGTCTGCAATGAGGAGATTTGGCTTTGACCTTCTTACTGCTGGTCATCCTAAGGGCTTTCAACAGCTTCTTGAATATCTACCAATCTTTTTAGCAAAACGCAATGTGTCATGTGAAAGCAATGAGCTTATGATAGTGAATGGAGTACAGCAGGCATTGAGTATTATCGGAAAACTCTTCGTGGATCCCGGGGATACAGTAATTGTAGAAAACTTGACCTATCCAGGAGCTCTTCAAATTTTCAGATCTTTACAGGCTAATTGTGTGGGTATTCCTCTGGATGGCGAAGGACTAAACATCGATATTTTAGAAAGTGTGCTTAAAAGAAGAAAAGCAAAATTGCTCTACACAATTCCCACGTATCAAAACCCTACAAGCACAGTTTTATCTTTAGAGAGAAGAAAACAGCTGGTAGAAATATGTCGGAAGCATCAGGTTGTTATTGTGGAAGACGACTACGCATACGAACTAAACCTGAATGGTAAAGAAATATTACCTTTAAAAGCCTGGGATGAATGTGATGGTACCATCTACATGGGAAGTTTATCGAATATACTTTTTCCAGGAATTCGGTTGAGCTGGATTCTGGCTCCGCCCCTGATTCTCGATAAACTCGCCCTAATAAAACAAACATCAGATCTCTATACGAATCGCATTCTACAGGGTGCCCTGCTCGAATTCTACCGTAAAGGATATCTTGAAAAACATATCAAGAAAAAACGCCTCATATATCGCAAAAGAAGAGATACTATGCTGGGTGCAATGGAAAAATATTTTCCAGAGGAAGCCATCTGGCAAAAGACCAAAGGAGGGCTTTTCCAGTGGGTAGATATACAAAATAATCCGGATATTGATTCTATTTTTATAAAAACAAAGGAGCATGGAGTGCTGTTTGCACCTGATAGCCTTTTTTTGGTGGAAGAATGGAAAAGACGAGGCATTCGCCTGAGCTTTTCCAATGAAACAGAAGAGAGAATATATAANGGTATNAGTATTATTGGCAGGNTATTAAANGATGTGATAACTAAAAAAAATTAGACGAACTTTTTTATTGGTTCTTTTTAGGAGGTGAAATTCTATGGAAAAATCTACTAACCACACAAAAGGGGAGCTTGATCAAATGCTGAAAGGAGGTGTGATTATGGATGTCACATCCCCGGAACAGGCAAAAATTGCGGAAGATTCTGGAGCAGTGGCGGTTATGGCATTAGAACGTGTCCCTGCAGATATCCGCTCCCAAGGTGGAGTGGCGAGAATGACGGACCCCGGCATAATTGAAAAAATCATGAAAGCAGTTACAATTCCGGTTATGGCAAAGGTAAGAATCGGGCACTTCGTTGAAGCCCAAATCCTCCAGGTGCTTGGCGTAGACTACATAGATGAGAGCGAGGTATTAACCCCTGCAGATGAGGAACATCATATTAATAAATCTGATTTTAAAGTTCCCTTTGTGTGCGGCGCACGAGACCTTGGCGAAGCTCTCAGGCGAATTGCGGAGGGGGCAGCCATGATTCGGACAAAAGGTGAAGCAGGTACGGGGAATGTAGTTGAAGCAGTGAGACACATGCGTCGATTAATGGACGAAATCCGGAAATTAAGTACTATAGATAAAAGTGAGCTCATGGCAGAAGCAAAAAGACTACAAGCTCCATTTGAATTGGTTACAGAGATTGCCAATACGGGTAAACTTCCAGTCGTGAACTTCGCTGCAGGTGGAATAGCAACTCCCGCAGATGCTGCCTTGATGATGCAGCTCGGTGCGGACGGAGTATTTGTGGGCTCCGGCATTTTCAAATCTGAAACTCCTCAAAGAAGAGCTTACGCCATTGTGGAAGCAACAACCCATTATGGTAATGCAGAGATACTCGCAAAAGTATCACAAGACCTCGGAGTTGCAATGCACGGATTGGATATAAAAAACATGGATAAAAGCGAGCGTCTTGCTGTAAGGGGCTGGTAATCATATCTGTTGAAAGATGGAAAAATAGTCGCAGCGGAAGAAAATAATATGCTTGTTACTGCTTTTCATCCAGAATTAACCGAAGATTTGCGGATTCACGATTATTTCTTATAAAAAGTACTAGCTTCTCGTTTTCACTCATTGGCTAAACTGTAATACACACGACTCTGCGCCATCACAGATCTGATGCTTTAACTGGAACTTTATATTCTTCCCAAACTCAGATGCCCATACTGAATACTCAGTCGTACAGATTAAAGTACCTACTTTCCCAGAAAGAGTTTCTCTGCCAGATTTGATCATTAAATCATGCCATGGACATCGGTTAATTATTATTTTAAATCCACTTGCATTTTGAAATTTTTCACTTGAAAAAGTAAACTCCTCTATACTCATTTTAGTCGAAAGGCATTCGTAAAGGGCTTCCAAACCTTCTCCTAATTTTCTAATCGATTTAATGAAACGGGCCTGTATTTTTGGCAAAACCTTCCAGACTTCATTGTCAATTTCAAGTGTATTGTCAAAACCGTATTTCTCCTCTACTTTCATAAACCACAATCCATCCACTGCTGTATAGCAACGACGAAAATAGGCTGTAATTTGTTTGTCAGAGAGTTCATTCATCTTTTTCCTCTAATTTAAAAAGAATTATTAATACTTTAGAATGAATAATATCTAATCTATTATATGATCATATAACATTCACTCAAATTCTTTAAGAAATCATCCTCGGGAAAAAATATAATTTCCCTTCTTCTTGACATAATGGTATTAAATGGGATATGTTAATAAATTGTTTTTTAAACATATTTGAGATACAATTACTTTCAATTTATCACAATAGGGCACCGAAATACATGGAAGTGAATAACTCTAAATAAAAACTAAAATGATGCAATCGTATCTCGACAAAAGAAGTCCAAACTTTTTAAAAACAATACACCGCAGTCAATTATTACCCGGCATCACTGCAGGATTGATAGCCGGTATTATAACAATAATCGTTGAAATCTCATTTGCAGCACTGATTTTTGATGGTAACCTCTCCAGATTTATTGCCAGTGGCATTGGTTTCACTATATTCGGCGCATTTGTTGTTATCATCATAACCACATTGACCAGCTCCTTTCCTGGAATTGTAGCATTTCCGCAGGATACTCCGGCTGTGCTTCTCGCTCTGGTAGCGGCTGGCATCTCTGGCAGTATGCCCGTAGCGACATCAGCAGAGGAAACCTATTTTACTGTTGTGGCCGCAATTGTCCTCACCTCTTTACTTGCCGGTGGGTTCTTTTTAGCATTGGGAATATTTAAACTTGGAAGATTTATTCGCTTTATACCCTACCCGGTCATTGGTGGATTCCTGGCAGGAACAGGATGGCTACTGTTCAAAGGTGGTCTAGAGGTCATGACAGACACAACGATTACATTACCACAATTGACCTTCTTCTTTCAAATCAATGGACTAATCAAATGGCTGCCAGGACTCGTGTTTGCAGGTATATTGGTAATTACATTNCGCCGATATAAGCACTTTACAATAATGCCTGCCATTGTCTTGGTAGCAACCGGCCTCTTTTATATCTTTATCTGGCTNACAAATACATCGATCAGCGAAGCCAGTTCCCAGGGTTGGTTACTAGGATCCTTTCCTGAAGAAAAACTTTGGCGACCAGTCCCAATTTCGATTCTAGCAAAAGTNCATTGGGAGAGCATTTGGCAACAATTGCATAACATTGGGATCATATTGATCATCAGTGCTATATCTTTACTACTTAACGTCAGTGGACTTGAGCTCATATCCCAGCAAGATATGGATTTAAACCGTGAGCTAAAAGTAGCAGGCATTGCAAATCTGATGGCAGGAATGGGGGGAAGCCCGGTCGGATATCACACTCTGAGCTTATCGGCTTTAGGGTATAAAATTGGATCNAACAGTCGTTTAGTGGGACTGATATCAGCTACGGTATGCGGTATAGNATTATGGTTCGGTGCCTCTATAGTATCTATTTTTCCGAAGTTTGTATTNGGCGGCTTGATTTCGTTTCTTGGAGCATCCTTTCTGATGGAATGGATATATGATACGTGGTTTAAACTNTCAAAGAGTGATTATTTCCTTGTTATTTTGATTCTCTTTGTCATAGGTATATTTGGATTTTTGGCAGGCGTAGGAATCGGTATATTAGCAGCCGTATTAATTTTTATTGTAAACTACAGCCGAATCAAAGTGATCAATAGAGCTCTTTCAGGAGTTACTCAGCAAAGCAATGTNGATCGGCCTTCCTACCAGCGTCAATTCCTCCGAGAAAAGGGAAATCAGTTTTACATTATCAAATTACAGGGATTTATCTTTTTTGGTACAGCTCACACACTATATCAAGATGTGTGTAAACGGATATATGACTCACGCTTACCCACCCTACGATATATAATCTTTGACTTTCGCCGGGTCACAGGGCTGGATGGGTCAGCCGAGATTGCCTTTATCAAAATCTTAAGGCTTGCCCATTCTAACAGCGTACATCTTGTGTTCACCAACCTATCTTNNAATTTCCAACGAAAACTCAGGCGGGCATTTTCAGGAGAACCGAGCACTCAGGAAATACACTTTTTTCCTGACACAGATCATGGAGTTGAATGGTGTGAAGACCAAATCCTTATGAGTGAACATGCTCAGATGAGAGAAGAACCCCAGCCGCTCCAAAAGCTTCTTCAGTTAATCTTTTCACAACCAGGCCAGGTTGAAAAGCTCATGGCATATCTTGAGAAAAAAGAGGTAGAGCGCGGATACTGCCTGATCAAGCAGGGGGAACCCGCTCAACATCTTTATTTCATCGAATCGGGTGAGTTTGCAGCACAACTCGAACTTCAAGGAGAGGAGCCAATTCGACTGCGTACAATGCGTGCCGGAGCAATCTTCGGGGAAATAGCGTTGTATCTCAACATTCCGCGCTCTTTGTCAATAGTTGCNACAAAATCTAGCTGCGTGTATCAGTTGTCTATTACTGCGCTTAAAAAGATGGAAAAAGAAGATCCACGTCTTGCAATGGCATATCAAAACTACGTGATTCGCCTTCTTGCAGAACGTCTTGTGGATCTCAACAGAACGTTGGAGGCTCTGTCAGATTAAAGAGTAAATATATTACCCTCTCTTAAAAAAATCAAATAACCGCTTTCCGATCTTGTTTATATTACGATATACAGCTTCGAACAAATGAATACTACCATTTTTCAACATCTTAAACAATAGTACAAAGTTATATGGGGCGATTTCTTGCCTTTCTCGAGCAGTATCTTCCATCAACCTATCTGTGCTTAAGAAATCAATGAACAGGTTGAAACTATGATCTTGCATCAATTCGCGAAACACATCCCTTGGAATTTCTAATGCTTCAACTTCATTAGATGCCACAACGTGAGCAGTCCGCCTTCCACCCTTGTGCATGAGGGCAATTTCACCAATGAAGGTTAATGGCCCTACATCTCTTATATGGTGATAAACCATGTCTTCACTCGAATCGGTTACAGACGCCGACCCACTTAATATGATAAAACAACTTTTTGCCTCATCGCCGTAACAAATAATTGTATCTCCTTTCTTGAATTTTCTCTTTATTACACGTGAATCATGACGCAAATACCTGTTGACGAGGTAGTTCATCTTGTTTCCCGCAGTCACTCCTCTAAACAAATCTTTGTGATCATAGCTTGTAGCTTCATGGATATTTATCCCTAAACGCTCTGCATAAGGATGTAGAATCTCATTTATTAAATATATCTTGGATCTTTCTTCAACCCAAGTCTCTAAATGGTCAGCTATCGATAACAAGCCTTCGATTACCACTTTATATTCGTCCTTCTCCACCTGATTTCTAATGAACTGAAGCTGGTTCCTGTGGGAACAGTGTTCTTTGGCGGATAACTGTACACCATGTTCGACTATAAAATCCTCAAAGCGTTCTAATTGAGCAGTAATCTCCTCTGAAGACAATAGATGCCTCTGAATCGCCAAAACAAGAACTCTTATCATTTCTTTCAATTCATTTATTGCATTGACTTTACTCCTAAAAACTTCGGTAATTTTCTCAATGCTGGCATAATCGCGCTCCATACGAAGCTTATTGAACCAGCGTTTTAAAAGCTTCAAGTAGCTCATACGAGTAGCCGTACCTAATGCACCATAGTGTGCTATCTCAATATCCATCAAATCACGATACTTCTTCACCACTGCAGGATTTCTAAACCCACCTTTTTCCTTTACTTTACTGATAAACGCTGCAAGCTTTGCTTCTTCCCTACTGAAATACACTTCCTGGTAAATTGTTTCACTTAAGTTTTCAGGTGTTAATAAAACAATATCCTTTATTTGTTCAGATAATTCAGGCTGAAAGGCAAACCTGAAAACCTTTGTCACCTCTTTCCAATTACCATTAATCTTTGCAATTAAGTCTAACTTAATGATCTGCCGGTGTATAGCAGCTTCACTTAGGGTTATACTTTTTTTAATTCTCGCATTACGAACTACAAAGTCTTTTCTTCCTCTTAACACCTCTTCTAATTCCCATTTCAGTCCATTTCCATTAATGGAATCCACACCTATTTTTAACTCTGAATATTTAATATGTTTAAGAGAAATGAGTCTCGCAATATTCTGTTGTACACGCTTCGCAAAGATATCTGCCGCTTCATTAAGACCGGGAGCTTTTACCAAAACAATTTCCATGAAATCTATATCGCCAGGATAGGGATTTACTCTTCCAAGATAAGTCGAGCTCCCACTAAGAGCCGTAGAAATCTTCACTCTTTTATCTGGGCTCATCCTTACAATATTGTATAGTGGCTTTATTTTCTCTAATGCTTCTCTATCCACGCAATTAACTACCCAATCGACCCCATACAAATTACTATCAGGAACCCTCACCAAACCACTGTGTATATTTTGCCAGAATGATTTTACTAATCGCATAACGATAATTCCACCACTCCCAAATCGTGCATATTTTTTCTCCACTTCTTTATATCGCTTCTAATCGGTACACACCTGTATCAAGTGATAAATAAGGATTGATTCTAATATGGACCAGCAAAACCCTGTAGTTACAAGCGTATTGTTGAGTTAATCACTTTTTTAAGTTTATCAAAAAACTCCTTTTCTGTGAGCTCATACTTGTTGATGAATTGCACAGTTCCAATCTGAAGCATCATTCCTTCTGTTAAGCGGGTCTCTTCTAAAAATATAACTAGAATATCTTTATTCTCAGTGAAGGCAAGATTGATTTCGTTTCTGACATTTCTCGACATNGTCGCATAGGGGCTCATGAAGACTATAAATTGGGAGCATTTAATAATGGCTTTACCTACTACTTCCGGCCACTCAAATCCTGGCTCNATNCCCTCATCGTACCAGATACGATATCTNCTCTTGTTCAAGTTCTTGATCACTTTGAATACAGTTTTCATGTCCTCGTGAGCATAACTGGTAAAAATGTATGGTTTGCTGCCCTTGTAAGCTGGAAATGGCGGTTTCACCGGTGGTTTATGTACCTTACTGACTTTGGCCACCTTCCTTCTCGAAGCAGGCTTTGCTCTGCTTTTCTTCCCAGTAGCTGTTTTCCTCGCAGCTTTGCCTTTGAGTGTAGTCGTCTTTACTCGACCCTTTGATCTGGTTTTCTTCGATGCAGCGGCTTTTTTTGTAGTACTTTTTGATGAGGTCTTCTTTGCGGGAGTCTTTGAAGAAGAGGTCTTTTTCGCGGAAGGTCTCCTTTTAGAGGTAGCTTTCCCCCCTGCTGATTTTGAAGAGGTACTTTTCCGGCTCCCCGTTTTTTTTGTCGCTGCCTTGCGTTTTGAGGGAGGCTTCTTTGCTGATGCTTTCTGTTTTCTCTGAGCCATAGTTACGCCTCTTTGTTCAATCTATTTCCATTTTTCT
>JGI24422J19971_10001092_pt1 | contig 16181 bp, 7 predicted proteins | sample DeeMarSWOR152_54_FD_19971 | JGI IMG/M metagenome (IMG submission 19971) | reverse complement strand
GAAGTTTACACATCTCTTTCAGAGGAACTGCTGATAATAGCAAAGGTCGTTGCAGAAAATCAAGAAAGCCTGCACACATTCATAGCCAATTCAGTTGCCCCTCTACCTGGAGTTTTAAGAATCCGTACATCGATAGTCACGAAGAAGTTTAAAGAAACTCAGTTTTTGATGGTTAACAATCCTGAAAAGTTTGCATTTATAAAAGAACGATATAGTATAATAGGAGAAAACGAGCTTTGAAAGAAGAACAAACTTCAAGAATTCTCAGAGCTCTTCCAAGAGAAAAAGCATTCTACTTCTTCACCTCTATCGGAAACTATACAGGCGAGAATGCATCTTCAATAAAGGAGTTTATGGACAAAATAAGCGAAGTCAACGTAAAGTCGTTGGAGTTTCACTTTCACCGTGGAGACTTCGAGAAATGGATAGCTGAAGTTTTAGAAGACAAGGAGTTGGCAGAAGAGATCAGAAAACTGCAGAGACACGGTTTAACAGGTGATGAACTCCGCATCCAATTATACATAAGCGTTTCAAGGCGATATAACCATTTGGTAAGCCATCTCAATCAAGTTTAGGTCTAAGATCTTTAGACTCGTAATTGATTACGGTTGTACCATGAGTCATGAGTAATGGCTTAAAAATATTACTTGTGACCTGGAAGTTTACTGGAGCTGTCGCTTCTGCGATCAGCTCAGATATTGTTAGGTTACAAGCCTCTAGTGGATAATACTTCATTCTGCTTCCATAGCTTGGATCTCTATCTAAAGCGTTAACGGCTCCACTTAATGTTTCATTTTCAGGGAGGAACTTACTAAGCAATCTGACAGTTTCATTGTCTGTATGGGAAAGTTGAACTAATCCCGTCCATCCAATGTATGCTTTGGCGCCCTTGTTAATGAAAGCCTCCGCCATTTCTGTGCATGTCTCATTCAAGCTGTTGCAACCCATAGCAATAATTATACTTTTAGGGAAGCAACCCTCCAAGTTCCCTACAAATTTTGGCGTAACAGCAAAGTAAGACTTCTCCGGCTCCCATAAATAATAACCTCTGGTCAAAAAACCATCATCTTGCTCGGAAACGTATTTGTCTACTCGGAATTCTTCGGAGGTAAAAAAGTCTACTATTGACTCACCTTCTCTTGTTGCTGAGTGAACCCGCAGAATGATTATTCCATAGTTGTATCTAGCAAGCCCTCTGTAAAAGGCAACATCTATGGTTTCGCTTCTATGGTAAGAGACGTTAAATCCAGCGTTTGTTAAAATATTTACCACAACACCCGTTTCGTTGAATTCGGAACTCTGGAAATCCTTTCCTAACTGATCAACTATTGCGGCCTTAAATGAGAACTTGGCTTCTTGATTTTGCAGAAGAACATCGAAAAGCACAAGTCCTAAAGAGATTATTGCTACAAGAATTATTGATATTATCATTAATTGTTTGTTGGAGAACAGCTTCTTCTCTTGCGAAATCTGTTCTTTTCTTTTTCTCATTAGCTACGCTCCGGATAGCTATTAACCAGTTTATAAAAGAAGAATTCTTGTCTATTTTCTTTTGTGCCTGGCTAGACTCATAATTGCACCGAATAGCGTCAGAAGCGTTGTGTAGCAGATTAACGATGTTTTTGCAACTGATCTGGTTAGCGAAACTGAATAACCTCCAATCGGAGCTACACCAGCAGTGATTCTGGCGGTTTTTGATTGGACAGTATTGTTGTTAGCGTCTGTAACTTCCAAGTAAACGTAATGGATGCCTTCTGATGTGGGTTTAAATAGCCATGATGGTGAATTTGCGTCTGAAACGGGATTCCAGTTCAGGTACCATTGGTAGATGTATGGGCTGTATCCTCCCGATACTGTTGATGTGAACTTTATAGATTGTCCTACAAGTAGCATGGCTGACAGGGGAGATATTGAAACTGCTAGTTTAGGCATTACTGTCACTGAAGCCTCGTTTGATTCTACAGTGTTCCCTAAGCTGTCTGTAACACTTAGATAGACTATGTAGAAGCCTGTTGATGTTGGTATAAAGATCCAGTCGGGGTATGTTGCATCTGAAACTGCGCTTTCATTAAGATACCATTTGTAGTTGTAGGGAGACTGTCCTCCAGAAATGGTTGACGTGAAGGTTATGGATTCTCCAATTTTTATTTTCACCGTGGTTGGAGTTATTGAGGCTGAAAGAGGTGGGATTTGGGCGTAGTGAGCCGTAGCAGTATGAGGTTCATCCATGTGAACCTGAATCGGGTTTTCTGAGAAATGGTTTCCATCAACATCCCAGTTTAGAAAGTCATAGCCTTCAACGGGTGGAGCGGTTAATTCTACTGTTTTGCAGTAATTGTACCAGCCCTCACCGGAGATTGCTGTTATTTCCAGTGGATCTGACTGCACCGTTAAATAATATTGAGTCTCCCATTCCCATGTTATGCTTGAGGGTTCATTTATGACAAATGACACTGAAGTCACTGTTCCAAAGATTGGAACGCTTCCGGTTCCGGTCCATCCCGTGCAGATGTAACGAACACCAGTTGGTCCAAGCCAAGGTGATGTTACAGAGGCATCTATGGGCGTTCCTGCGTCAAACCAGTCGCTTGTAGGTGTGGGTAAATCATATGGAGAAGTCACTGTGAGATAAAATTGAGTTTTATAGTTTCCAGTTACACTTCCTGATGTTGACGCAGTTATTGAGTTACTTTGTAATTTTGATAAGCCAGTTGTGGATTTCCAAAAATATCGTTTGGCGTCATGGGTGACAATTAAAGGTGATTGGAAGGTAAAGTCGTGGGTGGAGCCTTTATCCCACCAGAATGACACTGGTAGGTTGGTTACACCGTAGTTGTTTCCATCTACAGTCAAAACGGTTTCGAGACAATCAACGCCAACACCAGTCTGATCAAAAGTAATTTCGTATTGCGTCTTCCAGTTAGCTATGGCTGTCTTGTTTTGATTCATATAAATTGGTTCGCTTTTCGAGTAGTCTGTTCCAGAGGAGTCACCACTCCAGTGGCTGAATACTCTTCTGGTTCCATTTCCATGATTGACGACGCCATGGGCTAAAGAAGCAAAAGCGTTCGCACCCGCATGATACCAACCTTCACCGCTTGGAGTATCATATGGGGAAATCACGGTCAGATAATACTGCAGTTGAAGTGAAAAAACCATGTCGTTAAAATCTCCATCTCCTCTTCCATTGCAGTCATAACTCTCGTCAAAACCAATCAAGAACATGTTCGGATCATCCAGATTTCTGTATACTTTAGCATGTTGATCTTGGTAAGGATTTTTGAAAGTTTCAGTGAAACATCTGTATCCGTGAGAAAGCAGCGAAAGACCAAATTGGTAATCAGTCGTAAATGATTTTGTTACGGGAGAAATATACCCATAACCACCTTCTGGACCAGTGAAGATCTCAGTAAAATTACTTGTATTGACTTCATAACAGCTGAGCTCATTCTCATTATAGTATGCAGCGAATTCGGCGTATAGAGTGATGTTATATTTTCCTGCTGGAAACGTTTCAACAGTCGTCTCGGTCACATTGGTAAAATGGAAGTAATTGAAGATGTCCATCAAGGAAGGTTCAGGAGCATGCACAGGGATAACGTTACACGTGAGAAACAAAAGAATAACAGCGAAGCTGACCATGATTAAGGCTAAAAGCTGATGTGAAGCTAATCCGCGCACTTCTCCCCTTCCTCTTTCAGCAAACTTATTATGATTCTCAGGAGAGATTTAACGATTCCGGAGTTATCTTCTATAAGAACTAAAAATCATTTACGATAGTTATTCGCAAAAAAACCTTTGCCATGTAGGACAGGTGTGTCAAGGAAAATCTGTACAATCTTGTGACTAAATACTATGGAAGAATAATAGGCAAGTCTAAATTTACAGCGAATCGTTCGTAATTTGTCTGAATGGCTCTGGTTTCAAGAGAGTGATTTGGATAGAATAGATCATAACTCTAGAGAAGTATTCCACAAAGGCTTTTTATTATGTAATTTGTTATTATTGTAACGTGTTGATAGGAAGAGGATAAGAATGGCTAAGAAACCGGAGCCTATTCCTCCTATTCGCGCCATCTCCATTCTAGTGGGAGTCATTTTTGGATGCGTTTTGGCTTATGCCTATCACGCGAATTTGCCTACCTTGTTTTATGAAATGAACGTTTCTAGTTTAGTTGTTTTCGTCGCTATTCCGACGCTGGTTGGTTTTGTTGTTGCGCTGATACATCCTGCTATGGCTATGAAGAATGGTTTATATGCTGGCTTGTTCAGTGGTTTATTCAACAGTATAATTGCCACCGTTAAACTGATCTATGTCCCAGTTCTGAAAACAGGTGAGGTATATGCCTTTTCCTTGTTTTCAATAATGTCGGTTTTCATATGGATGATTCTTGCGGCTGCAACCGCCATGTTAACGTATAGATTTTATGATTATGATTGACTTATCATTTGTTTGTCGTAATATTTTTCTAAAGGGAATATGGATTATAGAGGCCTCTTCTTGAATTAAATAATAGAAAATATCTCCAGAACATTAAAAAAACAGTTTCCAATGTTAAGTCAGATGAGAAGGGGAAAGCGCTTTCACGACTATGAGTCAGAAACGATATTAAACAAAACATTGAAGGTTAAGATCCTTGGTTAAGAGAAATAGCAAAATAAGTTGGGTGCTCTTGCTTTCTTTTTGTTTGCTTATAGTGGCCTCTCTCGTTATACCTTATCAGTTTGAAACTTCATTTGCCTCAAATCAGAATGGGGAAGAAGAGACTGACCCTTCTTCTTACAGAGCTATCGATCTTTACACTCAGAAGGAACCCTACAGCGGGAGAGGACCAAATCAGTCTAGTGACGCTTTTGCACCCCAAGAAGAGGTCGAGTTATACGCGTATGTGACCTATAGAGACGAACCTATAACTGGGAAAATTGTCGCCTTTCAAGTGTATGGACCTGTGAATCGTTTTGAGAATTTGTCTTTCACACGAACGGCTGTAACAAATGAAGAAGGCATAGCTAGCGTGAGTTTTAGGATAATCGGACCGAACGGATATCCTAAGGGGGTGGTATTTGGGGTTTGGAATGTTGTTGCCATTGTAGATATAGCCGAGGTAACAGTCAATGACACTGTTAGTTTTCTTGTGGGCTGGATTGTTGAACTCGTTAAGGTGGAAACTGTTGATGTCAACAATATTTCTAAGACTGATTTTATGAAGAATGAGTCTATGTACTTTAGACTAACAACGAAGAACATAGCGATGACGGATAGAATTGCTACTTTGAGTATAGATGTATATGACAATTTTAGCTTTCCTTTGGGTTCAGTTATTGTTGAGGATGAAAGAGTTCCACCTGGTGTAACGGTTTTCTTTATTAGAGAGTTATTAATTCCAAAATGGGCTACTCTAGGAATTGGTATTGTACATGCCAATGCTTATGATGTATCGCCGCAGCTGGGTGAGGTGCCATGGTGTCCGCAGGTCTCCACAACGTTTTCGATTGTGAAGGTAATTGCCCGACATGATGTGGCCGTAATCAATGTTGTACCTTCTGTTACTGAAGTCTTTTCTGGACAAACTGTTAACATTTCCGTTGTTGTTGTGAATGAGGGGGATGTAAAGGAAACTTTTGATGTCAGTTGTCATTATGATTCCGTTTTAATTGAAATTTTGACCGTTGAGAACCTTTCTCCTCAAACTGAGAAAACTTTGACATTTAGCTGGCGCACTTGTTGTGTCCCGCCAGGAAATTACACAATACGTGCAGAGGCAGAAGTCGTGCCTGAAGAGATTGATGTTGATGACAACACGTTCTCCGACGGTGTTGTTCAGGTTAAGCCTTGGGCTCCTGCATCTACCGTTGAATATGTACTTCCAAGATGGCTATTGGCTCTTCTGTTTTTGTTGGCTGTCCTTATTGGAATTTGTATTGTTCTCCTCGCTGGATTAGGGTTGTGGTGGACACGTGAAAGGGAGAAAGAAGCAAGCAAGAAGCAAGCAACGACTTCTATAGTCAACTCTCGCGAAGAAAACCCGTTCAAAACCACTAAAACGTGTAGTGCATGTGGAAGAGAATTCCCTGAAGTCTACACTTTCTGTCCGCACTGTTTCACCTTCCACAATAAAGATTATTAACATGTCCATAAGCCCTGGAATAATCGGTAGTTTGTTATTAAGGCTCTACATCTTAGTGTTTAAGTCAAAACAATGACAGAAACATGTTCACCGATGCCGTTTGGAATTTGTTCTTCGATATGTTAGAGGCTCAGTATTTTTCACTATAAAAAGAGGGAAGTTGCGAATTTTGCCTTTTACCTAGGTCTTTTTATTATGAGAACTATCACTGCCAGAGCTACAACTGTTGCTATCACAGAGAAAATTGCTGCTATGTATACGCCTATTGTTGTGGTTGACTTAAATGCGGTTAACTCTTCATCTATGGCCTCTAGACTTGTGGTTATAGATCCAAGATCGCTGTCTATCTGAGCAAGAATCTCACCTTTGCTATCGACAATGATGTCAGTTATGGTCGCGTTGACATTCGTCAGATCTGTTTGGAGAGTTCCTAAGTCTGATTCAATTATAGCCATTGTTCCCTCAATGCTCACCAGTTTTGCGTTAATAGCGGTTAAGTTCAATTTTATAAGGTCGATGTCTGTGGTAATAGTTGCAATTCCATCTTTGATTTCTGTTATTTGCACTATTGAATCTCCCCAGCTTGTAAGGGTTGAACTTATCAGGAAGCTCTTCATGTTTGTACCGTCCACATTGAAGTATTCTACTTTCACGACGAGAGTGTATGTGCCTGCTTCAGCTTCTCCAGCTATAGTGTAAGGTATCCTGTAAATTCCTGTATCAACAAGTTGCACTAAATCGCTTAGTTCAATATAGAGAATTCCATCGTAGTACAAGTTTGCCTCTATGTTTGTGGCGTTAACCGCTTTACCCAGATGGACTACCAATATGTAAAACTCGACAATTTCACCATTGAAATGCAACGAACCAACGTCAACTGTCACTTCAACTGGCACATAAAGCCCGGTTGACACAGATATCGTTTTTTCTGCTTCGTCCGAAGACAAATCGTTGACACTTATCATTAAAGTTACGTTGTAGTTTCCAGGCTTATTATATGCATGTCCCACAGTAGCCTCAGTTATGTTCGAAATTGTGCCGTCTCCAAAATTCCACATGTATGTAACTTCCGTTGGATAGCTAGGAGCCTGGAAGAGAACAACCTCGCCGTTTATAGGCAAAACTGGCTGATAAGTGAACGTGAGAGGTTGTATCTCGTAGTATCCGTGGGAAACATTATGCGGAATTTCTTCTAGATTATCGTTTATTAGCATCGTATCATTCAGTGTTAACACAGAAGAGACCAGAGGTTTCGGCTCACCAGGTAAGCTAATGGATTTGAAGGTTATTGTAGCTAAGGTTCCATTTCCATACGGGAAGTTAGTCCACTCACCAGTAGCATTTGGAAGCAGTTGGATTCCGACAAGAACGTGTGTGCCGTGGCGTGGATCGTCAATTTCAACATAGTATATGAAGAATGTGTCACCGAATTGTTGTAGGAATGGACCTTCAACCACGTCTACAACCTCTAACAGCGTGGCATTGTAGCCTAGTCTAAACTGAAGCCCCACAAGTCTCAAGTCATTGTCTAACCCGCTCATGCAGACATCGATGTCAAACATTTCACCCAGACGCGTGGCATTATAAGTATCAGGTTGAACGGTAAGCGTCGGCAAAGGAATTTGCTCTGCTTTATATGTGGCATCTGCAGTTGTATGCTCAACTTCATTTAAGTTTTCATCAATTATCATAGTATCCGTAAGGTTGAGAACGCACTCGGCTGAAGGAGCCGGTTCTATCGTTCGGTGTATCACCTCAAAGGTTATTGTAGCTAAGGTTCCATTTCCATACGGGAAGTTAGTCCACTCACCAGTAGCATTTGGAAGCAGCATTATTCCGACGACAACATGAGGGCCGTATAACTTGTACTCTTCAACGTATTTTATGAAGTAGGTGCCGTAAAGATTCCATCGCGAATCCTGCATAAACGGACCCTCAACTACATCTACAACCTCCAAAAGCGTAGCGTTGTAGCAAAGCCTAAACTGGATGGAAATTATTTTCCAATCGGAATATGTATTGCTGATTGTTACGTTTATGTCGAAGGTTTCACCTATATGGGTGCCGGTATACATGGTTGGTTCGACGTTCAATGCTGGGCGTGGGGAGTAGTATGTACCGTCTTGCGTTGAGTGTGCAATGTCACCTAAGTCGTTGTCGAGAATCAGCGTGTCATCGAGATGTAAAGAACATGCCCCAGGTAGGCTTGGCAACACCCTGAAGGTTATTGTAGCTAAGATCCCGCTTCCTCTAGGGAACTGTGTCTGGTCGTATTCTCCAGTGGCGTGGTTTGGAATAAGCAGGATGCCGACAAGTACGTGCGGACCGTAGGTTCCGTCAGGTTCGGTGTAGTTAATGAAGAGGGTGCCGTAAAGATTCCATCGCGAATCCTGCATAAACGGACCCTCAACTACATCTACAACCTCCAAAAGCGTAGCGTTGTAGCAAAGCCTAAACTGCAACGCAACTGCTTTCAAGCTCGCGTCTAAATCGCTCATCATCACTTTTATGTTAAACGTTTCGTTTGTGTGCATGGCTTCATAAGTGCTTGGTTCTACCTTGAGTTCGGGGGAAGACACTTGACCCTCAGCAAGGTCAAGGATATTGAGAGATACTCCCAAGAGATTTATGGTAAGCATTAGAAGAACTGAAATCGCTAAAAGCTTGTTTTCCGTTAGCCTTTTTCCCATTTTAAGCACCTAAAGTTTAATTATAGAAATTTGTTCTATATTTTAACTTTTCCTATTTTAGAATCAATAGTACAAATCTTGATTTGAAAAATCTGGATTTGAAATATAAAGATAACTTATTTCTGAAGTAGGAATATTCGGGATCATTTGATAGAAGACTTATTTATCATACGTACCCAGATCAACAAACTGGTTTTTCCATTTTTATCAAAATAAGAAGGGATGTCAGGGTTTTCCGAAGTTCTTTGCAGCGGGGGCAATGTCTCGCATGTCAATTTTGCCGTCGCTATTTAGGTCGCAGTTTGGATCGTAGCGAGGTTCACCTGTGTGAGAACCGAAGCCTCTTGCTATGGCTGCAATGTCGCGCATGTCGACTCTGCCGTCATGGTTTATGTCTCCTGTCCATAATACGGTTATTGTTCCGTAAATTAGTGAGTTGTCGTTGATGTCAGTTTCTTCGGGCATTATATTTGCTACAGCTGAAATGTTGTATTGGGTTGGATAAAGGTTTGTTGTGTTCCAAGTGAACGTTAGTGTTAAGTTTCTGCCAGGAAACAGGTTGAAGATCGTGAATGTTTCCATCTCTGTGTTATCATAGTAGAGAGTGACGTTAAATGTTTCGACATCGGTTCCCTCATTAGCAACCGCAACTGTTATGTTAAGGGGCTGCCCTTGGTATACCCATGAGAACTCAGGTTTAATGTTAATTATTGCAATGTCATGCACTGAAACAACCGTGGTGTACACGGTTATTTGTCTTGTTATCGTTTCGGTTAAACCGTCGTTATCTGTTATTGTCAAAGTAACGTCATACATGCTTGCGTTTCTAAATACATGTCGTATTGATGGATTTTCAGTTGTTGTTATGTTTCCGTCCCCGAAATTCCACGTATATGCTGCGACTATTCCATCGGAATCATAGGAGATTGAGGCATCGAAGAGTACAGATTGGTTTACGACGGGGTAGGTTGGAGCGTACATGAAGTCTGCGGTGGGTTTGATAATTATTCTGATCGTTTGTATATAGACATTGGAAAGACCTTCGCTGTCGGTGATTGTCAGTGTTACGTTGTGAGTTCCGTATGTTGAATAGGTGTGGTTAATTACAATGCCTGTTCCAGTTTGAGTGTCTCCGAAGTCCCATGTGTAAGTTAGGATTGTGCCGCCGTTTGGTTCAGATAATGAGGCGTTAAAAATGACAGTTTCGCCGATCATTGGAAGCGAGGGAGAGTACGTGAAGTTAGCGGTGGGAAGCTGTCTTACATCTATTAATCTAGATGTGCTGTTGGTTAATTGTTCACTATCAACGATTTCAAGGGTTACTAAGTAAGTTCCAAAGGCGTTATAGATATGACTCGTGACAAGTCCCGTCGAGTTTGTTCCGTCGCCGAAATCCCAGAAATAATCAACAATAGTGCCGCCATTAGGAGTTGAGGTTGAAGCGTCGAAAGTTACGGTTTCTCCAGCAATTGGATAAGTTGGTGAATAAACGAAGTCAGCAGTCGGATAACCTATTATAGTTATTGTCGCTTCGGTTTTGTTTTCAGAGTCGTCATTGTCAATTACCGTTAGAGTTACGGTGTGGTTTCCTATCGTTTCATACATGTGTGTTATTGTTGGTGTTGGGGAAGTTTCAATTGCAGTTCCGTCGCCGAAGTCCCATCTGTAAATCGTGATTGTACCATCGGGATCGTAGCTCGTTGAGGCGTTAAAAGTAACAGTTTCACCAGTGATAGGAAATGCTGGAGAATAAGTGAACGAGGCGACAGGAGGTATGTTATACCATTCAACCGTCACCATGTTTGACTGAAAAACTGTTAATCCGAAGGTACTTTCAGTTATGTTTTCAACTGTATATTCATAGATTGAAGGTGATGCTTGTGTATCGGTGAAGTTTCCTGTCGCAAAATGTGTTGAATTTCGATAAATGTTTACAGTCCAGCTTGTCACAGGATTTAAATCATACTCGTAAATTGCAGTAACAGTGAAATTAACCTGTGTGTTTAGGACAACATAAGTTCCATCAGCACTTATTATTACATTTATTCTATCAAAAATAACATAAACATCAGGTGCACTTTGCTGAAAAACTGTTAATCCATAGTTTGAATCTGTAATAGATGCAATGCTATAATTATACCTACCTACATTTGATTTGCTTGCGGTATCATTTAACATATACGTTCCTGACCATGCTGTACCATCATACTCATACTCTCCTGACACGCTAAAACTTGGTGTGGCTCCAATGTTAATACGGTTGTCTGTTACAGAAAAGCTAGTGATGTTTACTCTGTCAAAAACAATCCATGGACTTGTTATGTTTATTGCGTAGGCTGTTATGCCGTAAGTGTTTTCATAGGCATTATCTATGGTTAACGTCCAATTACCAACTATTGCCTTTGTCAATGTATTATTTGTGAATGACACTCCGTTCCATATCAGAGTGGTAGAGTTGAAGCTTAAACTATCACCTGTTCCTAAGGCGTGATGGTCGTATTCCAATTCTGCCTTTACTGTTACGTTCACGTAACTGTTGATGTCTGTTCTTGTATCGTTCACCTGGAAATAGTAAACTAGAACTCTGTCCCATATGCAGTATGTTTCGTCATTTGAAGATATTGCCGTGATTCCATAACTGTCGCCCGATGCCGATGAAACGGTATACCCTCTTCTACCTACGGTATTATAGTTGTATGTTGTATCGTTCAGTGTCAATGTTCCATCGAAGTCTGTGCCATCGTAATCGTACGTTGCAGACACAATAATTCCAGAAGCATTTGAGCCTATATCTATTCTTTGATCCATAGGACCTGAAATGTTTATGCTCAAACTGTCCCAGACAACTTCTGGATTTGAAGGTGTCTGACTAAAGTCTGTTTCTCCATTAACGTTTACGCCTGTGACTGTGTAAATTCTTTTGCCTACAGTCGCAAAAGAAACTGTAACTGTAGCCCATCCCGTTCCATTAATGTTGTAGTTCGTACCATTAACAATCAACGTTCCAGTTGTGCAGTCGCTTCCGTTTACGTTAAATCTGCAATGGAAGTGCATGTATGCGTTGGTGCCTACGTCTATTCTGCCATCATCTATGGCAATTTCATATATTTCGATTTGTAAGCCTCCCCAAGATACAGTTTCAGTATTGGAAGTAAACGCGGTTAGACCATACGATGTTTCAGTGACGTTTTCAATTGTGTATTGATAACTAACTTCACTGTATTGCGTGTCTGAGAAGTTTCCACTCGCAAAATGTGTTGAGTTCCGATAGATGTTGACAGTCCACGCTGTTACCTGCGCACTGTCATAGTCATAAACTGCTGTAACAGTAAAGTTTACTTGTGTTCCAACAGTCGGAGCGTTAGAGTCTGCAGAAACGTTTACAATTAATCTATCCCAAATGATCTCAACTGTTTTACTCGAAACTTCTGAGTTCAAAACTGTGATTCCACGTGTGTTACCTTCTACAGAAAGCAGGTGAACCACTAGGCTTTGAGCTGTTGATTTTGTTGTGTTATATTCCCATCGACTTCTCGCTGAAACATAGGTTAGGGAAAGACTTCCATTCAAGGTTGCTGTTCCATCATCAACCGCAGAAGAGTCTGATTCGTACTTAAGAGTGAAGTAGTAACATCCCTCTGTGTTAACATCTATTCTCCCATCAACACTTGAATATGTTACTACATCGATTCGATCATAAGTACATGACGCAGAAACTGTTGCATTACTATTTAGTGCAGTAATATCATAGGCTATTCCGGAGACGCTCACGATGTTACGTGACTCTGTCCCAACCGCGTTCTTGGTGTAATTATATTCCCATCGTGAGTTAGAATAGGTCATGGTTCCAGTATTAAGCATCATTGTTCCTGACGTTATGGCCGTCCCATCATATTCTAATTTTAGTGTTGTGTACCAACAATTCTCAGAGTTATAGTTGACATAATTGTTACTTGAGGTCATAGCTGTTGCAGAGCAAACTCTATCCCATATCGCTTCTTGACTACCAACTGCATCGTTAATTACTGCAATCCCAAATTCTGTATCTGAAATTGATGAAACTTGGTAAGTCCATCTTCCAACAGAAGATTGTGACACACTTAATTTCCAATACTTGCTTGTTGAATCCCATGTTGCTGAACTTCCATTAATAAAAACGGTTCCTTTTGAATCATCAAATACTACAGAATCGTACTCTCTTGTAACGTTAAAGTAAACATAAGATGAAGCATCTACATCTACTCTACTATCTGTTGCTCCTTTCAAAACAATTTCTAATCTATCCCAAATTATTTCAGTAGCATTTGTTGCAACACCTGAATTAAGTGTCGTTATTCCATGAGTATCCCAATTTACTGCTGTAACAACATAAGTTCTCTTTTCAACTGAATTAACTGTTCCAGTGCTTATATACCACCGAGAATTAGGAGAGTCCCATGTTGCACTTGTACCGTTTATTGAAACACTTCCAGAAGTAACAAAAGCGCCATCATACTCACTTCTAATCTTAAATCTCACTTGTCCTGCTGTGCCATAATCACGTCGGCTATCATCATTTCCTTTGTAACTGACGATTAACCTATCCCAGATAACTGTTGCACTCTGACCGTTTTGGTCTACTACTATAATTCCGTATGCTGCTTCAGCGGTGCATGCTACGTTGTTGTACGTTTCTGATGTTACAGAAGCAGACGTCCTTGTAATTCTATAGATTCCATTTTCCTGATGTATCGCGGAATGCCCATTGATAGTAATTGTAGCTGTAGTACAAACAGTATCATCATAATCAAACCATATGGTCACGTTTATGTCTACATTTGTAGAAACATTCACTCTACTGTCATCTACATTGTAACTTTGTATTTGTAATCTGTCGAAAACAGTCCATGTAACGTTCGTTGCTACTCCGCTATTTAGTGCTGTGATTTCTTCTGTATCCCAATTTACCGCTGAAACGTGATAAGTGTAGTTGTTGACTGAACTTTGGCTGTCTGTTAATTTCCACCAACTGTTCCCAGCGTCCCATGTTGCACTAGAACCGTTAATACTTAATGACCCTGACTGTACAGCCGTGCCGTCATGTTCGCTTCTCAATCTAAACCGGACTGCAACATCATCGTTGACATTCAATCTGCTGTCATTAACCGCTTTGTAACTGACTATTATTCTATCTACTATAACGGAAACAGTGTGATTTGTTACCGTGTTTTGGTCTGTTGTGGCATAAATATTATAGGAATGTAAACCTACACTTGATTCGGTGTTAAGTGTTATTGAGTATTGACCACTGGCTACGTTAATATCTGAACCTTTCTGTGTACCACTTAATTCTACATAAGCTGTTATTCCAGTAATGTCTTCAGGAACTGTGGCTGTACCTTCGTAATAAATAGTTCCGATGAAAGTTACGGTATCGCTTGGATTTACACGATTATCATCAACATTGGCATCTGTATGAATTATCAAGTCATCTTCGAAGGTGAAAAGGTTTGAATAGCTTCCGCTTCCGCTATCTCCCCAATCATCGTAAACTTTAGTGTTTGTTGCAACAACATCTACTGTTCCTTCAGTATAATCCCATGCTAATTTGATTTTCCACGAAAGCTTATAAGCTGTAGAATTCACGCTTGCACTAACTGAGTTTCCTACGTCTAGAAAGCAGTAGTTGTTGGTGTCGCTTTGTTCACTAAATGTGTCTGACGCATTATCCCATTTTAGTACGACAGAGTGACTAATCTCAACTGTTGCATTTACAAAGTCTGCTACTCCATCTTGGTCGTCAATAGTTACGTTCAAAAAGAAATATTTGTTTGCATAAACAGTCGCTGGAGCTTCAAATTCTCCTATTGTTGGAGCGGTATTACCACGTTCTTCTGACCCGAACGTCAATAACGTGCCCATTCCAGAATAGTATGATGCTTTTATCCAAGCCGCGCTTCTTGCAGTGTTTGAAAGACGTACTTCATCAATGTAACCTTTGAGAAACGCCGTGCCTACGAAATCGCTTCTTGTTCCCAAATAAAACTTATTCGTTTCGTTGCCAAGACCAATGTTATTATTTGCACCACCACTCTGAGAGGTGCTATCAACATAGAAGCTTGTTGTATTGGCAGATGTATCAAATACGGCAGCAACATAATACCATGTACCATTGGAAGGAACGCTCCATTCTGTTCCGATAATGCCAGTTTGCCATTTAGAATGTTTTGTAACCCATTTTGATGATGTACTATCACGAATTATTTGAACACTGTAATCCGCATCTGAAATTTCGATAACACGGGGATTTTCATGTCCTGCGTCAAAATCCGCGAAATATACCCAAGCTTCAATAGTAATGTTTGTGGCATCCAAGTCAAAGGTTATGCTCCCATTAACGTAGTCATCCGAACCATCAAAATTCTGTGCACTATCGATTTTTCCGTTTGAAATTTCAATTGGTTCGTTAGTGCCTTTTTTTGTTCCGTCATAGTCGTTTGAAGTGCTGTCAGCAATATGAGTGGTATTATAGTTGTCCATGTGATGAACCATTGTAAAGTTGCTATCCCAAACGTTTGTTGCGTCTTCACTGCTTGAGGCTCCAGCATTTCCATAATACATGAAGAAAACCGTGTCAGAGGTATTTGCAACTGAGGGGATCTTAACCCAAATCCATGCTTCATTATTTATTGTATAATTTTCTATTTCATATTTCAATTCAGTTGAGTTGTCGTCTGCTATGAACCTTAGATCGTCTAAATTGTCTTGAACGTTAGTCCAGTTTATCCTTGAAGAGTTTAGATAGAGTAGCACTGGAAAGTTTGTTAATGCTTCATCCACTTGGCTACTATTTATTTTGATTTTTCGGCAGTAGTTCCAATTGTTGTCCCACCATGCATGGGCGGTTTTTATTTGAAACGTTGTTCCAGAGAAGAAACTTGCGATTGAAACCGTAATGAGTAAGACGATAATTAGCAGAAGAAGCATTGAAAACCTACTTTTTAAGCGTAGCTTCTTTCTTGTCTTACCTATAAAAAGGCCTGAGCCTCTGCTATGCAAGTTGTTCCTTTCTCCCTCACTCAATATCTTTCTTCCTGTTGTATTTAAGTCGTCTGTAGATTTCTTCTATATTTTAGTTGGGTTGGTTCGCTTTAGGGTGTATTCCGAGGTGAGAAATATGTCCATAAAAGACATGCAGCATAACGCGGTGCATGATGGAGGTTTTTGCTACGCATGTATCTTGTAAGATCATACATGTTTCGCAAGTAGAGGATTTATTACGCACATGCTGGTTTTTCCAGACTTCAAGGTTTTCGCAGAAGAAAGTATTCTTAATCCGTTCTACCATGAGGTTTATGAAAAAGGGGGGNATGCTATGGAGATTT
>JGI24422J19971_10001088_pt1 | contig 16202 bp, 16 predicted proteins | sample DeeMarSWOR152_54_FD_19971 | JGI IMG/M metagenome (IMG submission 19971) | reverse complement strand
CCTAATTCAATCGTTTTGATAATTTAAATTTTTGGGGATAAACCAAACATTCTTGCAAAGCAGTAACAGAATATAACGCAAAATTAGAAACTTAAACTCAATACACTGAAATATGACCGCTTAGAAGTTCTTCTTTAGAGATCGATTATCTGTGTGCATCTTCAGGTACTGATCCTTAACTTTTCTCCATCCTTCACTGCTTGAGATCACAGTAAATGAAAATTCTTTCGATTCTTCTGGTTTAAGCTTTAGCGTTTCAAACACAAGTTCAATGGAGTAGTAGTCGTAAATGAAATACCGTTTAATGTATTTAACTTCATCGGGGTTCCATATCAGACCGAAGGCAATGTTAGTTGCCGTGTCTGTGTATGTCGCCCATCCTTCTGAGACTTTCTCCTGAGGCCATTTCAAAGTTTTCTCTTCCTTCCACCGCTGTAAATCAAAGGGCGTCCATTTATGCCCCTCTTGGAGGAATATCTTTCCAGAAAAACCTCTTTCAAACCTCTCAGTCAAAACACCTGACTTTGGTGTCACCGGCAAAACGAAACTGTGGCTTGACCCAACGTTTTCCCCTATTTGCATGTAGTTACGAACCCACAGGGTTATGGTTTTCTCTTCTTTTGACATGTTGACCAGCTTATATGTAACTTTAAGTGCTTCAGAGTCTGCGGATAACGTAAGTCTCTTCTCTAATAACAGTCCGGGAATTTGCTCCTCGGGTTTTGTCCAAAGCCTCAGGGCGGCTTTGTTAATAGAGCGTTGCACTTTTTCATGGTCAAACGCGACTCGGTTTAAATCCCATCCAAATATTTCAAGGAGTGCGTCAGATAATATTCCGTTATCGCTGTGAACGTTGTTGCTCCAATTTTTCTTTAAAACATATTCTTTTATTCTTCCTCCATCGGCGGGGTCCACAACAAGTCTTATGTGCGGATTGCTGAGAATTAGCTCCGGCAATCCGTCTGCGTCAACGTCCTGTTCATTTATCATGGCGCCCGACAAGATTTTCATTCCGGGCTCTTCCTTTAGGCTGGAAAGAGCAACGAAGACGTCGATGCTTGAAATACCTCCCATTTGATTTATCTTCTGAAGAATTTCCTCAGTTTCGGCACCGCCGGTGCATCGGATTTTGGCGAGTATGTTATATTCCCCTGCACCTGTGTGGACTTCCGTTACTTCATCCAGACGAGATAGTTTGGAAGCTATTTCCTTCTTCTTAAGAGGGGCGCAGCTAATTCTCGTGATAGCAACTGTTTCCTCCGTGAATTTAGATGGGTCAACTATGACCGTGAAGTTTTTTATTACGCCCTCCTCAACTAGATTGGCCATTCTTTTTTTGACGGCGGATTGTGTTAAACCGGTCATCCTAGCTATCTCTTCTAGTGGAGTTTTTGAGTTCAGCTGGAGCATCCACAAAATCTTCTTATCGTTTTCATCAATCTCCACAGCATTTCCCCCTCAAAGGAAAATTTGATATTGGTTCCTCCTTTTCTGTATATATACTTATTGCAATATATCAAACCCCATCGTTTAGAAAAAGCGACCCAGTAAGTAAAACTTGCATAATTGCAACAGAAGTAGCTAATAGGACATTTTAAATCTGAAGCGTTAACCTTATTGTTGGTTGACTGATATTGATTAGGGCTGTGATCTTTGACTTCGGTGAAACCCTTGCGACCGGTAAACTGGATGCGAAAAGTTACAGGCAACAGTTGCTTGCATACATCCACAGCCTAGGGTACGCCTTAAGCGAGAAGACTTTGGCTAAAACCTTAGACGGAATGCTCGCAACTCTGATGAAGGCGCGGAAAGAAAACAGGGAGTTAACATTTGAGGAGCTCTATTCGCGTGTTTTAGTTAAGCTGGGAATAAACCCAACCGAAGAAGTATTAAGTCACATTCACGGTCTTTACGCCGAAAACTTCACGGTTGAACCAGTTCCAAGGGTCACGGAGGTTCTTCAAACGCTTTATGGTCGTTACAAACTTGCAGTTATATCAAACGCTATGAGTCAACTTCCAAGGCTTGCACTAGAGAAAGCTGGTCTCACAAAATTTTTCCAACTCATCATAATCTCCAGAGACTTAGGCATAAGAAAACCAGATCCAAAAATATTCAAATATGCGCTGAAGAAACTGGGCGTAAAACCCGAGGAAACCATCCACGTAGGAGACTCAATGGAACAAGATGTTGTAGGCGCCAAAAACGCGGGTATCAAAAGCGTGTGGATAAAAAATAAGGAAGAACCGATTCTAGAGGAACCGAACTATACGATAAGCTCAATAACTGAACTGCCAAAAATAATCAATCGTTACGCATAGAATCCTTCTTAGCAATAAAAATGCGTCTAAACTAAGTGCCTCACGGTATCTTGACCGTGTCTCCTTCAACCACAACAAGCCCAAAACGGGCCATCATCATAAGCTTTTCTTCAATAACTCTACTCACCTCATCGCCACCTCCCAAAGCCTCAACGATCTGTCCCTTCGTTGCCCTCCCACCGCGATCCCTTATAACATTATATATCATATAGTCCTGTATTTCCGCTATCTCGGTCACCCCTTCTATACTTTCTCTCGTTTATGTTACTACACCTCGATACACCAAATGTCCTCCCTGGTATATATTTTAGTGCGCCATTTTCCGCAGCGTAAAATATTTGAAGCCTATATAAGAGCCAAATAAAACTATAGGGGCTGAAACCTCTATGAGTACGCCGTGTTAGGGCAAGTATCCAAGTCCCTTAAGTCTCAACTTCAGATGCTCTTCATCTTCTAGACTGTATGGTTTCCCATTTTTCTTAAAAATAAGCGGCGGAACAGGACGACTCTCCATAACGTATCTCACAGGGTTCAAGTTCAGATGAAACGGGTTGAAGATATCAACCAAAACTTTTCCATCCATGTCTGTGGGGATGGGCATACCAAAAATCTGTAACATAGTTGGAGCGACGTCAACAATGTTAGCGTTCCTCAACTCTACGCCTCTCTTGACTTCGGGTCCTTTCATTAGGAGAATGCCGTTGGGTCTGTGAGCAGCGGAAACAGCTTCTGCGCGTGTGACGACGGAGTCAGCCCCAAACTCGTACCCCTCAAAGGTCATGTAGCCCTGTTTAGGAAGGAAAACCAAGTCAGGCGCCGTGTCTGAATGAGGTCCAACGTAAACTTCCTCCTTTCTGTAGACTTTTTCAATGACGCGTTCGCCAGTTTCAGGGTCCTTAAGCCTGTGTAACCGTCGGATAAGCCTCTCCCTTAGGGCTTCGTATTCTTCACCTGGGTTAACCGCTCCGAGGGCGTCTCTGCCCTTCAGGTTGATGTAGATGAGCCCTGAACCGATGGAGTAAGCCTTTGTTTTATGCCAGTTCACATCTGAAAAGGACAGGAACAGCTGTTTCAGGAGAAACCGAAGTTTTCCATTAACCTTATCTGCTTTAATTCCTAGGTTTCCAATGTGCGCCTTAAGCAAGGCATTATAGATCTTCTCAGGGTTCACTCCGATTTTGTACATGAACCGCTTGATTCGAGTCATAAGCCTCCCTTTCATACTCAGAAAACCCGCGCGTATAAGCCACGAATTGATATGGATGTATTTTCGCAGCGGTCCAGCGCCATGATCAGACATAACAATCACTGTCGCGTTTTCGCCAGCCAACCTGAAAAGTTCGCCAATTATTTCATCTAAGCGTTGATAATAGTTGAGGAAAATCTTCTGATATTTCTCGAATTTATCAGCTCGATATTTCGGATGGCTAGGGTCTATGTATCCCCAGAATTCGTGTTGAATGTAGTCAGTCCCGTTAAAAACGACCATGAACAAGTCCAATTTATACGCCTTAATGAGGTGTGAACTGATTTTCGCCAATCTATCCGTAGACTCAAACAAGTCATTGAGGAAAACCTCCTCCCTCTCCAGATAAGTGAAAGAGGGGTTTAACGCACCCTCGCCAATAACTTTCTTAACCTCCTCCTTAAGAAACACGGGATAAGTAACGTTGTCTGATTCGGGAGGCGTCATCATCCCGGTTATCATAATCCCATTGACCTTTTTCGGAGGATAAGTAAGAGGAACATTTACTATTCCAACTTTCTTGCCGCTTTCACCCAGTATAGTCCATATTTCCCTTGCAGACCTATACGTGGAGTTCGCGACTTCTACGTTGTAGCCGTTCTTTTCACGGGCGAAAAAACTGATAATTCCGTGTTTTCCAGGATTTTTTCCTGTCATAAAGGAGGACCATGCTGGCGGCGTTAAAACTGGGATTGTGGAGGTCAGTTCGCCGTAGGCGCCGTTTTCCATCATGTCGTGGAGAAAGGGCAGTTTTCCAGTTTTAACCCAAGGGAGAATTAGGTCGAACGTTGCGCCATCTAAACCAACAACCAGAACCCGCTTCCTTGCGTTCATGACCCGCTTCCCCCGACTGAAATAGAGCAGTGTCGAAGAGGTTTATGTAATTTGCGTAATTAAAAGGGCAAACAACGCCTAAAGCGGCTCAGGCACTCTTCGTTTCTTTTTCGCTGATCCAATAAATGCTGCCATGCCGACTATTGCCGCTATGGAGGTTAACAAGCTGTAAGTGAAGGCTGTGTTCATGCTAACGTTGGTCCACAACACTCCAACTGCAGTGTTTGCTGCGAAAAAAGAAACGCCGACCACTAGGTAGTATAACCCGTAGGCGGTAGCCCTTAAACCACTCGGCGCATACGCCGGTATTAAAGCCCTCTGAACGGTTTCAATTATGCCGAAGTAAACGCCGTATACCGCTGCGATTAGAAAGGCGAACAGGGGATTCCCTTCAAGCATTATGCAAAGCAAAGTGGTGCCGAAGAAAATTGTGTATCCCAACATTAAAACCTGTTCTTTACCGACTCTGTCTGAAAGCAAACCCGCAGGTATACCCATTAACGTGTGAGTCACGTTTATCACCGCGTAAACAATCGGAATAACGTTTTCTGATGCCCCAAGCTCGCTGGCTTTGAGCAGTATAAAGGAGAAGTTGAAGGCGCCAACTGAGAAAACAGCAACAACAAAGAGCAGAAGAGCAAACTCCCTTCGGAGAACAGCTCTCACATTGCTTAGAACCTTAACCTCCCGCCTCTCAGCAATTTTTTCCTTCACAAAAAACATCAAGATTATCAGAGCGACAACACCCGGAAAGAACGAAATCCAGAAAATGCCTCTTAATCCTACTAAGGGTATGAGCAAAAATGCTAAGACCGGACCAATTATAGCGCCAATTTGGTCTAACGTTCTGTGAACGCCGAAGGCACCGCCCATGTGTTTTTCTGGAGCTGTTTCGCTGAGGAGGGCGTCACGTGGTGCGGTTCTGATTCCCTTGCCGATTCGATCGCCTAACCTTATCGTTAGGGCGTCTATCCAAGTTCTGGCTGTGGAAAAGAACGGTTTAACGATGTTGGACGCCGCGTAACCGATGAAAACGAGTAATTTTCTTTTCCTCAACTTGTCTGAAACGAATCCGGAAAGCATTCTGAAGATGTAGCTTGTGGCTTCACCTGACCCTTCGATGAGTCCTAGAACCGCTTCTGTGCTACCCAACTCGGTTACAATGAACTGTGGAAGAATGCTGAAGCACATTTCAGATGAAACATCCGTGAAGAGACTGACGAACCCTAAGGCAATCACGTTTCTAAACGCGCTAAAACGCAGTTTGTTTTTTTGTCCGTCAACACCCTTCGGCGCTGCGTTTTCCATGAGTCAATTCGCTTCCAGATTAACTTGTGAAGCTAAATAAGAGGGCATCATTTCATCGTTTAGCCTTTTTCGCTTTTTCCACGTGACATAAAACTTCGAAAACTGTTTTAGCAGTTTGTACCGCCGTTACGCCTCGGTCATAATGCGGAGCTACCTCCACCACGTCGAAGCCAACTATTCGATGATCGCAAACGCCACAGAGTATGTCCAGAAAGAGGTCCATGGATAACCCGTCAGGTTCCGGGTTCTGTACGGCTGGAGCGAAAGCAGGGTCCACCACATCCATGTCGATTGTCAGGTAAATCCTTTCGCAGTCGGCGGTGATTTTCGCAATGTTTTTAGCGGTTTTCTGAGCGCCTTGTTTTCTGATTTGTTGCGCCGTTAAAAACCGAATTTCAGCCTTTTTTGCATAGTCAAGTTCTTCTTTGCAGGCGGCGCGGACACCGATTTCCAGAATCTGTTTAGGGTTGACTTGCTCGCTGATTCTCCGCATAAACGTTGTGTGCGACACGGGTCTGCTCATATACTCATCGCGTAAGTCCAAGTGGGCGTCAAAGCTTACGATGGCAGCGTCGGAGCCAACTCCGCGCACTACGCCCAAGGCGATGGTATGTTCCCCTCCGATAACTGCAGGTGTTTTATCGGCGTCCAGAAGCTCCTTTGTAACTAATTGTAATCGTTTCAGGGTTTCGTCAACCTCACCGGTAACGTGCAGGTCCCCTAAGTCGTGGAGCTTCAGATCTTCGAAGTCAACACCGGCTCGGAAACTGTAGGTTTCAATGTTGAGTGAGGCTTCTCTGACGGCGAGAGGCGCAAACCTCGCTCCTGAACGGTAGGTGCTTGTCCCGTCGAAGGGTACGCCTAAAACCACGTAGTCGGCTTCCTTGAAGGGTTTTTGCAGACCTGAGAAAACTAAAGGTGGTGAAACGTAAAGTTCACAGTAGCCCATTTTCTTTTACCCTTCCTCACAGCTCAGTTTCGTTATGAGCTGTTGCGTTCTAAATACTTTCGCTTGCGGTTTGCGAAATCGATTTATATGGGGCGTTAGTTAACGGTTAGGGTCTAAGGTGCAGGGAAATGACTTTGAGGTCTAGGATTGGTAAGCTGGGTTGGTTGTTCGCGTTTGCCGTTTTCTACGCAGTTGCTGGATGCTTACAATTTCTCCTTTTAGTCCTTTCAGGGTTCCGCCTTTTCCCAGTGGGCGTGCTTGGGGTTTTAAGTCTGATAAATGTGTATGGGCTGATTAAAAAGAAGAGGTGGCTGATCTGGCTGATCACTGCCCTCTTGTTCTTAGGCACAACCTTTGGCGGAACCATCCTTTACTCTTCAATCGTAATAGAAACGTTCAGTCCCAACATACAGATACTGCTGTTTCACTTAGCGCTGATAATATATCTTGCCCTAAATGCAATTGCTGTAGTCTACGCGCTGGCGAAAAGAGAAAACTTTCAGTGAGAAAAAAGCGCCGCGCGAATTAGGAAACTAACATTCTCGCATCAACATTCACGATGTTATGTTAGTCTATTTTTGGAATGAGGAAAAATGTGTGTGTTGCGCGCGCGATTAAGCCTTTAGATTCCACGGCTCCAAATTTTTCCACAGAATAATGAGGGGTGCCAGTAATGTCCAACCAATAAGAATCCCTACGAGGCTATGAACCAATATGTTTTGAGCGAAAAGGATGTTGGTCACGAACCCTATTGAGAAGGATATAATACCAAGGTACGCTCCCTCTTTTCGCAATTTCTGCAAAAGCCAAGCAGCACCCAAGGATAAAGCCGCGCTTGTCAGTATGAGAACTCCCCATGAGGGAAACTGTGCAGTCCACCTTGCAAAGTGGCCCCTAAGATAATCACCAACCACCACTTCAAGTGTTGACAAACTGCCGGTAAATGCCATAGCCCACGCAACAAATCCCAACAAACCGAGAACCGCATAAACCATAAATTGTAACACTACCAATCTGATTAACGAGTTCTGCATGAAGATACACCCTTTCCAGTAATCCTGTTCGCGCGTGCATTTTAAATGATAGCCAAATGTTAGCTTTAAAACTAATAAGGTATGTTAAAATGCGTCTAAAAATACTTCGCGCGCATTCTCAAGCTCCTCGCTCCCTTCTTTCGAGAACAAGCTTTTTAAGAGTGTATTTTGCTCAATCATAACGAACGTAGGGGTGAATCGAAATTGAGTATGTGGAAACTTCGCCTCTCCATGTACGGGACCTTGGCAATTATTATAGGAGTATCCACTACCTTTTTTGCAGCTATCTTGTGGTTATTCAACGTAACAAACATAATCTTTCTAATAGGGCTAGTTGCCACTTTCAACATCATTCAGTGGCTTCTCGCGCCTTACCTGATAAATGCCATGTACAAAGTGAAGGAAGTAAAACCCGGAGAAGCACCGAAGCTTCAAGCCACAGTTGATCGCCTTGCTGCTAAGAGCGGAATCAAGAAACCGAAGCTTGGAATCGCTAAGATTTCAATTCCTAACGCCTTTGCCTACGGTTCACCTATTGCCGGAAACCGCGTGGCCGTGACACAGGGGCTGCTTGACACGCTTGATGAAGGGGAGGTTGAAGCAGTTTTAGGCCATGAGTTTGGGCATCTGAAGCACCGCGATGTGCAGATAATGATGTTCGTCAGTTTCCTCCCGTCCCTATTCTTCATTCTGTCAAGGTACCTGATGCTTTCTTCCTTCTATGGGAGAGCTAGTAGAGACAGAGACAACAGCGGCGCGTTGATGGCGCTAATCGGGGTGGTGAGCTTAGTTATGTACTTCGTTCTATTGCTGTTCACTCTTGGCTTAAGCCGACTGCGGGAATATTATGCGGACGGGCACAGCGCTAATGTCGTAGAGGGCGGTCCTCGAAAACTGTCCGAAGGCCTAGCGAAAATCGTCTCGAAAACCGGGAGAATGCGGAGGAGTCGCCAGCGGGAAGCAATTGCCTTTAACGGTTTTAAAGGTCTCTTCATATCAGACCCTGACAGGGCTGAAGAAGAATCCGCTCAGATCGCAAAGTACGCTCCAGCGCTTTCAGATCAGGCGTTAGTTGAAAAGCTACTCAGAAAGAAGGTGAGCTCCACAGATAGACTTATGGAAATATTCTCCACTCACCCGAACATAACGAAAAGGCTGAGAGCCCTGCAGATGCTGGAAGTGCCTAGGCGCGAACACATGATTCGCTGACCTACCCATCTCCGAACAAGATTTATATACGGCAACCTTTCTTCTAGTTTCCGAAACATTTAGGGGAGAATTGTGTATATGTCTACGCCTCAACTTACGGGAACACCTGTTTTAATATTGAAAGAAGGCGCAACCCGATCGAGGGGAAGGGGAGCTCAACACGCTAACATTATGGCCGCCAAAATTGTCGCAGAAGCAGTGAAGAGCGCCCTCGGCCCAAAAGGCATGGATAAAATGCTTGTTGACAGCCTCGGAGACGTGACGATAACCAGCGACGGACGAACCATTCTGGATGAAATGGACATCCAACATCCCGCTGCAAAAATGATGGTGGAAGTGGCTAAAACCCAAGATGACGAGGTGGGCGACGGAACCACAACCGCCGTGGTCATTTCCGGAGAATTGCTGGAAAAAGCCGAAGACCTCGTGGACAAGAACGTCCACCCAACCGTTATCATCGACGGCTACCGAAAAGCAGCCGAAAAAGCCCTTGAAGTCCTTGAAAAAATCGCTATTCCAGTAAAGCCAACTGACAAATCGTTCCTAAAGAAAGTCGCTATGACCTCCATGGCGAGTAAACTGGTTGCTGAATACAGAGAACTTCTAGCTGAAATAGCGGTCTCTGCTGTTCTCCACGTAGCCCAAGAGATTGAAGGTCAATACAGAGTTGACTTGGACGACATCATGGTGGAGAAGAAAGCCGGTGAGTCGATAACAGAAACTCAACTCATCAAAGGTCTCGTTATCGACAAAGAGGTGGTTCATCCAGGCATGCCGAGGCGGGTGGAAAAGGCGAAAGTAGCGCTCTTAGATTCACCTCTCGAAGTGGAGAAAACCGAATTCGACGCCAAAATTAACATAGAAACCCCCGATCAAATGGAAGCTTTCCTACACCAAGAAGAAACTATGCTTAAAGAAATGGTGGAGAAAATCGCAAAGAAAGGAGCCACTGTCCTCATATGCCAAAAAGGTATCGACGACCTACCTCAACACTACCTCGCTCGGAAAGGCATACTCGCCCTCCGCAGAGCAAAGAAATCTGACATGGAGAAGCTGGCGAAGGCGACAGGAGGAAAAGTTGTAACAAACCTCGACGGTCTGTCAAGCACGGATCTCGGGTATGCTGCGCTCGTTGAAGAGAGGAAGATCGCCGACGACAAGATGACTTTCATCGAAGGCTGCAAGAACCCGCAGTCAGTCGCCATCCTAATCCGCGGTGGAACCGAACGAATCGTGGATGAGGCAGAGCGGTCGCTGCATGACGCTTTATGTGTTGTCCGCGACGTTGTTCAAGAACCGAAGATTGTCGCAGGCGGCGGCGCACCCGAATCAGAAATTTCAAGCGAACTGAGAAAATACGCAGATACACTTCCAGGAAGGGAACAACTCGCAGTTCAACGCTTCGCCGAAGCACTGGAGGTCATAGCCATAACCCTAGGAGAAAACGCGGGCCTAGATCCCATCGACATCATATCGGAACTCAGAGCCCGCCACGAGAAGGGCGAAATCTGGTCAGGCGTTGACGTTTTCACGGGCAAGGTCAAAGATATGAACAAGCTTGAGGTCTTGGAGCCGCTCGTAGTTAAAAAACAGATAATCAAATCAGCCACAGAAGCCGCAACCATGATCCTAAAAATCGACGACGTAATCGCATCTGGAAAAATGAAAGCTCCACCGACTCCGCCGGGAGGACCTGGAGGGATGGGCGGAATGGGAGGCATGCCTCCCTACTAAACACGTTAAGGCGGAGATTTGGAGAGAAAAATTATGGCGTATTTAACCACTCAACAGGGACAGCCGATACTTATTTTGAAAGAAGGAACCGAACGTAGTCGAGGTAAGGAAGCTCGAAGTAATAACATTATGGCGGCGAGAATCATTGCTGAGGCGATAAAAAGCACGCTTGGGCCTCGCGGAATGGATAAGATGCTCATCGACGGCCTCGGAGACATCACCATTACCAATGACGGAGCCGCGATTCTGGATGAGATTGATGTACAGCATCCCGCTGCGAAGATGATGGTGGAAGTGGCTAAGACTCAGGATGACATGGTGGGCGACGGGACCACAACGGCTGTGGTCTTGGCTGGAGAGCTCCTCGGGAAAGCGGAGGGACTTTTAGATCAGGACATTCACCCTACAGCCATTGTTAGCGGATACCGAAAGGCATTCCGAAAAGCAGAGCAGGTTCTTGAGAAAGCTGGCATCCCTTTAGATCTTAACGATCGTAAAACCTTGAAGAAAGTTGCGGTGACCTCTATGTCTAGTAAGGCTGTTGGCGTTGCCCGAGACCACCTAGCGGAAATTGCCATCGACGCCGTGAAGCAGATCACTGAACAGAGGGGCGATAGGAAAGTCGCGGACATCGATAATATTCAGATTATAAAGAAAGGGGGGAAGAGCCTCCTTGACACTCAGCTTGTCAGTGGCATAATCCTTGACAAAGAGGTTGTTCACGCAGGTATGCCTCGAGTGGTTACAAACGCGAAAATAGCGCTTTTAGACTGCCCCCTCGAAGTGGAGAAAACCGAGTTCAGCGCCGAAATCAGGATAAAAGACCCAACGCAGGTTAAGGCGTTCTTAGACCAAGAAAACCGTATGCTTAAGGAAATGGTGGGCAAAATCAAAGCTTCAGGCGCTAATGTAGCGTTTTGTCAAAAGGGCATCGACGATATGGCTCAACATTTCATGGCGAAGGCAGGAATCGTGGCTGTGCGGAGAGTCAAGAAATCGGACATGGAAAAATTGACTAGAGCCACGGGTGGAAGAATCGTTACGAACCTTAGCGACTTGAAGGCTGGAGATCTGGGCAAAGCAGGGATGGTTGAAGAAAAGAAGATCGGCGACGACAAAATGGTGTTCGTGGAAAAGTGCAAAAACCCACGGTCTGTGGCTGTTCTGATCCGTGCTGGATTGGAGAGAATGGTGGATGAAGCGGAAAGAGCCCTCAACGACGCTTTATCCGTGGTCTCCGACGTAACTGAAAAAAGCAAAATAGTTGCTGGCGGCGGCGCCATAGAATCAGAAATAGCGAAGGAACTTCGCAGTTATGCGACGAAAATCGGCGGAAGGGAACAACTCGCTATAGAAGCCTTCGCTGAAGCCATGGAAATCGTGCCCAAAGCACTGGCTGAAAACGCGGGACTCCAACCCATCGACATCCTTGTGGCGTTAAGGTCAGCCCACGAAAAGGATGGAGGACAGACAATGGGCGTCGACGTCTTCACGGGTAAGATCGTGGACATGTACAAAAATGGCGTAATTGAACCCTCGCGGGTGAAGGAGCAAGCCATGAAGTCTGCGTCTGAAGTTGCTTCTATGATTCTCAGAATTGACGACGTAATAGCCTCCACTAAGCCGAGGGGAGCAGGCGGACCGCCTGGAGGCCCGCCGGAAGAAGAGGAATAAGGCGTACTGTCAGGGGCTAGGCCCCCTGTAGAAGGCGTGAAGAGAACAGAGACCGCAATCGAAGGATAAGGGTTCATATAAGTATCTCTATCTTCTTTTTTGTTTTAGTTCAAACAACGCAAACCTAATCAACCTCACCTTAGAACCTGTTTGCTCGTAGCACGTGCCTAAATCCAAATTCCTTAGCGACCAGCAACGAACCTTGTCAAGCCAAGCGCGCGCAATGCATATGGTTATATATGTAAAACAATTTAGATTTAAAAGGAGGAGGGAATTTACGATGCCGGAAACTGAGTCAGAAAATGGTAACGCGGTCTGGAAAAAATTCTTGAGAAAGCATTGGAACATGCTTGTTTTATTTGTAGTAGCAGCTATTTTGGCATCGATCGGTGCAGTTCTTGTCTATTTATGGTTCGTAGGACATGCTCAATCAATTGGTCTGGTACCTGCGACTTTAGGTCTATGGTCAATGGCATCTATGGTGACTTTTCTGTTACATTTGGTTTTCTGGGAAGTTCTCCTCATCGGAATCCCGGTAATTATAGCAGCAGTAGCAGGTTGGCTATGGTGGAGAAGATTACCTGCTGAGGAAAGGAAAGAATATACTATACGCAAGCAAGCGGAAACAACCGGAGGAGAAGGAGGAATATCGCTGTTGGTTTTCATTGTGTTCTGCATCAAGGTTTTCATTGATGGAAAATGGAATGTTGCTTTTGCAACTTGGACACTTGACTATCTCGTGTATTCTTGCCTTTCGGCATTAATCTGGGTTTTAATCATCTTCGGGATTCCTATAGCTTTAGGAATCATCTGGTGGATACGCCATGAGATGAAAAAGAAGCCCTAGAATCTGTATAGGCTTCAAATATGCCGGATTCCGGTTAGTTCGTCGCATGCCCGTTTTTACGCCTAGTTTCGGAGCTTTAGTTGTAACCGCCTTAACCTCCGCCTCTAAAACATCCTCAAAACTGTTCACTCCGCTAACGGTAGCCGCACAAACCCCTAGGCGCTCAGCCACCTCTAGGTTTAGGTAACCACACATAACGAAGCCCTTCGAGGCGACGATTAGAAGCAGAAGCGGGTGGAGGGGAGGTGCGGGGACACCGCTACGACGTGGAAGAGAAGCCCACTAAACCATGCCTAATATGCCAAAAACCCGCAACCCAAACAGTCTACACAGCAAGAGCATACTAGAAAAACATGTGGTCCGCATCTTTTAGAAGATTTTCTATTTCCATGTTCAGTAGAACCGTAGAACCAAATATTTTTATTTAAGAACCCCAATCAGATATATGATAACAATGTCAGAAGATAGATCGCGTTTTAAGATAAAGAAGGGAGACATTGAAATAGAGTATGAAGGTAAATCTGCAGAAGCCAATACACGGTATAAAGAGGCTTTTGAATGGATTAAAACAGTTACCGTAGCTCCTTCAAAAAGGGAACCACTCAAAGAAGAGAAGAAAGAACCCAAAAAGAAAGAAGAACCAGAAAAGAAGAAAGAAGATAGGAGGGGTGGACTAAGGGCACGCGTAATATCTCCGGCAATTGATGAACTAATTAAAGAGGGATTTTTTGACAATTTTAAGAATATTTCTGAAGTATTTGAGGAACTCAGAAGAAAAACAGTTCCAGTCTCAGGCACTCCACCAATAATCAATGCTCTGAATCGCAGAGTTAAAGCTAAGAAGTTAGATAGAACTAGAGACGAGCAGGGGCAATGGGTTTACGGTAAGAAACAGAGTAGCACTGGAGGATAGCTTACTGTCTTTCGATATCTCAAAGCTGTCTGATAAGGAGAGAAAACAATACTATACACTTGAAGCTTTGTTTGACTACTCATTCGGAACGCCTAGAGACGAAGAAAAAATCCTGAATGGCATAGTAGAAACTATAGATGACTGGAAGAAAAGGATGGGAGGAAGAAGTAGCCTTGAACCTCACGTTAAACCGTACCTTAACAGTATCAAAGGACAAGACAGAGATGCAGCAAGAAAACTGTATTTCTTCATAAGTCCCATCTTCTTTTATATTCATGTATTATTCGAGCTTTCGCGAAAGGAGTGGAGAAACGCAACTTCGTGGTGTGGAATGTTTTGTGAGAGAATAGTAAAGAATTTGCTCAGAGAAATTGATAGAAGATATTCAACAGATGCTTTCCAGAAAGTTGAGAAGAGTAGATTTGAAAACAAGCTAGGAAAACTGAAGTCTGAGCTAGAGGCTAAAAAGTTCAAGTTAGCCAATGAGTTATTTAATCTAATGGAAATAATATATTCTCTCAGAGACACAAGAGGCCCTCATGATGTACCCCCACCAGAACCTCTTCGTGCTCAGATAAGTGCTAGTCAATGTCTTCCAGTATACATCGACTACTTAGAAGCTTTGATTTTTTTAGAGAATGATCTGCTTGAAGATTACCCCACTTTTGTGTCCTTCTTCAGTAACCTTACTGAAACAAAGGTCTCTCTTGCCTTTGGAGAAGAAGGAAAGAAAGTTACGGCGGATCATCTACTAAAGAATGTTCTGTATCGCAAGGGGTTCTTTAGTGAAGGAAGGAAACTTGGTGAAGTTCAAACAAATCTGAACAGTATGGGATATACTTTCGGAGATTACATAGTTGCCGCAGCCTTGCGCAGGTTAGCAAAAGGTAAAGATGCTATCTTGACAAGGAAAGGAAAACGTACGAGGTATACCTATCACGAAAGATATCCACCAAAAGAGGTCTTTAAAACTGTCATCTAAATAGGCTTTTTGATAAAGCGCCGCATATTTGTGGTTTGTGTAGGCTTCAAATAAATCTATAGGGGGGTAGTTTCGCCATCAGTTAGGGTCCTCCCAAAACTTAAGTAGGGGAAAGCTCCTTGATTTCTCTATTGAGGCTTAAATCATGCCTAGAAAACGTAAAAAGCCTGAAATATTGGGGTTTGACCCTAAATCGCCTGAGAAAACGGCGAAGCCCCAGAGAAGAGTTCTGGGAACCGCCAAGGTCCAGCGGGGTTATCGCCTGACACTGATTAAACGCGCCCGAGAGAAACTGAACGCAGAAACAGGCGACACACTAATCTTCGGTGAAGACGAGGAAGGAAAGCTCATCATCAAAATCATCAAAGCCCACAAGAAACCAAAACACACCTAAGGCATGCAAAGAATCCAAGATAGTTTCCCCTTAAACGTATGTTGTTTTACCCGTTTCAAAACTGCCTAACAGAGCCCGCCTCAAGCTCCAAACAACAAAAACAAAACCCTACAAGCCCCTCCCAAAAACCCAAAAATTACCCCAGAAACAAGGATTTAAGAGCGTGAAACACATATTCTACGGGATACAGCGAAATGGAAAAAAGCCTTCTAGACTACTCCTCTAAAGCTCCTGAGGCTAGGAAACCGCAGAAAGCTCCTAGACAGTCCTTCCGTTCAACAGAGGCTCCGAAAGAGCTTCCTCCATCCTATTTTGTATCAGCCACGTACGACGGCAAAAAGAGAGTTGCCTGCATCAAGTTATACGAGCCGAAGTCTCAGAAAATCTATTCTTGGTATGACAACACAGGACACAAGCCCTACTGCCTCACGAACCTGCCACCCAGTGAACTTGAAAAAATCGAGCGGTTAACTGCGCATCCCAGCTTTGATCATTTTGAAACCGTTAAAAAATACGACGCGCTGCTTGACAAAGAAGTGACTGTAACCAAAGTCGTGGCGAAGGATCCCTTGGCTATTGGTGGTCGCGCTAGAGGTTGCATAAGGGACATTATCCCTGAAGATTTTCCTAAAGTCTCGGGAACCGAGACCCCACCGAAGGTTTGGGAAGCCTTCATCAGATATTACATGTCTTACATTTTCGATCGCCAGTTAGCTCCAGGCATGATCTACAAGGTCGAAAAGGGTGAGATTGTTCC
>JGI24422J19971_10001086_pt1 | contig 16217 bp, 11 predicted proteins | sample DeeMarSWOR152_54_FD_19971 | JGI IMG/M metagenome (IMG submission 19971) | reverse complement strand
AGGGCGAAAAAGTCAAGCCCTCCATATAGATGGGCATAAATGTAGGCATCCTCGGGATCTCCTTCCCCGTCCGACAGCTCGCTATGGGCGTGAAGATAGCCGAAGTAAAATTTGTATCGCACGTTTGGCACTGGTGCCTCCGATTCGACCTCTTTCGGAGGACGATCCATCTCCTCATCGTCTGTCATCCCTTTCAGGGCTTCCGCAATTTCCGAGGGAGGCACAGCAGCCAGCCGTCGGGCTGCTTCTCTCACGTCCCAATCCGCTTGAAAGTCAGAAATTCCCACCCGTTTGAGGAAATCACGGCACTGGGCCCACGAGGTGCGCCGTGCCTTCCCGCGCAACGCAACCGAAAGCACGGTGCTGCGCTTCATTCCAATGTCCTCACGGAATGCCCGCAGCAGGAAAAACTCCAGAGGGGTTGGTTCCCTCCCCTGCGCAAGCTTATAGACAAGCACCACATGTTCATCCCACGAAACGAGCTCCGCATAGGCCGGTGAATCGAGGAAATCGATCACATCCTGCATCTTTTGTTGAATAGATGCCGCATCCGCCGGTTTCGAAGCGCCGTTGCAGTTGGGAGTTAGCCCCGCACAAACCACAAACAGCACGGCCAGCACGGTAAAGCCAATACTCCCTCTCCGTATAAGCCTTTTCATGTCGCCCCCTCAGAATAATTCCTTAATCAATTTTCGGATAGTCGCCTTTTATGAAAAAGGCTGCGGTTGTATCGAGTTCCTGCCGACTGACCAAAATGAGTAGGTACATCTTCCCCTGCTTTTCGTCAAGTCGTCAAATGACAGTGGCCAGGTCAGCCTCGATCGAAGTATATGTTCTTGCCTGAACATGAAAGGGGGATGCCGATGATGACCTGGGATTCCATCCACCCGAGTTTGCGGGCCGGGCCGCCTATGGTAAACATCATTCGGTTATCCACGTGGAATCGGGCCGCCACTGAGCAGGCCGAAGAAAGGGCGATGCCCAGATCGATGGCCTGAAACAGGCATACAGGGCCGGGAAAGTCCTTCCCCTCTCTCTGCTTGACCTTCAGAAATCCCGCGCAGTCACCGTGACCGCAGGCACCACAGTTGAGGGGATTCTCCATCCTCTTGGGGCGTAGATCCCTTAACCCTGCGAGCAGGACAGCCTGCGATTTTCGAACGCTGTTGGCATCTCGTTTGAAGATCTCGCTGCCGGTTGCGGCCCCGTGATCCTCCATGGCCCGCGCCAAGGCATTGAGGTCTTTATCGAAGACAATGAGGGTTTCAACTGCATCCACTCCTCTCGCCTTAGGAGCAGTGCGCACCGCCACTGCCATCGATTTGGCAACTGCCAACAAGCCTTCACGTTCCGCCTTTTCCTCCTTGATCCTGGGCATTGGAGTCCCTCCTCATTAGTCGATGCTGAAAACTTACCCCCACAGCGAAGAGCAAGTCAACCCGAGCCTTTTATGGCCTCGAAACATTATCCTCGTTCACAACAATCCTAATTCTGCTGTATTCGAATACCCTAATGACATCAAAATCCTTTCCTCTACCCTGCGGTAGGGTACTTCCGAGGCCGTGAAGAAAGGAGGCGTAAGAACGTTTCCAGGAAAATATTGACTATTTTGACGTCGGAAAAGGAGCTCTGAGCGCGCATGGTCGAAAAAATATGTTCACGAGCTGTTGCCCATATCCCTGGAGCGAACATTAAAGAATTGGTAACCATTCTTAGTGAAGCGAAACGGCCGCAAATCCATTTGTCTGAGCCCGAAGGGCGAGTTTTGGATTTGCAGTAAAGCGAGCCTTAGAATGGTCAAAAATTATTTTCGGTGAGNGGAATGGGTTTTGGGCAACAGCCACTGGAGAGGCGATGAGCGACTTTTCCGGATATCTCGGGTCACTTCTGGGCGTATTGGGGGGANGAAATAAGCGCGTTCACCGTTGAAAAGCATATGTCAATGTTNAATCAATAGGTTACAANAAATGTAGGTGGAAAACTCAGGAAACTCCGGGAAAGAATAGTACCCNCGGGCGTTTGGGCAAGGGATGGTTGTTCGAAAAATCCCCCCGGAATGCCAAAACAAAAATCCCCCTTCGGCGAAATTCACCGAAGGGGGAGACCTCTCGGCATCTTTGACTCGCTTTTAGCGACTAATCCTGGGTCCTAAAAAGGTACTCAGACGGTTGGCAACCATGTAGAAAATGTGATTAAGCATGGCTAATGAGTCGCCACCCCATGTTCCGCCAGACCCGGTATCCCTCGCGTAAATGCGCATGCAGGGCCGCGACGCACCAGGTTCATAAATTTCACAGACTACTGCGCCGGCAGCTCTGCCCGCCCCAAATCCTACTAAATTCCGGGCTGCTCGGCTTCCGGGATTGCACTCGACCACGGCACCCTCAATGCGCAAGGCATCCGAGGCCTCTTCCTTATGCAGTTTGAGCGAGCTCTGAAAGGTAGCGTTGAAGGAGCTAACGAACGTATCGTAGGAAAAAACACTCTGCACGGGCAACAACTGCCCCCCAAAATCGGATACACTTACAGAACGATATTTTCGCAGATCCACCGACGGATCTTGCCAAACTAAGACGTTACGAGCCCCCTTTGTCATCCCCTGGACATATTCCCTGGCGTTGAATGTATGATCGGGGTAATCCTTGAAGCTCTTCCCCGGGCCCTGGACACTCCGTCTTGCCGACGGGGCTGAAACAAATCCAACGAACAGTGCAAGAATGACAGCCACCGATACAAGACAATACATGTACTTTCTACACATGACTTACCTCCTTCCTCATTCCATTGATCGGTGATTCCAACATTACTGGACAACCGTTAGCACATCTCATGCCAATACCTCACCTCCGCATAATTTATCGAAATTATTGTAAAATCTGAATGCCTTGATGTTATTACCGATCAAATCTGGATAATTTTTTCCATTTGATATGAAAATATTTCAAGGCAAGAACACGGGTGGTTTGATTGAGAGCCAAAAATGTTGGGTTGCACGATTGATCAAAAATTCTCCATGAGCTCCTTTAACCTTTCCATCACCTGCCTGAAAGGATTGTCTTCAACGCGGAAAGGAGTGTATCAACGTGCCGCTGGGTGGCGCTTTGCCCCATCAGGCCGATGCGCCACGCCTTGCCCTTGAACTCGCCCAGCCCGCCGCCGACGCTAATGCCGTAGTCGTCCGAGAGCCTCTTCCTCACCTCCGCATCGTCCACGCCTTCCGGCACCGCCACGGCATTCAGCATCGGAAGCAAATGATCCGGATCGGCCAGGTAGGTCAGGTCCATCTCCTCCAAGCCGGCTTTGAGCGCACGGTGACACTTCCGGTGACGCTCCCATGAGGCCTGGAGCCCCTCTTCCAGCACGATGCAGAGCGCCTCATGCAGAGCGTAGTTCATGTTGATGGGAGCGGTGTGATGGTAGACCCGCTCCGGTTCCCAGTATCGGCGTATCATGCTCACGTCCAGATACCAGCTTTGGACGTCCTTCTTGCGATTGGCAATAACGCGCTCGGCAGCGGGGCTGAATGTAACAGGTGCCAGGCCCGGAGGGCATGAGATGCACTTCTGCGAGACGCTAAAACAGGCGTCGATCCCCCAGCCGTCTACGTCCACCTCCATGCCGCCTAAGCTGGTAACCGTATCCACCAGGAGAAGGGCCTCGGCATCGTGAACGGCTCGACTGATCCCCATGAGGGGCTGGGCTGCTCCTGTTGAGGTTTCGGCATGAACGATGCCCACGGCCTTAAATCGGCCGTGATCGTTGAGGGCCTGTTCGACCTGCTCGACGGTGAAGACCCGGCCCCAGGGAATCTCGATGGTTGTTACGTCCGCCCCGGCACGCTCTGCAACCTCCTTCATGCGCATTCCGAAGAAGCCGGCCACGCAAACGAGCATCTTGTCGCCCGGTTCGATAAGGTTCACGACACACGTCTCCATGCCAGCCATGCCCGTGCCGCTAACGGCCAACGTCAGTTCGTTCTTGGTCTGGAACACAGCCCTCAGCATTTGCCGAATGTCGTCGAGGATTTCAAAGAACTGACTGTCCACGTAGGCAAGGGGCGGCGTCGCCATCGCCTCCAGAACTCGCGGGTGGACGTCAGAGGGCCCCGGCCCCATCAACATGCGCGGTTTTATGTCTGTTACACTGATCATAATCCCCACTCCCATTTCAAAACTTGAGGTTATAAGCTCTGTTCCCGTCCTAAAGCAGCAAATCCAGACTTCCTTCTGTATCACAAACCCGCCAAGGAAACAATACTCCATCCAACTTAAGGCTCATTTTTTCCTCGGCCGAAACGGCCGCCCGTGAAAGCGCCTTTGAAACAATCATGGAATCTGAGACCCAGGGCTTTTCAAGAATCAACTCGCGGAAAAATCCCCCTCGCTGGGATGTCTTTCGCTCTCCTGTTATGTTATATTTAAAAATTGAGCAAGAAATCGGATTATCCCTCCGGAATCGAGCATTGATTCCCTGAGGAGACAAGTTGGAAAGGAGCAATTTCCATGAGGATAGCAATGCAAAATCTCAGGAAAAATCTGATCGTGATCGTAGGGATCTTGGCCCTGGTGATCCTGTCACGGGCAGCGGTGGGCGAGCCCCTCTGGACAACCCTGGAGGAGGGCAAACGCAAACAACCGGTTTCAATTACCAACGAGACCTTTCTCAAACTGGCGAAAAAACTCAAGCCGGCTGTCGTGAACATCAGCACGACTATGGTGCTGAAGGAAAAGCCCTCTCCGTCGCCCTTTGGCGAGCGGGACCCGTATCGCGAGTTCTGGGAGAAGTTCTTCGGGGGCGAGATACCCCGGGAACGCGAGACGAGATCGCTGGGCTCGGGGGTTATCATTAACAAAGCGGGTTACATCGTGACCAACAACCACGTCGTTGAAAATGCCAAGGAAATCACCATAACCCTTCATAACGGAAAGGACTATCAAGCGGAAGTTGTCGGCCTAGATAAGAAGACCGATCTTGCCCTTATCAAAATAGAGGCCGAGGAGGACCTCCCCGTGGTCCCACTCGGTGATTCCGACAAGCTCGGTGTCGGGGAGTGGGTCTTGGCCATCGGCAATCCTTTTGGCCTCGCTGAAACGGTCACTGCCGGCATTGTCAGCGCCAAGGGAAGGGTAATCGGCGCCGGCCCGTACGATGACTTTATCCAGACCGACGCATCCATCAATCCCGGAAACAGCGGGGGCCCCCTCTTCAATTTTTGGGGAGAGGTGGTCGGCATCAACTCAGCCATTCTTAGTCCGACCGGTGCCAGTGTGGGAATCGGTTTTGCTATCCCGGTCAACACGGCCAAGCAGGTTCTCCCCCAGCTGAAGGAAAAAGGTCGGGTCACCCGAGGGTGGCTCGGCGTCAATATTCAGGCGGTGACCCCACAACTCGCCGAATCCTTCGGCCTGAAAGGAAAGAAGGGGGCTCTGGTTTCCCAGGTTTTTAAGGGTGGTCCTGCTGAGAAAGCGGGAATCAAGCAGGGCGACATCATCCTCGAATTTGATGATAAGGAGATTTCGAATCTTCGGGACCTCCCGCGGATCGTAGCATCCACTCCTGTCGGAAAGAATGTTACCATAATGGTTTTCAGGAACGGAACAACGATTCCCCTTCGAGCAACCGTGGCTGAAATGGAGGAACCAACCGAAATAGCGAAAGCACCTCCTAAAAAGTCCTTCGGCTTAACGGTCCAGAACATCACTCCTGAAATTGCGAGTGCTCTCGAACTGGAAGGAGCAGCGGGAGTTGTGGTTGCTGGCGTGGAACCCGAAAGTCCAGCTGCCGAAGCCGATATCCGCAAGGGTGATGTTATTCTGGAGGTTGACCGGAAACCCGTCAGAAATGTCGAAGATTTTGAGCAGGCGATGGAGAAGGCTAAAGATCGGGAGAACATCCTCTTCTTGATACGAAGGGGAGATAGTAACCTATTCGTTGTCGTAAGACCCGAATAAATTCCCGGTGAAACGAACTTAACGAAGGGCTCCCACCGCCCCTTCAACCCCCTCCAGAATTCTTCCACTCCTTACCAGTTCCACCGTGGCCTCAATGTCTCCTGACAAGACCTTGTCCCTCTCGAGGTGTGGAACTGCATCCCTGATAATCTCGTAAGCAACGCGGGTCCCCTCCCCGGCCTTCATGTTGGTAAAGAGATCCATAGCCTGAGCCCCACAGAGAAGCTCAATGGCGATGACGTGTTCCGTATTTTTAACGACGTCCCTGCATTTCCTGGCAGAAATGGTTCCCATGCTCACGTGATCTTCCTTGTTTGCTGAAGTGGGGATGGAGTCAACGCAAGCGGGATGCGAAAGGACCTTGTTCTCCGAAACCAGGGCGGCCGCCGTGTACTGGGCGATCATAAATCCTGAATTGATCCCGCCATTAGTCACGAGAAAGGCTGGGAGCCCGCTCAGTTGCGGGTTTACCAACCGCTCGATGCGTCGTTCCGCAATATTGGCCAGTTCAGAAACCGCCATGCTGAGAAAATCCATGGCAAGGGCAATGTGCTGTCCATGAAAGTTCCCCCCCAGCAAGAATTCGCCGGACTCCTGAAAAATGAGCGGATTGTCGGTGGAGCTGTTCATTTCCGTCTCCACTACCCTCTTGGCGAATTCAATGGCGTCCTTGCTTGCACCGTGGACCTGAGGGGAACACCTCAGGGTGTAAGCGTCCTGGATGCGGGAGCAGTCCTTATGGGAGGAGATGATTTCGCTGTCTTGCGTGATCCTCCGCATGTTGTCCGCAGCCGAAATCTGTCCGGGGTGGGGTTTCACCCGGTGAATTCTCGGATCGAATTCCACGTTGGTCCCCATGAGCACCTCGAGGCTCATGGCAGCGGCAATGTCGGCCACCTTTGCGAGCCTCAATGCATCATAAACCGCGAGTCCACCAATGGCCGTCATCACCTGGGTGCCGTTGACCAAGGCAAGCCCCTCGCCAGCCTCCAATCGCACGGGCTTCATGCCACACCTCTTTAAGGCCTCCCCTCCCGGTATCCTCTGGCCCTGGTAGAAGGCCTCCCCCTTCCCAAGCAGAACGAGGGATAGGTGTGCCAGCGGAGCCAGGTCGCCGCTTGCCCCCACCGAGCCCTTTTCAGGGACCACAGGACAAATTCCCCGGTTCAGAAGCTCCTGGAGGCAGAGGACCGTTTCCAGGCGGATTCCCGAGTGCCCCCTTGCCAATTCCTTGACGCGAAGTGCAATGACCGCGCGAACCGTCTCCTCATCCAGGAAACCCCCTACCCCCGCTGAATGGCTCATGATGATGTTTTCCTGGAGCTGCCGCGTTTCCTCCTTTGAAATGGCCACATCGCTCAACGCCCCGAATCCCGTGGTGACTCCGTAAATGGTTTTCCCCTCGTCAACCCATTTTTCGACCAGTTCCCGGGCCCTGACGATCCTTTCCTCCGATTCCTTCTCCAAACGGACTTCCGCGCCCTCTCTTGCTATGGCCACCAGATCTTCCAGGGTCATCCCATCGACACCGAGCAGAATCTCCCCCATAAAAATCACCTCTCATATTATGCAGTATTGCAGTGGTGCGATGCTGCAGTCTTGCGGTTGTGCGGTGCACTCTTTGATGCTCCTGAAATAATGGAAAAACGAGCTCTGAGCGCGAATGAAGATTTTTGTGTACTTGAGTTTCATTGCTTCCTGGAGGAAAAGCGTTGTCCCTGAACGAAATCTGCTGGAGGAGTGCGGTCCCCATCGAGGTGCCATTTCGGAACCGGTTGTTGACCGGGTTCCCCGGAGCGAACATTAAAGAATTTTGGGTAACCATTTTTAGCGAAGCGAAACGGTCGCAAATCTAATGTCTGAGCCCGGAGGGCGAGTTTTGGATTTGCAGTGAAGCGAGCTTTAGAATGGTCCAAAATTATTTTCAGTGAGCGAAGGGGAATTCGGTCAACAGACCAGAAAGCACTGAAGCGAAGGGACAATGGTTTTTCTCTCATAAGAACATTTTCTGAGCAGCGAAGAGCGAGTTTTTCAGAGCTCTCTCTCGCTGCAGCACCCGTGTTTGGGGCCTTGTTGCCTCACCGCAGTTGGGCACGCACATACCCGTCCGCTTCGGACAGAAGAGGCTCCATCCGTCCGAGAACCTCCTCGACCTCCCTCTTACAACCTTCGACAAAGGAATTGTCTTTAAGCGTGGCAAGGTTTATGCGAACATTGTAGCCTGCGACCCTTGCTGCCGCATGAGCAAGATGGACGGCCGCGCCAGCATCCGTAAGGGTAACAGGGTTTCCGTGTTCAACTGCCTCCTGAGCTATCCCGATGAGCCTTTCAGAAAGGCGCAGGGTCTCCAGAGGAACGCTTGCGGCTTTTTTCATGGCCTTCTGGAGGGACTCCTCCCGGTACGACTTTTCCCCCTCGGTCTCCCGTGGGAGCTTGAGGGCCGCTATGACTTCCTGGTAAGCATCGGTATCTTGCTGAGCCAACAAGAGAAAACGCTCGGCCAGCTCGTCCGCCTCCTCTTGGACCTGCTTCATCCCTTCCCAGGCATTCCTGAATTCCTCCCTTCCCAATGTGAGCCTTGCCACCATGGCCGACAGGCTTGCTCCCATGGCCCCACAGAGAGCTGCAACGCTTCCGCCACCCGGCGTCGCAGAACCCGAGCTAAGCTCCCTCATAAAAGTGCGAAGCGACAACTGATCGAGCTTCAAGGCGAATTCCTCCTTCTTCCATCGATGCCCTGGCTTTCCCCAACCTCGGGTTTTAGCGAGCGGAGACAATCTCTCCGCGCTTATATACCTTCACCACCGGGGAAACCCCTGCATGATATGCAAGGATCGCAGGACCCTCCCCATCCAAAAGGAGGAAGTCCGCCGACTTCCCCACGTCGAGGCTTCCCACCTGTTTGGCCATTCCGATGGCGTAAGCGGCGTTCAAGGTCGCCGCCACCAGGGCTTCTGAAACGGAGAGGTTCATATTGAGGACGGCGAGGCCGAAGACAAAAGGCATGGACTCAGTGTAGCATGAACCGGGATTGCAATCGGTGGCAATGGCAACGGGAAGGCCGAATTCTACCATTTTCCGAGCAGGGGCGCATGCTTTCCGAAGGCTATAAGCGGTTCCGGGGAGAAGCACCCCTATGACATCACGTTTCGCCATGGCCCGGAGGTTCCCCTCGCTCGCCGCAAGGAGGTGCTCAGCGGATGTGGCCCGAAGCTCCGCCGCAAGGCCCGCCCCCCCAAGATCGTACACCTCGTCTGCGTGAATCTTAAGCCCAAGGCCGGCCTTTCCGGCAGCATGTAAAATGCGGCGGCCCTGATCCACGGTAAAGACATTCTTCTCGCAAAAGACGTCGCAAAATCGAGCGATACCCTGTTTTGAGACGGCCGGGATCATCTCGTGGATGAGGAGATCCACGTAACCCTCGGGCTTTCCGGCATACTCCTCTGGAACCGCATGTGCTCCAAGAAAGGTCGGAACCACATCGAGGGGAGTCTCACGGCCGATGCGGTGGATAACACGGAGCATTTTCAGTTCCGCCTCCGTTTCCAGGCCGTATCCGCTCTTGATCTCAATGGTAGTGGTACCCAAGCGCTGAGCTGAAATGGCGTGCTGGAGGGTTGTGGAAAAGAGCTCATCCTCGGATGCGGCCCTAACGGCGCGCACCGATGCGAGAATCCCCCCTCCCCTCCGGAGGATATCGAGGTAGTCGGCTCCCTCCATCCGGAGGCTAAACTCCCCCTCCCTTCTCCTGGCAAAGCACATGTGCGTATGAGGGTCCACGAAACCAGGAATGAGGGGGAGGCCTTCGCAGTCAACCTCCGCGTCCACATCACCCGCCAAGAGCCCCCTCAAAACCTCCTCTTCTACGCCAAGGGCTTCGATCACCCCATCTCGACAATAGAGGGCTCCGTGCTCGAAGTGCAGCACTCCCCCCTGCCGATCTCCGCCCAGGGGAGTCCCCGGGTCGGAGGGCGTCGTGATGGAGGCATTTCTGAAGAGCTTCCCGCTCATGTCGCCTCATCCCCGAGCATTTGGAGCAGGCGGAGTTCAATCACCTGACTGGCGTCAAAGCCGGCGATGTGCATGTAGTAAGATGCGGTCTCCAGGAGGGCCGCGGCGGGGACCATCCCATAGATCTCCGTTTCAACCACTGGTACGCCACACCTCCCGGCTTCCATCCGGACTAGTTCAAGGACCTGGTAGAGGCCATTCCTCCCAAAATCCACAATGTTCATGCTCACCTGGACGAGCCCTCGGCTCTCCAGGGCAAGCCCGATCCCTTTAACATGGGAGAGGCCGCCGCTGGAAGATCGAACCGCCTTAGCGATTTCCTTGGCAACCTGCACATCATCGGTTCCCAGGTTCACATTGAAGGCTATGAGAAATTTCCGTGCCCCGATGACGGTAGCGCCTGCGGTGGGGTGGAGTTTCGGTTCCCCCACATCCGGGTTTCTCTCAGGCCTGGTTATCTCCGCCTTCAGGGCCTCATACTGACCCTTTCGGATGGCCTCAAGCCGTTTCCGTTCGGGCCTCAGGGCCGCTTCTTCATAGAAATAAACGGGGACTCCCGTTTCCTCGCAGTAGCGGCGTCCAAAACTGTGCGCCAACTCCACACACTCCTCCATGGTCATGTTTTGGAGGGGAACAAATGGGATAACGTCCACCGCCCCTATACGGGGATGACCTCCCCGGTGGCGCTCCATGTCGATATGGGAGATGGCTACTCTGGCGGCTTCAAGAAGCGCCTCCTGGATTGGGCCGGGTTCCCCCGCAAGGCTTACCACCAGCCGGTTGTGATCCCTGTCCGCCCGATGGTCGAGAAGAGAACATCCCTTCCTCTTCCGGAACGGCCCCGCAATGGCCTCGATGACGTCGGGCCTTCGTCCCTCGCTGAAGTTGGGAACACATTCCAATAACTGTTTTGCCATGACGTCCTTATCCTCTCCAGTCGGTAAGCGGGCAATGGACTATCGAAACATGTTGACCATAGGGATCTTAACTCCCCGTTCTTCCGCCACTTCAATGGCCCGCTGGTACCCCGCATCGGCGTGCCGAATAATGCCCGTCGCGGGATCGTTACGGAGGACCGTTGCGATGCGGAGCTCACCCTCAGAGGTTCCGTCTGCAACGGTCACATGCCCTGCATGAAGGGAATACCCGATCCCCACACCCCCTCCGTCATGGAAGGAAACCCAGCTTGCCCCTGAAGCCACGTTCACCATGGCATTCAGCAGGGCCCAGTCAGCCACGGCATCCGACCCGTCCATCATGGACTCCGTTTCCCGGTTGGGGGACGCCACGGAGCCGCAATCCAGATGATCTCGGCCGATGACGATGGGTGCTTTCACGGCGCCTTTTCTTACGAGATCGTTAAAGATTTTTCCGGCTCTATCTCGCTCTCCATAGCCTAGCCAGCAGATACGGGCAGGAAGTCCCATGTGAGATACCCTTTTGCCGGCCATTTTGAGCCACCGCACTACCCGTTCCTTTTCCGGAAATGCTTCCATGATGGCTTCATCAGTCACCGTGATGTCCTGGGGATCACCCGAGAGGGCAACCCATCGGAAAGGCCCCTCCCCGTCACAAAAGAGCGGTCGGATGTAGGCGGGAACGAACCCCGGATAGTCGAAGGCATTCTTCACACCCCGTTTCAAGGCCTGCCCTCGCAAGTTATTCCCGTAGTCAAAGGCCACTGCTCCCATGGCTTTCATATCAAGAATCGACCGGCAATGCGCCGCCATTGAATCCAGGGCCATTTCGCTGTAGCGTTTGGGGGCCGACTTTCGAAGCGCCAGGGCTTCTTCGTAGGGAATCCCCGCCGGTACGTACCCACCCAGTTCATCGTGAGCACTTGTCTGGTCCGTCACCACGTCGGGGATGAAGCCCATCTCGACCATCCGAGGAAGAATGTGGGCAGCATTTCCCAGGAGACCGATGGACAGCGGCCTTTTCTCGGCCACGGCTTTCCGGCTCATCTGAATCGCTTCGTCCAAGTCTTCAGTCATGGTGTCGAGATATCCGGTGTCCATGCGGCGTTGGATTCGGTTTCGGTCCACCTCCACACAGACGAGAACGCCCTCGTTCATAGTGACGGCCAATGGCTGTGCCCCTCCCATGCCTCCAAGCCCAGCGCTCACCCCGATCCTCCCCTTTAAGGAGCCGCCGAAATGCTCTGCGGCAAGGGCGGCAAAGGTCTCGTATGTTCCCTGAAGGATGCCCTGAGTCCCGATGTAAATCCACGAGCCCGCGGTCATCTGGCCGTACATGGTCAGCCCTTTCTTCTCCAACTCGTGAAAGTGATCCCAGTTGGCCCAATGAGGCACGATATTGGAATTCGCGATGAGCACCCTGGGGGACATGGCGTGGGTTTTGAGTATCCCCACGGGCTTTCCCGACTGGACGAGGAGCGTCTCATCGTTTTCCAATTCCAAAAGAGACCGAACAAGGGCATCGAAACACTCCCAGCTCCGGGCAGCCTTCCCGGTGCCGCCATAGACGATGAGCTCATCGGGTTTTTCACCGTTCTCGGGATCCAGGTTATTACAGAGCATCCTCAGGGCGGCTTCCTGATGCCACCCCTTGCAGTGCAGTCCCCCCCCACGTGGGGCCCGTACCGGCCGGGCCTTCCCACATCCGATTTGAAGTTCATCCAAGAGACGTTCCTTTGCCGATGTCCTCATGACTGGTGTCCTCTCGTTGAAAAGGATTTCACCGATACCATCCTCAATTGCCCCGTAACGGGTGTCGGGGCTGCTTAATGGCACCCTAGGGAGGAAAAAACCCATTTTCATGATACATCTCGGAATCCGCTTTCACAAGGACTTTTCATTCAGTGCGGCCGTAGCTGAACGAGGGCGGGTTATAGCGAAGTCAGGGGTTAAAAAAGCGGAGTTTCTCCAAGAACGCCGTGGGATCATGAGGGTAATCTGCTGGAGAAGTGGGCGTGAATGGAATGCTATGCCTTCAACGCCTGCTCGAAATCCTCGACAATATCCTCTGTTGCCTCTATCCCCACTGATAGTCGGATAAGGCCCTCGGAGATTCCCAGCCTCTGCCGGTCCTCAGGGGAGAGACCCGCATGCGAAGTGGTGGCCGGTCGCGTAACGAGCGTTTCGACGCCGCCGAGGCTCGGCGCAATGATTGGCAAGGTCGTGTTTTGGATAAAACGTTCAGCCGCCTCCATACCGTTTTTTAATTCGAAACTCACCATGCCCCCGAACCCGTCAAACAATTCCCGGGCTCGTCCGTGCCCGAGATGGCTCTCAAGGCCCGGATAGTTGACCTTCTTAACTGCGGGGTGACCCTCCAGAAATCGTGCAATGTTGAGCGCGCTCTCATTCTGGTATCTCACCCTCACCGCCAGTGTTTTCATGCCGCGGTGAAGCAGAAAACAGGCGTGAGGATCGAGCGATCCGCCGAGGTGGTTGAGCCTGTGCCGAATTCTTTCGATCAACTCAGAACGGCCGATCACCGCCCCCGCCACGATATCCGAATGACCGTTGAGGTATTTCGTGCAGCTATGCAGCGACAGGTCAAACCCCCATTCAGGGGGGCGAAAATTGACGGGGCTCGAAAAGGTGTTATCGATCAACGAAACGAGGCCATGTGATTTGGCGAATTCAACCACGGCTTTCAGATCGGCGACTTGCAGCAGCGGATTCGTAATGCTTTCAACATAGATCGCCTTGGTATTGGGCCGTAGGTAGTCTTTCCAGGAATTCGGATCGTCGCCATCGATGAAATCAAATGAGATCCCGAAGCTCGCAAAATCCTTGGTGATGAAATCATGCGTGCCGCCGTAGAGACAATCCTGTGAGAGCAAGTGGTCGCCTGAGGAGAGCAGCGTTAACAGGGTCGTTGTAATCGCGGCCATACCGCTGGCCATCACAAGCGCGGCCTCGGCATTTTCCAACGATGCCAACTTCTCATGGAGGGCAAGGTGATTCGGCGTATTGTTCAGGCGAATGTATTTGAGATCGTGGTAGCTGGTCTGCCCGGCGTATTCAAAGGTGGAGGACTGGAAGATCGGCATGCTGACCGCGCCGCCGATGAGCGGCTCTGGCTCACCGGCATGGATGAGTTTGGTCTCGAGGTGTTTGTAAGCTTTGGTCATCGATGGGTCCTCCCTTTGTTCTTCTCCTCTCTCCTATATTCCTCTCCTAAGCTCTTCAGGAGCATTCCATAGGCCTTCTGCCCACGTTCGTAGCTCGATAGCCGGAAGAACTCGTTGGGCGAGTGCTGGCGTTCATCGGTTAGCCCAAAGGCGAAAACGATGGTATAGGCACCGAGGTGCTGCAGGAAAAGGGCATTTACCGGGATGGTCCCACCCGACCGGATGTGATAGGGGTCCTTCCCGTAGAGATCCCGAAGCACGGAAGCCGCAATACGCATGCCGGGATGATCGGCAGGAATAAGATACGGGGTCGCCCCGCTCTGGGCCTTGGTGGCTTTCACCCTGGACCCGGGCGGTCTCGCTTTTTCCACGTGGGCCAAGACGAGATCGGCGATTTTCGAGGGATCCTGATCGGCCACCAATCGGCACGAGATCTTGGCATGAGCCGTGCTTGGAAGGACCGTCTTCAAACCCTCCCCCTGGAAGCCCCCGTATATGCCATTTACCTCGAGGGTTGGCCGAGCCCAGGCTCGCTCATAGGTGGTGAACCCCGGCTCGCCAAAGACGGAGCTCGAACCGATCTCCTTCAGGTATTCGGCCTCGTTAAAGGGCACCCGAGCCAGTTGGACCCGCTCTTCATCGGTAAGCACGCGGACGTCGTCGTAGAATCCCTTTACGGCTACCCGCCCGTCCTGATCGTGCATGGAGTCCAAAATCTGGACCAGGGCGTGGATCGGGTTAACGATGGTCCCGCCGTAAGTCCCGGAGTGAAGGTCGTGATCCGGCCCCTGGACGTCAATGTAGAGAGCTGAAAGTCCCCGCGTACCCAGGGTCAGGCCTGGCTGATTCTCGTCCCACTGACCTCCGTCGGCGCTCAAGACCAGGTCGCACGATAACAGATCCTTGTTTTTCTCCATAAAACCTGACATCTGCGGGCTGCCGATCTCTTCCTGACCCTCAATGAGGAACTTGAGGTTCACTGGCAAAGCTCCATCGGTTTTGAGCATGGACTCGGCGACGATGACCGGGATAAAGACGTTGCCCTTGTCATCACTGGCTCCCCGCCCGTAGATGCGACCATCCCTGATAGAGGGCTCAAACGGCGGGTTTTCCCACAGATCCAGGGGATCCACCGGTTGCGTATCGAAGTGGCCGTAAATCATTACGGTGGGCCTGCCAGAGGCATGGAGCCAGTCGCCATAGACCACCGGGTGGCCGCCAGTAGGAATGATTCGAACTGATTCGATACCGGCCGTTTTCATCCTGTTCTCGATCCATTCGGCCGCCCTCTGGACATCGGGCGCATGATCGGGCAGGCTGGAAATGCTGGGGATGCGCAGGAACTCCAGCAATTCGTCGATGAATTGGTCCTTGTGTTCGGTGAGATAGGTTTCCCATGTAGCCATGGCATTCGCCTCCTGTTCAGTGACCTGATCCGACTTTTTCTTGATGAACCCTTTTCCCTTCCGTTTGCCGCTTTACGGACCTGTAAAAACCTCCAGCCCAAAAATATGCCGAAACGCTTCAATGGCATCCCATGTGTTCCATTCAGAAGCCATTTGTGAATCCCTTCCCTGAAGGGTTAGAAATCGTTGAATGAACTGTCTTCCCAGGGCGGGATCGATGGGGAGGGAAAATCCATCCGGAACAAAGTCATTCTGATCACCGGATATCCCTAATCCCGGCCCCAACGTCTCCAATAATCCTGCACCGAATCGCCCTCTCACCCTGCCGTCACCGTCCTTATCCTGAAATGGATCCATCAGGAAGATCCGATGAAGCTCCCTGTCGCTGAGGAGCGGGATGTCCGTGTGGAAACGGGAATTTATCGTTTCGATGAATGCGTTGGCCGCCAGGGCGTGCCCGATATTGGATGGGTGCACACCGTCCAGGCTGAAGATTCCTCCGAGGAACCGAGGCGTAACGGGGATGCCGAAGAACGTGGGAGGGTCTTCATCGATCTCATCAAACAGCGCGTTAATGTCCACGACCGGCATGTCGATGCTCTCCGCGGCATCGTTGATTATTCCATTGAAGAGCTCTATTCTCTTCTGGATGAGCGCTACCTCATCTGAATCGAGGACAAAATCGGGATCCTCGAGCAAACTGCCATCATCCAGGCCAAGCCTGATGAGGAGCATGACCACAATACT
>JGI24422J19971_10001085_pt1 | contig 16217 bp, 19 predicted proteins | sample DeeMarSWOR152_54_FD_19971 | JGI IMG/M metagenome (IMG submission 19971) | reverse complement strand
CGTTTGCGATCGGATTGGCATCATGTATCAAGGACGAGTTCTGGCATTGGGCAGTATGGATGAGCTGAGGCAGAGGGCGAGTTTGCCAAGCTCAGGCTTAGAGGACATTTTCCTGAAGCTCACTGGCGCTGGTGACATAAAGGCGGTGGTTGAGGAACTTCTTAGATGAACTGGAAAAACGTCGTTCGCTTAATTCACGTGGACACTAAGTCAGGCAGACTGGCACGAAGCGGGAGACTTGGATTTTTAGAGAACCGGCTGTTAACTTACCTGCTGTACGGTGGTGCCCTAGCATTGGGCACCGCAGTTGGAGTTTTGGTTGGATATTTCTATAATGTATTCACGCCTTCTGATCCGCAGTTGAGGACGTTATTCATAGAAGGGTTGCTCAACCTTTTTCTCTCGTTGCCTACGTTGGTGTTGATCTACAGTCTAGTTTTCACTATGATGCAGCAGATTCGGCGTAGCGGTGTAAAGTTGTCGGTTCAAGCACCGTACTGGCTACCTATAACTTGGGAGGAGCACACGCTTGCTTCGGCGTTGGCTAATCTCTTGGGCTTTCCTTTGATTTCGGTTGTTTTCATTGGGTCCGCCATCATTGCAGTCTCGTTTTTCACGGGGCCTGTGGTTTATGCTGTTTTGACTCTTTTGGCTATTCTGGGCAGCGTGTTTATTGGGAGCGCCATAACGGAGATTTTCAGAACATTGCAGGTGAGGTTCATTGGCGCGGTCTACAAGTCTTCAGGGAGAGCGGCTGTTTGGGTGAGATTCGTTGGATCACTGCTTTTTTTCATCCTATTTTACATCGTATATTTCGCTATTACCTCGGGTGCAGGAGCTTTGACTTTCGTTCAGTCAGTAGCTTCAGCTCAGAGCGCCGTTTGGTTTGTGCCCTTTGTTTGGTTAGGCATGACCCTTTTTTCTGCTATCAACGGCTTGCTTCTGCAGGCAATTGTGTTCCTAGCCCTGTCGCTTCTATTACTTCTGGGTTTATTCTATGGAGCTGTGGCGCTTAACAGGCGATTCGGGCTTTATGAGCCTCCAGCACTTACAGTAACACGCGGCGTGTATGCGCCTCGAACTGGTTTCTTGGGCAGATTAGGTTTCTCTACCGCTGAGGCGGCATTGATTAGAAAGGATTTGAAGGCTTTCACTCGCCGCCGCGAGTTGATGTATATTTTCATCTTGCCCATAGTGATCATCTTGGTGCCCTTGATGCAGTCTCTCGGCCTCTACGGTGGACAACAAACCACTGGACCGTTGGAATCTTCTCTGTTTTTGGTTGGTATAGTTTTTCTGATGCCCAGCGCTTTCCTGTCGTTCTATTTAGGCAGCATCATGATTGGCGAAGAAGGCGGTGCAATTTGGCGAATCTATTCGTCGCCCATATCGGCTGAAAGCCTTGTGAAGAGCAAGTATCTCTTCATGGTGTTTTTTTCGACACTTGTCATTATAGCCACAGGAACCGTTGGCGCCGTAATTTTTCACCCGTCTCCTAGAGCTACATTTATCGCGTTTGTCGTGTCGTTTTTGCTCATGTTAGCTTTGAGTTCCGTTTCGTTGTCAATTGGCATACGGGGATCAGACTTCCGAGAACTACCTCGACCTAGGATGATTAGAACTGAATGGAGTTTAATCAACATGATCGTTTGCTTTGTTGTTGCTGTATTGGTATTGGCTCCTTTTATTCCGTATGCGTTAACAATTATCGGCGTGGGGCTGACTTTTGATGCTTACCAAGCGGTTGCTGTGAGCACAGTGATATCTGTTGTCATAACTTTGCTAGGATATCGCCTGGCTCTGGAAGGTGCGAGAGAGCTCTTGGCTAGGGCTGAGATGTAAAAATTGCAACTTCATTTATTAAGCAGGTTGCTAGCGTAGTCGAATGCCAGTTAGCTTCTTGTTCTGCCAATTGTACCGACGGATCTGTGGGGTTTTACCATAGCCGCAGGCTGCGCAGCGTTTGCTAGCTACGTTGTAGCTTCTTCTGCCGCATCGTCGGCATTTTATGTGTACGGTTTTGCCCATGCGGCGTCCGAAAGAAGCCGTACCCTTATTTATGCGTGGCATGATCTATGCTCGCTCATTTCATGGGGTTTGGCGTGGAGGCGGAGAAATGAGGATTACGTTGTCGCCTCGCACAATTATGATTCCTAGTTTGCGCAAGTTTTCTGAGTTTGTGGTGTCTTCGGTTTCTTCTAAGACTAGGTTCAGGTGTTGGTCGTAGCCTTTGAGTCTGCCTCGTAGGCTTTTGCCGCCTTTTAGTCTTACTAGTACGATTTTGCTGAGGCTTTCTTCGAGTATTTGTGTGGTCATTTCGCTCATGATGTGGTGCCTTCCTTTGTTCTTTGTTGTAAATCTGCCTTTTATAGAGGATGCCAACATAATTTAAAGGTTGTTGCATATGTGTTGAGGAGCGAGTTATGCCTGAGACTATGCGAAGGCAGTTTGTTAGGGAAAGAGAGGCTGCGCAGCTGTTGGATGAGTTTTCGGAGAAGCTTGGAATCGATGTAGGGAGTTTGTTGGATACTAGGAAGCCTAGTGTAGAGGTTGCTGAAGCATCAGCTGTTAGAATCTATTACGCTGATGGCAGACCGATTATGGCCAAGGTGAAAGACACGTTGATTCCGACTCTTTTGTTCGAGAAGTTGCTGGGGAATCTTCCTAGGATTGTGGTTAATATGGGTGCGGTTCCGTTCGTGTGTAATGGGGCGGATGTGTTGGCTCCGGGAGTGGTTGAGATTGAGGGGGCGTTTGGTGTGGATGATTTTGTGGTGGTGGTTGATGAGAGGCATCAGAAGCCGTTAGCGGTGGCGATTGCTCTGGATGGCTCGCAGGTTGTTCGTGGGCTTTCTCGTGGTAAGGTTGCTAGGAATGTGCATTATGTTGGCGATGCTTTGTGGAATCTGTTGAAGAAGGGGTAGACTCCGGGGGAAGGTTAGTATGGATATATTTTTGTCGGATAAGGCATTCGTTGGCGTTGTGTTGTCTGCTATCGAGGTTTATAGGAATGAATGTGTAGGCGCTTTGCTGGGTTATAATCTTCGGAATAGGATATCTGTGGAGTATGCTATTCCGTATCAAACCGCGAGACGGAAGCCGACTGAGGCGGAGCCTAATTGGAAGAGGGAGACTAAGGTTCAGGAGATTTTGCCTCAGCTTTTGCAGTTGAGTCATGTTGGTTATTTTCATTCTCATACGCAGTGGGGTGGGGAGAAGGCTGTTGCTGAGGCTAGTGATTTGGATGTTGAGAGTATGGTTCCTGGGCAGATTGAGATGATTGTTGCTGTCAATGATTCGTTGAGGAGAACTCAGTGGTATGCGACTCGTAAGGAGCTGCGTGGGACAGTTGGGCGTTATCATATCAGGTTGGCTTGTCATTATAAGAAGGTTAATGGGAAGATTATGAAGTATCCGATTTTGTGTCCTTATGTTATGGGTTTTGATTTGACGTTTTAAGAGTAAAGTGTAAGGCACGTTGGAGCTAGGGTTTTTGTGATATTAATAATATTTATACCCTTGTGAAGCAAAGATGCTTATGGAATCTCGGAGGGGCTGATTGGTTTGGCTAAGACTCCTGAGAGCTGTCCTGGTTTGTCGCAGTTTATGCAGCCTAGGCCCTCTTATCTCAAGTGTCCTAGCTGTCAGGGAGATGTGGAGATCTGGAGTGACGAGGAATGTACTAACTGCCCTAATTGTGGAGCTTTAGTTTCGAGAGGTCAGGTTCAGTCGTGTCTCGATTATTGTGAGTTTGCTGACAAGTGTAAGGATTTGATAGAGGTTAGGAAGAAGGAGAGAGGCGAACTCTAGGGGACCTGTTGTTTGGCGGTTATGGGTTTAGCTCGTTTTGCAAGGAAAATGTCAATAACGGTCTTGATGCGAGTTGAATTGTCAGTGTTCAGTGCTACTCCAAGATTGTCTCAAATGAGAATGTGGTGTGCTGTGTTAGTTTGAATGTTGTGTAGGGGTACCATTAGATTCACAAACATTAAGAATATCATCATATTACTGTAGTCATTCGAACTGCCCAGCTAACAGATGTATGAGGTAGTTGAGGTTCTCCAAAAAATTGTGGAGTTGACTTGAATTGCCGAAATTGGGTGAAGCTTTGGCCAAGGTTTTTGGTAAGAGTAAGGACGTTGAAGAGTCTGAGATCGGTGAGGAGGAAAAGCCTGTGGCTCCTGTGACTGGAGTTCCGGAGAAGGTGTATTTGAAGGCGTTGCCTCTCCGTGATTTGGAGGATGTGGAGAGGATTAAGCAGGAGGTTAAGTCTGGTAACGTGTTGATTTTGAAGGTTAGTCCTTTGGCTAAGAAGAGTATTGATGATGTGAAGACGGCTGTGAGTGAGCTTTTGGAGTTTACTCAGAGTGTTGGCGGCGACATTGCTCGTTTGGGTGAGGAGCGGGTTGTGATTACGCCTGCGTTTATTAGGATTTGGCGTGAGAAGGCTACGACTGCTGGAGGAGCTTTGCCTACTGCGGCTTAGCCTTAGTGGGCTGNATTNTTANTAGTTTGGTNCTATGTTGCGGCTCTGCCGCAAAAGAATTTCAAAAGAAGAAGGAGACAAGCGCCTTACACCTTCTTCTATCATGCTGCGGCTGCGTTGGCTTGAACAGTTGTAGTTGAACATGCAAGCGCAGACTGTTTGTGCATCTTGAATGTTGACTTCAGGGATGAGGGAGGCGGTTTTCTATTTTCATGTGTCATTAACTTCGGCTTAGAAACCGTAATAATGCCGAGCCAGTGTTTGCTCAGAAGTAGTAGTCTGCGCCGCGTGTACGATGACTACTACTTCTATGTTGCGTTTCGGCTGTGGGCAAGGCTGTCTGTGTGTTGATGACTCATTAGCTGTAGTGCCATCATCACGCCTGTTTTATGAAGCTCTGTGGTAATTGTTGCATCCACCGTGGTGACAGCGGCTTCTGCGGGAAACAAGTCAAGGTTGGGAAAACGTAAATAGCCACCGATAAGCATGTTTCCAAAAGAGCATGCCTAAGTGGCCGGGGTGAGGTAGCCTGGTAGCCTATAGGCCTGTGGAGCCTAGCGCCCGGGTTCAAATCCCGGCCCCGGCCCTCAAGGTCACGACACGACGGATTGCTATTGAGGCCGATTGCTGTTTTCGGCTCCTTTAGCTTGATTATCGCTTCTGCGCGACCCGCAATCTTTTTCGGTTCCCACGTGCAATTTCATTTTGCCGGATGAGGATAAGGCATTAGTTTGACGTGACTGGATGAGATCTCAGAGTTACTCCGACGGCAAACCCCTTCCTAAAGCTAGAGCGCACTCATGGGCTGTTCATTGTGGGCCAACGCAGACAATGAGACTGCCCACTCTCGCATGGTGCAAGAAGTCGGTAGCACGCCAATGCTCATACAAGAATAGCACCAAAGCATCTTGAACCATTAAATAGACGTTTCCCTCTTACGTAAACCTTGGAGAGGTTTGAGATCTCAAAGCATTGCGCAAGCGCGACGTGGTCCGACCCGTCGTACAGCTGAGAGGTTTCAAACTTCTCTAATTACACTCAAGCGTAGCAAGAAGATGTTCAATCTGGCTTTTNTTGGTCGCTTGGATTACTTGCCAGTCAACTAGATGCTTGCGGCGTGTCTGTCTCTGACGATATTCGCNAGTGCCAAGCCGTACGCACTTATGGTCANAAGGGGAACATGGAGAATCAGATTCCATAGCGTGTATCCAGGCATTAGGAAATATGACATCACGTTGAAGATTCCGATGAACAAGCCAACGAAGCTCGTAACCCCAAGAAGGAATACGTTAACCCTCGGATAAATCAAGGTCAAAAGGGCGACTATGAATGGCGTGGTTGGACAGTACATTACGCCAAAAGATGAAGTGAGCAACAGAAATGGATTCAAGTCGGGACTCAAGTCAGGTCCTATGGGAGACCAAAAGGCTAAGACAACTAAGGGCACAACCCAGTATCTCCAAACAGGAAGCCTTCTGAAAACATACTCATTCTTAGGTTTGACGACCTCCAACATCCAGAAGAGACCCACGATGAATATCGGAACCAAGTTGCCTGCTACGATCACCAGCCCATAGTCCTCGGTTGTAGCTACGTGGTTGCTGACAGCCATGAACAGTATCAGAAAACCGAAATAAGCATCTATGATCCTGCTTATCTTCGATCCGTAGAGGTAAACTGCAACAAGCAGCAGAACAGTGAATATATGGATCACTGGGCTAAGCCACAAATATGCGGCAGAGGTTTGAACAAACACATCCCTCATCACAAGCATGGTCTCCTCTTGGGAGACAGGAACTTCTGTGATTGGTGGAAGAAAAAAGCAGACGAAAAGCAATGCTAGAATCAGAAGAGTTCTCGTGCTTTCCTTCATAGGCACGGACTTGTTGTGGTGGATATTTTAGCCTTTGTCTTTTCGACTATTTTCCAGAACTAGTGCTACTAGAATCTGTTCGAAAGAGTACGCGCGATTTCACTACTTACGGCAAAACTGCCTGCAGCAGAGACAACTAATTTAAGCCATCTTTGCGAAAAATCAAAGTTAACTCAGAGAGAAAAGACCCAAGAAATGATATAATGTGAGGACTAAATTTTTCTGTCTAACACCTCCATAAATAAAAACCTCAGCGATACTCAATGAAGCCCGAAGATCTGAAGACTAGAGTCAATGCTTTGAATGAGTTGAGCGAAAGCTACTGTGATCTGCTGAATACTGTAAATGGAACAGTCAAGGAACTAAAAGCAACAAGAAAACTGTGGAAAAACGGAAATGAGTCAAACCTCATAAAACTCGGCTTAGCGCTGATAGTGTTCCCTGAACCTACCCCAATAAGCGAGTCAGTAGGCGCATGTTTGGTGGCTGCTGGAGCAATCCAAAAAGGAATCCGAAGTCGGACCATCTACGTAGAAGATGTGAGCAAAACCTTTCAAAGCGTGTTCAAGGAATTATTGAAGGCTAAGGACCCAAGAATCTGACCTGTTATACGAACAGCCTTCGAGCAACATCCTGTGACCATGTTTCTGGTCACTTGTTCTCAGAGTTCTTAACTAGAGTGTCCATAGCATAGATAATCGTTGAAAAAATTGTGGACGGCGAAAGGCCTTGACTGACGCTGTGAAATCACTGAGTCTCGTCAAAGTATATCAGAGTAAGGAAAGAGTTGAGGCTTTGAAAGGAGTCAGCTTGTCGATAGGAAAGGGCGAGTTGTTCACCTTGCTTGGACCAAACGGAGCAGGCAAGACAACGTTTCTACGGATTATCTCAACTCAGCTCATGCCCACTAGGGGGGATGCCATGGTTCTCGGCAACAGTGTTCTAGACCAGCCAGAAGAGGTACGCAAACACATTGCGGTTGTCCCGCAAGAAGTAGCAACTTATGGCAACTACACGCCTTGGGATTACTCCTACTACTTCGCTCGACTGAGAGGAATGCCCAGCCAATCAGCCAGACAAGCCGCAGAGAAGGCGCTGAAAGCAGTTGACCTATCTCAACTAAAAAACAGAACATGCTCAACACTTTCCGGCGGCGAAAAGAAAAGAGCCATAATAGCCTCTGCGCTTGCTTCAGATACAGATGTATTCATGCTTGATGAACCTACAAGCGGGCTTGACGCTGTTGCACGGCGAGGCGTATGGTCAGCTCTGAGAAGTCTTGTGGAAGCAGGAAAGACCATATTGTTGACGACGCACATGATGGAAGAAGCCGAGATAGTCTCAGACAGATTAGCCATCATCAACAAAGGACAGGTAATTGCAGTGGGGAGACCTGACGAAATCAAAGCTTTGGCAAAAGAGAAATATCGCGTGGTTATCAGCGGAAACTTCAACAAGCTTTCCGATTATGGCGAAGTAGTAAAAATGGGCAATAGACAAATCGTGTACGTCAAAACTCAGAACGAAGCCCTAGAACTACTCAAGACAACATTGGAATTGAAGTTGCGCGCCGAGGCTTCGCCGGTAACACTTGAAGATGTTTTTGTTAAGCTGATTGGAGGAGTCAATAATGAAAGCCATTAAGGACACACTGCTAATTGCCCGGATGAAATCAATTCCAGACCTGAAGAGAAATCCACTTGTGCTCATGGTCATTGCTTTGATTTCAGCTATTCCATTATTCTTCATGACTATTTTTGCCCAGGAAGGCATGCTTATTCACGGCCTGATAGGCGCCATGGTTTCAACCATCAGCTTCATAGGAGTGGCATCAGGTATCCAAGACATCTCGTGGGATCGGTACGTCAAGATCCGAGAGATGATTGTCGCCATGCCGGTTCATCCAGCTTCATACGCCGTCGGCATTGCTTTGGCTCCACTGTTGCTATCGCTTCCAAGTCTCGTCTTCTTTGGAGCTCTTGCTTTAACATGGCAATTCGTTGACGTTGCCACAATCATCTGGACCATTCTGACACTTGTCATGACCTGGGCTGCCATGAGCGCCATCGGTTTCATAATCTCAACTTACTTCTACAAGGCAAGCACGTACCTTCTCAACAACATATCAAATCTGCTTGGCCTTGGTGTGATCTTCATACCGCCAGTCTATTACACTGAAACCCTACTTGGCGGGGCAAGCTGGGTATCTGTGATAATTCCAACATCAAATGCTGCAGGCTTGATCAGATACTACTTTGGACTACTACCATTAACTCAGGAAGCACTCATGGTTCGATGGCTGATTCTCATAGTCACAACCGTAACGTTCATTGTGTTGACTTCGGTGAAGGCCAAATGGAGAGAAACATAACAAACTAAGGATGCCACGACTCTGAACAGGATGCTGAAACACGCTTTTTGCGGCGAATCTCTTCTAACAAAATGCGCACCCTCAAACGCGCGCTCCTGATGTTGCGCACGTTTGGCACGTTTTCTGCTTACCAATGCCTCGTACAGATAGACGAAGTGCGACTAGTTGTCAGCAGGGTTCTTGTTTGCTATTCAACGGCCTTGTTGAATCACGCATGTCATGTTAATGTTGATACATACCAAGCGAATCTTTTTAACACCTACATAGCCTCTGGTTGTCTCGTTCCAAGAGGCGTCATTGAGCTTGAACACACCGATTCGCAGACTTGAAGGCATAGCCTACTGGGTGATTGAAGATCCAGAGGGAATGCATGACTTCATCAGCAGTGATATTCGGAAAGAATGGGAAGCAGACGCAATAAGTGAAGGTCGAAATCCGAAGAATGACTTTGGTTAAAGACCTTATCAAAGCGAAGATGGAGTCTGGAAATTGTTGAAGCACGTCAGGTAAAACTCGATCCGAGAATTATGAACCTCGTGGGTGCTAAAAGCGGATATGTTTTCAGGAATAGCCTTGCCAAACGTAGCCAAGAACTCAGAGAAGCTATTGAAAGATTCGCCTCAGTCATCTGGCCAATCATAGTGAAAAAAGAGGATTTTGCGCTTGTTGATGGTTATTGCCGCTACGCCACGCTGAAAGCAATGAATGTTTCAAGAGTCTACGCATACATAGGTGCCCCATGAAAGTACTACTGTCTACATATGATCCATTTTCGATCAGATAATTTACAGTAATTGTGGGTTCTGTGGACCGTTTTCCCGTTCCGTCAATGGCGAAATGCTCGTCAGCAGCTTTGCTTAAGTATGAATTTATCTAACGTTATGAGGGAGCTGAACAGGCTTGAAGTTGCTTCTCGACGAAATGTACACGGGTCTGAAGGAGTATTTGCAGGCTATGGGCTGGGACGTAATTACGGTGCACGACGCCAAATTAGCGGGCGCCAGCGACAGAAAAGTCGTAGACTACGCTGAAAAAAACGGACTGCTACTAGTAACGCAAGACGAGAAACACGCTGATTTGGCCACCTTGCGACACGTTCCATGTGTGCTCATATCAAAACTCATGCTGACGAGAATGATAGACGCCGAACTGAGGAAGAGTCCAAGCTTCACGCGCAGCTGAGTTGAGATGAAGCGCTCTCATGCTTTTGATCCCGCACACATTGATGTGCTAGAGTCTGAGGACCGAAAGATATGGCAGAATCCAATTGAAATTCTGGGAGCAGTTGAACTTCAGCTCGAATGGGTTGCCGCAGATCTAGGTTGTGGCAGCGGCTATTTTACTGTGCCACTTTCCCTCAAGGTCAGGAAAGTGTATGCAATCGATGTTCAGAAAGAGATGTTGAATTTCCTCGAAGACAAGATGAAGCGTTTGAAAATCGAAAACATTGAGCTATTGCTTTCCGATTCTGATGAGATTCCTTTAGAAGATGAGTGTGTTGATTTTCTCATGTCAATTAACACCCTTCACGAGTTTGGTGACAGGAAAACAATGATCAGTGAGATGAAACGAGTAATGAAGAAAGACGGCAGACTACTAATCGTTGATTTCAAGAAGGAAGAAACCGAGTTCGGTCCACCGGTTGGAATCAGGATTTCAAAGGAGCAGGCGATTTCGCTTTTCGAGGGGAAAAGCTTCGCGCTTTCCAAGAGCAGTGATACGCCTTATCATTACTTGCTGGTTTTCATTAAGGCTTAATGTTTACTCTGCGTTCATAAACTACATAGCTTGCTTTTTCGAATCAGTTTTGGATGCCTCATGCACAGGATAATCCGTACAAAGCAGTCTGGTCAAATTCTTGGAAGCTTTCTCTGCTTAATGGGATTCGGCGCCTTACTGGTCGTTTTCTGGAAGGCTTGGCCCATTGCTTCTGGATCCGCGAACGTATTTTCTGGTTTTTGGTCAGAGATTCTGGCTGGGCAGATCAATGTTGCTTCCATAGTGACCTTGAAGCTCATCTACCTTACCATTGGGGGTACGGTTCTCCTATTGTTTGGGGTCGTTGTTCTGGCTTTCAGCCGTCAAATCTTCTACGCCTCAAGCGGGTCAACTCAGCTCCAATGTCCCTACTGCAAGAACCAATGGAAAGCTAGGCGAAGCATGGGCTGGGCTGAATGCCCCTATTGCCGCAAGTTCATAAACCCACAGACTGTAAAGAAACTCTAGTCTAGAGTGATGAATATCTAGTCGAATTCTTTGCCTTTAACCTTAACACGCAAGTAAGCTTTTTCGAATTGTATTGCGTTGTTGATTTCCTTTAACCACGTTTTCCGGCGGTTGTCTTTGCTCAACGTTGTAGGCGCTCCTTCGCCTAGGCTTCATAAGAATCTCTAAAAAGCAATTATGAATTCGAAATCAATATCAGGAGTCAGTTTTCTCTCTTCGATGCGTTTCTTATTCTCTTCGCTTTCTAATGTACACGACAGCAGTTATTACAGTTCCCGCTCCTGCGCCAACGCCTACGTAGATATAGGTTGCGTATTGAGTCAGCAAAGATGGGGGGCCAACTCTGAGGTTCAAGGATTCGCTTGAACACGGGTATACCGCATCGTTTCCAGAGAAAACGGCTTGAACCAGCCAGTTGCCTTCCGTTGCAGGTTTGAAGCTGCTTGTGAAGGTGCCTTCGCTTGTTGTGTAGACAGTTTGTTTGAAGGTTCCGTTTGCCGAAGTAAATACTAGAGTGATTGTCAGATCTTCTCGTGGCGGAGTGATCTGTCCCGTTACTGTTGCGTTTTCTCCAATTATGATTTCATCAGACTTCAACGTATGGTTCAGCTGAGACGCATACTTCACTGAATAGTTTCCGCGGTATACCAGAGTGTTTTCGAGAACGTCTTGGGCTCTGGCTTCGTAGCTAACTGTCGTGCCAGCTGGTTGACTTGGCAGTGTTGCAGTGCACGTTCTATTGTCAATTAACTGCAGTTCTGATAAAGTGGAACTCTGCCATCTATCAACGGAGTAGTTCAATGCGGCGCTTCTCAGGTCAGTTGTCTTTGAAACGAAGGTCAAAGTGGTTTCGTTCTCAGGATATGTGCGTAGGGGCGGTTTTAGTAGATCTAGACCTGCTTGCCCGAATTCGGTTTTGACGAGAAAGTTTATTTTTCCTTCTCCTTTCTCGCCTATGAAAACGAGGTGGTAGAGGCTTTTGCCTTTGGCTGGCGAAGTGTAGTTTATGAGCATGTCTTGTCCGTAGTTTTCGCAGCTGGCGTAGGCTACACCTCTGTATTCTTTGCTTTCCAAGTTATATCCACCGTAGATGTTTTGAATCTCGCCGTATATGCCAGGTTCCCAAGCAAGTGGGACTTCGTTAAGTGTCTCTCCTTTTCCAGCCTGTGGATTTGCCATCAAATACAGCCTCGCCTCGTACATGTCGAGAGTGTCTGGAACTGCAACATGAACTTCGATGCGTTGACTTTCAGCGACGAATTCAAAAGCCCAGCTCGTGTTGAAGACTGGCAGGTCGTTTTCCTTGCCCAGGAAGTAGGCTTCCTGCCACCTATTGGTTTGCACGTTTTCAATGATCATGAAAGTTGCTTGTTCTGAAGCGTTGCTTTCTCTTGGGTCGTTTTTCAAAACGAAGCTGTAGTTCCCGGAGTACGTAGGAGTGTAAAAGGGTTCGTCGACGGTTTCACCCAAGTGTTCCGGTAAGCCAGCTGCCTCTGTATGATAACCTTCAAGCTCGCCTATCGGATTGTAAACGTAAATGTCGTAGTCTGTTGAAGGATTAGATTCCTGATTTACCCATTCTCCGTAAGCGTAGACATGGTATGTGTGATTCGCAGTCAACGGAGACACAACAGTCCAGTTGGAACCCACGCCAATTGCAGACTGGTTGAAGTAGACTGGAAACATTGGCTTCTCTACATAAGTCCAGTTTCCGTAAGGCGGCTGATTAACAAAGCTTCGAACATACTTCTCATATTCCGATTGCTCTAGGGATTCTCCGAATGATATTTGAGCCCCTCCCAGTGAGAGAGCGAGCAATATCGAAACTAATGCCAGTGCTAGCATAGCACAAGATCTTGACCCGCGCTGACTCTTCATTTCCAGTTTTCCTGCAGATGACTCCACTGATGAGCGATTAATTGTTATGAATAGTCGATATTGAGAACAAAACCTAAGTGAAAATCAATCGACGTGGGCGTAGCTAAGCGTCAAGTAGAATAGGGTCTTCTCTGCCTCTTCAGGTCTCCAAAATAGAAATGCCCAAGTTGAGTCTAAGCCCAGACGGGTCCAACCGAGTTCAGTTACCCGCGACTAGTCGTCAGCGTCGCGTTCATTTGATGTAATCGCATGAGCCGCGGGCCAACAATCGTTTACGGATGACAGTTCTTGTTGGTCATCCAAGCGTGCTTCTCAACTTGGGCAATATTTTATAGGGTGCGGGACATTATTTAAGGCGTTTGCACAATGCATGCCACAACTTCATCTGATGCTGGGCGCGTATTTTGACAGAGTTAGTGAAATTTCGTTCCATAGTCTCGCTTGACGAATGGTTATCTATGGTGCGTATTTAAGCCTCAGCGAACCTTGTGGTTCTGATTTTCTGGCTTTTTCATTGCGTGCGCTCTTGTCTCTGCCTAAAAGCTTAAGCAGTTCTTTTTAGAAGTCAGTTGCGAGAAATAGGTAACTACTAGGTAAGGAAAAGCAATAATGAAGAAGGATGAGAAGTTCGAGGAAGACCTCGATCTTCTGCTGACCAAGCTTACTCAAGGCGCGTCTGAAGACTCTGTGAAACAACTGGCTCAACTGAAAGACGGACTGATTCAACTACACCAACAGAATGTTGTAAAGATTAACCATTCAGTGATGGAGTTGGTCTGCGCCAAACACCTAGTTGAGAAGGGATACGAGGTTAAGGCTGAACATCCTCTAGACCGCGATCTTACATGTGATTTGTACGCGACCAAAGGTTACGGCAGCCTAATTGTAGAGATAGAAACCGGCTTTGTTCCACCTGAACACGCACTTGACCCGCAAAAATACATTGAAGCTCGCATAGCCAGCAAAATCGTTCGGTACAGTTATCGGGTAGGCAAATTCGCTTTGGGTATGCCTCCGCATTACTTGCTGCAGTTTCCCGCAGCCTTCACTCAGCCGCCGAGAACCAGAAAAATCGAAGACTTAGAGGCAATTAAGACTCTGTGTGACTTGTATTACAGGAATCCTCCAGTGACCCTAGAGGAGATCAAAAATGCTCGCATACATGTTGTCTATATTATTAACGTAGATGAGGCGGTAGTTAGAGAAGTCGAGCCTGAAGAATACATCAAGAAGTAGAATCCGCCTTATCTCGGCATGAGCACGACGTAAAGCATTATCCCGATTAATGCGACAGCCGCAATGACAATGAACAGGAACTGTTCTTGAGGCATGCCCATAATGTAGCTGGTAACATTATAGTTCAGCGAGACCGTCTTCCTATTAACATCGGAAATCGAATTGTCAAATTGCAGTTGGTAGTTTCCATCTGTTTCAGCTGTGAATGAGAAGCTTTTGTGCAGGATATTGTCATATCGGAGAATTGTGTTGTTGTAAGGGTCTGTTACAAAGAAGTTGACTCCAGTTTCGTCGTCGCTAATGACTGAGAAACTGCCAGAAACGCTGTCGGTTTCGTGCAGACTGAGCGTGATTGTATGCGTTTCTAAAGGTTGAACAGTGAAGCTGGCATTGTCTCCTATAGCAGCGCCGACAAAGGCAAGCAGAGCTGAGACGCTTAGAACGAAGAGTGCAAGCGTGAAGGCTGGCTTTGTCAAGGTGCGCCCTTCAAGTAACTTCTCTGAATGGAACTGTGTTATGAGAATTGTGAACTACGAATAAGTATTCAGAGAATTATCCTATTCTAGCGGCAAACTTCTGATGCAGAGCATCTATTTTCTTTCTAGTTATGTTGCCTCTGTGGGGTCTGAATCCGCCTGCGAAGCCTTTCGGTATGTGCAGAAGCTCGTGGATGAGAACTTTTTCTTTCTCTTCTTGGCTTAGCCTATCGTAGCGTTCAGAGATGACCTCGATCAGGTAGCTGGCAGATCTGTTAAGGGCTTTTTGCCACACTTTGCTCAGACTGTGAATGCGGGCTACTGTGCGCTTCGATTTTGAGTTGCGGCTTCTATAGCAATAGATTCCATTCAAATCAATGTGGCGAAACTCCAACTGCGCTACTATTCTTTGCGCAAGGTCTTGGACATCTGGAGCTTCGTAGTATTTGATTGGCATGGGCTATAGGGTAGTGCTGAGACAGAAATAAGCTCTTTCTCAAACTCTACGCTTTACGTTTGGGTATGCGCAGTGTGTTGAGCAACAAGAGCATAGTCACACCGTCATCACCCGCGGCAACAGCGAACCACAATGGAACTAACCCTGCGAAACCCAACGCGCCCAGTAGTAGCTTCACACCTAAACTAACAGCTATATTCTGCTTTGCGATTCTAACAGCCTTCCTGCTAAGACGTTGCAGGTAAGGAACCTTGTTCAACTCGTTTTTGACCAAGACTATATCTGCCGATTCGAGCGCTACGTCGACTCCTCCGCTACCCATAGCAATGCCAACGTCAGATGCAGCCAACGCAGGGGCGTCGTTGATGCCGTCTCCAACCATGGCGACTAGACCCTTCTCAACCTTCAACCTGTCAATAATCTTCAACTTATCCTCTGGAAACAGATCGGCGTGTGTTTCGTCTACACCGAGCCGATTCGAGATTTCTTCAGCTATCTCTGGTTTGTCACCTGTCAACACTACAGTGTGAACGCCTGAATTCTTCAACGCTGCTACAGCCTCCTCGGCGTCGTCTCTGACTTGATCAACCAAACAGAACGAAGGCGGCGCACACTTGTCGATAGAAACGTAAACTCTTGTATGCTTCTCATTATCGATCATGCTTGCTGAACCCATGTCAACACCTTCATCTATCATGAATTCACCGTTGCCCACAGACACGTGACAACCACCAACATACCCTGTAATTCCCTTTCCAGGCACTTCTTTAACGTCTCTGACTTCAAGTTGGTGATGATCGCAGCCATTTTCGGTAGCTCTTCTCAAAAAGCCTTGAGCTAGCGGATGATTGGAATACCTCTCCAAAGCTGCAGCGTACATGAGAGCTTTCTGATCGTTTGTCTGATTCATGCAGTTGACTTCCTGAACTGCTGGTTGACCTAGCGTCAGTGTGCCGGTCTTGTCAAACACGACAGTTCGGACTTTGTCCATCTTTTCAACGTAGACGCCCCCCTTGATTATGACACCTTTTCGCGCGGCAGTCGCTACGGCTGTGAAGAAAGTCGCGGGCACAGACAATACAAACGCACTGGGACAAGAGACCACAAGAAGTATAAGAGATCGGTAAATCCATGATTGCGACGCCCCGCCTGTGACATAAGGCATGCCGAAAGCCACAAACATCGCCGTAGCAACAATAATCGGCACGTAAAAT
>JGI24422J19971_10001083_pt1 | contig 16219 bp, 18 predicted proteins | sample DeeMarSWOR152_54_FD_19971 | JGI IMG/M metagenome (IMG submission 19971) | reverse complement strand
TCGCCTCCTTGGGGGCGGCCGTCGCCTACTTCTACGGCAACGCGACTGCAGGTCTCGGTAACCGCTCGCCGAGTCGTGCGAAATCGGGGTCGAGCAATGAGAGAGGATCGACGGGCACGCCCTGCAGGTATGCCCCCCAGTGCAGGTGCGGCCCGGTGACCCTGCCGGTGGCGCCGATCCGACCGATCAGCTCGCCTTTCTCGAGCCATTGGCCCTCGGTGACCTCGCGCCGCGAGAGGTGGAAATAGGCGGTATAGAAGCCCAGCCCGTGGTCGATGTAGACGCTGTTCCCGGAGTAGAAGAGGTCCCGTGAGAGGGCCACGCGTCCGCTGTTCGAGGCGTAGACCGGGTCACCCGTGTCGCCATCGATGTCGAGCCCCGTGTGGCGACTCCTGAGCTCGCGGTTGAACAGGCGGCGCTGTCCGTAGGGGCTGGTCGTCCTGCCCTCGGCCGGGCGGATGAAGGCACCGTGCCAGAGGGGCGTACCGGTTATCGACCTGAGTGTTGCGCGGACGATCTCCCTCTCACGCGCGATTCGCTCGCGCATGGCAGCGTCCGGGTCGGTGAAGCGGCGCGCGACGCGCAGGCTGGTGGTGGAGAACTCGCGCGCTACGATGTGCAGCGACAGCTCCTGGGTCAGCCGGGTGCGGTCAACGAGAGTCGTGACGACCTCAATAGGGACCTCCTGCTCGCCGAGGGGAGCCGCGACCAGGCCCAGATAGGCGCCACTGGCCAGGCGGGCGAGGGCGAGTTCCCGATCACCGGCGCGGGCGTGCACATCGAGCAACGGCAGGCCGCGAGGCTGCGGCTCGAGGAGGAACGCGACCAGTGTGCCCTCGGCGGGCGCCTCGGGTAGCCAGCGCAACCGGGGTGCGAGCGGCAGCGGAGGGGGCAGCTCGGGGAGGCCCTCGTCAAAGCGCATCCTCTCGAGGCGCGGCGGATCCGGCTCTGGCACTGGGCCTGGGGGCTGCGGGACCCTCGCACAGCTGGCCAGACCGAAGGCTGCAAGCAGCGGCAAGCTGGCCGAGCGCAGGGAAAGGTTACAGCGTCTCCAGGTGCTCACAGCGTCCCTCGCGGTGGCTGCGCTGGCGCGCCGCCCGGCCCGCCCAGGAAATCGAGGAGCAGCGCGTTGAACGCGTCGGGTCGCTCGAGGTTGGAGACGTGGCCGGCACCCTCGATAAGCTCGACCCTGGCACCGGGGATCCGACGCCCCCATTCCCGCAGCTGTTCGGCCGGTGTGAGCGAGTCCTCCGTGCCGCCGACAACCAGAGTGGGCAAGTCGATCTGGGGCAAGAGAGGCCGAGAGTCGGCACGTGCGGCCATCGCCATCAGGGCGGCCGCGATCGCCTCGGGGTCTGCCGCTCCCATCATATCGCGCAGCGCTCGCTCCACCTCCGGCTTCTGCGCCCGGGTCCAGGCGGAAAGGAGCTTCGGGAGCAGTTCGTCGACCACCGGCTGGCTACCCTCTGCGCGGGCCAACTCGGCCATCCTGGTCCGGTTGGACCGCGCCTCCGGGCTATCGGGATCGGGCCGAGTGTCGGCGAGCAGCAGTGCGGCGACGCGCTGGCGGTGGCGCTGGAAGAACTCGAAGGCCACGTAGCCACCCATGGACAGGCCGCCAATCAGCGCGCGTCTGATTCCGAGAGCGTCGAGCAGTTCAGCGACGTCATCGGCGAGGCGGGCGATCGTGTAGGGTTGCGCGGGCAGCTGCGAGGCGCCGAAGCCGCGCAGGTCCGGGGCGACGACGCGACAGCGCTCTGCGAGGGCGGGGATCTGGGGACGCCAGAGATCAGAGGTGAACGGGAATCCGTGAATAAGCACGACCGTGGTAGGCCCGGCACCGACGTCCTGGTAGTTGAGCCTCATGGCCCCGCTGTCGATCTCCTGCAGTGGCATCGGTTCGGAAGCGGCTCCTCGTCGCGCAGACTCGTACGTCGTCGATCCACTCGGGTGAGCGGCGCTCGGTCGAGGACCGAAGCTGCCGGCGATAGCAACATGCAAGACGTCTGCCCAGGCCACAAGGTCGCGCAGATCGCAATTTGCCCGAGCGATCGGGCAGGGCTAGCTTTTCGCGCAACCTCGCGTGCGAATGAGGGACCCGAGCCGCTTGTGAGAGGTCATGATCACAGAGGAACAAGCCAGGGAAGCGCTGAAGCAGGTAGAGGATCCGGAGATTGGCCTGAACATCATCGATCTCGGTCTGGTGTACGAGATCGATATCGAGGGCAGCACGGTTAGCATCCGCATGACACTCACCAGTCCGGGTTGCCCGGTAGGGGCGCAGCTGCTGGGCGGCGCCAAGCGGGCGCTGGAGGAACTCGAGGGCGTTGAGCAGGCGAAGGTCGAGTTGGTCTGGGAGCCCTTCTGGACGCCCGCGAGGGTGAATCCGGAGTACCGGGCGATACTCGGTTTCTAGAGCCGCTTAGGGTTCGCCGCAGCCGATCTTCTCGGAGGTGTTCGCGAGGCCGAGGGGCGAGGTGACGTCCTTGCCGACGTAGATCTCGCACTTCTCGGGTGTGCGCTCGATCTCGTTCCAACCGGCCCAGCCCAGGTTGTGCGCTTCCGTGATGTGCATGGTGCTCTTGGGGCTGGGATCGATGTCTACGAGGCTGATATCGTTGGCGTAGTGAAGGTGTAGCCGGTAGTAGAGCTCCTGGGCGGTGGCGAGGTTGCGGATGTCGGACATCAGCGTGGCGCGGAGCGCTCTCTCGTAGGACTGGTTGAACTTGCCCCAGGCGATCACAACGAGGACGGCGAACAGTGCCAGCGCCGTCATGACCTCGACGAAGGTAAACCCCTGTTTGCCTTTGCGTCTCATTGGCCTGAGCCAGCTCCCACCGTTCCTCACAGCCCGGCATTTTGGGGGGATGCTGGGAGGGCGCCGCGTCATCAGGCCGGCGATCCTTGCCGACGGCGCCCGGAGCGGGTTAGTATCGGGCGAGGTACACCGGACAGGGTAGCGGCAATTTAGCAGGAAATCACACCGTCCTCAAGCTCCCGGGGGCAGTATGCATATATTCGACAAGTGCCAGGGCTTCACGCGCGCTCGTGAGGCGATGGCCGCCGGCTATTACCCCTATTTCGTGCCGCTCGAGGGCTCGACGGCCACGGAGGCGATCGTGGGCGGCGAGCGGAAGATCATGATCGGCTCGAACAACTACCTCGGCCTCACGCATCATCCCCGGGTCGTCGAGGCGGCGCAGGCCGCCATCAAGCGCTATGGGACCGGCTGTACGGGGAGCCGTTTTCTGAACGGTAACACGGACATGCACGAGCTGTTGGAGGAGCGGCTGGCTCGTTTCATGGGTACAGAGGCCGCTCTGGTGTTCAGCACCGGCTATCAGACGAACTTGGGCGTGATCGGGACGCTGGTGGGGCGAACGGATCGCCTGTACCTGGACAAGCTGGACCACGCCAGCATCGTGGATGCCAGCCGGCTCTCGTACGGTGAGGTGGCGCGATTCAAGCATGGTGACCTGGAGGGGCTGCGCAAGCAGATGGAGGCGGACCGGGAGTCGGACAGCAACAGTGGCGGTCGCATGGTGGTGGTGGACGGTGTGTTCAGCATGGAGGGTGACATTGCGGATCTACCGAACCTGGTGCCGCTATGCGAGGAGTTGAATGCCGCCTTGATGGTGGATGATGCGCACGCGATCGGCTATCTGGGTCCTCGAGGTGCGGGCACGGCGGAGCACTTCGGGATGACGGATCGTGTCCCGCTCACGATGGGGACGTTCAGCAAGTCGTTCGCATCGATCGGCGGCTTCGTCGGAGGTCCGGAGCCGGTGATTCACTACCTGCGGCATCATGCGCGGAGTCTGATCTTCAGCGCCAGTATGCCGCCGGCGGCGGTGGCGACGGTGTTGGCGGCGCTGGAGGTAATCGAGGCTGAGCCGGAGCGACGTGAGCGGTTGTGGCAGATCACGCACCGCATGCGCGAGGGTTTCAGGAGCTTGGGTTTCGAGATTGGCGCGACGGAGACGCCGATCATCCCGATCATGATCGGCCCAGTCGAGAGGACGTTCATCTTCTGGAGAGCGGTTTTCGACGCCGGGGTGTTCACCAATCCTGTGATGCCGCCGGCGGTTCCTGAGAACAGCTGTCGTCTACGCACCAGCTACATTGCCACCCACACGGACGACCAGCTCGACCTTGTGCTGGAGACGTTCGAGAAGGTGGGCAGGAAGCTGGCGGTCATATAGCCCGGTCCCTATCCAGCGCGTCTGACCTGAAGCGAGTCAGCAAATGAGTGTGGACGTGAAATCCGTACAGACGCGGGCGGAGCGACGCGCGTTCATCCGCTTCCCCTGGCAGATCTACCGCGGCCGTTACCCGGCCTGGGTGCCGCCGCTGCTGAGCGAGGAACGCAAGCGCATCGATCCGAAGCGGAACCCGTTCTTCGATCACGGCGCAGTCGAGCTGTTTCTGGCCTATCGAGGCGAGCGCCTGGCGGGTCGGATCGCGGCGATTGAGAACAGACTGCACAACGAGTTTCACAGTGACCGGGTGGGTTTCTTCGGCATGTTCGAGTCGGAGAACGATCCGGAGGTCGCGAACGCGCTGCTCGATGAGGCGGCGGCGTGGGTGAAGGATCGCGGGCTGGATCGGTTGCGGGGGCCGACCAACTTCTCAACGAACGAAGAATGCGGGCTGCTGGTGGAGAACTTCGAAGACCCGCCCTACGTGATGATGACGTACAACCCGCCCTACTACGAGGGTTTGCTGACGGGGTGGGGTTTTGAGAAGGCTAAGGATCTGCTGGCGTACGAGGGCCGGCAGGAGACATTCGATCAGGAACGCTTCGCGGGGCTTGACGGCATGATCCAGCGCTCGGGGCTCGACATCCGGGTTCGGTCTCTGCGGATGGGCAGGTTCGAGGACGAAGTGGCGCTGGTTCGGGACCTTTACAACGCCGCCTGGGAGCGCAACTGGGGATTCGTCCCAATGACGGACGCCGAGGTCGACCACCTGGCGGCGCAGTTGAAGCCTGTCATCGACCCCGACCTGGCGTTGATCGGTGAGATCAACGGCGAGCCCGCAGGGTTCGCGTTGGCGCTGCCTAACGTGAACCAGGCGATACGCCACCTGAACGGACGGTTGTTTCCGTTCGGCCTGTTCAAGTTTCTGTGGTACAGGCGTCGGGTTAAGGGCATCCGCGTCATCACCCTGGGTTTGAAGGAGGAGTATCGCCGTACGGGCCTCGCCCCCCTCTTCTACATCGAGATCTTCAAGCGTGCCATGAGTAAGGGTCACACCTTTGGGGAGAGCTCGTGGATCCTGGAGGACAACCAGATCATGCGGGGTGCCGCGGACAAGATGGGGTTCCGCCTCTACAAGACCTACCGGCTCTATGAACGAGCCTTGACCCCCTAGCGCTGCGATGCGGGTTGGCGTGGATCTGTCGCGCATCAGGTGCGCCCAAAGATGACAGGTGAAGCGCGAAACGCGCTGGTGACAGGGGGCACCGGCTTCGTTGGAAGCCACGTGGTCGATACCCTGCTGGAGGCCGGGTATCGAGTTCGCTGTCTGGTGCGCGCGACAAGCCGGCTGCGCTGGCTGGAGGGCAAGCCCGTCGAGCTGTTCGAGGCGGACCTGCGTGGTGGCAATCTCGCGGGAGCGGTCGCCGGCGTCGACCGGGTGATCCACTGCGCCGGGTTGACACGCGGCTCGCGCCGGGCCCTGTTCGCAACCAACTACGAGGGCACGCGGTCGTTGCTCGACGCGTGTGTCGCCAGCGGGGTACGGCTGCGGTTCCTGTTCTGCAGTAGCCAGGCGGCGGCTGGGCCCGGCGCGGTGCAGCGGGCGCGTGAACCAGAGGACGCGCCGGCGCCGACGAGTGATTACGGGCGTAGCAAACTCGCGGCGGAGCAGGAGGTGTTGAAGCGGAGCGCGCAGCTGGACGTGGTCGTGCTGCGACCGGTGTGCGTGTACGGGCCGCGGGACGAGGACACCCTGCCGCTCGTGCGCATGGCGACGCGTGGGGTGATCGTCGTGCCCGGACTGCGCCGGCGCCTGATACAAGTGGTGCATGTCCGTGATGTGGCGGAGGCGTTGCGCAGGGCGGCGGAGCGCCGGGAAGCCGTGGGGAACACCTACTTCGTGGCACACCCCACGGTGATCGACTGGCGGCAGCTCAGCACCGCCCTCGATCGAGCCGTGGGGCGGCGACTCATCAGACTGCGCCTGCCGTCTCCGTTGCTGTGGCCAATGGGCGCTGCTGGCGAGCTTCTGGGGGGCCAGCGCCGCGCGGGGCGGCTGGATCTGCGGCGCGCTCGCGATCTGTCACAGCGTGCCTGGACCTGCCGGGTCGATCGGACGATGGAGGATCTGGACTGGGAGCCGCGCTACGATATCGTCAAAGGTGTCCGCGATACTGCCGCATGGTACAGAGAGGAGGGCTGGCTCTGAACGGGCTGAGGGAGCGTCTGCGGCTAGCGCAGCCGACCGACTTGATCTTCCAGGCCTACGTCGGCTTCAGCGGCTTGGTGATTCTGCTGTTCGGGTGGAAGCTCTCGATAGGGCTGTGGGTGGGACTGATCCTGAGTCACGTGGCGCTCCTCGCGGTCGGGCTGTGGTGGGCCAGCCAGCCGCTGCGAGACCGCTCGCTCGCCGGCTTTCTGCGCGATGTTTATCCTCTCCTATTCATCCTCTTCCTCTACTGGGAACTGCGGTACCTCGCGCTGTTGTTCAACGACGGCTACCACGATTCGCGCATCCTGGGCTGGGAAGAGGCACTGTTCGGTGAGCAGCTCGCGATGACGCTCAGCGCGCGGTTCCCCTATCTCTGGTTGAGCGAGCTCATGCACTTCTTTTACGCGCTCTATTTCCTGCTGCTGCCGCTCGCCGCGGTCCTGCTGTACCTGCGGGGGAGGTTGCAGGGTTTCCGCGAGTTCGTATACGTGGAGCTGGTAGTCCTTTTCGCCTGCTACGTGGTCTACATGTTCTACCCTGTGGCAGGTCCGCACTACGAGTTTCCGAGAATCGGCGGCGCGCTGGCGGGCGGGACCTTTTACCAGCTGGTGCACTGGGTGCTCAAGGATGGAGGGAGCATGGGGGCGGCGTTTCCGAGCGCGCACGTGGCGGTGGCGGTGGCGATCTTGCTGGTGAGCTGGCGGCATGACCGAGTGGTCTGGGCGGTGATGCTGCCGCTTGTAGTCGGCCTTACAATCGGCACCGTGTACGGGCGATTCCACTACGGGATCGATGCGCTGGGTGGCGTCATGGCGGCGTTCCTGCTTGTGGCGGCCGCACGGGCTCTACGGCCGTGGCTGGAGGGATTCTCGCTTGCGGCGCCGGGCAACTCCGTGAAGGCGTCACCCGTCTAACTCACTGGGAGTCAGGAGGGAAGAGGGATTGGTCGACGTGACTGAAACGTTGCTGGTCCGCCGGGCCCGGGCGGGTCAACTCGAGGCCATGCAGCAGTTGTATGAGCGGCATGCGTCGCGAGTCTACACGGTGGTGCGGCGCCTGGCCGGGGACGACGAGCTGGCGGCGGATCTGGCTCAGGATGCGTGGACCAGTGCGTTTCAGAAGATCCGCGAGTTTCGTGGCGAGGCGGCGTTCGGGACGTGGGTTCACCGGATTGCGGTGAACACGGCGCTGACGCGGCTGCGCCAGGCGGCGCGGCGACGGAACCTGGAGCTTAGCTTCGATGGTAGGTCGACAGTGGGGAACCCGGATCGTTGGCCGGCGACGGGTGCCGCGGAGCGGCTGACGGTGCAGCGTGCGCTGGAGCTGCTTCCCGACGGCTACCGGTCGGTGCTGTGGTTGCACGACGTTGAGGGGTATACACACGAAGAGATCGGTGCCCAGCTGGGCATAGCAGTTGGCACCTCGAAGTCGCAGTTAGCCAAGGCCAGGGCGCGGTTGCGGGCCCTGGTGTCGGAATCGAGAGTTGAGGTAGTGGATCATGGCGCATCTCAATGAGGAGACGCTCTCCGAGCTGCTGGATGGCGCGTCTGTGGCTGGGGCGGAGGAGCACCTGGCATCTTGCTCGGCGTGTCGCGGCGAGTTGGAGGCGTTGAGACGACTACGCTCGCAGCTGCGCGAGCTTCCGGAGCTGGAAGCGCCGGCGGAGCTCTGGTCGCGCATCGAGGCGCGCGTGGCGGTGGCTGGGCGAGTTCGCCGGTTGCGTGTGGGTAGACCCAGGGTGATCGCGATGCAGGCGGCGGCGATGGCGGCGGTATTCGTGATCGGGCTGGGACTGGGGCGTGTGTTTTGGCGGGGAGATCAGCAGGGCGCGGGCGCGCAGCTGGTGTCGGAAGGCTCGAGCGCCACCTCGCTGGCGGACGCGATGGCGGAAGTGCGACGTCTCGGGGCACAGTACGATGCGGCTTTGAGGAACCTGGAGCAGCTGGCTGTAGAGGAAGGTGCGCCGACCCCATCGCTGGCGGAGCAGCGGCTGGTGTCGTTGGACGCGTTGGTGGAGGCTTCGCGGACAGCGCTTTCGGCAGAGCCGGCGGATCCGGTGCTGAACTCGTATCTGTTCGCCGCGTTGGAGGAGCGCGATGCGGTGTTGCGTCAGATCAGGGCGCAGCAGGAGGCGGGTTCAGAGGTTTTGTGGCGATGAGCGGTCTTGCTCACCGCGGATTGGTGGAGGCGACGAGGCATTGATGAGCAGGAGTAGATTCGAGCGAGTGGCGGGTACGCTGTCACTGGCGTTGCTCGCAACGCTGGGACTGGGTTCCGTGCTGCAGGCCCAGGAACAGCGGGGGTTTCTCGGGGTCAATCTGGAGTGCACGCAGCATCAGTGCGGTAGGAGGAAAGAGGGGGATACGGCCGTTTGGTGGTTCACCGGCCCTCCCATCGTGACCTTGGTGTGTCCGCGAGGCCCGGCGGCGCGGGGCGGGCTGCGTGCGGGTGACGCGATTGTCGCGGTCAACGGCAGGGACATCGTGACGGAGGAAGCCGGCCAGCTGTTTTCGACGATGCGTGTGGGCGTGCCCATCAACTTCACGGTTCAGCGCGCAGACAGAGAGGTCAGCGTGACGGTGACGCCTGTGACGGAGCGAGCCGCCTTCGACGCCTGCCCCATCCTCACGATGCAGGGCGAGGGATGGGACTCGCTGCAGGTTAGGATGAGGGAGCTGTACGAATCGCAGATGCAGCTGTGGATTGCACTGCGCCAGGCACAGCGCGAACTCCAGAGGACCGAGGTCGAGTCACGGCGAAGGGAGAGTGAGGAGCAGCGGCAGCGACTGGTGCGGGAGGGGCGCGCGCAGATCGACTCGCTCCGCCGGGCCCTGGCGGACGTACATGTGCGAATCACCGTGCAGGCCGACTCGCTGGTGCAGCGGCGGCTCTACGTAGTGCCGCACGCTGAGCCGGAGGTCGAGGTGATCGTTACGCCTCCCGAGGCGCGGACACTCATGATCTACAGCGATGCGGTGGCGGGGGCCCGCTTCAAGGAGTTGACCCCGGACAGCGAGCTACTCGAGTACTTCCCCGGTGTTGAGCAAGGTTTGTTGATAACGCAAGTAGTGGAGAACACGCCGGCTCACAGGGCGGGCCTGCAGGACGGCGACGTTGTGCTCGAAGTGAACGGCGAGCTGGTCCGGACGGTCGCTGATCTGCGACGGCTGTGGCCACACACTGGGGAGGTGGAACTCACCTACGTACGCAAAGGGGAAAGGCGGGCCTGCACGATTCCCCCCAAGTGACCTCGGCTTGTTGTCCCGCGACCTAGCTCACTAGCGACCTGACCACAGTCTCGATCCGATCCAGCGCCTCGAGCAGTTCGGGCCTGGGCAGCCCGTAGCCGATCCGCATGTAGCCGTCCATCTGGAAGTGGTCGCCGGGAACGATGAGCACACTCTGCTCGTCCTTGAGGCGGAGCGCCAGCTCGCTGGAGCCCACATCGAGATCGTAGCGTGTGTAGCAGATCGCGCCGGCACGGGGGGCGAGGTAGTGGAAGATGTCGGCTCGGTCGGCCAGCCAACCCTCGAGGGGCGCGAGGTTGTCGTTCAGGATGCTGCGTGTGCGCTCGTAGATGCGCTGACGCGTTTGCGGCTGCAGTGCGATACGCGCGCAGAGGTCACTGAGCGTGCCGGGTGCGATGCTCGTGTAGTCCTTGTAGGACCAGAGATCCTGGATGAACTCGGCGGGCCCGACCGCCCAGCCGATGCGGAGGCCGGGCAGGCCGTAGGCCTTGGAGAGCCCGGCGGTGATGATCAGCCGGTCATAGCGGCCCCAGAAGCTGGGCGTCCAGCGCCCGTCCAACTCAGCGCCGGCATAGATCTCGTCGGCGATCAGCCAGGCGCCATGCCTCTGCGCGACGGCGACGATCTCATCCATTTCCTGCTCGGTGAGGATCGCGCCGGTCGGGTTATTGGGGTTCGTGACGATGATCAGCTTGACCCTCTCGTCGACGGCATCGCGCAGCTCATCGAGGTCAGGCGCCCAGTTGCGCTTTTCCAGCAGGCGGAACGGCCGCACCTCGCGTGCGAAGTTTTCGCCCTGACCCCACAACTGCATGTAATTGGGCGCCTGCATGACGACGACGTCATCCGGCTCGAGCAACTTCCAGCTGGTGACGTAGTTGGCCTCGGAGCCGCCGTTACTGACCAGCACATTGTCGGGCGTCGCGCCCGGGTAGATGCCGGCGATGAGCTCGCGCAGCTCGTCAGTGCCGTTGGACTGGTTGTAGACGAGGCGCTGACTGAGTAGAGGCTGAGGGTCGGCGCCGGCGAGATCGAGCAGTTCCGCCGGCGTCATGGGATGGACACCGCTTTCGGAGAGATTGTACTGTACGCGGTTCTCCCATGTTGACTGCCAGCGCTCCATCTGGAACGGGTTGATCTTCATCGCCCCTCACTAGCGTCTGCGTGTGGTGGTTCGGCCTCTCTCGGGCAACGGACGTGGGTACAATAGGACGAGGGCCACGGCGATGGCTACCTCGATGAGCACGTCGACCCACAGGCCACTGGCTTCGCCGAACAGCCAGATGCCGCCCACGGCCGGGCTCCGCGGGAGCCAGAACAGGCTGACCAGGGCGATGGCGGAGGCCACGGCCATGCCGAGGAGCGTCGGGAAGCTACCCGGCGGCTCGCGCCGCGCCGCCTCCGCCAAGCTGCCGCCCACGACCAGGATGACGGCGCCGAAGATTTGGGCCTGGAAGGGGTCCATGGGCAGTGCGACGAAGCTGGCATAGCTGGAGAAGTGCAGCAACGGCCAGAGGCCGATGAGCACGTAGTAGGTCCCCTGGCCTGCCAATACGCCGCGGCGCCAGCGGTCGCGACGGTCGGCCGATACGCTGACGGGTCCGAGCTTCGGGCGGCGGCTAGTCACGTCCCGCCTCCGGATCCACGCACAGCAGTTCGAGCAGCTCGTCGATGTCGTGCAACCAGTAGTCCGGCGCGCCGGCGGCGAGCTGGTCGTGATCGGAGGGCCCCCAGAGTGCAGCGGCCGTATGGACGCCGGCGGCCCGGCCGGCCTGGAGGTCGTACAAGCTGTCGCCCACCAGCAGCACATCGGCGGCCGGCAGGTCGAGGCCGCGCAGCGCGCGCTCGACAGGCTCTGGATCTGGCTTCGGCCGTTCCACATCGTTCGCACTCACCAGAGCGTCGAACAGGCCTTCGAGCCCACCAGTGCGCAGTTCGCGCAGCGCGTTGTCGCGGATCTTGCTGGTGACTACGCCCAATCGGTAGCCGGCGCGGTGCAGCGTGCTCAACACCTCCCGCATGCGCGGGAAGAGCCGGATGAGGCGATCGTGGTGGGCCTGGTTGTGCTCGATGTAGGTCTCGAACATGGCGTCCAGCTGCTCGCGCGAGTCAGCGAAGCTCTCGAGTTGAACCCGCAGCGGCTTTCCCATGGTGCGCATCCACTCCGCGTCGGGAGGGACACGACCGAGGTGTTTGCGCATCGTGTGACGGTAGGAGCCGAGTATGAGGTCCAGCGAGTCGACGAGCGTACCGTCGAGGTCGAAGAGCACGCCGCGGAAGGGGACCGTCACGGGCCCGGCTCCCTGGAGGCTGGGCCGCGCGGGCAGCCTGGTGTGCCGGCGCGCGTGGCGATGACGCCCGGTCGCCTGACCCTGTCCAGTCGGTTCACGAGCACCTGGCCGTCCGCGATCACCAGGTAGATGTCGGCTACGGCCTCGATGTCGTGGAGCGGATCGCCGGCCACGGCGATGATGTCGGCCCACTTGCCGGGCGCGATGGACCCCAGCCGATCGCCGGCGCCCAGGTACTCGGCGGCCACGCAAGTGGCCGCAGCGATGGCGTCGCCCGGCGTGAGACCTACCTCCACCAGGTTACGCAGCTCCTCGTGTAGGGTGTAACCGAATGTGGTGCCGGGGCTCGGAGCATCGCTACCGGCGACGAGCGGGACACCTGTCCTGTGCAGAAGGCGAACGTTCGTGCGCGCGCGCCGCGCTGCCGCGGTATCGGCGAGCACCTGACCCACATACTGGTCGATGGCCTGCAGAGTGGGGTCCACGAAGACTCGGCGCCGGGCAAGTTCCTTGAGGGTCAGCGAGTCGAGGACCTGATCGAAGGGCACGTGCTCGATGCCATCGACCCCGGCGCTGAGCGCGAGTCGCAGTTGCTCGACGGTGCTGACGTGTGCCAGCACGCTGAGCTCGAACGTGTGGGCCGTGTAGGTGATCATGTGTAGAACCGGCGCGGACATGCTCGGGAGCAGTGGGTCACCGCGAGTCTCGAGCACGGCACTCAAGAAGTCTACGCGCTTGGCGATCTCGTTGACGGCGATCTGGGCCTCGGCCGGACCGGCGAGCTGGCGGGTGACCTGCGCGATGAAGGAGGTATCGCCCTGGCCAGCCTGGCGCAGCTGGACGATCGGGTGGCCGCCGGGCGCAGTGAGCATGGGGCCGGCGGCGAAGATCCTGGGGCCGGCGAGGGCGTGGCGCTGGATGCGCTCGGCGTACTTCATGATCCAGGGGTGAGGGTCGCCCAAGCTCTTGACCGTGGTGATACCCGCTTGGATGAAAGCGCGCCGGCGTTCGGGGAAGCGGCGAATGAAGCGCCAGAGGTAGGGCAGCCAGCCGAGTTCACGAGTACCGTCGGGTATACGCGAGCGTATGCCGCTCAGGTGCACGTGACTGTCGATGAGGCCCGGGAGCAATGTGAGTCGGCTGACGTTGAGCGCGATGGCGCTATCAGGGATGGTTGCCGTATCGCTGACGGCGACGATCTCCCGTCCCCGGATGATCACGGTCGCCGCTTCGATGAGCGAGTCGGCGACCGGATCGTAGATGCGGGCACCGACCAGCGCGATGGGCGGCCCATCTACGGGGTGGCCGGGGAACTGGCCGTGGGAGTAGGCGAGAGCGAACCCAGCGCCGGCGACGAGGACGGCGACGGGGATCGACCAGGCGAGCGCCGAGCGGATACGCATGCGTCAGCCCGACGGCCACCACCAGATAACGCCCCGGCAGATGAGTCCGCCGATGAGGGCGAAGAACATCGAACAGAGGCTGCCGAGCAGCGATGACCAGACCAGCGGCTTGTTGGCGGCGCCGTGCTTCACGTAGAGTTCCCAATTCGGGACGAGCTTGAGCGCAATCCAGCCGATCATCGCGATGGCGGCGCCGGAGACGTCGAAGGCGATGATGAGCGTGAAGAACAGACGCTCGACGAGTCCGGTGAGCCAGCTGGGTACGTCACGGCCCGGCGCTCTGGGGATGTTGAAATAGGCGCGCACTCGGCCGATGAACCAGCCTGTCACGCCGGCGCCCAGGATGAGAGCAACCACGAGCCCAGCAATCCAACGGATCAGTAACTCCACGTTCACGCTCCGGTCCGGAGGGCGGTCGATCTAGGTAGACGGTTTCGCGATCCAATTGAATGCGGATTTCGGCCCATCACAAGGCGGGGCAACGTCGGGCAGGAACAGGTGTACGCGCGAGTAGGAGGTACGGCCTGCAGGTCGAACGCACGGATCGGGGGATCGCCACGCTGCTTGTCAACGATTCGTCAGCAGGGGACGCGTACGAGCTCGCGCTGGAAGTGAGTGGTTGCCTGAGCGCGAGGGATCGCCACGGCCTGGAAGGGCGTGGTCAGCGCCTGCGTGGTCAGGCAACCGGGACCGGGCTGGCGTTCTACGTAGCGCACGATGAGGGTGTCGCCGGAGACCGTCACCGACGTCACCTCCACGGAATACCCTCCGGTGCGGCGCTCGCCGAGGGCGATGAACACGACCATCTCGCGCGCGAAGTCGACGGCCGGCACGTCCGAGCCCGGCCAGAGCGACGTCAACTCCTGCGCGCTGGTGATGACCGCTTCCACCGGCGCTGGCGGGCCCCCGTAGAGTCCAGCCGCCAGCTGACGTATCGGTAAGATGGAGTCCTGCATCGCGTCCTTCACCGGCGCTCGTGCGTTAGGGTGAGAGTGCCCGCAAGCCGCACAGGCGAGTACGAGCGGACCCAAGAGCTTCAGAAGCATTTGGCGTCGCATGTCATCAACGTGGGCTCCAGCGGATGCCGAACCGGTGCGTGGCACCGAAGATATCGAAGCCGAGATAAGCGTAGTCGACCCTGAAGGGGCCGATCTCGAGGCCGGCACCGAACCTGAGCGCGTCGGCCAGCGACACGTCGGCGCTGGTTGTCTGGGTGCCGGCGCGCGCTGACAGACGTACGACGCCAAAGGTGCGCCCCGCCTCCAGGCCGAGGGCCAGCGCGGTGGCGCCGCCGCGCACGGTCACCAGATCCAGGGCGGCCAAACCGCCGAAGCCGTGGGCCGGGGCGCCGAGCTGAAAGGCGGCGCCGGCCCGGAAGGTTCGAGGTAGCGGGTCCTTTCGACCGGCGAGCTCGATCTTGCCGCCGAGGTTCTGGAGACTGGCCCCGATGCTCAGACCGGACAGCCAAGGTGGAACGACTCGTAGGCCGACATCGCCGGCGAGGGCGACGTCGGACTCATGGGCGATGTCCACCATAACACCCTTGGCGGCTACGCCGACCCTCAGGATGGAGGTCAGGCGCAGGCCGTACGCCGCCGTCGCCACGAGCTCGCTGGCCCCGACCTCGTTGCCGGTGGCGGTGCCGGTCTGCCCGCCGAAGGCCGGATCCTCGACGATCTCGTCCACCGAGCCGTAGTCCAGGCTGTGCAGTCCGACGGCCAGGCCGCCGGGACCGAGGGGCAGGGCGGCGCTCAGGGTGATGAGGTCGCTACCCACGAGGTAGCGCTGGTACGACGCGCCGATGGAGAGGGCCGCCGCCGAGGCCAGGCTGCCGGGATTGTAGAAGATCGAGAGCTCATCACCGGGCAGGGCGGTGTAGGCCTCGCCCAGGGCCACGGAGCGGGTGCCGGCGGGCACGCGGAGCGCATAGGCAGCAGTGGTCCCGAAGTCGTCCTGCCCCAGCGAGCTATCGGGCGTCAGCAACGACACAGCCGAGACGAACGCGGCGGCGAGCGTCGAGCGTGCGACGATTCTCACGTATCCACGTTTCGTGCTCATCCCGAACCTCGCAAAATCATCAGGCGCTGACGCTCCACCCGTCCGTCAGCGTGCTCGATGACCAGCAGGTAAACGCCGTTTGCCAGCTCGCTGCCTCGATCATTTTCGATCGGCGCCCAGACGATGCGTGCCGGGCCGCCCTCGAGGCCCTCGATGTCGGCTTCGCGGAAGAGGCGTACCCGCTCACCTGCGAAGTTGAAGACCGATACCGCTCGTGGCCGGGTGCCGAACGTGAAGACGACACGCGGACCGCCGACCGGGTTCGAGGAAAGGCGGAAGGCCTCCTCGGACTCCAGCAGATTGATGCCGCCCCTGCCGGCCAGCAGCGAGTCCGGTGACGTGAGCCGCTGTGCGGCATCGCCGGAGATCAGGCCCAGGATGCGGACGCTGTCTGGGTCCAGCTCGAACTGTACGCGTGAGCCGTGACCGGCGGCGGTGCTCAGCAGGGCGCCGATCTCGTAGCTCCAGGCTCCCACCGGCAGCGAGAGAGCGAGGGCGGTATCAGCGAACACACTGCCGCTCCACTCGCTGGTGAACTGTTCCGACCGATAGATCGTGTCACCGGCGACGCCCGGAAAGGCCGGCGGGTCTCCTGGCTCGTATTTGACGACGTACACCCGGAGCTGTGAGTCCGCGATGAAGCTGTGTAACGCGATGTCGTCCATCCGCAGAGGCTCGACCGAGTCCGTGGTCCCGTACAGCTGGATGAGCGGGACGGCCATCCCCGGCAGAACCGTGCCCGGCGCCGGTTGCGGCGAACCGCTCGGTTCCAGCTGAAGGGCGACGGCGCCGCGGGCCAGCCGGTGCA
>JGI24422J19971_10001082_pt1 | contig 16238 bp, 9 predicted proteins | sample DeeMarSWOR152_54_FD_19971 | JGI IMG/M metagenome (IMG submission 19971) | reverse complement strand
GAGTAAATTAGAGTTCTTGATTTTATCCCGGCGAGCTGAGATTGATTTTGGGTTCTCGAAATGACCCCCGGTAAAATCGGGGGTTAATTATTTGGGAAATCAAAAGGCGTGTTGGAAATGGTGGTTAAGACGGGAGCATCGATTCTGCTCATTTTAATGTGCTGCAGGATAGGATTTGCGTTAGAGCCTGACGAGATTTTAGTAATAGCGAACAGAAATGTCGCAGCCTCTGGGCGGATTGCTCGTTACTATTGCAAAAAGCGGAGGGTGCCGGAGGAAAATATACTTTACCTGTCTTTAGGGATGAGCCTTGATGATACAATCAGCAGAGACGATTATGAAAGGCAGCTTATAGAGCCGATTCGCAAGGAATTGTTCACTCGTATACTCCCAGGCAAAGTGGGGCCGAAGCCAATCAGATGCCTGTTGACGACTTATGGTGTACCGATCAAGGTAGAAAAGCGAGGGACGTTAATAGGCACTGAAGACAGATTGAAAGAATTAGCAGAATTAGCTAATCAAGAGAAAAACAGGATTGCACGGTTAGAGCAGAGCATCTCTGTCGGCAACAAACAGGACTCGTCTGAACGAAAGAAAAGCAGTCAAAAACTCGTCTCGTTACAGCTCGAAATTGATCGTATCAACGGCAAAGAAACGAACGCCTCGGTGGATAGTGAATTATCAATGGTATCGTTTGGTTCCTACGATTTGTATCGGTGGCAGCCGAACATGCTAAAGGGCGATGGGCGGGGTCCGAGTGTTAGAACCCTTATGGTCAGTCGGCTTGATGGGCCGGACTATAAAATAGTCAAAGGCCTTGTCGATAAGGCGATAACGGCAGAGAAAACGGGGTTAAAGGGTATCGCTTACATTGATTCACGGGGCATCGTAAAAAGGGATTTGTACGGTTATTTTGACCAATCTTTGCGGGATCTGGCGATGCTTACAAGATTGCGAACAGAATTACCCATTACAGAAGAGCGAACAGAAAAGCTTTTCGCCCCCGGTTCCTGTCCCCGGACTGCTATCTATTGCGGCTGGTACAGTCTGAAAAGATATATCGATGCCTTTGATTTTGTCGATGGTGCGATAGGGTATCATATCTCAAGCCTCGAAGCGGTTGACCTTCGCGACCCGAACAGCACCCAGTGGTGCCCGGCTATGCTAACCCACGGTATAACCGCAACGTTGGGAGCGGTGGCTGAGCCGTATCTTCATTCATTTCCGGAGCCAAGAGCATTTTTCCTGGAGCTATACAAAGGTAACTGTCTTGTCGAGGCATACTACCGCACAAAACCATTTAATTCGTGGCAGTTGGTCTTAATAGGCGATCCACTGTATAGACCCTTCAGAAAAACTTTTGAGAAAGACTAAAGACCGAAGATTATGCTTGAGCTTCGTCTTTTGTGTTTTGAATCTTGTGTCTTGAGTCTTTAGTCTTGTAAAATAAAGCTATTAGGTAAACTGTAGCAACTACAACTACGATTCCTCCGACAGAGATGATTATATCCGGCATAGCAAAATCTTTGCCAAGAATTACGGAAAATAATTTTACAGTCAATAGTAGGCCTATCGGCGCTGCTAATGCTGTTATCAGCCATTTAGGTTTAGCGGGCCTTAACGAAAGTGAAAGTTGTACGTATTGAACCCACAACATAGTAAAAATTGCGTAGGCAAATAGATGGAATATTGCGTTTGTAACAGGCAGTAGATCAGCCAGATTCACCCGTGTAATATTTGTTAAACCAAAGATAACAGTGCCCGCTACCAAAAGAGCAGCCGTCCAAAAAGTAAGAAACGAAAACATAATTAGACCTGTAAGCGTACCGGCAAAATTTGCAACAAAATCCCTAACATCGCTGCTACGTCCTACTACGTAACTCTGAAGCCATTCGTCCAAAATCCCATACAACACTATCACGAAAAGCACGCACCATACAGCGGTTCTGCGCCAGTTTACTTTTTTATCAGGACTGATTGCAAACCAGAGCATAAAAACCAGAATCAGATATGCAAGGAAGTGAAGGGTTTTATCGGAGACGCCTACATCGCGAACCAACGACGGAATAGGTATATGCGCAAGGATAAAGAGTGTCGGCCAATAGAAGACCAATGATATTATAGTTACCTTTTGTTGGCGCGATAGAGTCATTGAAGCAGCCAAAAGAGTCCATGGTTATTTTAAGACTAAAGACCCAAGATTTATGTCCTGAGTCATTGGTCTTTTCTGGATTGTACCAGAGATTTGTTTACGATGTAATGAGATTTTTGAATTTGGATTCCATACGAATTGAGGGGGACCCAAATTGCTAAAAAAAGGCGTTTGGGAAACCAGCTTAGGCTCATACCTAATTGGTGCGGGTTCGCAAGGCGGGGTCCCACTCAAGATTTGAGAAACGCTAAACACAGAGTCATCCACTAAAAATAAAGTTTAATCTGGGAAATCTGGGATTGAATGTGTAATATAGACATGTTGTAATCCACCGCATCAAAAACCTATTTAGAGGATTGAAAGAATGAAACGCTTAACAATTCTTGGAATAATTTTAGCTTGTTTTGCGGTTCTTTGCATGGGCCAGCGTCGGTCTCGGCTTTCGCAATGGAGAATAGTTCAGCTTGCAGAGCCGAGATTAACAGGACCGGTCAGTTTCGAGGAGGCGTTAGCCAAGCGGCGAAGTGTGCGCCAGTTTACCAGCCAACCGCTCAAGATTGCACAGATTGGCCAATTGGCCTGGGCCGGTCAGGGCATAACAGAGCCACAAGGGGGTTTGCGAACGGCGCCATCAGCAGGGGCGATTTATCCTATAGAGTTGTATTTTGCCACGCAAGAGGGAGTATTTGTTTATCAGCCCCAAGGACATAGTTTACAGCAAATTTTGGATCAGGATGTCCGCAGCAGTCTGGCAGCAGCGGCTTCGACACAAGGGTCGGTAGCTGGTTGTGATATTATTATTGCAGGCTCTGTGAAAAAGCTTACGACCCAGTTCCGCAAGGATGCCAGAAAATATATGTTATTGGAAGCAGGGCACATCGCCCAGAATATCCAACTGCAGGCTGTCTGTTTGGGGTTGGGCTCTGTAACAGTCGGTGGTTTTGATATATCTGGCGTCCGTAGGATTTGTAGATTGCCAAGAGAAATGGAGCCGCTTTATGTTATTTGTGTCGGTTACCCGCTGGCGCAGGCCACAACAGGAACAGGCGAGAGCCAAAAGAGCACAGGAGCAAAAAGAGCGGCATTAATTATTGCCGGCGAGAATTTCCGCGATGAGGAGCTTTTCGAAACGAAACGCGTGCTTGATGCGGCGGCAGTTCAGACAGTTATAGCAAGTTCAAGAATAGGATTTATACGGGGTATGCTTGGAAACATAGCTGAGGCGAGGGTTCTCGTGAGCCTATTGAGAGTGGATGATTACGATGCGATAATCTTTATAGGCGGTTCGGGAGCTGCTGAATATTTTGACAACCCCATTGCGTTGAATATAGCCCGTGAGGCGGCGAGTAAGAGAAAAGTTCTTGCGGCGATTTCCATAGCCCCTGCGGTTTTGGCCAACGCCGGTGTGCTCACTGGTGTCCGAGCCACCAGTTTTCTATCCGAACGAGAAAAACTTATAAAAGGCGGTGCTGTATATACCAGTGTTCCTGTTGAACGAGATAGATTTATAATAACCAGTAGCGGGCCGGCGGCCGCAATCCAATTCGGCAGAGCTATTGCAGATGCTCTCGCCGGCGGATAATTCCATATCCCGAATAGGATATGCTTTACGAGATACGCTTATCACTGCAGGAGTCATAACGATTTGTAATTGGCAGTCTTCTGTCTTTGCCAAAGGCCTTTGGGGTGATTTTTACTCCCGGCGGAGATAGTCTTCTTTTGTATTCGTTACGGTCAACCATACGGATAACGTTACGAACCACATCTTGCGGCAAGCCCGATTCAACGAGCTGCTGTGCGGATTTGTCTTCCTCGACGTAGCCCTTGAGTATTTCATCAAGTAAATCGTAATCCGGCAGTGAGTCGCTATCTTTCTGGTCGGGCTTTAGCTCAGCACTGGGCGGCCGGGTTAACACATCGGCAGGTATAATTTGCCGCCCGGATATTTTGTTTATGTGTTCGGCCAGTTTATAGACCATTGTTTTGGGGACATCTTTTATCACTGCAAAGCCTCCGGCAGTGTCACCGTAAAGAGTCGCATAGCCGACCGCGGTTTCACTTTTGTTGCCTGTCGTCAATACCAGAGAGCCAAACTGATTACTCAGAGACATCAGGATGCCGCCGCGGATTCTGGCCTGTAAATTCTCATAAGCAATACCTTTACTGCTCCAGCCTTGGACTTTCTTTAGCGCCTCATCAAACTGCTTAAGTATCGGCTCAATCGGGATGGTTAAAAATTCGATGCCCAGGTTTCTTGCCACTCTCTTGGCAGCGGCTTTGGTTTCGGGGCTGTTGAACTTCGAGGGCATTGTGAGGCCGACGACATTCTCCGCCCCTAAAGCAGCCACGGCGATAGCAGCAGTAACCGAAGAATCTATACCCCCGCTAAGGCCGATCAGTACTTTCTTGAAGCTGTTTTTCCATGCATAATCCTTTGTGCCCAATACAAGTGCCTGGTAGACCTCATCAATAAGGTCGGCTGGTTGCGGCGCCGCTGCTTGCATCGGCTCGACTTGCACAACTCCATCGAGCGTGGGGATAACATCGGCAATTATTAAATTCTCGTCGAACGCGTTGGCTTTAGTGACGACTTTGCCGCTTGAATCGGCGAACATACTTCGGCCGTCAAAAACCAGCTCATCCTGACCCCCAACAAGATTGCAGTACGCAATAGCGCAATTGAATTCTTTTGCGCACTGGCTAACTATCTCTTGCCTTTTTTTAATCTTTCCGACATGGAACGGAGAAGCTGAGATATTTAGAATCATCTGGATTTGGCCGACGTCTTTTAGAAAATTGCTAAGCCATTCTATATTCCAGATATCGAAGCAAATGGTAAGTGCGATGCTTACGCCTTTTAGATTTATCAGTACTGGCTCAGTACCGGGCAGGAAATATCTCCGCTCGTCGAATACGCCGTAATTCGGCAGTAAGGCTTTTCGATAGATTTTGCTTATCCGCCCGCCTTCTAACACAGCAGCGGAATTGTAGCTACCGTCCTCGTAGCTTTCGGCAAACCCAACTACTACCGTTTTGTCCGGGCAATCAGCGGCGAGTTTATCGAGTGTTATCGAGCAGTCTCTTAGAAAATGCCTCTTGTACAATAAATCCTCCGGCGGATAGCCACAAATAGCCAATTCCGGAAAGGCTAACAAATCTACGTCGGAGCGAACTGCTTCTGCGTAGATGTTGCGCATCTTTTCTGCATTGCCGGGCAAATCGCCCACCAGTGCGTTAAATTGTCCCAGTGCTACCCGCATAATTAGTTTTGGGTTTTTAGTTCGCCATACATAAGCTAATCTAACGATGTTGAGTTTTGCCCACCGCAAACGACAAGGAGAGGCAAAAATTCAAAACTACGGCTCGGGGAAGCTGGGGTTCGAACCCGTTCCCCTCTTTAAATACTACAGAACGGTGATTTAGGCCGCAAGCCTTTTTTCTGTAACGAATTATCTCTTTCAAGGAACCCTCGAAATAACGGCAAGGAGTCCGATTAGAGATATTTTCTACGGCCTAAATCCTCTCTTCCTATCCACGACTCAACCGCTCGTATCCCTCGCTATCGCCCAATACTACCGCTTCGGTTACCAGGCAGTAAGTTAACGCAAGAGAACTCTGCGTTTAAGCTGAAGGCCGAGGTAGGTTTCTTACGGAAGGTGAACCATCCTTATTCGTAAAAAGCGAAGTGTTCACTGTTGATCTTGGTCTCTTTATTCTGGCCTACTAAGCTCTTAGTCACCAGCTTTTATATCTACGCCGGATTCTTATAGCTGAAGTATTTGATCATCTGCTAGAAGCTAATCCTCAAACGTACGCATTTGATGTCTCTCTAAAGAGAGCTTACTGAAGGCGGTGCTGTAGACTGTGCAAGCCGAAAAATAGCTTTTTTGGACAGCCCCAGGTTCACCAAAGACAGCGAAAAGGCCGCATTTTTCTCTTTTAACTGTAAATATGTTCATACAAGACTTCATGTCACTATAGGCCCTGTTGACTGTTTTATAAGTAGATAGATTTTTTTTGCATTAGAGATTTATTCTAATGCCACGGCTGGCCAGTTGTTCTTTCATTTGTCTGATTGTAAAGTTGCCAAAGTGCGTTATTGAGGCTATAAGTACGGCCTCTGCGCCACCCTCAACAATAGCATCGTAGAGGTGCTCGAGTTTCCCTGCTCCGCCGGATGCTACAACAGGGATATTGACCGCATCTGCAACGGCTCTGGTGAGCTGGATATCGTAACCCGTCTTAGTGCCATCAGCATCCATGCTGGTCAGCAGTATTTCGCCTGCCCCTAATTTCTCACCGGTAACAGCCCATTCAACAACGTCAATGTTGGTCGGCTCCAATCCGGCGCTTATGCAAACTTGCCATCTGTCAGAGTACTTTTTCGAGCGACGGGCATCTATGGCAAGGACTACGCATTGACTGCCAAAACGCTGGGCAGCTTCTGTAAGAAGATTTGGATTTTTAACTGCAGCGGTATTTACTGAAACTTTGTCTGCCCCGTTTCTTAGAATCATATCTATTTGCTCGACTGTTTGTATACCACCTCCGACTGTAAATGGAATAAATACATTCTCCGCAACCTTTTCTACAAGCTCTATTATCGTTTTGCGCGAGCGAATCGTAGCGGTGATATCAAGAAACACTAATTCATCAGCGCCTTCGTCACTATATCTTGCACCCAACTCCACCGGGTCGCCTGCATCGCNAAGATTCANGAACTTAACGCCTTTGACCACACGATTATCTTTGACATCGAGACAGGGGATAATTCGTTTTGTCAACGTCATGTACTTGCCCTTTTACAAATTGCGGCGAAATTTACCAGCACTTTCAAGCCGGCTTTACCACTCTTTTCAGGGTGAAACTGAACGCCGTATATGTTAATTTTCTGCACCGAAGCAGGCAAATCAAAGCCGTAGTCTGTATAAGCAACTTTGGCCTGGTTATCGGCGACATCGGCATAGAAAGAGTGTGCAAAATAGAAGTGTTTTTCTTTTCCAAGGCCTGCAAATAAATCAATATTTTCCGGTATCTTCACTAAATTCCAGCCCATATGTGGGATTCTCCTGCCAGCGGGGATGGCAACAACGTTGCCGTGGACTAATCCAAGGCCGTTGTGCCAGCCATATTCGCTGCTCCGGTCAAAAAGCATCTGATAGCCGACACAAATACCTAAAAGTGGCTTGCCATTTAAAGCAACTTTTTTTACCAGTTCGGCGAGGGCACCCAAGGTACTAAAAGCATATCCAAAAGCAGCAACGCCAGGCAGAACCAGTCCAGATGCACTTTCAATGGCAGCAGGTTCACAGCTAAGCTTTACCTCACAGCCAATATGGTGAAATCCGTTGCAAACACTCTTGATATTTCCCACATTGTAGTCAATAACAACTATCATAAAAAACAGCTTTGTCTAATGTCGTTTTACCTTACTTTGGCATTGGTTCATTAACTTCGTAAATTCTTCAAACAAATAATTCGAATCGTGCGGTCCGGGTGAGGCCTCTGGATGATACTGAACACAAAAAGCCGGGATACTCTTACAGCGAAATCCTTCAAGGGTCTGGTCATTGAGATTAATGTGTGTTAGCTGGACCTGCTTATCTTTGAGTGAGTCAATATCTATGCAGAAACCGTGGTTCTGGCTGGTTATTTCTATCTTGCTGGTTTGCAGGTTCTTAACCGGATGGTTAGCGCCATGATGGCCGAATTTGAGTTTGTATCTTTTTCCTCCAAGAGCCAAGGCAAGCAGTTGATGGCCGAGACAGATTCCGAAAATCGGCACTTTGCCGAGCATTTTTCGAATTTCATCTATTGCATAATCCACGCCGCCTGGATCGCCTGGACCATTGCTTAAAAAGACACCGTCAGGTTTGCACGACAGGACTTCTTTGGCCGATGTTTTTGCCGGTACAACCCAAATGTCACAGCCATGCGAGCGAAGCAACCTCAGAATGTTGCGTTTAATGCCAAAATCAAAAGCCACAACTTTGTATTTTACTGGAGTATTTCTCTCTCGGCCTGTTAAGGCATCTACTATTGCCCTGTCCCAGCGATACGGTTTTTTCACGGTTACGTCTTTGACAATATCGCGGTCTATGAGGCCAGGATATTTATCCAGTTTTTCTTTCAACTTTGAAATGCTCAGACCATCCGACGATACAATGCCCCTCATGGCACCTTCGGTTCGGATGTGCTTTACGAGCGCTCTGGTGTCAACACCCTCCAGGCCGACAACATTGTTGGCCTTTAGATAATCGCTCAGCGAATTTTTATTTCGCCAGTTGCTGGGGTAATTGCAGTTTTCCTTTACAATAAAGCCTCTGGCGAAAACTTTTCTGGATTCGATATCTGCTTTATTGGTTCCATAGTTGCCGATTAAAGGATACGTCATGGTAATTATCTGCTCATGATAGGATGGGTCAGTCAATATCTCCTGATAACCAGTCATAGCCGTATTGAAAACAACTTCACCACACCTTGTGCCTTTAGCGCCGAAGGATTTGCCCTCAAAAACGGTGCCATCTTCAAGTAATAAAATAGCTTTCACTGGTTGACTCCTATCGATAGTAAGACTGTATAGGTTTGACACCGACTTTCCTGGCTTTCAGTGCTTCAATCGCCATAACTGTGGCCTCAGCACCCCTGATAGTAGTAATATAAGGGATCTGTTTTTCGATAGCATTTCTCCTTATCGGGAATGAGTCCTTTATCGATTGCTTGCCGATGGTTGTATTTATAATCAGGTCTATTTTTCCGTTTATCATGTAATCCACTATATTGGGCCGGCCTTCGGTCATCTTTAGGGCAAACTCCGACGGAATATTGTTGTTGATGAACTCGATGCAGGTGCCCTTGGTCGCAATGATTTTGAAGTCCATATTATAGAACTTGCGTGCAACTTCAACAGCTCTCGGTTTGTCCCTGTCTTTGATGCTAAAAAGCACATTGCCGGAGGTCGGCAGATTGTTTCCTGCTGCGATTTGTGATTTTGCAAAAGCAATGCCGAAATCATCCGATAGGCCCATTACCTCTCCAGTAGAGAGCATCTCTGGTCCCAAAAGCGTATCTATGCCGGGGAATCTCAGGAACGGAAAGACAGCCTCCTTAACAGCAAAGTAACTTCGCTGCACCTCCTTTGTGAATTTCAATTCGTCCAGGGTTATGCCGGTCATTACTTTAGCAGCCAGTTTTGCCAGAGGCACACCGATTGACTTGCTGACAAAAGGTATAGTTCGAGAGGCACGGGGATTTACTTCGAGGATATAAATCTGGCCGTTTTTGACTGCCATTTGCACGTTAATCAGGCCCTTCACCTTTAATTCCAGAGCCAATAGTTTTGTCTGTCTTTTAACCTCATCCAGGATATCTTTCCCAAGCGAAATCGGTGGTAGAGCACAGGCACTATCACCAGAATGTACACCTGCCTCTTCGATGTGCTCCATTATTCCGCCTATTACAACTGTCCTGCCATCGCTGATGGCATCGATATCAAGCTCAATAGCATCGTCAAGAAATTTATCAATCAAGATTGGATGTTCACCCGAAGCTTCGATTGCCTCTTGGACGCAGGCTTTTAGTTCCTGCCCGTCATAGACAATTTGCATAGCCCTGCCGCCGAGCACAAATGAAGGGCGAATTAGTAGCGGATATCCGAGTTTGTTCGCTATTTGAAGGGTCTGTTCATACGTTGTTGCACTACCGCTGGCAGGCTGACAGAGTTTTAGTTTTTTGACCAGCCGGTTAAAGCGTCTTCGGTCTTCAGCACGGGCTATACTATCAGGCGAAGTACCGATTATCTTGACCCCCGCTTTTTCCAGCGGCACCGCTAATTTGAGCGGTGTCTGGCCGCCGAACTGGACAATCACGCCGCCGGGGTTTTCTTTTTCCACTATGGACATTACATCTTCAAAGGTGAGTGGCTCAAAATAAAGACGGTCTGATGTATCGTAGTCGGTGCTGACTGTTTCGGGATTGCAGTTTACCATAATTGATTCGATGCCGATTTCTCGGAGGGCAAAGGCGGCGTGAACACAGCAGTAATCAAACTCAATTCCCTGGCCGATTCGATTGGGGCCGCTGCCAAGAATAACGACTTTTCGTCTATCGGTCGGGTAAGCTTCACATTCTGCTTCAAACGTTGAATAAAGGTAAGGCGTGGTCGCCTCGAATTCAGCTCCACAAGTATCAACAATCTTGTAAACCGCATTTATACCAAGGCCCAGGCGGCGCTCGCGTAGCTTCGGCTCTTCTGCTTTAAAAATAGATGCCAGGTATTTATCGCTGAAACCGTATTCCTTGAGCTTCTGCATATCGCTGCTTTTTAGCTTTGCTAAACAATTCGATTTTATCTTCTGCTCAAGTTTGACAATGTCCTTTATGTTATTTAGGAACCACGGGTCAATTTTGGTAAGGTTAAAGATTTCATCGGTCGAAAGCTTTCTTCTAAATGCCTCGGCGATGTACCAGATCTTGTCCCAGCAGTTTGAGCGCAGCTTTCCCTTGAGCTGAGGCAAGGATAGCTCAGTGTTAATATGCTTTTTGTCGAGTGAATAGCGGTCGATTTCAAGGGACCTTATGGCTTTTTGCAAGGCCTCCTTGAATGTTCTGCCAATGGCCATCGCTTCGCCGACTGATTTCATCTGAACAGTCAATTCAGAATTCGTACCATGGAACTTTTCAAAGGTAAATCTCGGCCATTTTACAACACAATAGTCGATAGTCGGCTCAAAACAAGCTGGCGTCTTCTTGGTGATGTCGTTTGGAATCTCATCAAGTGTATAGCCAACCGCGAGTAGCGAAGCGATTTTGGCGATGGGGAAGCCAGTGGCTTTGGAAGCAAGGGCCGAGCTTCTCGAAACCCGCGGGTTCATCTCAATTACGTAGAGCTTGCCGCTCTGCGGGTGAACGGCAAACTGAATGTTGGAGCCGCCGGTTTCAACACCGATAGCTCTCATAATCTTAATCGCTGCATCACGCATTACCTGATATTCTTTATCAGTAAGCGTTTGAGCCGGAGCGACGGTAATGCTGTCTCCCGTGTGAATACCCATAGGGTCGAGGTTTTCGATGGAGCAGACAATAACAACGTTGTCTTTTTTGTCCCGCATTACCTCCAGTTCGAATTCCTTCCACCCGATGACAGACTCTTCAATAAGAACCTGGTGTTTGGGACTCGAATTTAGTCCCCAATGGACATACTGTTTGTACTCCTCGGCATTGTAAGCAATGTTGCCTCCCGTGCCGCCTAATGTATATGAAGGGCGGATAATGGCAGGGAAGCCCACATATTCGATGATTTTCTCTGCTTCTTGCCAGGAATGAGCGTAGCCGCTTCGGGGAACCTGAAGACTGGTATCTTCAATGACTTTTTTGAAGCGGTCTCTTTCTTCAGCCCTTTTGATAGTTTGTAATTTTGCCCCAATGAGGCGGACATTATATTTTTTCAATACTCCTCTTTCAGCTAATGCAACAGCGGTATTTAAGCCAGTCTGCCCACCGAGAGTAGGCAGAAGACTATCGGGTCTTTCGACGCGGATTATTTTCTCGACGATCTCAGGCGTAATCGGCTCAATGTATGTTCTGTGGGCCAATTCAGGGTCGGTCATTATAGTGGCGGGATTGCTGTTTACAAGGACTACTTTGAAGCCCTCTTTTTTGAGTACTTTGCAGGCCTGGGTGCCGGAATAATCAAATTCACAGGCCTGCCCTATGACAATGGGCCCAGAACCTATGATCAAGATTTTGCGGATATCCTTGCGCTTCGGCATAAGCTACCTGATTTCCAACTAATTTTTGCTGAGCCACCGGTTGATTGCAGCAGCAGCCTCACGGCCACTGTTGATAGCATGGACAACGAGTGAGGCTCCATCTACTGTGTCACCGGCAGCAAATACCCACGGCTCGCTGGTTTGGTAATTATCGACTGCTATATTCCCTCGCTCATCAAGCTTTAGTCCCAGCTCCTTTATGAGTCCATCATGCGCCACATGCTCGAATCCAAGAGCCAAGATTACCAGATCAGCCGTCAGTATAAAATCAGTACCCGGCAACTCTTTTATTTGCCACCTACTGGCCTGTTTTATCCATTCAACTCTGCAACACTCCAATCGACTTACACGAATTTCAATTCCTAAAAATCTTTTTGTCATCACGCTCCAGAGTCGCTCACAGCCCTCTTCCTGGGAAGAGGATGTTCGCATAATTCGCGGCCACATAGGCCAAAGTGTATCGGGCGGTCGAGTTTCGGGTGGTTTCGGCAGTATTTCCAGTTGATAGATTTGCTTTGCTCCCTGGCGGCGTGCAGTCCCGACACAGTCATTGCCCGTGTCACCTCCACCTATAACGACCACAACTTTGTTCCTGGCAGTAACAAGGTTGGACTCATCAACTGGCTCGCCGGAACAAAGCTTATTCTGCGACGCCAGGTATTCCATTGCAAAGATGATGTTCTCGTATCCTCTGCCAAGGACATTAAGGTCTCTGGGGTGGCCTGCCCCCATGGTCAGACATACACAATCAAACATCTTTCGTAGGTAACGAGCAGAAATATCCTTTCCAACATCTACCCCTGTTTGAAACTCTACGCCCTCGGCGCTAAGCTGCTTCAGCCTGCGGTCAATAATATGTTTTTCGAGTTTGAAATCGGGGATTCCATACCGCAGTAGCCCTCCGATCTTCTCATCTTTTTCAAAAACGACAACGCTGTGTCCGAGCCTTGTTAATTGCTGAGCAACCCCCAGCCCCGCAGGTCCTGAGCCTACGATAGCAACACGCTTACCTGTCTTGTGCTCAGCAGGTAGTGGCTTTATCCAGCCTTCTTCGAATCCGCGTTCGACAATCTGATATTCAATATGTTTGATCAGGACAGGTTCGTCATTGATGCTGAGGGTACAGGCAGCTTCGCATAGTGCAGGGCACACTCGGCCGGTAATTTCAGGAAAATTGTCTGTCGAATGAAGCATCTGGCAGGCCTGCCGCCAACGTCCTTTATATATCAGGTCGTTAATGTCGGGGATAGAGTTGTTGAGAGGACAACCAGCACCGTGGCAAAATGGTATTCCGCAGTCCATACAGCGAGCTGCCTGCTGGTGGATTTCATCAGGCGTAAGAGGCAGGTCCAATTCGGAAAAATCTCGGATCCGCTCCTCAACCGGCCGATGTTCAACTTCCTGCCGCTTATATTTCAAAAAACCTCTTATCTGACCCATGAGAACACCTCCTCAGTTGCAGGTGTCGTTTCTGCGTCTCTTTGCTCCGCCGCCTGCATCTTCTCCAAGGCTTTACGATAGTCTATGGGGACAACCTTCACAAACTTGCCAATCATGTCTGACCAAGCATCTAAAATATCCTGAGCACGTTTGCTTTGAGTCCACTTTAGGTGGTCCTGAATGAGCCGATGTAATAGCTCTCTATCCTGCTCTCGCCAAATGCTCTCAAGCTCCACCATGTCGAGGTTGCAAAGCGTGTCAAACAACTGCATCTCGTCCAGGACGTAAGCCAGACCGCCGCTCATGCCTGCAGCGAAGTTACAACCGGTTTTACCAAGTACGACAACTATTCCGCCGGTCATATACTCGCAGCCATGGTCACCAACACCTTCAACGACAGCCGTTGCGCCACTGTTACGAACACAGAATCGCTCCCCGGCAATCCCGTTAATAAACACCTCACCAGCAGTTGCGCCATAAAGCACCGTATTACCTGCTATGATGTTCTCATGAGCCAAGAACGGTGACTTATCCGGTGTCTTAACAACTATCCGACCCCCCGAAAGACCTTTACCCAAATAATCGTTGCTTTCGCCAATCAATTTCAAGGTTACGCCCGGTGCCAGAAAAGCCCCGAAACTCTGTCCAGCTGAGCCGTACAAAGTAATGTCCAATGTATTGTCAGGTAGTCCCTTCGGGCCGTATTTTTTGATTATGTGATTGCTCAGTATTGCACCAATTGTTCGGTGAGTGTTACGAATCGGCAGTTCAATTACAGTTTTTTCTTTCTTTTCAATGGCGGGCCTTGCTTTTTTCAGAATCTGCCAATCAAGGTTATCATTGGTCTTGTCGGCCTGACCGTTGGTCATCCGAATTGCTGTGCCGTTGAAAGAGCGGGGCTTATACAATATGTTGGAGAAGTCCAATCCTTTCGCTTTCCAGTGCTCAATCGCTTGACGCATCTTCAACCGGTCGACCATGCCAATCATTTCTTCGAATTTTCTAAAGCCCAGCTCAGCCATAATCTGGCGTGCTTCTTCAGCCACAAAGTACGTAAATCGCTCAAGATACTCAGGCTTTCCTGCAAATCGTCTTCTGAGTTCAGGGTCTTGGGTGCCGATTCCAAATGGGCAGGCGCCTTCGTGACACTTGCGCAGCAGAGTGCAGCCTAATGTTACAAGGGCCGCCGTGCCAAAGCCAAACTGCTCAGCTCCCAGGAGTGCTGCCACGACAACATCTCTGCCGGTTTTCAACTGGCCATCAACCTGAACCCTTATCCGGTCACGCAAACCATTCATCATGAGCACTTGCTGGGTCTCGGCCAAACCAAGCTCCCACGGACAGCCGGCGTGCTTAATTGAAGAAAGTGGACTTGCACCCGTCCCACCATCGTGGCCGCTGATAAGAACCTCATCTGCATTACCTTTGGCCACACCGGCAGCAATAGTGCCGACGCCAACCTCAGCGACCAGCTTAACCGATACCTTCACGCCGGGATTGCTGCATTTAAGGTCATATATAAGCTGTGCCAAATCCTCGATCGAATATATGTCATGGTGCGGCGGGGGTGAGATAAGAGTTACCCCCGGAGTTGAGTACCGCAGCTTGGCGATTTCATCAGTTACTTTGTGTCCGGGCAACTGGCCACCTTCGCCCGGCTTGGCCCCCTGGGCTATCTTAATCTGCAGTTCCTTAGCATGAGCAAGATAATCAAGGGTAACGCCAAACCTTCCGCTTGCTACTTGTTTGATAGCGCAATTCTTTGAGTCGCCATTCGGCCCCAGTGTATAACGCACCGGGTCTTCACCACCTTCGCCGGTGTTGCTCATTGCACCAATGCGATTCATTGCAATTGCGATACACTCGTGTGCTTCTTTGCTGATCGAGCCGTGGCTCATCGCACCTGTGCAGAATCTTTTGACGATTTCGTTCGCTGGCTCTACTTCATCAATATCTATCGCCTGGCCGCCCATCGAAGGCGGGTCTGATCCAGTCCACCTCGACGCAGTCGGGTTTGATCCTGTCCAGGCCTTCGGACTGGTCGCTCTGGTAAACTCAAACAGACCACGCAGCGTACAAAGCTTTCGCGATTGTTCATTTATTGCTTTGGCGTAATCAGCGTATGCTTTTGCATCGTTGTATTTGACCGCATGCTGCAGTCGCGATACCGTCATTGGGTTCCAAAGATGTTGCTCACCTTCTTGCCTAAAATGATATTCGCCTCCAAAATCCAGCTCAAGCGCCCCTGCAGGGCGCTGATGGAATGCAGATTCATGGCGGGCAATTGCCTCTCGTGCAATTTCTTCAAGGCCAATTCCTTCGATCCTTGAGCTTGTGCCAGTAAAGAACTCATTGACAAAAAAGCGGTTCAGTCCAATAGCTTCGAATAGCTGAGCACTTGTGTAGCTGCGAAGAGTTGAAACGCCCATCTTGCTCATGGTCTTCAAGATACCTTTTTTGATTGCTGCAATATAATTGTCCGCTACTTGAATTGGCTCCATCGTTTCCGGCATTTCACCTTGACGGTGCAATTCGTCAAGCAGCTCAAATACAAGATACGGATTGATGGCATTAGCACCATAACCACATAGAAGGCAAAAGTGCATGACCTCTCTCGGCTCACCACTTTCGACTATCAGACCAGCTTCGCAACGAAGACCTCGGTTCAGCAGGCCTTGATGAACTGCTGCTGTAGCCAGCAACGATGGAATTGGCGTTTTGGTCTGGGAAACGTCACGGTCGCTGATGATAACTAAAGAGGCACCGTCCTTGATGGCATTTTCTGACATATCAACCAATATATTCAATCCACGACGAAGACTGTCGGCAGCATCAGGGGTATTTGCCTCAAAGACGGCTGGAACAGTAGCGACCTT
>JGI24422J19971_10001079_pt1 | contig 16261 bp, 18 predicted proteins | sample DeeMarSWOR152_54_FD_19971 | JGI IMG/M metagenome (IMG submission 19971) | reverse complement strand
ATCGCCAAACGCCACGAAATAGAACGCATCGCCCAATCCAGCCGCTAACGCACATGAATCTCCACAACATCCCCATCTTCTAAGGCAAAACCCAACCCAACCTTCTGAGGACTAAAAACCAACCGCTCAGCCCACACACGGGCAAAAACAAAATCCCGCTCAAAATCCGAATGAATACTCCGCGCCAAATCCGCCAATGTCGCACCGCGCCGAAGCGTAAACGGCCGCTGCGAAGGCTCCCTAGCGCCAGGCTCCTTCGTATAAACCCGAATCACACCCAACGCGCTGAACAGCACAGCACCAAGCCGCTCCAAACCCAGCTTCTTCTCGCATGAAACCGCAACCACCGGAAAACGCCCACCCACAAACCGCTCCAACCGCCACAAACTCGCCTCCGCACCCGCCACATCCAACTTATTCGCCACGATTACCGCTGGCCTGTACGTAGTGCTCTCAAAAATCGCATCCTCCACCTCGTCCAACGTCACCTCGCCAGAAATCTTCACCACCGCATCCCCAATGCGATAGCTCCGCAAAAGCGCCTCAACCTCCCGCATACTGCAGTCCACAAGCCTGCCCACAAGGATAATGCACAAACCCGCACCCATATACCGCCTGTCAATATCCACCCTGCCCCGAGGCTTACTGACGAGCACACGTGCCTTCTCCAACTCACCCAAAACAAGGCTTAACTGCGCCACCGCATCACAAGACAAATCCACCATCAAAATTAAGCCGTCAGCGTTACGCGCAAGCGCAAGCGACTGCAACCCCCACGCGCGCCCATCCGCTGAGCCTTCCATTACTGCGGGCGCCTCCACAACCTGAAACTGCACATCCTCAAAGTTCATCACAGCAGGCACAGGCTCACGCGTAGTATAAGGCGCCGCCGACACCGCCACGGTCGCATTCGTCACCGCAGAGAGCAAACAGCTTTTCCCCACGTTAGTCACGCCCAAAAGCACCACTTGCGCTGCACCCTCCTTCTCAATGAAAAACTTCGGTCCGCCCCGCCCAGCACGCTTCTGCTTGCGCTCCTCCATCTCCTTTCGCAGAACAGCCATCTTCTTCTTAACCTGCCCGCGCAGCTTCATAGTGCCTTTATGCTGCGGCACCAAACTCAGGAACTCCTGCATCCGCTGAAGCTTCTCGCGTGGATTCCGCGTGGCTTCAACTTCAGCCCACTTGTCCTTGGCGTCAGGAGGCAAATTCGTCGGCATAATGCTTCAGCCTAATATTCAGCGAAAACAAGTTTAATACAATTTCTAGTCCCGAATCTAACTTGAGAGTGCTCCACAACCTCTGTTGTAAAAATGCTTTATTCTTCGCGGTTCAAGGGGTGAAGCAGCTTTTTTAGTAGAAGAGCCTGTTTTTCTTTTCTTATTGTGTCTCGAAGTTTTCGTTTATTTCTTCTTCGCCGTTGAGCGCCGTTACCGTAATAGTGTCCTCGTCTTTTTCTTGTTCCTCTTCAGAAGCTTCGCCTGTCTCTTTCATGGCTTCCTGATCTTCAGCATTTTCGGTTGTTGACCTCTTCTCCAATTGCGTTTCTAACAAGCTAATTTTAGACTGCAGCTGATTTATTGCCTCTTGTTTTGCGGCATTTTCGTTCTTTAATTCCTGAATCGCTACTTTCTCGTTGAGTACTTTCCAGTATGTCTCTAGTTGCTTTAGTTTTTCGTCCAAATCACGTGATTCTTCTTCTAAGCGTACTTTTTCATTTTGTAGTTGTTCCATTTCAATAGATGTGCTCAATTTTTTGTCGCCCAAAATAAGCGTGATAATTGTAAGATAATTTGTTTATGAAGAGAGAATATGTATTGAGAGTTCAATGGTTAAGAACGGTACTTTTGTTTTTGAGATGATATTGCTCTGCTGTGAATGCGCAATCATTGTGTTTGCTAATTTGTTGTGTGTGTATGTCTTGGATTTTTGACTTGTTTTGAGAGTATTATTCTGAGTGGTTACATGTAATCGTGTATATTAATACACAATATTTTTATATTCTGAATCAGAATTTAAACAGAGCATATGCGAGGCAAAATAGTATGGGAACAGTTCTCGTAGTAGATGATGCCAAATTCATGAGAGCAGTACTCACAAAAATAATCGTAGAATCAGGCCACGAAGTAATAGCAGAAGCAGCCAACGGTGACGAAGCCATACAACAGTTCCAGCAAGCAAAACCCGATTTAGTTCTCATGGACATAGTTATGCCACCAGGAACAAAGGCGAAGGACGGCATCGAAGCACTCAAGCAGATAGTGTTGGCGAACCCATCAGCAAAAATTGTGATGGTCAGTTCTTATGGCCAACAAGCGCTAATAGCTGAAGCACTCAGAGCTGGCGCCAAAGATTTCATTGTGAAACCATTCCAACCTCAGAAAGTGATGGAAGCACTCGCTAAGTATTGCTGAGGAGCAGCCATTGCCAACCAACCTGCTAGATTCCGAAGACGTAAGAGCAGAAAAGGCAGTTCCTTTAGACAAAATCATAGAACTACAAAAACTGAGCACCCGACTGAACTCCCGCGCACAAATTGCAACAGAATGCATAACATACCCTCAAATAAGCCCCACCATAAAAGAGGTGCGTGTAGCCATGGCAGAGATGAAAATCGAAAGCAAACCGATTGAATTAGTGACCAGCGTTGGGTCATGTGTAGCCATTTGCCTATACGATTCAACAAATAGGTGTGGAGGATTAGCGCATATAATGCTTCCAAACTCCGCCATCGCGCCGCAAGACTCCCTTCCATGCAAATTTGCTGACACTGCTGTTCCTGCTTTAGCAAAGGCTGTGCAAAAAAACAGCGGCAAAGAAGCATGCCTCTCTGCCAAAATAGCGGGTGGCGCCAACATATTCTCAAACCTAAACAACAATGGTCCAACCATTGGCATGAAGAATGTTGACGCCGTCAAGGCTGCGTTGAGTGCCAACAAAATCAGGTTGGTTGCTGAGGATGTTGGAGGCGCGTATGGACGCAGAGTTGCCTTCAACATTGGGACTGGAATCGCAACTATTCGAGTTTCCAACGGAGAGATTAAGCAACTATGAGAAGAAAAATCAAGAATAAACCAAGTGCAGCTGCAGACAAGAAGGATTTAGGGATACTTTTGGAGCTTGGCAGCATCGGAGCGGGACATGCTGCAACTTCCTTGTCGGAGATTCTTAAGCAGCAGGTAATGATAGACATACCGCGAATCGGCACTTTTCCCCCCAACATGTTGCCGAAGTTCTATCACGGTCAACATATGCCAGCAACTGCGGTTTACATACACCTTGTGGAAAAACTAGAATGNCACTTTCTATTTATTTTTGAAATGCCTGAATTAAAAGAAATTACAACAATGATGACAAAGAGTCTTCTCCCGAAAGAAGGCGAGTCTTCTATGGAATCATCAGCAATAGAAGAACTTGGCAATATCCTGATCGGGTCATTTCTTACCGCGATTTCTGATTTCACAGGGACAAACCTTGTTTCAACACCACCTCTACTAATAGGCGCTCCTTTTGACTCTATAATTAGCGATTTTGTGACGAAATTATCAGCGGCATCTGGTGAGGCATTAGTTTTTGATACTTGCTTTAAGCGTGAGGGCGGTTGCTATGCACCTGCTCAGCTTATGATATTTCCAAGTCCTGAACTGCGAGAATTACTGATACGTAAATCTAATGAAATTATCGATGAAGGAGTTGAAAAAAGCGCTGATGTTGAATTGATTTGCGCCGCAAACATGGCAATCGAAGCCGATAGCGTTGCAAAGTTGCAGGAGGGTATCAAAGTAGCTGGTGAACGATGATGAACGAGAAAGTAATTACCTCGAAAATCGTGAACTTTAGCGAAAGCTTCACCGATCTTGATATACTCCTTGAAATTGGAAGTATGGGCGCTGGGCATGCGACTACAACCCTTTCAAAAGTTTTGCATGAAAACATAAAAATTGAAATGCCAAGAGTTCACATGTCGCCACCTCACCTTGTTCCGAGAATTTATGGGAAACATGACACGATTGTTGCTGCCGTTTTCATGCAGCTGAGGGGCGCTGCAGACTGTGACCTTATGCTAATTTTCGAGGAAGAAGAATCCAAGAAGATCGCTGACTTAATGACTGACGCTATAGAGGACGGTGAAGTTACCCCAGAAATGGAGAGATCTGCAATAGAAGAAATGGGTTCTATAGTGCTGTGTTCCTTCCTCAACGCCATGGCAGATTTTACGCTAACTAAGCTTGTCTCGACCCCGCCGCAACTAATTATTGATTCCTTTGACGCGATTATCGATAGTCTTCTGATTAAACAGGCACTTTGCTCGGAAGTTGCGGTAATTTTTGATGCCCGTTTTAAACGATACAACAGTTCAGCAGAAGGGTTCCTCATAACTTTTCCCAGTGATAAACTACAGAGAATGCTTGCCCGAAAAGGAAAGAAATGGTTGGACAATGACAGTTCAGTGAAGAAAGATATGGTGGCCGCTTTAATGAGACACAATCTAGGAAGCGTGAAGACACGAATATGAGAAAATGGGTGTCATACAAGTTAAGCAAAACAGGGGGAAATCGGTTAAGATGACATCGGGTGAAGTTGAAGATTTCCTTGAGAATGTAGCTTACCAAAAACTGAAAAAGTTGCTGCAGGAAGCAGTTGGGCTGGACTGTAGTTGTTACCGCGACGAATATCTAAAAAGGCGATTTGCAGTTCGCTTAAGGGCGACTGGCACCAACACTTACAGCCGTTATTTAAGGTACGTGAAGAAATATCCCGTCGAGTATTATCTTGTTCTTGATAATATTACAATTAACTACACTACGTTTTTCAGAGACAGGGATGTGTACGTTTACCTTGAAAAAACCATTCTCCCAAGACTTTTCAGGTCTAATGAAGTTAGGATTTGGAGCGCAGGCTGCTCAACAGGTGAAGAGCCTTACTCATTGGCTATTTTAGTTCACAGTTTGCTCGATAAGAAGCAGTCAAATTGCCGGGTCAAAATTTTCGCCTCAGACCTTGACGAGGATGCGTTGGCGAAAGCTATAAAGGGCGAGTACGACAGAAAGCAGCTTACGGGTCTCGAAGACTCGTTGATTGACAAATATTTTTCGAACTACGGCGCGTCGTACCGAGTGAAGAATTTCGTTAGGCAACTGATTCGCTTTGAAAAGCATGACTTAATGAAACCTGCCTTGCATAAGGACTTAGACTTAATACTCTGCAGGAATGTCATGATATTTTTCTCAAGGGAAAGCCAACAGCAGGTTCACATGCACTTCTACAACGCGCTACGAGACGGAGGATATCTTGTAACTGGAAAATCTGAGATACTAAGCGGTGAACCAAGTAAGAAATTTTTGTGTGCCGATGTTAATTGCCGCATTTACCAAAAGTCACAGGCAAGCGTCGGTTATAGAATGCCCTGCGATTTAGGTGTAGCGAAAGCAGACGCACTTAGTCTAAATAATCCAGCGGGAGGACAATGGATAATTGTACAGTAACAAAATCAAGCAGACTGGAAGAGTAGCGCAGTCTCTAAAAAAGCAAGGTGAGTGGTCGCTTGTCAGTGGATAGTAACCAGTATAGACAATTGTTCATCGAAGAGGCAAGAGAACACATTGAAGCACTTACAAAATTACTATTGACTTTGGAGAAAGACCAGCAAAACATAGAAGTTGTCAACATGCTTTTCAGGTCAGCCCACACACTTAAAAGTTCCTCAGGGATGATGGGTTACAACGATCTCCAAGAACTCACCCATGCAATGGAAGACATTTTTGATGACATGCGGAAGGGCAACGTGCCTTCAAGCAATTTAATTAGCGTACTTCTTGAATGCGTAGATGCGCTTTCATCTAAATTAGAGAACATACAGAACATGGTTGAAAAAGAAATTGATGTTACAAGTTTAACACAGAAGCTTCAGGAAGCAACTGAATCGCCTCTGCTCGAAGAAGTAAAAGAAACAAAAGTTCTACCTACGGAAACTATTGAAACCACAGCCATAGAACTCAATGAAACTGAAAAAGAAGCAATAATAAAAGCTGAAAGCTGTGGAGAACATTGCTATTTCATAGATCTGAAGTTCAGTAAAGACTGCGCTTTCAAAAGTGTCAGATCAATCTTGGTTCTAAGCAAAGTCTCAGAGTTGGCAGAAATAATTAAGACACAGCCCGACCAAGAAGAACTTGAAGCCTTCAAAGAGGAAAAGCTTGACTTCGGATTCAAGATAGCAATCACCAGCAAATGTTACGCAGAGGAAATTGAAGACTGCATTCGCCAAGTCTGCGAGATAGAGGATGTGCGCGTTGTTCATTTCGACCCTACTGCGCCGCAGGAAACGGAAGTCAAAGCACATGTCACAAGTTCAACAGTGAATCTTCAGGAAACACCTCAGGTATCTTTACTTGAAGCACCAGAAGAAACAGAGCTTTCGCCTGCGGAAACTATTGAAACTGCAGCCGTAGAAGTTGATGAAACTCCCGTAAAACTTTGCCCTCCTGAACCGAGTGGTAAGGTGACTGAAGCGGCAAAACTGTTTGCTGAAGTACGGGCTGCTCAGACTGTTAGGGTGAAATTCGAGCAGCTTGACAAAATAATGAATTTGGTTGGCGAGCTAGTTATAAACAAGATTGCTTTGCTCCAAGTGACTTCGGACAATAAAAACGGAGAGATAAAACGCATTGCTGGAAACATTAACCGCCTCACATCCGACCTTCATGACCTCGTAATGCAGGTGCGAATGGTTCCAGTAAGCCAAATCTTTGATAGGTTTCCAAGGTTGGTGAGAGACCTTTCACTGCAGAAGGCTAAGACAATTGACCTCGTAATGGAAGGAAGAGAAATTGAAATTGACCGAACGGTACTAGATGAGATTGGAGAGCCACTGATACATCTGCTCAGAAACAGCATCGACCATGGAATAGAAACCCCTGACGAAAGAAAAAAAGCCAACAAGAACCCTGTAGGGAAGATACGGCTGTCAGCACGACGAAGTGGCGACAACGTCATTATTGAAGTTGAAGATGATGGTACTGGAATTGACCCGGAGAAACTCAGGGAATCTGCAGTTCAAAAAGGTTTTGTAAGCGAAAATGAAGCTGAGAAAATGAGCCGAAACGAGTTGGTGAGCATGATTTTCCTGCCTGGCTTCTCAACAAGCAAAGAGGTCACTGAAGTAAGCGGCAGAGGCATCGGAATGAATGTTGTGAAGGCAAAAATCGCTGCTCTCGGTGGCACTGTTCAATTTGAAACACGGTTGGGTAGAGGAACGAAAACCAGCATCAAAGTGCCGCTTACCTTAGCAATTATTAAGGCAATACTTGTAAAAGACTCTGGGCAAACATTCACAATTCCCACAAGTCAAGTCTCAGAAATTATCCGCGCAAAGAAAAGCGACATAAAACTGCTGGGAAAAACAGACGCCATCGTTGTCAGAGGCAAAGTCATTCCAGTTGTTCACTTACATAACCTACTTGGGCTTGAAGGCTCGAACGAAGAAGAATTTGAACTTTTGATAACGTACCTAGGCGATGAAAAGACAAAACTCGCTTTGGTGGTAGATTCTGTTTTGAGACAGCAGGACATTCTGGTGAAGCCTCTCAGCGAGACCTTGAAGGGACTTAAAGGAATTAGTGGCGCCACAATCTTAGGCGACGGTCAAGTAGTTTTAGTCCTTGATGTGGGTCAGTTCGTCAACAAAGCGCAGAAGAACGCGGGAGCCTTCTCCAGCTCTGTTTAAAGCCCCGTCTATTTTGCTGTGCGAGTGAATTGTTCAGTCGAAACAAGGAATATTGCATTAGATGGAAGAGGACTTAATTGTTTTCCCTGTCCTTTGCATGTCAGCAAGGGAAGCTGACTATCTGTGGGGGAACATAGCGAAGTCAAATCGGAAAATGCGCGGAATGTTATCCTGAGTTATCGTGACACTGTTTACTTTGTTAACAAGGTGAACGTTCAATTCCGAGAAGATGCTAATATGCTTAAGGCTGTTTTTTATGCGAGAAAAGCCAAAGACGGGCAACCTCAAGACCTTGAAGTTGAAATAAGCCAAGCAGCTTACAACATGCTAATTGAATATGCGAAACTGGACAATTTCGATTTAATACTGGTGCTGCGCATTGAAGGCAACGAGTCGAAGTGGTGCCTCATGAGCGAAGAATGGCTGAAAAAACAAGTTGGCGAAAACGGCAAAGTATTCTACATAGTTTAGTCGTGGCAGAACCCGCAGTTCACTCAAAGCTTCCGCCTTTAAATAAGGGAGGGGGCTATAGTCACCGAGAGCAACAACAGCGCAAGCCTTTCTCTAAATCGTTGTTCAAAACTTATGATACGAATCTTGGATATGTACAGCAACTTCATAATCATCAAATAAGCGTTTTTCGAATACGCTAGCTGAAAAAGGCTGACAGGTGAGCCAATGGCAAGCATAGACAATGAAGTGGTTGCAAGAGAAGAAATTAAGATGTTGACATTCTCACTTGACAACGTGTTTTACGGTGTAAATGTAAATCAAGTGCGCGAAGTCAAGAATTTCGAAGGTGCCATACCTGTCCCTTATGCCCCACATTACGTCAAAGGAGTAACAAACCTTCGCGGCGAAGTAATCCCCGTAATAGACCTGCGGAAGCGCATCGGACTCAGCGACAAAAAAGAAAAAGCGGATACAAGCATCATGATGATAGTTCAAGACAAGCACCCCATCGGCGTAATTGTCGACTCAGTCATAGACGTTCTCACGCTTCAAAAGAAAGACATAGAAGCAAGCCCAGAAAGCCTCATCGGTGACCGTTCAGATGGGGTAATAGGCATAGCCAAACACGACAAAGACCTAATTGTTCTATTGGATATAATCAGAATCTTATCAAATGATAATCTGGACAGCATGAAAGAAAGCATAAAAGGCTTTCAAATCCAAGTACAGAACGCAAAAAAATAACTGCCAACTCAACTTTAAAGGCTAAACTTTAATTCTTTGAACATCTCGGGTTAAATATAGAAGTGACTGAGATTGAAGGGTCAAATAAAAATTCTCGTTGTCGACGACTCGCTACTCATGCAGAAAATTCTTGTCGACCTATTACAATCAGACCCTCAAATCTCCATAATAGGAACTGCTCGAGATGGCGAAGAAGCTCTCTCAAAAATCAAAAGCCTACACCCAGATGTCGTGACACTTGACATTGAAATGCCACGAATGAACGGATTAACAGCTGTCAGAAAAATCATGGAAACAAACCCCTTACCCGTCGTTATGATCAGCGCTTTAGTCCAAAAAGAGGCACAGCTAACATTAAAAGCGTTAGAGTTAGGAGCAGTTGACTACGTCACCAAACCTTCAGGTCCAATCTCGTTGAACATGAGCACTGTGAAGAACGAACTCCTATCAAAAGTCAAGACAGCCGCATCTGCAAACATAAGGCGAGTCAAACCCAGAATGATGGAAGCAACCGCACCGTCTAAGGCAAAAACTAGCGACAGAATCGTATCAATAGCNGCCTCAACTGGAGGACCAGCTGCAGTTGCNTATATCCTTAGGAATATTCCAGAAAACACGCCGCCAATCTTGGTTGTGCAACACATGCANAAAGGAATGACGAAACTCTTCGCTGAAGGGCTAAACCAAGAATGCAAACTNAAAGTGAAGGAAGCTGAAGAGGGCGATGTTGTTCAAGAGAACCTTGCTCTGATTGCACCAGGCGGTTTTCACATGTTNGTGACAAAAAGCGGCAAAATCAACCTCACTACGAGTCCGCCAGTGAATTACGTGCGACCCTCAGCAGATNTCATGATGAAATCAACTGCTAAGACCTACGCATCTAAAAATATCGGGGTAATTCTGACTGGCATGGGTACAGATGGTGCTAAAGGAATTGAAGCTATAAAAAAGAAGGGTGGATTGACAATTGCTCAAGACAAAAAAACCTGCGTTGTGTTTGGGATGCCTGATGCTGCTATTAAGACAGGATGCGTTGATTTTGTCACTCCTCTCGAATGTATTCCGAAAGAGATTATGAATGCTTGTGAAGACTAAGAACTTTTGGTGGTTGAGCGCCGAAATCAGCTTGGATTATATAGCAACTAGGTGTGTTTAGGTCAAAATCTGACCTGAACTCTAATTTCGAATACACGTTAGTAATAATAATCTATCTTAATTATGCATATTTCATAATCTACATATAAGTAAAGCGCAAAATTGAAAGGATTCGAAACAGGAGTAAACAAAAAATGACTGATGCCTCTCAAGAGAAACACAATCCTGAACTAGAAAAGCAATTAAAACTCGTCGAAAAGGAGAATAATCGTCTCCTCGCCGAGAACGCAGAACTGAAAACAGAAATTATTTCGCTTCACAAGGACACCATCGAGGGATGTGATTCAATGTACAACACTATGGACTTTCTCATACAGAGTGCAGCCAAAGCAGCAGACTTTGCCCTCACTGTAGAAAAATCCGCTATCAAAGTTGCTGAGCTAACCACGGGTGCTACTGAAACAGTTGACAAAGTATCTCTCGCAGCAAAAGACGTGGGTAAGGTAGCCAACAAATTAGCAACCAGCGCGGATGGTGCTACTAAAGCAGTTATGAAAGTTGCCGAAATGGGCAAACACACATCGAATGTATCAAATCAGATGGCCACAGGCATGCAGCAGGTCAGCGCAGCCTCGCAGCAAGTGTCGACAGGAGCGCAAAAACTTGCCGACCTTACACAACACGCCGCAAGAAACACGGAAGCTCTTAAAAACGTCATGGATGCAGCAGGCAGTATCGCACGAGAAGCAGCAAACGTCACTGACTCTGTGTTGAAGAAATCAAAAGACAGTAACGAGAAAGCCCAAAGAGGATTTTTGGCAATTGAAACTATAAAGAACAATATAGTAAAAGTGTCAGACGCTGTATCGTCAATGGTCAACTCGATAGAGCAAGTAGGGCAAATGACTAATTCCATTTCTGACATAGCTGGGCAGACAAACATGCTCGCTTTAAACGCCGCTATAGAAGCAGCTAGAGCTGGAGAAGCAGGCAGAGGTTTCGCAGTAGTCGCTGATGCTGTCAAGGACTTGGCTGGGCAATCAAAAGTTGCCGCAAGTTCAGCCATAAATCTCGTAAAAGGCATAAAAGATGCAGGTACACAAACCAGCGCAATTACCCAGCAGTCTCAAANTGGAGCCGAGGAAGGTGCTCACGTAGTTCTGGGCGCAATCAAGGAAGTAGAGGGAATAGGAAGAATACTGGAAGAAATGAGCAGCAAAGTCAGCAAACTTGCAAACAGCGTTGAACAAGGGCTCGACGCATTGAATGCTGTGGTACGATCAATTGAAGAAGTTGCTAGCATCGCCGAAGAAAGCTCGTCAGTTTCTGAAGAGACATCTTCAGCGGTTGAGGAACAGACATCTGCTTCAGGAGAGATGGCGGAAATCGCGAAGTCTGTTTCAGAAACCGCGGAAAACGTAGCAAAAACAACGCGAACGGTTGTCACCGATGCAGAAGGCGTTGCCGTACTAGCTTCGGACGTCGTAGTTGATGCAGCAAACGTTGGGACTGCAACAAAAGAAATAATAAAAGAAGCAAANAACGTGGGAAAAACAGCCGAATCAGTTGTATCTGAAGCCACAGAGATTGCTGGAATCGTGGAAAAACTGCAAAATGACCTTCAAAAACTAATTGAAAAACGCACACATATGCTAAACGACTTTCTTGAAAAGAAAGGCATAGCAAGTGAGTCGGAGTAGTCGCCCATCCTTCTCCGTAAACCTCTTTTCTATGTTAAAGTAGTGAATATTTAAGTTACAGATTTGCTTAGAGCTATATTCGTATTGAAACGACCCAGTTATTGCGCTTAGTTTTGAAATATTACTGTTGTCGAAATAAAGTATTATGTATTCATGTTAGTTTTTCTTTGTAGGCTGTCTATGGCATAAAGAGATAGGTTTGAAAGATGCAGGTAAATGATGTTCGTTGCCGCATTAGTGTGGTTGAGCGAAAGGAGAAGGTTGAGGCTGTTTTGGCTAGACTTCAATCTTTGAAAAACCACGTTTCTGAGTTAAGGATGCAATGTGAAGCTTTGAAGAAGCTGCAATCAGAAAAACAAAAAGATTTGATATGTAACGAGTGCGGCAAGCTAATAGAGCAGGGTCAAGAAGTCGTGCTTAAGGGTTCTCTTGGGCAGGTAAAGGGTTATTATCATAGAGACTGCTTTAAGGCGATTTGGCTGTCTCAGACTTGGATATTTGATTATTCTCATCCTGGGTTCCTTAGAATGTCTGGAAAGGATCAGTAGCTTTCATTTTAGCTTTTTTCCAGTGTGGCTTGTTTTTCTGCTATTTGCCTTTGTTTCTTAAAATCCACCTGAAATCAGTATTCGTAAATCGTAATATTTAAGTTAGACGTTGCATATCATAGTAAAAGAAAAAACTGGAGGGAAAAAAGCAGTATGCCCGAATATTTAGTCCTGATGAAATTGAACCCAGGTAAAATAGTCGACACTCTAGGCGACATAAGAAAACTAGATGAAAAACCTGTTTCTGGTGTAGACCTTTGTTACAGCATGAACATTTTCGGGTCTTGGGACGTAGGGATTTGGATCAACGCTGAAGACAGTGGTCAAGTCTTAGAGTTTGTTCAAAAAAAGGTAAAGGGCCTTAACGGCGTCACTGAAGTATATACAGTGCCTACATTCCCGCATGGAAACGGCGTTAAGAGTGTAAAAACCTCAGAGGAGCAGAAGCGCCCTTTAGGAACCTGAGGAAGCGGAAAACTAAAGAAAATCGAACATAAGGTTCAATGACTTTCGCAAATTTCGATTTCTTTCTAATATCTTTCGTCTCTTCAAAATTTTAGTAGTTATCGCTTGATGCAAAGGTTTGTAGAGAAGTTACATAGTAGATAAGCGGCAACATGGAATTTTGAAATCTAATGTGGAGTACTGATTCATAAGAGCTATTAAGTTTCCAAAAATAGAACAAAACGCAAGTGAAATTCATGGCAGAAACCGAGATCTTGCCACAGAAGGTAGTTGATACAAAGACTATCATTCTCAAACCTCGACTTGATTCGAATAGAGTGAGGTTGCAGGGCGACAAATTAAAAACAAGTTTTTTCGCCAGATCTGGCATTCTAAAGCCTAGACGCGAAGACATATCACTTATTTCATTTAACAAATATTATGAGCCATACATTGTTATCGGCGGAAAATACTCCATTGATTATTGCAAGAGGTATAATTACGCCCTCAAAGTTGAAGATAAGACGCAAGAAATTTTTATTGATGGCAAAAAGTTAAAACCCGAACCTTTAGCTCCGGGAAAAACTACCAAGGTAATTAAGTTGGTGGGTGAGGAGCATTCCCATTACAAAAGTGAAACATATTTAGTTCTTGATAGAATAATGCGGGAAGTCTCACCCGAAAAATTGCTTTTCGCACCTTTTGAAAGTGAACTGGAAAATCAGCCAAGAGTCGATTATGATTTAAGAAAGCCAAAGATTTCTCTAGAAGAAGAAATAGAGCTACTTCGCTCTAGAATCGCTAAAAGACCTTCAGATGTTGCAGAAATTATCAGAGAAATATTTGAAATTAACGAGCGCATAATAATTTACAGCCCGATTTATGAGCTCACTTATCAAAACATAAAAAACAGAAAACAGGTCACTGCACTAATAAACGGCATCAGCGGCGACGTAACCCTAGGAAAATTTGAGACGAAAGCCTCTAAAAAACTCGCTGGAAATTCTTCGGAAACTTCCCATGAAAATCTTCCAGCCATAGAAGCACAATTTTTTCGAGGTGAACCAGAGCAATCGCGGTCTCTTGACGACACATACGTTTCAAATCCAACAATTAAAGATCGGAGCGAAAATGCTATAGTTGAAAGAGGAACTAATATTTCGTCTAACTCATATGAGTCGAAAGATGCTTCCTGGTGCAACACGGAAAATGCGGCACATTCGGCAGTTGATTTCATGAAGCGTTTGGGTTATGAACAGGGTCAATTTCCGACCAAGGTTTATCTTGATGGTGAAAATAATGTTGTGGAACTAAGCCTTCAAAAGGGAACTGCGAGAGTACAGATTAACACCAAAACAGGGGAAGTCAAAGAGTACGAAGTTCAAGAAGCAGAGGTACAAGAGGGTTTCTTTACAGCAAAAAGAAAGGTCCTATTGTTCGTGTCTTCAATTATAGCAGTCGCTGCTGTTCTAAAACTGATGAACATTTTCTAATGCCGAAAAAACCATGAAATATATAGGACTAGACCATTTCAAAGACGACACATTTGAATTAACAACCGTAGCCACCGTGGAAGAGGCGAAGCAGGTTCTGAGTGCCAGCTTCGACTACTTGACTGAAAAGAATGCATAATTCTCTTTAGACGACCTGAAAAGTTCTCAAAATCTGTATCATAAACGCTGGGCGTCCGATGATAAACTTAAAATAATTGGAAGAACAGTTGTGTTAACGCACTAAAATTTAAGGAAAAAACGAAAAATATAGGAAGGAAAAATGAATGAGCAAAAGCGCGAAACCCCACTTAAACCTCGTTATCATGGGACACGTTGACCACGGAAAATCCACCACCACTGGACACTTGCTGTACTTAGCAGGCGCAATTGACGAGAGAACAATAAAGGCTTTTGAAGATGAAGCCGCGAAAATGGGCAAGGGCACATTCAAGTACGCTTGGGTACTCGACAACCTCAAAGAAGAACGAGAAAGAGGCTTAACAATCGACCTGCGATTCCTGAAATTCGAAACCAACAAATATTACTTCACAGTCATAGACGCGCCAGGACACAGAGACTTCGTCAAGAACATGATCACAGGCGCAAGCCAAGCCGATGGCGCTATACTTTTCTGCTCAGCTAAAAGAGGCGAGTTTGAAGCCGGCATCGGTCCAGGCGGTCAAACACGCGAACACGCGTTTCTAGCTTTCACATTAGGCGTCCGCCAAGTGGTAGTTGCTGTTAACAAGATGGATGATATCACGGTTAACTGGAGCAAAGAACGATACGAAGAGGTCAAAAACGAAGTTACACGCATGCTAAAAATGGTAGGCTTCAAGGTTGAAAAAGTCAACTTTGTACCCACTTCAGGATGGACAGGCGACAACTTAATCAAGAAAAGCGAGAAAATGCCCTGGTACACTGGGCCAACTTTGATTGAAGCGTTAGACCTTTTAGAATTGCCTCCTAAGCCAACTAAAAAACCATTACGAATTCCCATTCAAGACGTTTATAGCATCACTGGCATAGGCACGGTTCCTGTTGGCAGAGTTGAAACAGGTGTGCTTAAAGAAGGCACTAGCGTCGTTTTCATGCCATCCAAAAAGACTGCAGAAGTTAAATCTATGGAAATGCACCACTCCAGAATCTCAGTAGCTGAGCCAGGCGACAACATTGGAATGAACGTGAGAGGCATAGCCAAAACTGAAATTCGCCGCGGAGACGTAGCGGGACCAGTGGACAACCCGCCCACCGTAGCCACAGAATTCATCGGACAAATAATCGTGATTTACCACCCAACCGCCATAGCCGCTGGATACACGCCAGTTCTCCACTATCACACAGGCCAAATCGCTTGCAGGTTCACTGAACTCCTAAAGAAGCTCGACCCGCGCACAGGCCAAGTTGTCGAAGAGAAACCCAGCTTTCTCAAAACCGGCGACGCAGCTTGGGTAAGGATGGAGCCTCTGCGCCCGATAGCCATAGAAAACTACAAGGATTTTCCAGAGCTCGGTCGCTTCGCCGTTAGAGACATGGGCACAACCGTCGCTGCTGGCGTCGTAAAGGAAATCACCAAAAAGGGACTTTAAACTCTCCCATCTTTTTTTGGTCAACAACTCTTGAACGCTTTCTTTTGTCATATACATTCGTTAGAACAGATAATTTAGTTTAGACAGCAGTGATGTATAGAAGACTACTATAGAACATGTTGGCTACTGTTCTAGTCCATAGTGGGCGTTTACTGTTGCAAAGCGGCAATCACAAGTTTTAAAGTCTTGCACAGACATATAGTACAGTTTGGAAGTTGAGACCAGAGGTGAGTAGCTATGGGTTCTCGCGTTAGAAAATCGAGGAGATCCCTGCTAGATAAGGAACTTCGCTCCAGCTTGCAGAAAGAAACTATCGAAGAACGTTTAGACGAAATTTTGGAGAACGTTTCATTAAAAGATGTGCCTTTAGAAGAAAGACGAAAAGAAGCGCAAAAACCGTTATTCTTAACAAGGTATGAATAAGCAGGCTTCACCGCTTCACAAAACTGGAATGTAGCCACGTAAAACG
>JGI24422J19971_10001078_pt1 | contig 16263 bp, 10 predicted proteins | sample DeeMarSWOR152_54_FD_19971 | JGI IMG/M metagenome (IMG submission 19971) | reverse complement strand
CAAAATAAGTATGCAAAAGATAAGGAAAAGGTCAAAGAACTCATAGCCCGCATAAAAAGGGCTATCCGCTAGCTCCGCTCAAAAGACAGAGTATCTCTAAATCCGTGATTAAGTTACTTTTGGATGAAATCCTTAAGGGCGAGGCTCAATCGGTCTTCACAGAAGACCCCCCGCCCACCATGCGGCTCTGACGGAAAGAACCTGGCTTTCATTACAACTACCCATACTTTTTTTAGAAGGAAATGGAAATGCTTGCATCGAGCAACGATATTTAAACTCTTACCTCAGTTTGTTATACTAATACATAAACGTGATATAAATAAGACGCATGGCTAAGAAAAAAAGAAAAAGACGGAAGAAGAAACCTGTCGCAGCAGCCACAGTTAAAAAGGGATCTTTTCAGGAAAAGCCGGAGGTCAAAGAAAAAACACCCCTTAAAAGACAGAAAAAATTCATTTTATATGCTATTCCTTTCGTGGTCGTTTTAGTCGGCCTCCTGTTCTTTATTATTTTGCGCCCCAAGAGCGAAGTTCAAAGAGCGGAAAACCTCAATGTTGTCATTATCACCCTTGATACTTTAAGAGCCGATAGAGTGGGGTGTTATGGGTATGACAAAGCCAAGACGCCCGGTTTGGATAAATTGGCAGAAAAGGGGGTAAAATTCGAGAATGCAGTCTGTCAAGCACCGTTGACTCTTCCTTCGCACGCTTCTATTTTTACCGGTCTTTATCCCCCAAGCCATCAAATCAGGGATAACGGAGCATATTATTTAGATCAAGGATTCCAAACGCTGGCCGAGATTTTTAAAGAAAAAGAATATAACACAGCCGCTTTCATCGGTGCTTTTCCTGTGGACTCCCGTTTTGGCTTGGACCAGGGATTCGATGTTTATGATGATAAATTTAAAGAGGATGAAAAGTTCAAGGCCTTCAATTCCGAAAGAAGGGCTGAGCACGTGTTTAAATCCTTTCAGGAATGGTTTTTGGAAAATTTTCAGAGCAAGTTTTTTGTCTGGGTTCATTATTATGATCCCCACCTTCCGTATGACCCTCCTTCTCCTTATAGAGAAGAGTTTTCCGATCCTTATGATGGAGAGGTGGCTTACACGGATGTCTATGTGGGTGAAATTATCGATTTGCTGGAAGAAAAGAATATTGTTGATAACACATTGGTTGTGGTTGTTGGTGACCATGGGGAGGGATTGGGAGACCATAAAGAGATAGACCACGGCCTTTTCTTGTACAACTCGACTTTAAAAGTCCCTCTCATTTTCTGTGCTCCCGAGAATCTTCCATCTCAAAAAAATATTACCTCTCAGGTGAGGCTGATCGATATTTTCCCGACTGTTCTGGATCTCTTGAATATGTCCGTTTCTGCGGATGCTCAGGGGGAAAGTTTAATTCCCTACATGGATGGGAAGCGGAAGGATAATCTGGTATCCTACATCGAAACATTCCATCCTCGAGAGATGTTCCGCTGGGCTGCTTTAAGAGGAATCGTGGATGGGAGGATGAAGTATATCGATGCCCCTAAGCCGGAATTGTATGATATGGAGATGGATCCAGAGGAAGAGCATAATATATGCCAGGAAGATAAACAGGCGGCATCGAGATTGAAAAAAGATTTAGACGGTTTAATCGAGAAATACTCTGCTAAATCCAGTTCAAGAAGAGGATTGTCCTCCGAAGAGAGGGAGAGATTGATGTCTTTAGGCTATGTCGTCGACAGTTCTCCGAGTGAAGGAGAATCTTCCGGTTTTCCAGACCCTAAAGACAAAATAGATGTATGGTATACGTTACAGGTAGCACGGGGCTTGCAGCGAAGAGGCGAAGACGAAAAGGCCGAAAAGCTCTACAAAAAAGGGATTGCGATGGATTCCCGTTGTTCTCTTCATTATCTGTTTTTAGGAGGATTATACTTGAAGGCTTATAGGCTTCAAGAGGCATATGACGTATTCAAGATGGGAACAAAAGCCTTACCTGAAAGCATTCCCCTTCATGATGGCTTGGCCAAAACTTCAGTCCAGATGGGAAAGTATCAGGAAGCCTTGAACGAGTGCGAAGCCATGTTAACCTTGAATGATAGATATTTTAATGCCATAAGCTTGGCTGGATTAGTATATAACCGCCTGGGACAGAATGAAAAGGCTATTGAATATTTACAACGAGCAGCTCGCATTGAGCCGGAAAATAAGCTCTTATTGTTAGATTATGCACGTGTTTTAGCCACTTCTGGTAGAGCAGAAGAAGCTATAGATGTTTATAGCCGTTTGAAAGTTCATTACCCAAAAGATTTCAGGATATACCAGAACCTTGGAATAACATACGGGAATACAGGAGACTTTGAAAAATCCATAGAAAACCTGAAGAAAGCAATTGAACTGCATCCTACGGCTCTGGCCTTTTTTAATCTGGGTGTCGCTCTGGAAAAGACAGGGCGGATAGAGGAAGCCGTTCGTTATCTTAAAGCCTATTTGAGGACAACTCCTGAGGGCGATACGGCCCGAAAAAGAATGATTCAAGAAAAAGTGGCCCGCTGGGAAAAAGAGATAAATAGATAAAGTCGGTTCTTGTCCTGTTTTACCAGATCAAGCAAAAATGATCGGGTCCATCACTTAAAAATAAAAGGGGATGAAGTCGATATGGTTTGTTGTGCGAGTGAATCCGTGAACGTGACTTTTAATCGATAATGACCGGGGGGGACATCTTTGATTTCGTACTCAAAAAGGAGCTCGTAGAGATTGGAATTGGTCTGGAAGGGTTTAATAGATAGGATCTGAACAGCCCGATAGGAAACACCGTTATNATCGACAACCTCGAATTTCATATCTGTTTGGGGCACCTTTGCCGTTGGATGAAGTTTTAAGTTATGGATTCTTAACAGGAATTGACCTTGCGTATGGGCAAAATATGTCGGGAGGATGCCCGGGAAAAATCTTTCTTTTCCGATCAAGAAAGGATAATCCACGGGCAGACCTTCTCCTTTTTTCCGTCCGGTTGGTTTTAGGGGATCATATCCGGGGATGGACAGCCATTCTGAGTCTTTGTCGATGAATATAGGAGAGCTGACGATTAGTTTCTGGTCTTCGTATCTTGGCACTGAGAGCTCTTGAGAAATGACTCCTGTCTCTCCTGTTTCGCTGTCTATTATGATGCATTTTATCCTGTAATCTCCGGGCGGAACCAGGAGAAGATCAAAGTATTTAATGCCGTGGGTTTTTAGCTTATTCTTGACTTTATTGATATCGATCTTGAGGGGATTATAGAAGAAATCTCTAAACTTGCCGTCGCTGTCAACAGCATAACCGTATATTTCAAGCTGCGCTTGTTTTCTTTTTTTTTCAAGAAACTGTTTTCCTGAGAACTGGAGAAACACCGGTATTCTCGCGATATCCCCAGTCCCCTTGAAGGCCGAGATAAAATACTCTGCCTTTATGTCGTCTCGATGAATGTCTTTGGTCACGAGCTCAGCGAGCTGCAATCTTTTCTCAAAATCCGTGTAATCTTTATAAGGCTTTTCTTCGTAATAACCTTTACGGTATGAAACCTCGAGATTTGATCTTTTAACTTTTACCTTGATTTTTCGGAATTTTCCCTCTGTTTTCTTGTTTTCAGGGTAATATCCCAGCAAATAGTATGAATTGGTAAGGTTGAGAAGTTCAGCAAGGGGTTTATCCAGATCATTCAGGTTGCGGTAGGACTGGCCTCCCGTGTCAGCGGCAAGGAGGTGGAGAGTATCCTGTCCTCGTCTGCGAGAAAAATAGAGGTCTTTTTCTTTATTATCGGTAATCTCGCCTGGTGCTCTGAGTCCACCGACATCCATGGTATGGATAAGACAATCAGAAGCAGATATATTCTGAAGTGCCTGGGTTAAAGCTAATCTCAGCGTAGCATCACCAAAGCGGTCCTTATCCGCTCTGGAGACAGCTTCCATATCAAATGCAATGGCTTCTGTCTCTTCACTTAATTCTTTCAAGGTTTTTCCGGTTAATACCTTGATGTCAAAACCTTCGGAGAAAAGTATCAGGTGTTTTCTTCCTTTGATGATGTTCAGTGTCTGCCCTAGCGTTTTAAGTGCGCCCACATAATCCTGGACATACCCTTTGTAGTCCTGCAGTCTGGCGTTCTGGATCTGTTTGGCCTGGTTGATGAGTTCATCCTCAAGCATTCCAGCTTTTTCCTTTGCTCTTTCACTCTCAAGGGCTTGGATTTGAGAAAGAACCACAGGGCCGAACATAAACCCGATGGGTCCTCTTGCGATTTGAGCCTGAGGAACTAATCCCAGAGATTCCACCGCGCCTATGAGTTGTGCCCTGTCACTGGTGAAATTGGTTAATATTTGGATGCCTTGTAAGACTGAGGAAGTCGCAACTGCCACCAAATCGTGGGAAAGAATATTGTCCTTCAAGAATTTTAGGCCAGCTTCCCGGGCTCTCAGTATTCCTTTTGGAGAAGAAAATGAGAGGTCGAAGAGAAGGAAAAACTGCCTTCTGGCCGCTGGATAACGACGGGCAAGACTGGCTATTTCAGGTGAATCATTCTGGACAAGGGCAAAGTGGGATATTTTTTGTTCTTTGCCGTCTTCAAAGATTTGAAAATCTTCGGGTTTGAGGTCAAGAACCGAATTTCCCTTTTTATCCACCACATACACAGGAATCTCGATGAGGAACACTTCCACCGTGTATTTTAGAGGTTTTTCTTGAGCTTGGGGAGAAGAGATCAGGGGCAAGTTCCAACCCAGGAGCAACATCAGGAAGACTATAAATGCGGCGACACCCGTGCGGATTGAAGATTCACACTTCATTTTATCCTCCTCCCTGAGAGCTATAAGTGTAAGAAACTTATATCGAAAAAAATTGATTAGACTTTAATCCGGAATGTCTTGGAAGCCTTCTTGTCTCCGGTGGTATTGGTTAAGGTGGCCTGTACAGAGTATTCTCCCTTGGCTAAGATGACAGGTATCTGTATGATAAAATCTTCCTCCTGCCTGTCTTTCAAAGAGTCTTCTGTCAGGGAAATATGGTAATCATCATTGTGGCGGAGCACTATCTTTTCGTTGCTCGCAAGGACTATTAGATCTAAGGATAAGGTTGTCTCCAGCATTTCTTTATCGGGTTTGTATTCAAGCCAGATTTTACTATAAGGAATCTTGACCACAATAACGGGAATATTGGAAGCCTCCCCGAGTTCCAGACTAAAATCCAGAATAAAGGAATGTTGGGTGCTTTGTTCTACAAAATCTTCATGGTCTTTTCTTGACTTTCTCAGTGCATAGTTGATCTCCCCGAGATGAGCAAGATTCGTTGATAGCAATCTAAAAACGCCGTTGCTTCTCTCATCCACGAAGATAACAGGAAAATTTCCGTAATACCAGACTTCCCTGGCTCTCTGGATTCCTCCTAGGACCTCGGTAGGATAGTATTGCCGGCTAAACGGGGGACCAAACAGGATATAGACCCGTCCTCTATCCGTTAACCAGCCAGGCGTGCCTTCGCCGCGGAACATTCTGTTGGCGCTTTCGATCCTTGCAAAATATTCTATTTTAAATTCGTTCTCTTCTGTGTATGGATCAGGGTCTCTTTTTGCCCAGAATTCCTGGATAAAAGCTTCTCTCTCGGACTCTGGTAAGCGGAGGAATGCCCTACGTTCTTGTTTGGTGATTATGAACCGGACTTTGGAGAAAAATTCCCTCTCATCGGGGCTGAGTTTTTTTTCCAGTTGGTAGGATCTGCAAGAAGCAAGGATAACGAGGCAAGAGAGGAAAATCAGAACGCGGGCGGCTCCGGACTTATTCATTATTTTTTTTCTTTAGTAAGCTGATTTTTTCTTCAATGACTTGCTGGTTAGGATCTATTTCGAGTGATTTTTCCCAGGCTGTGATGGCCTCCTCTATTTTTCCTAAAAGAGAGTAACACTCACCGATCGAATTGAGGATCAGAAGGTTTGTTCCGGTGTGAGATAAGTAATCTTTGTAGTGTTGAATGGCCGCTTCGTATTCTTTCAGGGCTTGGCTGGATTGTCCCAAAAGCCTGAGGAATTCATGATTTTCCTGGGTGGAGGAGAGGAACGGCTGCAAGACATTCTTGACCTCTTTGTATTCTTTAAGGAGGAAAAGAACTCGACTGAATCCGTAGGCATACTTCAGATTGGCAGGATTTCTGCGGTAGACAGATTCCAGCAGGATTCTGGCCTCCTTGAATTGGCCTTTATTCAGATGTTGGTCACCCAAGATAAAAGAATATTCCATGGAATACGTTGTCGGTACGGCTCGGGTGATCACCCAAGGCCTGGCTATTGCTTCCAAGGCTGTGAGGCTGAATTCGTTCTTTTCTTGAAGAATTTCGTTTCCCTCTGCATCGATGAGGGCGACGTTTAATGTATAATAGCCGGGAGAAAAGTTCCGAAGCGGGAATATCTTGACGAAATTTGTCTTATCTTCACTTTCCTGGATTTTTTCAGTTTCTCTCGATATTTCTTGTTCTTCTTTGATCAGTGTGTACTTGACGGATCCTCTCTCTGCTAAATCTGCGCTGAGACCGTGGACCTGGAAAAAGGAAACAAGATCGTCTTTTAGGGTAAATGCTCTGTTTGGCTGACAGAACAATTGATATCGATCAACAGCAAAAGGCTTGTAGAATTTTCGAGGACTCATTAACGGATCGACCTTGTAGGCCAGAAGAAGTGGTGTCATCACTAAAGAAGTGGCCTCCGGGATGAAAATGTCTGCTTCGAAAGACGTGAATTCCTTGGACACGGTGTTTTTGAGGAGGACGTTGAGCTTATATTGGCCGGGAACCAGAGGAAACATATCTTGAATGGAATAGGACTTCAGCTTTATATCCTGGAGTTGCTCTTTATCGAAGTTGAGGGAATATGTTTTTTGGTACTGAAAGATTGTTTTTCCCTTCAGGTCAGTCAGTAGAGTGACCAACTCAAAATTGGAATAATAATCCTCTTCGTACGACCCAACAGAAAGAGTTCGAGGATCTACAGAGAAATGGACGAAAAAGATATCTGGAGTATCCTTAATGAGGGTGACCAAATAATCACTTCCCATATAATTGGCCGTGTATTCCACTTCGACAACATCCTTATACTTGAGAAGCTTTTCTGCATAAAGATCATCGACCTTTTTCTGGGCGATTTGGAAAATATTGGACATCATTGTTTCTGAAGCTAAAGACGGATGGCCGATGTGAGGCCTTTCGCCAGGAATTAAGGTGAGAGAAGTTCGGGCTAATAGAACATCAATATTTTTCAATTCTTCATAGGCTGCTTCGTAGTTCGTGGCGTCTCCATAATAATTCCTAAGGAGATTTTGAGGTCCATCTCTTACAGGGCTGTAAAGGATATATTCACCGATCCCCCTTTTTTTGAAAAAGGCAACATTAAAGTGAGGGGGGAGGCCGTATTTGACATCACCTTGATAGAACCATGTAATGACGGGGTAATGTTCATCAGAGCTTTCGTACCTGTCAATATCTATAGGTTTACCCAAAATGATATAAATTCTTCCCCGGTCGGTCATCCATCCCGGTCGGGTTGTTTCTCGACCAAAAAACGTATTGGCATAGGCGATCCGCCGGTAGTGTTCTTGTTTAAATTCATTTTCAGGAGAGCCCGGAGTAGGATCTCTCTGTTTCCAGAAAGCCTCCATGAAAATATCTCTCTCTTTATCTGAATTCAGTTGGAGGAATATATCTTTTTCTTTTGGACGGATGATGTAAACGACTTCTTCTTCCAGCCATTTTCTGTATTTTTCAGGGAGGTCCTTGGAGTTTTTTTTTGAAGCAGGAGTCTTGAGAGGGATAGAGAGTAAGACCGTAAGAAGGAGAAAAAGGAGGCAAATCTTCTTCATCATTGAGTATTTATTATAGCGGTTTCCCAGGGATATATCAAGGAGATAGGACTTGATCTTAGAGGGCTGATAAGCTATCTCTTTTCCACAGCGCGGAGACAAAATGCGTATCTTTGCCGAAGAGTTTTATTTTCAGGCTCGATTTCGATTGCTCTCTCAAAATAATCTAAAGCTTCAGCCCATTTTTTCTCCATCCACATTATCGTTCCCGCCAAGAATAGTACATCAAAAAATTTAGGGTCGAGTCTTAAAGCCTGCTGACATGCCTCTATGGCCTCCTCCTTCATCCCTCCATTCAAATAGGCAAAACCTAAACCTGTAAGAATAATCTTAGAATCAGGCATTCTTTTCCTGCCTTGTTCTAAAAGTTGAACCGCTTCTTTTATCTTTTTCATTTTCTGGAATACATAGGCGAGCCGAACATAATTGTGAGGAATAAGAGGATTCAAATGCAATAACTCTTCATAATATTGCTGTGCTCTCTTGAAATCTCCTTGTGTCTCATACACATTGCCCTGGAAGAAAAGGCGGTATTCTGCGATCTTGTCTTTTGGATCGGGGAGAATCGACTCTTTTCTTCCTTTGGGGAATCCGCTATCCACGTAGCCGAGAGACCTTAGCTTTTCTCTTTCTTGAGAAGTAAGCTTCTTTCTTCTGGCTTCTTTTTTTGCTGAAAACTCATGGATTATCCTCTCTAATTCCTTCTTCATGGCTGAGGCCACTTTTTTTCTCAGGTAAAAGACATTTTTTTCTTCCTGAGGGTCCAATTTCAGATTATACAATTCAGGCTTAGGAGCCCGGATGTATTTCCAATCCCCCGCGATCAATCCTATTAACGCAGAACAGCCATAATTCTCTTGAGGAAAGTAGGTCTCAATATATGAAGAAAGACTTTCCTTCTTCCTGCCTTCTATATAGGGTACAAGACTCACTCCCTGAATTTCTTTAGCAACCGGGATCGTCAGCATCTCTAAAACTGTGGGCGTGATGTCAATCAATCTCGCTCGGGATTCCACAACTTTGTTTGAGGGCAAACGCTTCGGAAAATAGAGTATTAGTGGAATTCTCAGGGTGGCATCGTATATAAAATAGCCATGATCAATTTCATCTTTTTCTCCGAACGCTTCGCCATGATCACCGGCCAGGATGATGAAAGTCTTATCAAAGATGTTCTTTTTCTTCAATTTATCCACTATTCTCCCTATATAATAATCCATATAAGCTATCTCTCCGTCATAAGGTCTCTCTGGGAATTCTTCCTTAAAAGGGGAAGGCGGATCATAAGGGACATGAGGATCAAAGAAATGGACCCAACAAAAAAACTTCTGATCGAAATTCCGGTCCAGCCAGTGGGAGAATGAGGTAAAAACCTTCTCGGCTCTCTTCTCCGACCTGAAATTTTTCAGTATCTCATCCGCGTCAAATGTATCGTCATAAGAATCAAATCCCTGATCAATTCCAAACCGGGAGTCGACCGTGAAGGAACTGACAAAAGCGGCCGTTTTGAATCCCTCCTCTCTCAAGACTTCGGCTAAGGTCAGATGGCTATGATCCAGATAATAAAAACCGTTATTATGTACCTGATTATATAATGGATATGTCCCCGTTAATAAGGAGCAATGGGAGGGAAGTGTGAGAGGGACTTGACAATACGCATTGGAAAACATGACACCGTTGGCAGCGAGAAAATCCAAATTTGGAGTCTTTGCTTTTTTATAGCCGTAACACCCAACTCGATCCGCTCGCGTCGTATCCAGAGTTACGAGCAGGACGTTTAAATCATCTGATTTCTTTACTTCATTATTATTTTTAAAGGAGATGAAAATCCAACTAATAATAATCACAATGATAACCTGAGGGATGACATAAAAAAAGATTCTATTCTGCATCCGTGTGATGAGTCTCAATTCTTTTCTCCCGAAGTTTCATCTCTACTTTCATTATAAATGAATAGAGTTATTTTTTCATATTTCAAAGCGGAACCATTTCATGAGTATTAAGGAATGCGTTGAAAGAAAAACCGGTACAGCAAAGCAACCCATTATAAGAGAGACCTCACCGTTGAAATTGAGAAGAAGCAGCCATGGAAGCTCTCAGAAATACTCTCGCCTCTCCTCAGCTGCCATCAGAAGTTCGTGCTGGAGAACTCGGGGCGGAGGAGGGCGTTTGGCATGAAAAGTGAGCTTGAGTTGGGTGATGATTCTGTCCACAGCGGAATGATCAGTGATGAAAGCGATCACTCTCATCTTTTATATAGAAATACACTGTTATCTCTTTTAGCAAATGCTCTATAATATAAACCGCAATTTCTTTCTCGTCCCAGTTTTTCCCTTTTATCCCTTCATCTCCCGATTTGAGGCTGTAATGTACTTCATCAATCATCTTTATTCCCGCTTGTAGTAGGGTCCTCGTCTTCAATAATCCCGTATAAGTTGTCGGCCGGGGGTTTGCCCCTTTTCTCAGTGGATATCCTGCACTCTCTAAAAGGAGGCTCGTCCTTTCGGTTAAAAGACACCAGGGTCTGTACCACCTCCAGGCTTAATTTACCCCTATTTGCCATCTCGGTGATTTCCTCCAGGGCTGTCCTGTTGTCATAGGGGGTCAAACGATAAGGCCTCGACGAAAGGAGAGCATCATAAACGTCGCACGAGCAAATGATCTCTACCATTCGATCCCTCAATAAGATGCCTTGAGGATATCCGGATCCATCTCTTCTTTCATGGTGTTCTTTGGCTATCCGCGCTGCAAAACTCCGGGAATCTTGAAGGAGATAGCTAAGAAGCACAAAGCCGGCTAAGGCATGGTGTTCCAGGACGCCCCTTTCGGTCCGGGTCAGTGGATTGCTCTTTCTCAATACCTGAAGCGGAACGCATATCTTGCCGATATCATGCATGTGCCCGGCCATAGCCTCAGTGACCTGGTCTTTGGAATTCTCTAGCAAAGCTTGAGCCATGATTGTTGCCATGGCGAAGACGATTAGAATGTGGCGGTAAGTATAAAAGTCGAATTCTTTAAAATAGTCGAGGGATTCAAGAACGGGTGGGATGAAGCTGATTTTCTCTATTATGCTCATGGCATCCCTTTTTTCCGGCTTGCCGAAGATGAAATTGTATGGGGGCTTTCGGATCAAGCGGAGCAAATCTTGATAGATTGTACCATACTCAAGAAAGGTAACCTCCTGATTAGGAGTGCCATTATAAGTCGCGATCAATGCATCCAAGGTCTCCGACGTTAACTGCGTGCCAGCAGGAAGAAGCAGGCGGTTATCCAAGGTATTAACGGGGTAGTCTAGCTGGGGGATTTTCATGAATCTTGGTCCTTTGCGTATCCGAAAAAAATAGGCTCAGTAATGATTTTTTCCATTTTTTGCTGAAAAAATATTTCCCTTTTGTGCTCGCCACAAATCCATCGCAATGCTCCGCGATTTCCAGCGGGCGACATCCTAAGATAGACATATCACACACAGGACGGCAAGGTCAAATGGTAAAAAATCGAGACAAAGCAACAAAGAGAGCAAAACGGTCAACAATAAGTTATGTGTTCTTCTCATTTTACTTATTGAAGTATTCTCGTTGAATCACTGGCTGGGCAATTTGAGGTGGAGGCGGTCCTCATACTTTCTGAGATAGTACTCGAAATAATGAAAGATTACACGATAGATGACTGAGCGCTCCGTATGACGCTGACGGTAAATCCCTGCTATGGCAGGGAGGAGGATTAAAGAAATGAGCCAGGATGAGGCTTCAAAGAGACACTTCCTCTATAAAAGGCCAACTTTGATCTGGGTTCTCTTTCGGGGCATGTCAAAAGAAGTTGGCGTTAAAAGAATTGTTTTAACAACATTGGTAGTGGCACGTAGATTTATAAATTGTACTATTAAAAGTTATATTCTCTCGCCGTTCTCATGAATATTTCAATATTTTTCCTTGGTGTTTCCTGCGGCAGGTCACAACCCGTGCTTAGTATGAAGTTAGGATATCCTTTCATATTATCCATTATTTGCATCACTTCTTCTTGAACATCTTCCGTTGTTCCGTACAACATAGTTTTGGTAGGATTGACATTGCCCATTATGACAACATTTTCAGGGACCTTTTTGGCTACTTCCAGCAAATCAATTCCTGCTTCTTTTGAATCGAGGCTGATACCATTTACCCCGGATGTGGCTATTTCATCGATCAAATGCATGGTATCGCCACAACCGTGATATATTATGTCTATCTCGCTGTATTTACAGCTCTTTATTATATGTTTGATGTAAGGAATCGAGAATTCTCGAAACTGATTTGGACCAAGCATACTTGCGCTGGGTTCCAAAATGCATATTATCTCTGCACCGACACTGATCAATAAGTTGATGTATTCCTGGATCTTTTCTGTAGTCAAATCACATAATTTATGCAAACTGTCTGGCTGCCATTTTGTGGCTTTGATAGCCTCTATAGCACCCATGATTAATGAAGCAAGAGTATAGGGACCTGTAACATATGATCCTTTCAGATTTTCCTCTGGCAACCCTACGCTCATGAGTTTCATGGTTTCAATATATCCGTTTACTCTGGTATCAAATGAGATGTTTATTTTCCTGAGTTTTTTTACTTCCTCGATGTCAAACTTGCTTTTAGGCACCGCTGCAGGCTCTTCTCTCGGGAAAAGAGTGTACATTCCCAAAGCATTTGCTTCTACTGATAAATCCATTAATGTGAAGACTATGTCAGGAACAAATGTATCAGCTAGCGCTTTAATGGCTTTATAATGCAGGCCATAATTTTGCTGGGCAAGTTTAATATTGGTGCCAATCAACTCCACGCCCGGGAATCCCATCAGAGGCGCAATCAATCTCTTCTTCTGTTTGAAGGCCTCTTTGGTTCTATAGAAAATTCTTTTTTTTGCCTGCATTATATCTTTCTCGATTTTCAGTGATTTTCATCCATTGTGGATAAAAATTTTGTTTTCGGCTGCACTGGCAGAACGGGCATCTCTGACTCGACTTCCCCATGAATCATCTATGCGAATGGTAAACTAAAGCTCTAAAAGATGTCAAGAATGCCTTGAGAGCGATGCTATGTCTCCATGACGCCGTTCGAGGGGCTATATGAGAAGTTGCCTTCGGCCAGACTTAATATTCCGTATAAAAGATGATTAAGATACGAATCGGCTGCCTTCTGAAATTCCTAACGGACCAATAGGGTCGCGTTCTTTTGATAGGTTAAGGCGCAGAACCTGATGTTAGAGTGTGTGCGTACTTTACAGCAAATCCATGAATTGCCGGATATTTCCTATCCTTTTGTAATTTGGATTTGCCTTAAACTTGTCCTGTAAATTCTAAAGCATCGATAAAATTTTCTTGAAACGACGGCTTTGTAGCCAGTGAGACGAATTGAACTCTCTTCACCAGCGATTCTATTTTTTCCCTTGCTTGCTTTGATAGCAAAAAGGCTCGAGCCCCTGCAAGGGAGGCGTTGCCGATAAAAATGATTTTTTCTTTGTCGATTTGCGGCAGAAGTCCTATTGTCATGCTGTTTTTTATGTTTAGATAATTCCCGAATGCACCGGCAATATAAATTCCGTCAATCTCTCCCAGCTTTACATTTGTTTCCTGCAAGATCATTTTGATTCCAGTCTTGATGGCAGAGATAGCAAGCTGCATTTCTCTGACATCTTTTTGAGTAAGGAAAATATTGGCGCAGACATCGATTCTTTTTCTCTTATTCTGGATCGTTCCCTTGGGAGAGATTTCTCCTTTTTCTAATGATATGCTGATTATGTCGATAAGCCCTGTGCCGCAGATTCCTGAGGCAGCCCTATTTTCTATGACGAAGGTTTTCAGATTATTATCCTTGTATTCGGCCTTGTANATTGCCCCGGGAAGAGCGAGCATTCCACAGCTAATGTTCATCCCTTCNAAGGCTGGTCCTGCAGCCGTAGAGGTGGCGACAAATTCTTTCCCTTTTTTTAAGACAATCTCACCGTTGGTACCCAAATCGATATAAAGGAAGTTTCCTTTCTTTTTTTCTAAGTCGGTGGCAACCAATCCGGCAGATATATCGCCGCCCACAAAGCTTTTGATGTTCGGTGCGATATAGACTTTTCCAAGCTTATTTATCTTCAATCCTGAAGCATGGGCAGACAGTTCAGGCAGACAGGTAAAAACAGNATTGAAGGGAGCTGCGGCAAGAGTTTCTACCGGTNCGCCGAGGAGGAGGTGATTCATGGATGTGTTCCCGGCTGCAACGACCTCATAGACAGAAGAAGAGTCTATTTTCTTNTTTTTCAGCAGGCGTGCAATCATTCGGTTTAAGGTTTTTATAATCGAATCCCTTAATTCCTCTGAATTTTTTTCCTCAAGGAGAGCATAGCTTAACCTGGAGATAACATCCGTCCCGTATTTCACCTGGCTGTTCATTCCGGTCAATGTGTCTACGATTTCTCCCGTGTTTAAATCCAACAATTCCACAACGAGGGTTGTTGTCCCTATATCGATGGAAATTCCAAAGTTCTGGCTGAGAGTGTTCAAAGGCTCTATGCTGAGTATTTCCCTATCTTTATGGACAGCAGCGGTTACATGATATCTGCTCTTATTGAGAATTTTTCCCATATCTTTCAGCAAAGCTAGAGGAATGCTGAGATTTTTCTCCTTGAAATGTTGCTTGAAAAGCTCCATAAGAGAATAAGGAGAGGAAACCTCTGGTTTTTTTAGCTGAAGATGGTATTTTTTCACAGCCGGGTCGAGGGGAAGCGATAATTTAATACCTGTTTTCAGGATAAGTGCTTCTTGAATAATTGATTCTTCCGGAATTTCAATGCTCAAATCACCTTTGATCTTGTACAGACAGGAAAGTCTATAATTTTTCTTTAATTTTTTTTGCTCGAGTAGAAATTCTTCCATCTTTTTTAGAGGAGGAAGCTTCCCTTCGACTATCTTGACAAGACATTTCCCGCATAACCCTCTTTTATTGCAGTAAAGGCTGAGGTTAATCCCTGACTCCTGAATTTTATCAGCCAGCAGTTCGTTTTTCTTTGCTGTTATGGATTTATTCTGGGGAGTAATCCTTATTCTATACGCCATTTAATAATCCCTTTTAATCGAAATTCCATCTTTAATCTCTTCGGTTTTAGAGAAAAATAATACCATAGTTCTACAAAAAGGGACACCTGCAAAAAGGGACACCTGCAAAAAGGGAAACAGTACCAGGAGTTTCCCCATAAATTAAGACAAAAAAGGTCTAACTTATTTCATGTCTGACAAATAAGAAATTCCTTTTTGCGGTTGCCAAAAATCTCTCCCCATTCTCTGCAATTTCCACCCGCTGACATCCTGAAATGGACTTATCACACCAAAAACGGAAAAATCAGGGACTAAAAAGAGACATAAAACGGCGGAAAGTGCGGAGCAACCAGCTATAAGATAGACATTCTCCCACAAATCGATAGAGAACTCTTTAGATCCGTACAAGGAAGGCGAAAAGCACCTTCATTTAGCTAGATCTGAAGAAGTTAACTCTTTCGTTTGATTCGAGAATTCCGGTTCGATTCCTATCTCTTTGAGGATATGGTCGGCGTGCTCGACGGCATCGAGGATCCAGAGAATGTAGCGGACATCGACATGTATGGATCTGGTGAGGTCGGGCAGGAAAACCAGGTCGCTGGCCACTCCTTCTATATTGCCGTCGAAGAGAATGCCTGCGAATTCGGCCTTACTGTTTAGAGTCGCCGAACCTGAATTCCCGCCAGTCGAGTCAAGGTCAGTCAACAGGTTCACAGGAACCTCTCCGGCTTCTTCAGATACGAAGGAACCGAAACGTCCGGATTGGATGGCTTCGATGATCGAATCAGGGGCATCGAACGGATGTTCGCCCTTGTATCGGGTCCATTTTTCCACAACCTGAGAGACCTTGGTAAAAGGGAAATATTTATCCTTATCAGGAGCAGGCTTGTAGCCGCGGACCGTACCGAACGAAATGCGGATGGTGCCGTTGGCATCAGGTGCGATGTTGCCCTGGTAATAGTCACGCAGGGCATAATAATAATGGGGGCGGAGCAGCACCGAAGCGCCTGTGTAACGCTTATCGCTTTCTTTGAGCTGCTCGATGGCCGGGCTGAGTTTCAGGGCAAACTGGATCAGGGTATCCTTGCTTTTTTTGAGGTCTTCCAGGCTGGCGTTCTTCAACAGGTTGAGACGGTAAGCCATATCTTCCATCCTGGACCCGTCAAAAAGCGCGTTGACTTTCTGACGGATTCCCTCTTCACTGACCTGTTCACCGCCAAACATGTTTTCCAAGATTTCAGGGCTTTCTTCATCGGGAAGTTCCAGGCCCTCGGCAAAGGTGGTGACGAGCATGGTGACGTCGAGCTCCCGCGAATACGTCCGCTGCAGGCTGATCTGCCTCTGTTCGAGCCGCTTCC
>JGI24422J19971_10001077_pt1 | contig 16283 bp, 15 predicted proteins | sample DeeMarSWOR152_54_FD_19971 | JGI IMG/M metagenome (IMG submission 19971) | reverse complement strand
CTGACTCGATCATGACGCGAATCTGTCCGAATTTAGTGATCATTTCGGAAGGCTCAGCCGAATAGTCGCTTGAAGATGCGCTACACATGATGATTCAATACCAGACTACACTTCGAGGTATTAGAATGTTATGTCAATGAATTATCTGCTCATATCAAGCTGCCTAGTCTCAGATTGCGGCCAGAGGAAAAGCATAAAATCTGACAAAACGGTTAAGCACCATATGTGCCGTGCTACTTTTTCTTGCTTAGCCACCACTTCAAATATTCTTTACGCTTTTGTTGGCGTTCGTCCTCTTCAGACGCGGTTCCAGGCCTCAGTTGGCGCCGTAGTTCTATAAGCTCTTGATGGGTAAGCGATATACCGCAGCTTTTACACACATGGCGCTTAGTTGCCGAAATATAATGCATTTCACCACCGCATTCAGGGCAATACCACATCTTCGAATCGCCTTTTCCGCGAGAATAAGATGCACGGAGTGAGAAATAGCTTTTGGTTTCTCTTTAGAAATTCTTTCTTAAGACTTTACCAGCTAATAATTCTGTGTGGGCATTTCTTTCTATGGTTACTTCACCGTTGACCAAGACATATTCTATTCCCTCTGGATATTGATGAGGCTCAATATAGGTGGCTCTGTCAAGAATGGTTTCTGGATTGAATATCGTTATGTCCGCGTGCATTCCCTCCTTGACCAATCCTCTGTCTTTTAATCCAAGTTTTCTCGCTGGCAATGAGGTCATTTTGCGTACAGCGTTTTCTAATGTTAAAATTTTCTTCTCTCTAACATATTTTCCTAGAACTCTAGGAAAGGTTCCGTAGCCTCTCGGATGAGGTTTACCTTGACCTAAGACACCGTAGGGTGAAGCTGCCGAGCTGTCTGTTCCTATCATTGAAAAAGGATGTTGCATAACAAGCTTCACATCTTTCTCACGCATTGCAAATCGTACTACGCTGACAGCAGCACTCTCTTCAATCAGTAAATCAAAAACAAACTCGAAAGGATCTAACTCTTTTGAACGCGCAATCTCTTTTACCGATTTTCCCTCAAACTCTGGATGTTTCTTGCTTCGAGCTATGATTGTAGCGTCCCACTCTGCCGCTTTTAATGGACTTCCCCATTCTGGCGTGCCTTCTTCCATATCTTTCCTTAATTTTTCACGGATTTTCGGATGTTTCAATCTTTCGAAGAGTTTCTCGCTTCCACCTTCATGAGCCCAATGTGGCAGCATCGAAGCTAAACCGAAGCTTCCAGCAGTATAAGGATAAACGTCGCATGTTACATCAATGCCTTTCGATCTCGCTTCATCAATCATTCTAAGAGTTTCCTTAACCTTTCCCCAGTTGGCTCTTCCTCCAGCCTTATGATGAGAAATCTCCACGGACATTCTTGCCTTTTCACCGATTGTTATTGCTTCCTTTACAGAAATGAAAAGTGTATCACCTTCGCCTCTAATATGAGACGCATAAATTCCTCCGTAGTTTGCGACAATCTTTGAGAGTTCAATTAATTCGTCGGTCTTTGCATAACAACTGGGTGGATAAATCAATCCTGTTGACATGCCAAAGGCGCCTTCTATCATTGTTTTAGCCACCTGCTTCTTCATTTCTTCGAGTTCAGTTTCAGTTGGCGCTCTGTTGTCAAATCCCATAGCGGAGACTCTTATGTTTTCATGTCCAACAAGAGGAACTACATTTACGGCAATTCCCTGCTTTTCTAAGCGGTCTAAGTATTCCTCCATTGTTGACCAATTTAACTCCAAGCCAACTTCTTCAAGAATTGGCCTAGTTTTCCTAATTTCTTCTTTCAGAGTTTCATCCAGCGGAGCTGCGGAGCCGCCGCAGTTCCCAATGACTTCTGTGGTTATTCCTTGTCTGATCTTGCTTTCCGCCTTAGGATTGATTAGTAATGTGAAGTCCGAATGAGAGTGCATGTCTATGAACCCCGGAGATACCGCTAGCCCAGAAGCATCAATAGTCTGCACAGTCTTTTCAGAATTTAAATTGCCGATTTTCCCGATTTTCGACCCTTCAATTCCAATGTCTCTTTTGAATCTCCGACTACCTGTTCCATCAATGACATACGCATTCTTGATAATTATATCAAACATTCCAACAGTTTCTCCATCATCAGGTTCAGAACAACATACACACATAGGCTCAATGTTAGGTTATGAAGTTTGTCAATCCTGCTTCTCTCGCTAGTTGAATAGCTCGTTCTGTTTCGCTTCGTGTAAGCCTTCTTTGCAACTCTGGAACTTCATCTGCTCTCCATTCTGGGCGATATTGAAACATAACGTTGGTTCTCACCTGTGTTCCAAGGTTTTGAGCAATCCAGTTCATAATCGGCTTTGTGCAACATTCCAGATGCTCAGGCAAGACCAGAACTCGGATTAGCAGTTCTCCGTATTTCTTGCCATAGAGATGGTTTCGAGTGCACGATTCCCAATAACGTGGAGCATCTGAGATACGTTGGGCACACTTGTTCGATCCGTATTTAAAATCAAGCAAATAGACATCGACGAAACCAGCGAGAAGCTTAGCAGTGTCTTCACTATAATAAGAGTTAGAGTTCCAAACAACGGGCACGTTCACGTGCACATGCTTGAACGTTTCAAGCCACTGTTCAAGCCAAGGTGTGGGCTCACCACCAACCAAGTTGACATTTCTGCAACCCTTCTTCCTAAGGTGCTCAACCGACTTTGCCAGTCTTTCGAGCGTGTAGATTTCGCCGTGTTCAAACCATTGTGAGATGGTCCAATTCTGGCAATGTCGACATTTCAATGTGCAGCCTAACGTGAAAATTGTTCCAGACGGCACAAGTTCTGGTTCTTCACCCATGTGTTCAAAAATTGTCGAAACAGTGATTTGAACTCCGCATTTGCAGTAGCCCAGTTCCCCGGTAATCCTGTTGGAACCACACCTTCGAGTGCAGAAGTGGCAATTTTCAAGAATACGCTTGGCGATTTCAATCTTTAAATCTAGAAAAGATGTCTCAGGTGTTTCTAACTCTTCCAAGCTTTTTTGGCGAGTGTCTATTTCTTCTTCCAAATTATAGTATTCAACATTTAGCCTATCATGAAGCGCCCAAAGCTTTTCTAACGAGTCTTTTCTGTTAAAGTTGGCAGGCATTTTCTTTGCAATCGTGAATTTGGCTGGTTTTTCATTCTGAATCACATCAAAGTATCGTGATAAGCTCTGCCTAGCCCTTTTGTCTTTAAGCACAGCCCGGGCGTCTGGTCTCCAAACCATCCACATACTTGTTCATGCATAAGATTGTGAATGGCTCATTTTATCTGTATTGCTTATTTGGGCGTTCTAATATATACCTCAAAGCTTGGCTTCAATATCAAAGGATACTAAGGTTGAGACATTGACTTCGGAATCGGCTCTTTTATTGTTTTAATAGCAAGATATAGACTCGATAAGCAGATCAAACCTAAAGCTAGCAGCAGCCAGCCAAATATGGAGATTAGGGCATTATTAGTAACGACTGGTTCTGGAATTAAGAACACGAAGGACATAAAGAATCCAGTAAAGATTCCGATTGCTCCGCTAACTAGCAGTATGAGAAATGACTCAGCAAACATAAGTTTCACGATGGTTAGTGGCTTTGCACCCAAGGCCCTCATTATACTGAGATCACGCTTTTGACTTGCGATAGAGAGCACTCTGTAGCCAAGCAGACAAAGTGTTGCTGTTACTAGAGAAGAAAGGGGTAGAAATATAACAAGTGACCAAATGTAGCTTAGGAAGTCTAAATGTCTTTCAAGAATTTTATTGAGGTCCAAGATCGCCAATTCTGTTCCAGAAATTTCTCTAGTTATTTCATCAAGGATTTGTGAGCGACGATTTGGATCAATTTTGATAAAGAGAAGATTGTATTTTGGCAGTTCAACTGCCTTAGATAAAGTTTCTAATGTTACATAAACTACATTTCCATTGTTAAGCGGATCTAAACACACACCGACTATGTCAAAATTCTGTTCAAGTATTTCGATGTTTTGCTTTCTAGGATTAGTAAAAATTCTTAAAGCTAACGAGTCACCGAGAACCGCAGCATTCTTATCGGTTTCGTTGAAGATTCTTCCAATCGTTAACCAATCGCTAAGAATGTTTTCAGGTTCTACGCCCAGAACCAACGCCTCGCTAGATCGATGGTCACCTACAGTGAAGTAATAGTCCGGCTCTTCTGGGTCTATGATAATTCCTGGAATTTCATAGACAATTGTTTCTAGAACTAGTCTGGGGTCTACCTCAAGAACACCGGAAATCGTCTTCACTTTGGAAACCAAGGAAGGAGATATAGCGAACTCTGGATTAAGAAAGTCAATGGGCTCCATTGTTGTTGTCTCGAAAAAACTCGAAAGAAAGTTGGCATATTGCTTGTTAACGCTAGAGCAGCCGATAACGATGATATCTCTACCAATAGCTCGCTCTGCATAGTTTTGCGTGGTTTGTTTAGCAATGAATCCTCCTGCTAAAGCAAGAGTAGTCAGAGTTAAGACAACTGAAAGACATATTATTGCTTGGCGTGTTGCAAACTTCCTGCGCACAAGACTTCTAGAAGCCATCTTGAATGTAAGACCAAATTTTGAAGGAAGAAAACCTTTTGACTGAAAAGAGAGTCCGAGTGAAAAATGAGGAGACAACGCTTCTCCAGTTTTCACTTCTATTGCTTTACCTATTGTTCGACTCCCAAAGAAAAAAGAAACAAGGGCAAAAGCTGAAAAGACGAAGAATATCGTCAGTGCGTTAAGAGGTTTTTGTGAAATAGCGAAACCCAGAGTGTTCAGCAAGTTGATAAAGGCAAAGGACGTGAAAACGCCAGCGAGAGTACCAATTATACAACTTGTGAGAATCATGATTAAAAGCTCTATTATAAAATAGCCGAAGACTAAATCGGTCAGGCATCCAGTTGCCCTCATTATTCCAACATCGCGTATACGCTCAGACATTGTCACAGAAATGAGAAAAGATGTTATAAGCACTCCAGCAAGAAGACTCAGGAAAACGATTATGACAATAAACAATGAAAAAATATAAGAAAATCCCATGGTCAATTTTCCCTCAGTAATAAGGGCAATTTCGATGATTTCGAAACCAATACTTTCTCCGAAAGTTATGAGAAAGATTGTTGTGGCAACATTTGTGGTTAAGCCCAACATGGTTAAAACTGTCTGGAACTTTCTTCGGGTGAGGTCTTTTATGGGGAATGAGAGACCGCTCATTTACGCCACAATCTTTCCGTTCCGCAATTCAAGTGTTCGATCCGCCAGCTGCATTATTCTTTCATCGTGTGTGGCAACAATAATTGTTTTCTTCTCCTTCTTCAGGCTCTCTAGAATGTGAACAATTTCCAGACTTGATTCTAAGTCCAGATTTCCTGTGGGTTCATCAACGAGGAGAAGAGGCGGGTCATTGGCTAAAGCCCGAGCGAAAGCCACTCTTTGCTGTTCGCCTCCACTGAGTTGAGATGGAAAATGGTTGGCCCGATGAGATAATCCTACAATTTCCAGAAGTTTCGTTGTTCTCTCTGAAGCTTGTTTTACTTCCCAGCCAGCTATCTCTATCGGAAATGCAACGTTCTCCAGGGCAGTAAGCGTAGAAATGAGATTATAAGACTGAAAAACGAATCCGATGTAAGCACAACGGAAGGTTGCCAGAAAATCCTCATCAAAAGCATTAAGGTTATGCCCAAGAACAACGACTTCGCCGGTAGTCGGCTTGTCGAGACCACCAATAATGTTTAGAAGAGTGGTTTTTCCGGCACCGGAAGGGCCATGAACTGTGACGAATTCTCCTTCTGCAACTTCAAGGTTCAGATCTTTCAAAGCTTCAATCGTTATGTCCCCGACGTGATACTCCCTTCGTAAGGAAGAAGCAACAACAGCTATTTCGTCAGATCCGCTCATTATGGCCTTTTCCGTTGTGATACTAAAATACGAGAAGATTGTGAAAAACCTTTAGATTAGAGCGTACGGATAGGAGAAGCCTCCGGAATGAAACTTTCCCTTTATGGCTATGCTGTGTCCACATGCTGGGCAGCGCATATCTTTGGTTAAGTTCCACTTTGTGATTTCGAAGCTGAACCGTTTGATGACCAGTTCGTTGCAGTTGGGGCAGTAGGTGTTTTCGTAGCGGTGGCCTGGCACATTTCCGATGTAGACGTAGCTTAGCCCAACTTCTCTTGCTATCTCGCATGCTTTCTCCAAGGTCGCAATAGGTGTGGAAGGAATATCGGTCAATTTGTAATTCGGGTGAAACCGCAGCAAATGGAAAACCGTGTCTTTGCCTAAGTTTTCCAGTATCCATGAGGCGAGTTCACGGATTCTATCTAGAGAATCTCCTCTCTTCGGCACAATAAGATTGGTGATTTCTACGTGTATGTCTCGTTTTTTCAACTCTTTTAGCGACTCGAAGATGGGTTCAACGGATGGGACGGCGGAAAACTTTCTGTAGAATTCTGGGTCAGCTGCTCCCTTGAAATCAACCGTTGCGGCGTCAAGCACTGGTGCTATTGTTTGAACCGCTTCAGGCGTCATGTAGCCATTAGTGACGAAGGTGTTGAAAAATCCGGCTTTGTGAGCTAGAGTTGCCGTGTCGTAGGCGTACTCGAAAAATATTGTTGGCTCAGTGTATGTGTAGCTTATTCCTTGACAGCCGTTGTCTTTCGTAGCCCTGACTACCTCTTCTGGCGGAAAATCTTGACCTATAATCTTTTTTTCTTGGCTTATCATCCAATTGTCGCAAAATTCACAGTGGAAGTTGCATCCTCCAGTGGCGATTGACATAACCAAGGCGCCTGGATGAAAATGGGACAAAGGCTTCTTTGTGATCGGATCAGCACATGCCGAACATGCTTTTCCGTAAGACAACGCATATAACTTGCCTTTCTCGTTTTTCCGAACCTGACAGAAGCCGACGCGGTCTTCTGGTATCGTGCATAATCTCGCGCAGAGGATACACTTAACTTTGTTTTCTGGCAACTGCTTGAACAGCATAGCTTCGTGTAACGGCACTCTACTTCACCTCTTCAACATGCACACCATTATTGTTGATTGTGATGTTGACTGTTGGTCGCAGAGCTCTAAACCCCTTTTTATGCCCATTTGTGATTATAAGCCCAGCTTCTCTGAGTTTGCGCAGATGAAAAGAAATTGTGGTAGGCGACACATGTTTAGATAGAACCTTTTCAATATTGCTCATAGTAAGAGAGTTTGGATAAGCGCTTAAGAGATGCTGAAGAATTTCCATTCTGGTTGAATCGCTGATTGCGTCACCAATCTTGCGGCCATTCAGCTTTTTCCTAGACATATCAAATTCACTATTTTCATATTATAATATAAAAATATTTAAGCATTCTTGCGCGCGTAGAGGTCTATCTGATTGTCTAAGATCGTTATACTTTGCCTCTGGTCTCTTTTAGCAGAAGCGGTAGCAAAGCTGACAGTCCAATCGCGAAAGAGGAGGCATAAAATGGCGCCAGCATGCCCCAATTGTCCCAAAGGATACCGCTGAGAGCGTTGCCAACTAATATCCCTACCCAGAAAGTCATCGCTGAAACGCCATTTACAAGACCCCACTTTGAAGATGGCGTGGCATCCATGATAAGAGTCTGAAATGCAGACCACGAAAGATTCAATGTAGCGTTTGACAGAAACATGAAAATAATCAATTCTAGCATGTTTCGAGAGTAAGCGAATAGTAAGAAAAACGGTGATGAGGTCAAGAAAGTTACAAACATTACTTTTCTTCTGTCGAATAGATCACTGCATTTGCCCCCTGGGATTTGCACAATTATGGAGGCAACTCCAAAACCAATGGCGAATAGTATGCCTATAAAAGTGTAGTCTACGTGAAAGTTTGATACGACAAAAACCGCAACCACTGGTCCAGTAACACCTATACCTAACCCTTGAACTATGTTAATCAATGAGAAGAGAACTACAGTTGACAGATATCTATTAATCGTATCCACCCGTTCATCCTTGCAGCTCGTGTCTTTAGCTTGCGGCTTCCTTCTCGTCTCCTTTATAAGAAGTGTAAGAGGTAAAACAGCGAGCCTTAATATAAAGCATGCAAAGAAAGGAAAGCGTATCCCATACATGTCTGCAGCCATTCCGCCTGCAAAGGGAGCAACAGTTGAACCCACCAGCCAAGAAATATTTGTCCAGCTGTAGGCTGAAGCCATTGTTTCGGTTGAGGAAACATCGGCTATTATTGCCCACCGGACAGGCAAGTATAAGCCTGTTGCAAAACCAGACAGCATAACCCATGGCACCAAGTCCACCCAATTGTTAGCGAGAGCATATACCAGTGGCGGGAATGCAGCTAGCAATGTACCCAGAACATGTAGTCGTTTTCTACCGTACTTGTCTGATAGGAACCCGCTTAGAATTTGCGTTACTGCAGCGACAGCATTGGAGGCAGAGAACACGAATCCGAGTTCCGTCATAGATGCTCCAAGAGAGCTTTTTATGTAAATCGGCCATATTGGGCTGATCAGGTCAATGGCTAGGGAACTGACTAGGAAGACCATGGAAAGTATTAATATGTCTCTTCCGTAGCCCATAAAACGATTCAATTCTGTTGCCTCTTGCCAAATTGACCGACCACTCCCTCGGAGACTGCAATCGCCCTATTTAAGAATTATGGATTAATGTTTTCTCGATGATCTTCTCTTAGAATTGAATGCCCTTTCGATTTCTCTGAAAGAAATTTTAGCTAAAAGGTTGAAAACTCGATTGCGCGTGTGTCGAGACAGGGCTTTTAGATTTTTCACGCTGTTTTGTATTTTTCTATTAGATCTTTTGCTCTGTCCATGCGGATTCTGCGTTCTTCAACCATTTTTTCAGCCACTAAATCTATGAGTTCGCCTGTTGCACCAGCTGCTACAGCAATGTTTCTTGCATGAAGCGACATGTGTCCACGCTGTATTCCTTCATGGGCTAATGCTCGTAATGCTCCGAGGTTTTGAGCTAAACCGACAGCCGCTAAAACCTCGGCAAACTCGTTGGCTGTTTTCACACCCAGGATTTTAAGAGCTATCTTTGCTATTGGATGTGTTCGCACGGCTCCGCCTATGAGGCCTACGGCCATCGGCAGCTCAATTGAGCCTACTAATTCGCCGTTCTTGTTTTTCTCCCATGTTGAAATCGTTGTGTAGCAACCGTTTCTGGCTGCGTAAGCATGAGCTCCTGCCTCTATTGCGCGGTGATCATTGCATGTTGCGACTATGACGGCTATTATACCATTTAAAATCCCTTTGTTGTGAGTTGCTGCCCTGTATGGATCAGACGCTGCAAAGGCACAAGCGTTTACAATGCCGTCTACAACTTCTTCGCCGCCAACAGCCTCTTGGGGCAAAGTGCACCATGCTCTTGCTAGACGTTTCGTAGCCAGATTAGAAATTATCCGCAGATAGACGCGACCGCCGGTCACGCGTTCTATTATTGGAGCAACAGCCTCAGCCATAGTGTTAACAGCGTTGGCACCCATTGCGTCACGGCAGTCTACATGCAACTCTGTTATAAGCATTGGTCCTTGCGTTGTGTGGATAACTTTTGCGTCTAGGTCTTTTGCTCCTCCACCGACAGAAACAAGCATGGGGTCTTGATCATTCGCTTTCTTCAGAATCTCTTTCTTTGCCCGTATTACTTGCATCCTCGCTGCATAAGGATCTTTAATGTCTACTGCCTGTATCTGCCCAATCATTATAGGCGGCGTACTGCTTGTGTAGAAGCCCTCGCCTTGCCTTGCCATTTTTGCTGCGAAACTTGCCGCTGCGACAACAGAGGGCTCGTCAATTGCCATTGGCACCAAATAGTCACGTTTGTTTATTTGAAAGTTCACGCCTATTCCCAAAGGAATTGGTATGGCTCCGATAACGTTTTCTATCATGCGATCAGCCAAATCCAAATTCAACGAACCAGTATTCCTTAGCAAAGCGCATTCTTCATCTGATAAACCAGCAAACTCCTTAACATACATTAATCGTTCTTTTGGGCTAAGCTTATAGAAGCCCGAAACCGAAGAAGACTTACCCATGGGATTCTCACCACAAATTCCTACTATCAAACAATAGGAAATAAAAATGCTTCTGGAAAACATGACATTAAGATTAGAGCAAAGGAATCACTGGAAGAACTTAAAGGAAAAGAAAAACTATAACATAGTCGTTCCCTTAACCATCAAACAGTAACTCCGACAGAGGGCACGATCATGATAATTGTTCCAGGTCCGGCATCCCAGAAACTTGGTCGCAAAATAGCAGAGTTGCTAAAACAGAAAATCGTTCCAATCGAGTTTAAGCGCTTCCCAGATGGAGAATCCTACATTCGATTTGACGGTGAAGTTGAAAACGAAGACGTGGTTATGGTCCAAACCACAAGTCCCCCTCAAAACGAGAATCTTGTTCAGTTGTTACTCATGGCAGACACTGCTTTTAAAGATTTAAAAGCCAAAACAATCACAGCAGTTGTGCCTTATTTTGCCTATGCAAGACAGGATCAAAGTTTCCGACCTGGAGAAGCGCCTAGCGTAAAAACAATAGTAACCCTGCTTCAAACTTGTGGCGTAAGCAAAATCTTTACCGTCAATTCTCATAACCCAGCTATTCTCAAAACTCTGCAAATACCTATCGAGGATTTGTCCGCTATCCCTCTTCTAGCTGAACATTTCAAAAACAAAGGTTTTAACGGAGCCTTTTCTCTGGCGCTCGGTAAAAAAGGCTTGGCCACAGCAGTTGAAGCCGCCAAGATTCTTGAAGGCGGCTATGGATATATCTCCACTCAACGTGACAGAATAACTGGAAAAGTAACTATTGAAAAGAAATCCTTGCCAGTTAAAGACAGGGATGCAATAATATTTGACGATATCATAAGCAGCGGAGGAACAATGGCGAAGGCTGTTGCTTGGACACGCAAACAAGGCGCCCGAACGATTCATGCCGCTTGTGTCCATCTCCTGTTGATAGGAGATGCTGAAAGCAGAATCATCCAGAGCGGAGCAGACAGCATAGTGGGCACAGACAGCGTTTCCAGCCACATCAGCGTGGTTTCTGTTGCACCACTAATTGCTGAGGCCTTAGTTAAACGAGGAGCCAAAAGGTGAGCAAACTCTTCTTTGTTCTCTCAGGTGAACATCCAACCTTACCATTTTCGGAATTGAAAGCCATTTTAGAGGCTGAAGGGCATGATTATCAGGTTTTGGAAGAATTGCCGCAGGTCCTACGACTTGAGGCTGACATTGGAGATGTGAGGTCTATAGAGTTCAGGTCGGCTATGACCCGAGTTTGCGCCTTAGAACTGCTAGGCTGCTCGGCAGATGCTGAAGAAATACTCAAAATGACTCGTTCTACTTCTCTAAATGAGTTCATTCAAAAAGGCGAAAGCTTTGCAGTTCGTGTTAGAAGAGTAAGAGAAACCGCTCCACATCTTTTAAGCGTAGAACTTGAACGAAAACTTGGTGAACTAATATTAAAGGAGGCAAAAGGAGTGAAGGTAGACTTGGCGAACCCTCAAAAAACCTTCTTTGGTGTTCTAACCGACGACAAGTTTATATTCGGACTAAAAATCGCTGATATTTCCCCCAAAACTTTTGCTCAAAGGCGTCCACGAAAAAGACCCTTCTTCCATCCATCAGCCATGCCTCCTAAACTTGCACGATGTATGGTGAACTTGGCTAAGCCCAAATCGGGCGATCTTGTTCTGGACCCGTTTTGTGGAACAGCCAGCATGCTTATCGAGGCTGGACTGATTAGATGCCGCGTTTTAGGACTGGATGCAAAACGTCGCATGGTCAAAGGAAGTCTGCGCAACCTTCTGCATTATGGCGTCAGACCAGAAGGCATGATCGTGGCAGACGCCCTGAAATCTCCAACGATCAAGACAGATTGCATCGTAACAGACCCTCCCTATGGCAGGTCAGCGACCACCCTCGGACGGGAAACATGCCAAATAATAAAATATTATCTTTCGACTCTACAGGATTATCTTGCAAACGGACGGCGAGTCTGCGTTGCCGCGCCTAAATCGGTGAAAGCATGCATGTTAGGCGAAGAGTTGGGTTTGAAACATGTGGAATCCCATTTTGTGTATGTACATCGCAGCCTAACACGAGAGATCGCAGTTTTCGAGAGGAGTTAAAATGAGTTTGCGTGTCACTTTCCTTGGAACAGCGGGAAGCGTACCAACACCGAAAAGAAGTCTTCCTGCAATTGCGATTCAGAGAGAAGATGAGCTCCTGATATTCGATTGCGGCGAAGGCATCCAAAGGCAGATGATTCAGGCTGGTGTAGGCTTCCACCGAAAAACAAAGGTTTTCATTACGCATTTGCACGGAGACCACGTTCTCGGACTGCCGGGACTGCTCCAAACAATGTCTCTCATGGATAGAGAACGCAAACTGGAAATTTATGGCCCGCCAGGAATAGAAGCCTTTGTCAACGCCATCCAGCAAACAGTTCAGTTCAACCTCACTTTTACACTTGAAATCCTCGAGATAAAAGATGCCGACATTGCGTGCGAAGAAAGAGAATATGAAGTACGTGCTGTATGGGCGGACCATGTTGTTCCCAGCTTGGCTTACGCCTTGATTGAAAAGCCTCGACCAGGAAAATTTAACCCAAAAAAAGCAAAGGCACTGGGAATTCCAGAAGGTCCCCTATGGTCGAAACTTCAACATGGCTCAGCGGTAAAACTTCCAAACGGTCAAGTTTTTAAGTCTGAAGAAGTTGTTGGACCTCAGCGTTTGGGAAGAAAAATCGTTTATACTGGAGACACAAGACCTACTGAAAATGTTGTGGAACTGGCTCGGAATTCTGATCTGCTTATCCACGATGGAACATTAGATGATGAGTTGACAGACAAGGCCTACGAAGACGGCCACTCCACAGCCAGTCAAGCAGCAGAAGTCGCAAAAAAGGCTAAAGTCGCATGGTTGATACTGACGCACGTTAGCGCAAGATATAGAAACGTTGATGCTTTGGTCGAGCAAGCGAGAAAAATCTTTCCCAAAACAAACATAGCTGAAGACTTCATGAAAATTGATCTTCCCTTAAAAGATTCCTAATGTTAATGGAATATTTTCTGGAGCCTTTGAAGGCTTTCTTCGATATGCCTAACTGACTCTAACATCACTGCCCCGGTATAGCCGATGCGCTTGAGAGCTCTTGCGACACTTGTCCAGTTAACGGTTCCATAACCTATTCCTAAATGTGCATCATAGTCTCCGTTGTTGTCGCTTGCATGTACATGGACAATTTTGTCTGAAAATGCGGTGATAAAGGCTTGAATTTGCTGGTTGATGTTGGCGTGCCCCACATCTAGCGTTAAGCTCAAGTCATTGTTTAGCTCATCATAGAAACGCGAAAAATCCTCTACACTCGTCAGTACAAAAGGGAAGGGTTTAGGCACATTTTCAATAGCTATCTTTACTCCATGCTTATCAGCAATCTTTTGCAGTTGCCTTACGGAATCCATGTTTAGCTGCCAATCAGAACCCGGATAAAAAGAAGTCACGGCAGTTCTTTGTCCTGGGTGAAAAATCCAAAGTCGGCTTTGAAGCTTGCTTGCATGCAAAATGGACTTTTCCAATCGTCTTAAAATTGTTCTCTGCAAAACGGGACTGGGTGTGGCTATGTTGATGTCAGCGAAGGGTGAGTGAACCATAAATTCGATGTTACGCGCTTCAGCTGTTTTTCGCAGCTTTTTGATGCGCTTGTCGCTAAGTGTGTGTAGTCCTTCGTCGAGGAGTTCTACACAATGCACGTTAGCGTTTTTTAGGCGCTCAAGAAGTGAGGTGAAAGGTTCGCCTAAGCAGAAGAGCATTGATAAGCCGATTTTTGTTTTTGACATTTTTAACCAGCTTAAGGTATGCAGATTGTTTCTATTATTTCATTTATTTTGATGCATCTTTTTGCCATTTCAGCGAAGAAAGGTTTGGGCCTAAAAGCTACTTCAGGTGACGACACTCCTAGCTCAGGATTTCTCTTTTGCGCGTGCGCGTCAGGATGTAAGCCTCCTCACGTTGTTCTTGGTGCCAGCCACTCAATAAGCTCTTTTGGATTATCGCATGTGATTTGAACTTTTACTGGTCCAAGCGGGGATTCAGCGACTGGCTGGCAGAACGAGAGGTGTCCAGCGTAGGCTACTTGCTTGTTCAAGTAGAAAGTGACAGAGTTTTTCCTTAGTCCTTTGAATAGCACCCCACGGGCGGCGTCGCGAATCCTTTCCCTCCGAAGCAAATTGTAAAGTTTGGATAACCCTTCTATGCCTTTCGTTTCAGCTATGAGCAAGCTTCCCTTTTCGCCGGGCTTAACCTCAAACTCTGCCACGCTGAACACATTCTCTACTGCGCGCTTCACGTTCTCTAAGTCTTCAGTTAGATTAACCTCTGCCCTCACCTGAATTTTTATTTCATCCATTTCCCAACGTAGCCTCCAAAACATCATTAATTTTCATCTTAAACTCTTCCTTTGTTCCTTCGTTTACAATCAAGTAATCTGCCATTGCAATGGCGCTACCTAAGCCAACGCTCAACTCTCTTAGGTCGCGTTTCAAAAAAGTTTCCCAGCCCTTTGGGGCATCGCTTCGCTTTCTTCGGAAGAGTCGTTGAAATCGGGTTTTTGGTGAGGAATGGATCGCGATGAGGATGAAGTTTGAAAGATGTTTCTTGAATTCTTTTGCTTCGTCGAGACTCCGGATGCCATCTACAAAAACAATGTTTCCTTTTGCCTTCTCTATTCTTAGGATACATCTTGTTGCCACAACTGCTTGTCCCTTCTCTTTTCTTAGTTGAAGCATGATTTTCCCAATGTTTTCAGGTGTGAGTTCAAGTCCTCTTCGCTTGGTTTCTTCTCTAATTTCGTCTCCCATCACAATAACATCGTAGCCCTTTCGCCGAGCTATCTCGTTGAATGTGGCTTTTCCAGCACCCGGCATGCCAGCTATGCCCACAACAACCTTTTTCATTCTGGCACATCCTCTCTGCAGATTCTAAATACTAAGAATCTAAAAATACTTACGAATAGTGGCGATGTCTCCCTTAATTCCCCATTCTTTATACTATAAAAGATACGTTGCTTTTTCAACATTGGCTCTAAAAGGCATATGTTAGTCTCTTCAACGAAAGGCACGCAAGGATTCAAGATCGTCTTTTCATTTGTCAATTATAATCGTAGTCTGGGCGCGCGCACCAAGAGGGTTCAAGAAGCTCTTATTTTCTCTCTTGCGAGCACGCTTCGAAATGTTTTATCACATTTGAGACATTTGTAGTGACCTATGGTAAGCTGTAGTCTTTCACCTGTCTTACTAGGTCTCCCAGCCATTTTCCAAGTCTTGACCGGACTTGTTTCAATTCCGCATCTAGGGCACGCTGCCTTTTCTGGACTGTTCAATGAATTCAAAAGTTCTTTCCTAAGATCTTCACCGGCCTTATCGATCTTCTCAATAGCTTCGGCGAGTTGTACATTTTTGAAAACGTTTCGAAACCATCTGGCGAAGTCTCCTCTTTTTTGGTGGAACTCGAGGGAAGCAACTGGAACTTTTCTAATCTGTTCCTTCAAATCCTTTGGGTTAAAAGCTGCTTCGTGGAGCGGTTTGCCGATATCCTCGTAGAAGTAGAATCCCCATTCGCTGGCAACTTCTTTCTTAGGAGGCTCTGTAGGAAGATTACAATTTGGAAATTTGCCATGCTTTTGTCTGTACTCTTCCTGAAGCTCCTTCATTCTGTCTTCTTGCTTTGAAGTAAACTCTCTCTTATAGTATTTGGTTTCACGTTTGCGACGGTCATTTGAAAAGTTCGTTTCCAAGTAATTGGTGAATTCTTCTCGAAGATTAGTACTTGCGCCGATGTAGATTAAAGCCTTAGCTTCGTTGTATAGGGCGTAAACTCCAGGTCTTTCTGGAATGCCTTTCGCCATATCTCCCCAAACGTACATTTCCCCTGAGATGGGCATATTTTCACACCAGTAGATAATTAAACATATATGCCTTTAGAAATTTTTCCCCATTTTATCTTTAACGGCATTCTGAATCTCGTCTTTAGCAACCGTAGTGTGAAGGCACCAACAGTTACATAATGGTTCTCTTGTGCTTTTGAAGAATCTGCGCGCTAGTTTATCAATAAAGCGTTAACACGTATTCTTCACTTCCTTAAGAAATCAGCCCATTACAATATGAGCAATTGGATTTGCATAAGAATCTAAAAATACTTATGATTGTTATTGTTGAAAGATTAGCAAGGAGCATTTCATATGTCGGAGAGAATTAGAAGTTTCATCG
>JGI24422J19971_10001076_pt1 | contig 16285 bp, 12 predicted proteins | sample DeeMarSWOR152_54_FD_19971 | JGI IMG/M metagenome (IMG submission 19971) | reverse complement strand
AAATGATCAAAGTCGATATCAGCAAGTGCACGGGATGCAGGAAATGTGAGACTGTCTGCGCCTTTTTCCATTCGGGAAAGGTCAATCACGGGTTAGCCAGGATGAAAGTCCTCAACCTGTATGAGACCGGAGTGGATGGCCCTCTGGCCTGTGTTCAGTGCCAGGAGCGGTACTGTCTGAGTTGTCCTGAGAATGCCATAACAATCGGGAACTATGGGCAGATCATCGTCTCCCAAACCCGGTGCACGCTCTGCGGGGTCTGTGAGAAAGCCTGCCCGGTCGGAGCGGTAGAGATATTCAATGAGATCGTCGTTGTCTGCGACCTCTGTGGAGGAAGGCCCAAGTGTGTTGAAGCCTGCACACAAGGGGCCATAGCCTACGACCCTGAAGAAGAAGGGCCTTCTCTGGCGGCATTAAAGAAGCAAACAAAGAAGATGAATCCCAGTCAGAAAAGACATTTTTATCTCCAGACGCTTGGCTCCAAGCTCAGAAAGATTTGGAGACGTCCGAATGCTTAAATACGGCTACGGGGGACGAATACTCAGGGTCGACCTCACTCANCGCAGATACAGNATAGAGGANCTNNCNCNTTCCTGGGTCCGGCCTGTGATCGGAGGACGGGCAGCCAATACCAAGAGGCTTTATGAAGAACTGGATCCAGGTTGTGATCCCTTGGGACCGGATAATATCCTCATCTTCGGCATCGGGCCTTTGACAGGTTCCCTCTTGACCGCTTCCGCCTATTTCACCGTTACCGCCAAATCCCCTCTGACGGGAATACTGGGGGACTCTGCTGCTGGAGGGCAGTTTGCCGCAGAGATGAAGCTCACCGGTTTCGACCAGGTCATCATCACCGGTAAAGCGGATCAGCTTATTTATTTACTGATAACAGAATCCGGCGTCGAATTCGTGGATTGTCCGGAATACAAGGGAATGATCATTACAGAGACGACTGATGCCATTCGGAGGGAGAGAAAAGACTATTCCATCCAGGTAGCCGCCATCGGCCCAGCAGGAGAGAACCTGGTCCTTTTTTCCTCGATAGTCTCCAGCGGCAACCGGGTCAATGGCCGTTCCGGGATGGGGGCTGTGATGGGGTCTAAAAATCTAAAAGCGGTAGCAGTAAGGGGTTCTCTTTCCCTTGACGTCGCCGACCCCCTAGCTTTTCTCTCGGAAGTGGAGAAGATCGACCAGGCGATACTGAGTCACGATGAATACCGGAAGCGATACCAGTTGGGGACTACCATGTTGATGAAAGACCTCAATGATATCGGCATCCTTCCCACCAGGCATTTTCAGGAAGGAGTCTGCAAATATGTGGATGATATTTCCGGGCAGAAGCTGGCTCGCACCTGGAAAGTGAAAAACAAATCCTGCTTTAACTGCAACGTCCACTGCTCACGGTATTACCTGATCGATGATCGAGAAGCAGAAGGGCCGGAGTTTGAGACTCTCTGCAGTTTTACCTCCCGGCTGGGAAATCGTGATCTTCCTTTTGCCTTGGAGATGAATCAATATCTGAACCAGATGGGGATGGATTCCATTTCGACCGCAGAGGTGATGGGCTGGATAATGGAGTGTCAGGAAAAGGGGCTTGTCCGTCCTGATGATCTGGATGGTCTGAGTATAACCTGGGGTGATAAAGAGAAGATACGTGAAGTCGCGGATATGATCGCCTTCCGCCGCGGGGTTGGAGAGAGACTGGCCAACGGAGCCACAAAACTTTCAGAAGGATTCAGCGAGGAAGCCAGAAAATTGGTGATGCAGGTCAAAGGGTTGGATATTATCTGCGGCGACCCGAGAGGAATCAAAGCCTATGGGCTGACCTATGCCGTCGCCTCAAGGGGAGCTGACCACCTTCGGGCCGAACCCTATTTCGAACTCACCAATAGAAAAGAGGAGGCGAAAAAGCGCTTCGGCACTGAAAAGGCGGCAGACAGGCTTGCAGAAGAGGGGAAGGCTGCCCTGGTCACATATTCTGAGAAGATCGCTCTTATCACCGACTCCCTGACCATGTGCAAGAATATCGGCCTCTGCATGGATATCTTGAATTTTGAGAACGTCACTTCCCTTTTGAGATACGGTACCGGAATCGACTATTCGCCCGATTATTTACAGAAGATTACCGCAGACTCGATCGATCTTGAGCATGAGCTCAATAAAAAGTTGGGTGTGAAAAGGGAAGACGACACTCTGCCCGAAAGATTCCAGAAAGAGCCGTTGACAGAAGGCCCGACCAAAGGCTCGACCGTGGACATAAAAAGAATGGTCGATGAGTATCACAAGATTCACAAGTGGGATGATTGATTCCCTTCCTTCCGCCATTTAAAGAAATTATTTTTCATTCCCGTGTATTTTGCCCATTGTGAACTATTTGAAATCCAGCTAAAATTCTTGAAAATTGCCTGCTTAAAGACTATAAGATTTGCAGGAACGAATGAAAGAGCGATTGATAGAGCCAAAAAAGCGGGAGACATTTGCCTCCAATTTCGGTCTCTTGATGACCATGATCGGAGTGGCTGTCGGGTTGGGCGCGGTCTGGCGTTTTCCCTACATGGTCGGCAAGTTCGGAGGCGCAGCCTTTGTTCTTTTTTATCTGATGGTTGTTCTTTTCATCGGGATTCCCGCTTTGATGGCTGAGTGGACGCTCGGCCGGTACACCCGACGCGGCACTTTGGGAGCCTATGAAAAAGGAGGATTCCCCGGAGGCAAGTGGGCGGGAGCGTTTTTGTTCTTCATCGTCTTCTGGGCTACCGGATATTATTCCAACGCTTTGGGCTGGGTCGGGTTTCATGGTCTGAGTGAGCTGGTAAACGCACTGGGCGTGAACTTGGATGCTTCAGCCATCCTCCCTCCTCAGGAAGGATTTAACCTTACCTCGTTTCTTTTACAGCTTCTGATGACTGCCTTTGTCATTTTCAGCTGCGGACTCGTCCTCATTAAAGGCCTGCGGAAAGGGATCGAAAAGGTCAGCAGATGGATCGTCCCCGTCCTTTTCATCATCTTGATTATCCTCATCGTTCGCTCCGTCACTTTGAGGGGAGCCGGTGAAGGGATCAAATGGTATATCGGCGGCTTTCGTTTCAGCGAACTCAGGCCCTCGGTCATGGCCGCAGCCCTTGGAATGGCATTCTTTTCCATGTCCTTGGGCGGGACGTTCATGGTCATCTACGGATCCTACCTGAACAAACAGGCCAATATACTGAAAAATGCTGTGTTTACGGGGATCGCCGCTTCAACAGCAGGCCTTCTGGCAGGATTTGCGATTTTTCCGGCGGTTTTCGCTTTCGGTTTGAAGCCCGGCGAGGGTCCGGGGCTTATCTTTCAGACTTTGCCCAAGACCTTTGACCTGATGCCTGCAGGCTGGCTGTTCGGCCTGCTCTTCTTTCTCGGACTCTTTGGAGCGGCTTATCTTTCCGATGTGGCTGCCTTTGAAGTCCTGATCGGGGGAATCGTGGATAATACAAAGCTGGAAAGAAAAAAGGCAGTGCTTTTTATCTGCTTTATTGTCTACGTGTTGGCGATTCCTCCAATGATCAATTTCAAGATTTTTATCCCCTGGGATTTGACATTCGGTTCAGGCATGCAGGCTCTGGGCTCGCTCCTGGCCGTCATTACAGCAGTCTGGTGCATGAAAAGATCAGAAGCTTTGAAGGAATTCGCTGAAGGGAGAGGGAAACCTTTCCCTCTGTTCCTCTATTGGTGGATGAAGATTGTCATTCCTGCAGCCATCTTATTCGTGGGCATCAACTGGCTTCTGGAATCTGTGTTCAGCATCAAAATTTTAGGGTGACATAAGAAAAAAAGGGCGATGCCGAAGAGGGAACATAAGCTTTTGGAATTATCTAATCCATTTAAAGTGAGCAAATTAGAAAGTATTTCATTGAAACCGGCATCTTAAGCTGATTTCTGCTGCAGAACACTCGTCTCCACCTCATATTCCCACTCCTCGGTTGCTATCAGGAGTTCATGGTGGGCAGTATGAGGCGGAGAAGGCCATTTATCTTAAGAGGCCAGTTTGAGGAAGGCAATGATCCTGTCGGTGGTCTTCGGTTATTCGATAAAAGAGATGATTCTCATCCGGATGCCACTGGATCAAAATAATTATTGATTTTCAGCTTTATTTTTTTTATAATATAAAAGAAATATAAGGATTGAAGGGAATTCATGAAATATTTAACAAGAAAAGAAGAACTTCTTCTCCTTACTATTTTAAGACTTAAGGAGGAAGCTTCTTTAGTCAAAATCAGAGAACATCTCAACATATTTACGGATAAGAAATGGTCTGTGGGAAATGTTTATGTGGCCCTGGACAGGATGACCAAAAGGGGTTATCTGCAGTCATATAGCGGTGAACCGTCAGCAAAGCGGGGAGGAAAAGCGGTTAAATTTTATAAACTGACTGAAGATGGGATTAGAGCATTGGTCGATATAAAAAAAGTGCAATCTGTTATGTGGAGGGGACTGGCAAAGCTGTCACCCGAAGAATAGGAGATTTCGATGCCGCCTGAATTCTACAGCCCACCGAAAATGGCCCGCCGCATTCTGCAGAAGATATTGCCTGAATCAGACAATCATTTTTTGTGCGGGGATTTCGATGAGATCTACAATGATATTTTCACTGAAAAAGGGCCTATGGCAGCCCGTCTCTGGTACTGTTATCAGTTGGTCCAGTCTCTGCCCCGGATCGTCGCTCATTCTATCTCCTGGAGAATCGTCATGTTTATGAACTTTTTAAAAATCACACTGCGAAACTTGAAGAGGCATAAAGGGTACTCTTTCATTAACATAACAGGCCTGGCAATAGGGATGACTTTTGTCTTGGCAATCATGATTTTTATTCGGCACGAACTCAGCTACGACAGACATCATGAAAAAGCCTCTCAAATATACCGAGTGAATACAATCCTTGGTAGCCGTGACAATGAAAATAAGATAGCAGCTGCCTCCCCGGCCGTTGCCGAAGCCCTTGTCAACGAGTGCCCCGAGATACTCCAGGCTACTCGAATCTTCAAAACTCTTACTGTCCATACAGTCAAGAACCGTGATAAAAGTTTCTTTGAGGAACGATTCTATTATGCAGACCCGACCGTATTTGAGGTATTTACCTTTCCCCTGCTCAAAGGCGATTTTCAGACTGCACTTGCCCAGCCCCATTCGATCATCCTGACCTACGAAACGGCAAAAAAATATTTTCCCAGAGAAGATCCGATAGGAAAGACCCTTATAGTCAATGACGGAGAGGGTGATGTCGCTTACCTCGTTAAAGGAATAGCTGCTGACAATCCTGAAAATTCTCATTTTCACTTTGATTTTCTGGCCTCATTCGCAGACCAGGAAATCAGCCGGGTCAAGAACTGGTTTCTGATAGCTACCCACACATACATATTGCTCCAGGAAAATTATCATCCATCCGGATTGGAAGCCAAGTTGCCGGAATTGATCCACAAGTATGCAAGCCCCCTATTTGGTGAGCGATTCACCTTTGATGATTGGTTATCAGAGGGGAATAAATTTGAAATGTTTCTCCAGCCTTTGCTGGATATTCATCTCCACTCGAGAAATATCCGTGCCCAGCTCGAGACCAACGGAAACATCGTCCACGTTACCATTTTTTCTCTTATTGCTTTCTTCATCCTGCTTATCGCCTGTGTTAATTTTATGAATCTTACGACTGCAAGGTCGTCCATCCGGGCCAATGAAATCGGAGTGCGGAAAGTTCTGGGCTCCACACGGCTCTTGCTTGTCAGACAGTTTCTGGTCGAATCTGTCCTTTTAAGCCTGTTTGCCTTGGTTTTGGCCCTTTTCTTCCTCTATTTCTCTCTTCCTTTTTTAAATAATCTTTTGGGAAGGCAAATGCAGGTGACAGCACTTATCAACTGGCATGTATTGCCTGTATTAATCGCTTTTGCACTTTTCACAGGCCTTCTGGCTGGATCTTATCCTGCATTTTTTCTGTCTGCCTTCCACCCTGTCAGAATATTGAAAGGTCAGTTTGAAGCGACAAAGCGAAAATCCCGGCTGAGATATGGATTGGTTGTCTTTCAGTTTTCTCTTTCCGTTATTCTGTTTATCGGGACAGCCGTCATCTCCGGTCAGCTCGAATACATACAGACTAGAGAAATGGGTTTTGACAAAGAGCATGTCGTGACTCTCCGGACAACAGCTGGAACTCTGGGTCGGCAGGATTCATTAAAACAGGAACTCCTGCAGTATCCCGATTTGTTGAGTGTTTCTCTTTCCAGTTCCCTCCCCGGAAAGCAGACTTTTGAAGAGACGCTCAGACCCTCTGGGACAGACAGTGGTTCAGGGATCGTCCTTACCCTTTTAGAAAGTGATTCTGATTTTGCGGAGGTGCTTGGCCTGGAACTGATATCAGGACGATTTTTTCAAAGAGAATTTTCCTCTGTTTCCCCCTCCATCGTGATCAATGAATCCGCGAGCCAAAGGCTCTGCGCTGCATATTGCTGGAAAGATCCGCTGGGCAAACAGGTCACAACCGGCCGACAAATATTTACTATCGTTGGCGTCCTGGAAGATTTCCATTTTCATTCTCTGCACACAAAGATAGGACCTTTAGGTATTTTGCCGCTGCCAAAAGGACAAGGCCAGTATATGTCTATCCGTATACGGCCGGAAAACATTCCCCAGACAATGTCTTTTATAAAAGATAAATGGATAACTTTTGCTCCGGACCAGCCTATTCAATATTCTTTTCTGGATGATGATTTTGAGAGGCTCTACAATCCAGAAAAAAGGACAAGGAGGCTTCTCGCCGTTTTTGCCCTTCTCTCTGTTTTTATCGGCTGCCTGGGTTTGTTTGGGTTAGCTTCATACTCGGTCGAACAGAGGACTAAGGAAATCGGCATCCGCAAGATCCTGGGTGCCTCTGTCACCAACATAGCCATGATGCTGCTCAGGCAATTTTCTGTATGGGTGCTGTTAGCCAACATCGTTGCCTGGCCAGTTGCATTTTATGTGATGAATCTCTGGCTTCAGAATTTCGCCTATCGTACGGAAATAAATTTATTCATGTTCATCGGCTCTGGTTTATTGGTTTTCGGAATTGCTAACCTGGCTGTGAGCTATCAGGCCATAAAATGTGCTGTTGCCCATCCAGCCGATTCTTTGCGGTATGAGTAAGGCTGAGCTTCAACCCCTCACTTTTTGGGTATGATATGTTCATTCCAGGATACGACCAAGTAGAAATTTGACAAAACCGTGCTAAGTTGACTTTTTTGTGTGTCTATCATAAATTTCAGAAGGGGAATCAAACCAGCGAATCTTAAAAAATAAGAACAAGGAATCAGGACAGAGATGCCGGTTTCGATAGTTGGTGTTGGCAAATGTTTGCCTGGTGTAGACCTGCCCGGCAGAGTGGTGACCAATGAAGAAATAATTGAGATCCTTCTCGCCAATAAGGCCATAAAACCCGGTACTGATAAGCCATGGAGGCCTGAGGAATTAACACCTCAAAGGATCGAGGACCTTATTGGGATCAAAGAACGCCATTGGGCAGCCGATGATCAAAATACTTCTGATCTGGCTCTCCTGGCAGCTGAGGCTGCTTTGAAAGATGCCCGGATTGGATGGGAAGATGTAGGAATGCTTATTGTCGGTACTTCTTCCCCGGAATCCTTTTATCCCTCAACCGCCTGCTTAGTCCTTGACAAAATCGGCAAAAGAAAAATCGCTTCAGGAGTTTGGACAGAAAGAGAGGCCAAAGAGAAACTTAGGATTCAGGCTTCGGATGTCCTGGCAGCCTGCACGAGCAGTATTTATGCTATCGACATCGTGAAAAATTCTCTTCTGCAAGACGATAATGAGTATGAGTACGGCCTGGCACTCGGTGCCGAAGTTATGAACCGGATTTTGGATTTCTCTGATACCAATGCGGATCTTTGGGGAGACGGGGCTGGAGCAGTCGTCCTGAAGAGAACGAACAGCAAGACAGGCATAATCTGCACGAGTTTGGGCTCGGATTCCTGGGGCGCAGAGCTCGCTTACAGCAGGGGATTGGGCACTTCTTCCCACTACATGAACACTTCGCCCAATATATTTATTAAAGGCCATGAAGTGCAGAAATTCGTTTTGAAGATCATGTGCGAATTGATCACAAAAACCGTAGAAAAAGCGAATAACATCCCTGGCCGGAAAAAAGAAATAAAAGTGGATGACATTTCCCTTTTTATCTGCCATCAGGCCAATTCGAGGATTTTTGAGTTTCCGGCCAAGAAGCTTGATATCCCGATCGAGAAATTCTACATAAATGTCGACCGCCGAGGAAATACCTCTTCGGCCTCGGTTTTGATCGCTCTTCGCGAAGCCCTCGACGAAGGGCGTATCAAAGAGGGCGATTTGATCATGTTTATCAGCTTTGGAGGCGGCCTCACCTGGGCCTCCATGTTAGTCGAATGGGGGAAAGGATAAGATTATAGTCTGATCAGGACGAACGACTTTCAAACTTAAGCGAGGACCTGATTACAGTTCCGCCTGTCAGCCTGCTTTGACTTCAGGGATCGATAAAATTTCTGTCATTTTGGCTGTTCCAGAACCAAAAAAGAAATAACTTGACAGCACATTTGAGGTCTGTTTTGAATTCCGGACAATCAGGCCACAGTCACCTGTTCTGAAAGGTAGACGTCTTGGACCGCGTGGATGATCTCTATGCCTTGATCCATGGGTTTTTGAAACGCTTTCCTTCCTAGGATAAGGCCCATTCCTCCTGCCCTCTTGTTGATGACAGCCGTTTTTACGGCCTGCTGGAGGTCGTCTTCTCCGGAGGCTCCTCCTGAGTTTATCAGCCCCACTCTTCCCATAAAGCAGTTCGCCACCTGATATCTGGTCAGGTCAATGGGATGGGATGTGGTGAGCTTCTCATACATCAGGGGATGGGTTTTTCCGAAATCCAGGGCCAAAAAACCGCCGTTGTTGACGGGCTGTTTCTGTTTGATGATATCCGCCTCTATGGTCGCACCCAGATAATTGGCCTGTCCGGTCAAGTCGGCAGAACTGTGATAATCCACCCCTTCTTTCTCAAAAGCAGGATTTCGCAGATAACACCAAAGGACGGTGAACAGTCCCCTCTCGTGTGCCATCTGGAAGGATCTGGAGACTTCCTTGATCTGCCTCCGCGACTCTTCAGACCCGAAATAGACGGTCGCCCCGACTCCGGCTGCGCCCATGTTGCAGGCCTGTTCCACAGAAGCGAACATCCTCTGGTCGTAGGAGTTGGGATAGGACAGCAGCTCGTTGTGGTTTATCTTAACGATAAACGGGATTCTGTTCGCATACTTCTTGGAGACCAAGCCCAACACTCCCAGGGTAGATGCGACGGCATTGCAGTCCGCTTCAACAGCGAGCTTGACGATATTCTCAGGATCAAAATAGAGGGGATTGGGAGCAAAAGAAGCTCCGGCTGAATGCTCCACTCCCTGGTCCACAGGAAGAATGGAGAGATACCCCGTTCCCTTCAAGCGTCCGTTATTGAACATCCTTTTCAAGTTAGCCTGAACGTCCTTTGACCTGTCCGACGGACCAAATACTCTCTCTACAAAGTCCGGGCCAGGAAGGTTGAGGTGATCCTTGGGAATTGTGAGGCAGACATGCTCCATAAGATCAGAGGCGTCTTTTCCTAGTATGTCTATAATATTGAGTGCCACGTTTTCCCTCCTTTTCTGCTGTCCCCTTTTCTCTTAAGCCTTCGTCAGCTTCAAAAGGCTTTTACGGAGACCTTTTTTTTTGGGGAATCCCGGGTCCTTCAGGTCAGGATCTTGATCAGCCGAATATACTGTGTGTAATCGATCTTTTTGGGCCGAATAACATGATCCAGAGGGACAGTGATCAATTTATCCAGCTTAAGGCTCACGCATTTATCTGTCTGCCCCTCTTTTAAAACCTCGACAGCATAGCTTCCCAGGCGAGCGGCCAGAATTCTGTCAAAGGCTGTGGGGCTTCCTCCTCTCTGGATGTAGCCCAGAACGGCCAGCCGCGTCTCCAGCCCGGTTTTCTGTGATATGGTCTCAGCAACGGTGCTTCCTTTGGCTTTACCTTCGGCGACGATTACGATCCAGCTCCTTTTTCCTGTGCGGCTTCCCTCTTCTATCTCCTTGCATATCCTTTCCATGTCTGTTTCTTTTTCCGGAATGATGACTTCCTCGCAGCCTCCGGCCAGGGCGACTTGAAGGGCGATGTAGCCGCAGTCACGCCCCATCACCTCAACCACGAATACCCTTTCCAGGCTAGTGGCTGTATCCCTGATCTTATCCAGGGCATCGACAGCGACATTGACCGCGGTGTCGGCTCCGATAGAGATTTCGATCTCGTTAAGGTCGTTGTCGATAGTGGCCGGGACTCCTATGACAGGAATCTTGTATTTGGCAGCCAGAATATGGGCCCCGGTCATGGAGCCGTTGCCTCCGATTACGATCAGGCCATCGATCTTGTTTTCTTGAATGATCCTTATGGCCTGTTTTTGTCCGGATTCTGTGAGAAATCCTTTGGAGCGGGCTGTTTTCAGGATAGTTCCTCCCAGGTTCAGGATCCCGGATACCGAACGTCTGTTCAGCTCAACCAGTTCTCCGTTGATCAGGCCATCGTAGCCTTTAATCACTCCCATGACCTTTATTTCGTGATAGACAGCTGTTCTCACCACTGCTCTCAAGGCCGCGTTGATCCCCGCGCAGTCTCTGGTCAAGACTCCGATCTTTTTCATTGAAGAGGGTTTCCTTTTTTGATTTATCATTATATCCAATTTGCAGCCAGAACCCTAATGTTTTGTTCCCTTCCAAATCATTTTCCTAATGGTTGATACTGCAGACTGTAGGTGTGGATGGAGGTTCCTACATGTCTTCATCAGTAATGGCTCGTATCCGCAAGAGCTAACCATTGGAAGCTCGTGTCAATTCAGTACTTCGGTTTATGTGAGATAAGCATGATCTGTAAGGCTGAGGATCTTTTTCCGCCCGCATCTTTCTCCTTTGATGCTCAGAAATTTTTACGCATTATAACGACATATATTAGAGGGGGACGGATGCTTAGGCATAGTTCCGAGATAGTCACTTGTATATTTTTGTTATCTTATAACTTATTTATTATAAATAAATTAAAAGGATGGAAAATAATGGGATGCCGAAGGGAGGACTCGAGCTTCTCTGATTTTGTGCTTTCTTTTTGAACTAAGATGAAATAAGTGAGAGATTATACCAGAATTTCATTGATGTTTATTATATCGAATACTTTCTTTTTGATATCGAATCCCATTGAACAGTCCACTGCACAATATTCACAATCTGTACAGGGATTTGTCGTGAGATCTATTGACTGGAGCGTTTCTTTTGCTTTGACAATGTTTCCGTAGCCATACGCATACATATAACTTCTCATCACAGCAGGAATATTGAAACAGTTGTTACATTGGGCCAGACAATCGCCGCACTGCTGGCAAAACAGACCGTCTTCCATTTTACTGTCATTGATCTTCAGGTCTCTCAACTCAGCCGGAGTCAAAGTTAGATCTTTCATAACTGAAAGATCTTCCTCAAACTCGTTCATGTTTGAAAACGAAGGAATACAGGTGTGAACATTATTATCCTGCAAAACCCATTTCAAAGCGGCTTTCATGTTGATTTTATTTTTTCTTTTACTGTCCCAGTATACTCCCGCCTGGGTTTTCATCGCTACGATTCCCAGCCCTTTAGCGGAAGCATAGGCAATCGCCTCCTTGATTCTATTTCTATTTGCTAGGCGAAAATTGTAAGATGTGATAATCACATCATAAATATTACTGTCCGCCGCCGCTTTCAAAACAATATGCTCGTTTCGATGCGTAGTGCCTCCGATAAACCTTATTCTGCCTTTGTCCTTAAGTTCTTTCAGTACTTCAAGGAACGGTTCGTGCAGTGCCGTATCTGTGCTTGCCAGGTTACCTAAACAGTAGATATCGATGTAATCTAGTCCCAATCGCTGCAGTCCTCTATCGAGAAATTCTGTTATCATTTCTTTTTTGAAATTCCGGGTGAATTTCAGAGTTATTGGATTGATATACTTGTCACCTCCTACACCATCGGCAATAATGAATGATTCTCTCGGTTTATCCTTCAAAAATCTGCCAATCTCTCTTTCCGGCATGCCGTTTCTGTAGTCGCCGCTGGTAAAAATGAAATTTATGCCTGAATCGTATGCTAGGGGAAGTAAATCACTATTGTTAGCCACTCCCATCCCAACAATGGTTGTTTTTAATCCGGTCCTGCCTAAAGTCCGTTGAATAACTTTTCTTTCCTGCTGAACCTGATCAAAACTTTCAAGTGACAGATTCTTAAGCGAAGACACTGATAATGCGGCCAATCCGATCATACTTTTTTTTATGAAATCCCTGCGGGAATCATTCAATATATCCTCCCAAAAAAGTATAAATAGCCTGAAACTTCCAGCATAAACTCTATGAAAAAGTTTAACATGGATTTTTTTGAATTTCTAATAGATGTAATTTTAAGTAAAAATAAAGGATAGTGTTATTCGCTCTTAATTTTGTGTAGGTGCTGAATTTTCGGTGGTTTTGATGAAAAATAGTAAGAAGAATTCTTTAAGCTATTAAAATTAAAAAAATATAATGCCGAAGGGGGGACTCGAACCCCCACGAGCGAGTTAGGCTCACATGGCCCTCAACCATGCGTGTCTACCAAATTCCACCACTTCGGCATCAATGACTGGGAGGCTCATCTAGACAATTATGCTCCCCATGTAGTAAAGAGGGTTGAACTTAATCTTTTTTCTCAGGGGCTTTTTTCTCGGTCTCAGGAGCTGTCTGTTCTTTTTCCTGCTTCTGCTCTGTGGCAGGAGGCTTGGCTTCGGGTTCCTTCTTCTCTGTTTCCGTTACGGCTGGTGTTTCCTGTGCCGGGGCTTCCTCTCCGCTGAGGGCTGATTTCGAGCCTCCTGAGGATAGCATCCAGAGGCCCAGCGACGTGACCATGAAGAGTACGGCGCAGACCGTGGTCACCTTGGAGAGAAGGCTTCCCGCGCCCCGGGGACCGAACACGGTCTGGCTTCCCCCTCCGCCAAAAGCACCGGCCAGGTCCGCAGCCTTGCCCGACTGCAGAAGAACCGCTATGATGAGGATGAAGCAGGTGATGATGTGGATCGTGATCAGTATTGCGCTCACGTTTTCTCCTTGTATGCTCTTACGGCTTCTTTCGCGATCTGGATGAAGGAATCTGCTTCCAGGGAAGCTCCTCCAACTAACGCTCCGTTTATGTTTTTCTCTATGAGTAACTCGTATGTGTTGGCGGGTTTTACGGAACCACCGTAGAGGATTATAGCACAGGAGGCTGTTTCATTTCCATAAATTTCTGCCAGCCTTTCTCTGATGAAAGCATGGACTTCCTCGGCCTGGGCAGGCGTGGCTGTGACGCCGGTCCCGATGGCCCAGATGGGTTCGTAGGCGATGATGATCCGGCTCATCTCATCCTGTTCTATGCCTTCCAGCCCGGCATTTATCTGTGATCCCACCTTTTCTATGGTTTTTTCCTTTTCTCTCTCCTCCAGCGACTCTCCGAGGCACATGATCGGGATCAGGTCAAAAGCGAGTGCGGCCTTGACCTTTTTATTGACGGTCTCGTTGGTCTCGCCAAAGTACTGGCGTCTTTCCGAATGGCCGATGACCACAAACCGGCAGCCGGCGTCCTTGAGCATCGGAGCCGAGATCTCTCCCGTGAAAGCTCCCTTCTCTTCCCAGAACATATTTTGGGCGCCGAGCTGCACTGAACTGCCTTCGATGACTTTGCTTATCTCTTTGAGAGCTGTGAAGGGGGGTATGACGACGAGCTCGGCCTCGCTCAATTCCTGGCTCGACTCTTTGAGAGCTTTGACCACCTCTACCGCTTCGGGGATGGTTTTGTGCATTTTCCAGTTTCCGGCGATAAATGGCTTTTGGTTGCTGATTGTCATTTTATTTCTCCCTTAAGGCTTCGATCCCGGGAAGGGTCTCATTGGCCACGAACTCCAGAGAGGCTCCCCCTCCGGTTGAGATATGAGAGATCTTATCCGCCACTCCTGCTTTGTAGACAGCTGCGACCGAGTCCCCGCCTCCTATGATAGAAAGCGCGCCAGAATTGGCGACTGCCTCAGCGATTTTGGTCGTTCCAAGTGAGAACTGGTCGATCTCAAAGACTCCCATCGGCCCATTCCAGAATACGGTTTTTGCACCGGAGATGATTTCTGCATAATCCTCGATGGTCTTGGGCCCGATATCCAGGGCCATCATATCCGAGGGGATAGGAAAAGAATCAACGGTTTGAGGCTCGGCTTCGGCATCCGCTTGGGCAGCGATGATATGGTCAGAAGGAAGATAGAATTTTATGCTTTTTTCTTTGGTCTTGCTCAAGATGCTGGCAGCAAGCTCGATCTTATCCTCTTCGACCAGTGATCGGCCCACATCGTTTCCCTGGGCTTTGAAGAAGGTGTAAGCCATGGCTCCGCCTACCAGGATTGAATCCGCCTTGGTTAAAAGGCTTTCGATGACCGGGATTTTATCCGAGACTTTCGCTCCCCCGAGAACAGCCACGAACGGCTTTTGGGGAGAATGGACGACTTTGCTCAAGTAGTCCACTTCCTTTTGAACGAGAAAGCCGGCTGCCGATTTTTCCACAAAACGGGTGATGGCCACCACCGAGGCATGGGCCCGGTGGCAGGCGCCAAAAGCGTCGTTAACATAGTAGTCAACCTCCTGGGCCAGCTTGCGGGCAAAATCCTCATCATTGGCAGTCTCTTCGTTGTAAAAGCGGACGTTTTCAAGGACAAGGACCTGGCCTTCTTCAAGTTTCCTCTTGAGGGTATTGACCTCATCTCCGATCACGTCCGGAGCAAGAGTGACCTCCCGCGAGATGAGCTCTGATAATCTTTTGGCCACTGGCTTCAGGCTGAGCTCAGGAACGAATTTTCCTTTGGGCCGGCCCAGGTGGGAGGCGACGATGAGCTTTGCTCCCTGTTCGAGCAGGAAATTGATGGTGGGAAGAGCGGCCTTGATCCGGGTATCATCCCGGATGCTGCCGCTGTCGTCCAGGGGAACATTGAAGTCAACCCGGAGAAAGACTCTTTTTCCTTTGCTGTCTAAATCCTTGAGGGAAAGCATGGCTCTTGTTACTTATACATGTACTTGATCAGGTCTCTCATGCGGCAGGAATAGCCCCATTCGTTATCATACCAGGCAAGGACTTTGATCAGGTTCTCATCGATTATCCGGGTGTACTCGCCGTCCACGATAGCGGAGTGAGGATTGGCCATGAAGTCCACTGATACCAGAGGCTCGTCTGTGAGCTGAAGGATCCCCTTGAGCTTTCCTTGGGCAGCTTTCTTGAAGGCAGCGTTAGCCTGCTCTGCTGTGGCGTTATTATTTAAGATAGCGACGAGATCGACCACAGAGACATTTGCAGTGGGAACTCGTATGGCTATACCGTCTATCTTTCCTTTGAGCTCGGGAATGACCAGCCCGACAGCCTTGGCGGCTCCGGTTGTGGTCGGGATTTGAGAGACAGCGGCTGCTCTGGCCCGTCGGAGATCCTTATGCGGGGCATCGAGCAGTCTCTGGTCACTGGTGTAGGCGTGGATCGTGGTCATGAATCCCTTTTCGACTCCGAATTCATCATGGAGTACCTTGACCACCGGAGCCAGGCAGTTGGTGGTGCACGACGCGTTGGAGATGATGTGGTGCTTGCTATGGTCATAGGTTTCTTCGTTGACACCAAGAACAAGGGTTACGTCAGGTTCTGTGGCCGGGGCAGAGATGATGACTTTCTCCGCTCCTCCCTGATCGATGTGCTTAAGGGCATCCTGTTTTTTCCTGAAAAGCCCGGTCGATTCGATGACGACAGACACGCCCAGGTCTTTCCAGGGAAGGTTACCCGGGTCTTTTTCTGCCAGGATTTTAAGTTCCTTTCCGTTGACGACGATGGTCTTTTCAGTGGCTTTTATATCCGCATCCAGAATCCCGAGCACGGAATCGTATTTCAGCAGGTGAGCCAGCGTCTTGGCATCGGTGATGTCGTTAGCGGCTATGATCTCGATATCCGGGTCCTGGTAGGAAGAACGGAAAAAGTTCCTTCCTATGCGGCCAAATCCGTTTATTCCGACTTTATGAGCCATAAGATACCTCCTAATTTATTTCCCTTTTCTATTAACATAAAGCCTGTTTAAAATCAATTGATTCGATGATTCGATGATTTTTGAAAGAGACAAGCCCAGAATTGCTTAAAATTGCCTAATTCCGGCTGCGACTACTCAACTCGAGAGG
>JGI24422J19971_10001073_pt1 | contig 16293 bp, 23 predicted proteins | sample DeeMarSWOR152_54_FD_19971 | JGI IMG/M metagenome (IMG submission 19971) | reverse complement strand
TTTTTTTAGGGATTCCAAGGAATTTGGATATAATCTTATCATCTTCAACAAAAGTTCCATAACTAGCTCTAATCTCTTTTGTAGTTCCCAGCACTTCTCCCGGAAGAACGACTTCTCTCGCTTCAGTCATCATAAATCAACTCTTTTTACAAACTCAGATCTAAAATTACCTTTAGTTAAGTCTCCTACACTTTTAAATAACTCATCCTGAACGCCAACCGGTATTTCAATAGTCAATTGCAACGACCCATCATTCAACCATTTTTCATCGAATTTACCCACAGTCCTCTTCAGAACCGAGTATGCCTTTCCACTGAATTGTGGTGGAATTGTAATTCTCAATACTACCTTTTGGAATTTTATAGGTAGTAAAGGTTTTAAAGCTTCTACCATCTTGTTAACCTGTAGATCTGCATCTATCAATGGATCTACATACACACTAGCCTTTTCCATGGCATTAAGTATCCTCTGTGGGGGATGTGGAGTATTGGTTTGAGGGTTTATTCCCCTCCTAGAGATGATATCAGCTATTTCTTTTGTCTTTTTTTTGACAAACTCTCTTCTCTGTTCAGTGGTAAACTGTAATTCACCCTCCAGTAAAATCCTTTTTGCTATCTTGTAAACATCAGTTGTTCCGAAATTACGTTGTAGTTCATTCTCTGGTATAGCATTACCTCTCCTTACATCGTGGTATATTCCAGGATAGGCAAGGATTTCATCGAGATTTATCTTTTCTCCTTTCTTGAATTCTAAAGATTTGTTTGGGTCAACGAGAATCTCGAATTTTTTCCCACCCATCTTCAATCTACTAACTACAGCTTTATCAACATCAACCATAATAAATTCACAGAAGTTTTCTGATTTCTTCTTCTGACAACTTGTGGAATTTCTTATCTTTTTTCCTTATTATCGAGATATCTAAGGACTTCGGAATGTCTGTGATTTTTTCGGCCTTTTTTATCACACTTATAGCAAGTTTTAGCGCAGCCTTTTCATCCATTTTTTCTTTGTGTTTATTCCTGAAAATCTTATTTGCGATTGTTGCTCCCCTACCTATTGCATATGCCTTCCATTCGTAGAGCATGCCAGATGGATCTGCTTCAATAAGATGTGGTCCAGTTGAATCGACGCCACCGACTAGGAAAGATACACCAAAAGGTCTCAAACCCGCATAGAGTGTGGATATTTGCATTCTATCTCCCAAACTCTTTGCCAGGGACCAAACATCCATTGGTTCCTCATAAGTTATTCTGTTCACTTGGGCTTTAACCATGAGTTGATTGACCAAAACTCTGGCATCAGCCAAAAGGCCTGCGGCAACAGCACTCAGATGTTCATCTATTTTGAATAATTTTTCAATCGCCCCTGGTACGATTAATTTTATGACTTGTTTCACTGTTGCTAATATAACGCCGTCTTTATACACTAAACCTATTGAAGTAGTTCCTTTCTTAACAGCTTCCTTTGCATATTCTACTTGAAAAAGTCTTCCATCAGGACTGAAAACTGCAATTGTTCGATCATATCCCATATACTCTGGTAAAATAGCAGGCATTCTTTCACCTCATAAATCCTTCTTAATACTTTTTATCGTTCCCGAAATTTTTAATACTTTAAACGTTATTCGATTATCGCCCAATCTATCGATCAGACCCAGACTTGCGATAACTTCTTGAACTGATTTATGATTACATCTTAAAATACCTTTCTGTGTTTTTTGGTTCCAACAATCCTTCAATAACCATACAGAAGTTCTTGAAACACCATATTCACCTAAAAAATCTAACGTCGTATTCCATACAGCAGATTCTAAATCTGAATAAGTAAACTCTTCCCCTTTCTCCGAGATAATTTGGAAAGAGATATATCTCTTTTTTTCTCGTAATGAAGGCAACAATGTTTTTAGTTTTTTCATTCTACAATTTTCACCCCTGGTCTGATCCAATCTTTTCCTTCCCTTTCTTTAATCATTTTAATAATACCCTCTGGGATATCTGATAAAGCACCCTTTGCTTCATTCAATTCTAACCCCAATAAGCACCCCATCGAAATGAGAATTTTTGGGTCTTTTAATTGCCAATGTGATGATGCTCCGGAAGATATCATTACGGGTGCTTTAAATTTTTTACATAGTCTTACGTTTTCAGTCATGTTATGAAGTATATGAGACCTTGTATTTTTTGATGATTGCAAGATTTCTCTGAAGTTTATCTCGATAGCAACATGATTCTTCGCTGCTAATCTTGCCATCACATGGTTTAATCCCGAATCCTTTCTATTAAACTCAGGATGGGTTAAAACATCAACTTCTTTCGTTTGAACTGCTTTTCTGTTTAAGTTTAGATCATGCCCACTAACTAATAAGACATCATATTCTTTTCTCATCCCCACTAATTTTTTTAAATCCACTAAAGTTTTTGCTTCGAAACCGATGAAAATATCGATTCCTATTTTTTTTGAAATTTCTAAAATTGTCTTTCTTAGATTTTTCATTCTATTAAGATTCTTAAAATACTCAACGATGCATATCCCTTTGAAACCCAATAACTTAGCTCTCTTTGCAATATCTTCTACAGAACTCTCTCCTTCTGAAAATTCTGAATGAATATGAAAATCGTAAAAATTCATATGCTTCAAACTAAGATTTAATTTTAAAATAATTATTTTCTCGCTTTTTTACCCGCAGGTGTCAATCCTCTAAAAACTCTTCCTTTATGTTGTTTTTCATTAATCCATTTTATGTTCTTATCTTTTTTAATAACAGGATTATTCGGATCAATCATTATAACCTCAAACCACTTATACCTTCCATCCTCACCAACAAGATAACTACCTAGAACTTCCAGGTTGGGATATTTTTTCTGAACTCTTTCTTCGAGTATAAATTGCAATGATTTTTTGGGTGTATATTTAACTAAACCAGCTTTTGAGGGTTTTCTTCCTCTCCTTCCATACAACGGTCTTCTCCTTCCTCCTTTCCCAATCCTACCTCTAACGATTAGAAAACCTTCCTTGGCTTTATAACCCAATGCCCTAGCTCTATCAAGTCTAGTTGGTTTATCTATTTTTTTAAACCTTGGTTCCTTTCTCCATTTTATTAATCTCTCCTTAGTCAAATCCATCATACTGACTTTTGGTTTTTTCCATGCATCTCTAATTCTTTGGTAAGCACTCTTTGTCATCAAAACACCGATATATACTTAAACACATACTGCGCTAAATTTAAATATATTCCGTTAATAAATGAGAATAGGTGGTGAAGAAATGCATCCGTTAGGTAAACTCTTGATTGGAGTTATATTACTTATTGTACCGCTCGGACTTTACGTATATGAATTCATGTATGGACAGCAATTCTCCATTTTCGGCATTAACATTTACCTTCTCAAATCTCTTTGGACAGTCTTACAAGGGATGATACCACCATTTCTTATGGTGATAGGTCTATTCATCATTTGGCTCGAGTTGGACGAGTGGAGAATAGAGAGAGAACTTAAATTGGAAGAGAAGAAAGCGAAGAAGAAAAAGAAGAAAAAATAATTTTAACGCCTTTTTTATATTTCTATTGAGTAATCTTTACTGAGTATATGGGAGTGCAAATATCTGGTATTCTTCCTAAAAAGGAGATCGAGTTAGAAGACCTCACTGGAAAAAGAGTAGCCATCGATGCATACAACATTCTTTTTCAATTCTTATCGATAATCAGACATAGGGATACCGGAGAACCTTTACGTGATAGCAAAGGTAGGATTACTTCACATCTTTCTGGCATTTTTTACAGGACGATAAAACTAATGGATACGGGCATCAAACCGATTTATGTTTATGATGGTGAACCCCCAGACTTTAAAAGAAAAACAATCGAAGAAAGGGAAAAGACGAGAGAAGAGGCAAAGAAAAAATGGAAGGAAGCAGTAAAAGAAGGAAGAAAAGAAGACATCATGGTTTATGCACAAGGAGCATTGAAGATAACAGACGAGATGATGGAAGATAGTAAGAAAGTTCTGGATGCGATGGGTATTCCATGGGTACAAGCGCCGTCAGAGGGTGAAGCACAGTGCGCCTACATTTGCAGATATGAAGATGCTGACTATTCTGGATCTCAGGATTATGACGCTCTAATGTTCTTTTCGCCATACCTCGTAAGAAACTTGTCGATTACTGGAAAAAGAAAATTACCGAGACAAGAAAAATATATCGAGATTAAACCCGAGATAATAGAATTGAAAGAGGTTTTATCCAGTCTTGGTGTTACAAAAGAACAGTTGGTTGTTATTGGTATATTAGTTGGTACAGATTATAATCCTCAAGGTATCAAAGGGGTCGGCCCTAAGACTGCATTGAAACTCGTTAAAAAAAATAAGACATTGGATAAAGTTTTGGAGGAGGTTGAATGGACTTTTGATGTTGATCCGCATAAGATATATGAATTCTTCTTGAAACCACCGATAACAAAAAAATATGAAATCGATTGGAAAGAACCTGATCCAGATAAACTGATTGAACTAATGGTTGAAGAGCATGATTTTTCTAATGATCGAATTGAGAATGCACTCAATCGATTGATGGAACTGAAGAGAGAAGGGACCCAGTTAAGACTTGAAGATTGGTTTAAAAAATCAAAATAAACTATTCAACCCCGGAGTACAATCTTAGGGGAGGATTTCTTCTTTAAAAGATTTTTAAAGAAGTTTAGAATTTTTAATTGTCTGTGTTCTATCATTATCCTTTCTGCAGTATCCCAAGTGTGTCTTACGAAAATGGGCAATCTTCCTCCATCCTGCTCTGCGAGTTTATTTAAAAAGTCTATGGTTCTAGCATCATGGCTATAACCAACACCAAAATCATGACCTACTTTATTTTTCAATTCTTCGATATTTGTGTCCCTATCTTCTTTGGCAATGATTGATGCTGCGGAGACAACGGGATAATTACAATCCGCATAATTTTCACATACTAGTTCTACATCCTTATTATCCAATTTCGACCATAGGTAATCCCTGAATTTGTTTGTATTGTAACCAGGTGAATCTATTATTGCTCTATCTGGTTCGAGCAGATTTATGATTTCTGCCATTTTCATCGCTTCTATCTGATTGAGATTAACTCCTCTCTTTCTATTGGCATCGATCTTGCAAGCAGGCACACGAAGTACAACTATATGTCTAGCAATTTTCTCAATTTTTGGAACGAGTTCTTTTCTTTTTTCTGGAGTTAATTGTTTAGAATCTTTTACTTTAATTTTTTTGAGTTTCCTTTCATCTTTTTCATCTATCTGTAATCCACAAATGACTAAGGGACCTATTACTGAACCCCGACCTGATTCATCCAAACCTAATATTTTAATTAAAACCACCACTTTCTCTCCTTTTTAATATATTTCCCAACAATCGGTATTTTTTCTCCGCATTCGGGACATTTTTTATTTTTTTTAAGATTAAAAGATTGGACATCAAAACCAAATCTCTTTACCAATAATTTATTACAACTAGGACAATAAGTATTTTCGAGTTTGTGACCGAGTATGTTACCTACATAGATGAATTTCAATCCTTCTTCTTTCCCAATGTTAAATGTCTTCTCTAAAGTTTCAACAGGAGTAGCAGGAGTTGTAAATTTATAATGTGGATAATATCTAGAAATATGCCAAGGCGTATTTTCTCCGAGATCATCATGAATTCTCTTTGCTATTTCTCTCAAACACGCATCATCGTCGTTAACTCCAGGAATAACTAGAGTAGTCAACTCCACCCAAGCTCCTTTCTTTTTAGCTTGTATAGCATTCTGCCAAACGAATTCAACATTAGCGTTACAGTATTTCTTAACTGCCTCCTCATCTCCCTTGATATCGATGTTGAAAGCATCACAACCCGCTTTAAGCAATAGATCCAAAGCTTCTGGAGTAAAATAACCGTTCGTGATGAAAGTGTTGTAGAGCCCTTCTTTCTTTGCAAGCTTAAAGACGTCTATTGAATATTCCAGAAAAGTAGTTGGCTCAGAGAAGCTCATGCTAGTGCCTTGACATAGATTTTCTATCGTTTTATCCACGAGTTCTTCCGGAGTCATTATCGTAGAATTTTTTGGATCTGGGGGAACTTTTGATATACCGAAGTTCTGACACCAAGGACATATGAATATACAAGACCAACTGCCTATAGTCAAACAATCGCTTCCTGACCAGAAATGAAATAATGGTTTTTTTTCTATAGGATTAACATTTATCGATGATATGAGTCCATACTCCAAACTATATAATTTTCCTTTTCTGTTTTCCCTTGTCTTACAAAAACCCAATTTATTAGGAGCAATAATGCAGCGTCTATTGCAGGTGTTACATCTTACTCTCTTGTTAGAAAGTTCATCATAAAGTAATGCCTCTTTCACGTATTTTTCTTGAGTCATCATCACAATATATTACTCTTATTCAATTAATTATTAATCATGTTAAACCTCGACCAGATTAAAAATAGAATCAGACAAGGAGAAGATATTGAAGAAATTGTTGAAGAAATAGACTGGAAAGAATTTGAAAAATTAATAGCAGAAATTCTAAAAAAACATGATTTTAATATTCATAATAATTTCAGGTTTAAAACTAATCGACGGTTTGAGATCGATGTTTTTGCAATCAGAAATAAAAACTCTTTAATAATTGACTGCAAACAATGGGGAAGACGTAGATACAAAAAGACTGGATTAAAATACTCAGTAAAAGAACAGAAAGAACGTGTCAAACAACTAAAAAAATTCTTGAAGAATAATCCTATGGCTCAAGCCATAAAGATTAAAAAAACTACAAAATTCATTCCACTAATCGTAACCTGGTTTGAAGAGGACTTGTTTGAACATGAAGACGTGTTTGTTGTTCCTATCTGGAAATTCAATCAATTTTTACTCAACTTAAGTGAGTACATTTAAATACTCCGATATAAATATTTTGAAATTAGAATAATTATGCATCGGGGAGGGGAAAAATGACTGCATTTAACATTAAAATTGAGAATATCGTTGCTTCAGCTTCTCTAGGTGTTAAGATACCTTTGGAAAAAATAGTCGAACATTTAGAGGGAACTGAATACGAACCCGAACAATTCCCAGGATTGGTATATCGTTTAAAGGATCCTAAGGCAGCTGCATTAATATTTTCATCGGGTAAGATAGTCTGTACTGGGGCTAGGAGCGTCAAGGACGTTAAAAAAGTAGTAAAAAAAGTAGTAGAGATGATTAAGACCGCAAAGATAGGTGAACCTAAGGCATATTCGATTCAGATTGAGAACATAGTAGCCTCTGCAAAATTGGAAGCAAAATTGAATTTGGATAAGATTGCATTTCAACTCGTAAATTCAGAATACGAACCCGAACAATTCCCAGGCTTGGTTTACCGAATGAAAAGTCCAAAAGTTGCTTTCTTACTGTTCAGTTCTGGTAAGGTTGTTTGTACTGGCGTTAGAAAAGTTGAAGATATAGAATCTTCTGTAAAAACATTATCCAAAAAGTTAAAAAGTATTGGTGCCCTTAAGAAATAGGGGCACATGAAAAAAGAAGAAATCATGGATAAATTCTCAGAATTCTTGAGAGATAATTATTATAAGGACTTGGCTTCTGCTGTCACTGAAGGTAAAAAATCTCTCGAAGTTGACTTCTCTTTAGTCGATAGGTTTGATCCAGTACTTGCTGATGTCATCTTAGAAAAACCAGAAGAAACTCTTAAGATTCTTGATGAATCTGTGGAGCAGATTGATTTGCCAGAAAAGGGAGAACTCCACATAAGATTCTTCAACCTCCCTGACACCACTAAAATAAGAATCAGGAACATACGAGCAGAGCATATAGGAAAATTGCTCTGTGTTGATGGAATCGTCAAAAGAGCATCAGAAGTTAGACCAGAGGTTGCTGAGACCGAGTTTGAATGTCCGGATTGTGGGAAAGTTATAACAGTGATCCAAACAGAGAAAGATAAAACAATAAGGAAACCGAGCAGATGTAGTTGCGGTTGTAGGAGAGGTTTTAGACAAATAAATCAGAAATTGTACGATGCTCGTTGGATAGCAATCGAAGAACCATTCGAAATAACGACGGGTGAGAGGCCTTCGGAGATAATGGTTTATTTGAAAGAGAATTTGACTTCTCCTAAAATGCGGAATAAGACAGAACCAGGTAACAGAATAAAGATTATTGGTATACTCAAGGAAATGCCGAGGAAAACTATTAGAGGGAGAAAAACCAGACAAATGGAGATTCTCCTTGATGCAAACAACATAGAAGCTGTTGAAATGGAATGGGAAGAGTTGATAATAGATCCAGAAGACGAGAAGAAGATTAGAAAACTCGCTAAAGACCCAAAAATTTACGATAAATTAGTTGCTTCTCTTGCTCCTACGATGTATGGTTTAGATGATGTGAAATTGGCGATAATCCTACAACTGTTTAGTGGAGAGCCGAAGATGTTGAAAGATGGAACAAGAATCAGGGGAAATATACATCTTTTATTGGTTGGTGATCCAGCAGCTGGCAAATCCCAGTTGATGCAACTGACCACTAGGCTAATTCCCAGAGGAAAATACGTTTCTGGAAGAGGAGTGACCGGAGCGGGGTTAACTGCCACTGTGGTGAGGGATGAACAATTTCTAGGGGGGTGGGTACTTGAGGCTGGAGCATTGGTAATGGCCAACAGGAGTGTCTGTGCGATCGACGAGTTCTCAAAAGTTGCACCACAAGATCAGGTTGCTCTACAAGAGGCTATGTCCTTAGAAACTATATCCATAGCAAAAGCATCTATTGTCGCTACTCTACCAGCTCAGACAGCAGTATTGGCAGGTGGTAATCCTAAACTCGGTAGGTTCGATCCTTACATTCCCATAAGAGAACAGGTCAATATCGACGAGGTGTTGTTGAGTAGGTTTGATCTCAGGTTTGCGTTGAGGGACGTTCCTAATGTTGAAATGGATACTAAAATGGCGGATCACATCCTGAAAATGAGACATTTCCAAGAGGAAGAAGCAAAACCTGTTATAAAACCCGAATTTCTCAGAAAATATGTTGCTTATGCTAAAAGTGTACATCCAGTCTTGACAGAAAAGGCTGGTGAGGCCGTAAAAGATTTTTACCTGAAGATGAGATCAAAGGCCAGTGGGGAGGCACCAGTCTCTATCACTCTAAGACAGTACGAGGCTCTAATAAGGTTGGCTGAGGCAGCAGCAAAAGTTAGGTTGAGTAATAAAGTAACAGTAGAAGATGCTGGGATAGCAATAAGACTCATGAAAACTTCTCTAAGACAATTCGGTTTTGATCCTGAGACCGGTATGATTGACATAGACAGAGCAGAAGGTGCGATGACGAGCGCTCAGAGGAGTAAGATAAGGATAGTGTTGGATGTCATCGAGGAACTGACTGGTGTTATAGGTAAAACTATTCCAGTGGAAGAAATAACGAGAAGAGCTAAAGAAGAAGGAGTGGATGATGTGGACGATATTCTAAGAAGGATGAAGAACGAAGGATTAATTTTCGAACCCAAACCAAATTTTCTCCAGAAGATATAATTCTAAGAAAATATATTAGTCTTTAATGTTCTAAATAAGAACCATGGAAACGCTCAGACAAACTATGATTAAAGCAAGAATATCGGATGTAGTTAACGGTAGGTTCATCAGGAAAGAAGGCCTAGAACCGAGTTACGTTTTAACTGATCTTGGACAGAGAATTTCAAGGGCCAATCTACTCGGAACGGTCGTTGACAAGTTTATGAGTGAGGATGGGAATTATTCTTCCATAACTATAGACGATGATTCTGATTCCATTCGTGTTAAGGCGTTCAGAGAGGACACGAATATTTTTGATAACCTCGAGGTTGGGGACATTATCATGGTCATAGGTAAAGTCAGGGAATACAATGATGAGAATTATGTTATACCAGAAATAGTAAAGAAGATAGCTAATCCCAACTATGAAATTTTACACAAGTTAGAAGTCTTGAATCAACTCCTCCGACAGAAGAAAATTCTGGAGAGAATAAAGAAAGAAAAGTTCAGTGATGTTGAAGAATTAAAAAAGTATGCAGAAGATCATAACATGGATACAGATTCTCTAGAAGCTATAGTGGAGACATTGTCTATCGAAGAGGAAAGTAAAGAGGATTTTAAACCCATGATATTAGATATGATCGAAAAGTTAGATAAGGGGGAAGGAGTGAAATTCAAACGATTGTTGGAAGAGTCTAAACTCCCTGAAAACACATTCGAAGAAGCAATAAACGAATTATTATCGAACGGTATCTGTTATGAACCAACTCCAGGCGTAATAAAGAGGGTTTGACATGAAGGGTTATAAGGAGATGTTGAAAGAAGCAGAGAAGAAGATATCTAAAGATGTTACCAAGACCCATAGACTGGAGATACCTCCTCCTAAAGTCGTCATTCAAGGCAACAGAACATTCATAACCAACTTTACTGATATAACAAACAGTATAAGAAGAAAGCCCAAACATCTGGCGAAATTTTTGTTCAGGGAATTGGCAAAGCCAGGACATGTAGATGGTAACAGACTTATTCTTCAAGGGAAAGTCATCAGGAGTTTAGTTGAAAAGAAGATTAAAGACTATGTTAAGGAATTTGTCTACTGTAAGGAATGTAACAGACCAGACACACAATTAAAGAAAGAAGATAGACTTGTTTTTATGAAATGTGAAGCTTGTGGCGCAAAACATGCTGTAAGGCGGATTTAAGGCTTATAAATATGAAATTCCTAATCTTTTAACACTCAAGAGGTGATTTTTTGACTGAAAATCCAAAAAAGACTAAAAAAACAGAAAAAGCTGAAAAATTACACTTTCCAACTGCTCCGATAGTCAGGTTGATGAAAGCAAATCTTGACAAGGATAAACTGATAAAAAGAGAAGTGAAAGAAGGGATGAATAAGTGGCTGGGGAAGATGTGTGCAAAGGTGACGAAGAAAATGAATGAGAAGCCCTATACGACAGTTGATTTTCATACTTTCAAGGAAGCGATTCAGGTTTACAATGATGTTGAAGAGATGGAGAAGGAAAAACAAAGGGTTGTTGCCAACCTGGAGAAAATAAAACATGATTGTGATGCTTTAATCAGGGACCTGGACAGAAAATTTAAAGTTTAAATCCTTCCTTTCTATTGTATACAAATGTTTTGGTGTAAAACATATTCAGCAAAAGGACAATTGATTGTTGCGATCTGTGATAAAAATCTCTTAGGAAAAACTATCGGTAAAAACCCAACAATTATTGTAAAGAAGGATTTCTATGGTGAAGAAATAATCGATAATGAAAAAGCATTAGAATTGATGAAAAAATCCAAAATCTGCAATCTAATGGGAAAGGATGTAGTCAACCTTGCTTTGAAAAAAAAGTTTATTACGAAGGAAAATATTATGTTAATTGATGACATTCCACATGCCCAGTTTATCAAGTAAGGCTCAATTCTTTATTCTAACGACAGTCGTGATAGTAGGAGTCTTCTACGCCCTGAGTAAATACATCAATCCTTATGCTTTCGTTGATACATCAAGAGGTGCAAAGGGAGAAGAAACTTTCTTCTTCGATAACGTGAGAGAAAAGGCAATAAAGACTATTAGACTGAGCAATTCTGGTAATTTACCATCTAACCTTAATAACTACAGGAACTTTGTCAAAAACTTGGCCAGCGAAAAAGGATATAACTTAGAATTCTATTACACTAACACAACTTATGACGTCAACATAAACATGGTCTTAACTTCCCAGAAATACACACTCAAAGCAAACTTCACTGTTCCATATTAAATTCATTTAATTATCTTGAAGAAAGGTAAGAATCCCTCTCTTATTTTTTTGGTTGAACAATGTAATTTTTTCGATAGTTCTGTCAATTCCTCCTTTTCTTCTTTTCTACTCTTTTTTGTCCTGCCTAAAATCTTTATCTTGTCCGGATACTGATATCTTGAGAATTTTCTGTACATTTCTTCCTTTGCCACTGCCACACCACCTGTCATAAGATCAATCATGTATTTTTTGTACTTCCAGTTCTGTCTGATGTTTATCCTGTTTCTAAAAAGGTCAGCCCTGGAAAGCATTTCATAAGCTTTGGCTATCTCTTCTGGTTTTTCGTATTCGTTGATTATATTCTGTTCTATCCACAAGAAAATTTCATCAGCGTCTTTGTCAACATTTTGAATCGATAGTTTAGCTGCTAACGCAGTTTTTGTTTTAAATATCATCTTCAATGCATCGAATATACTGGCTTCTCTCTCCCTATCCCCCAATTTTTCTAGGTCACTCAATTTTATTTGTTTACTTTCTCTGGCTAAACTCTCTAAATCGTTGATAGCAGAACGTAAATCCCCACCAGATCTTTTCGTCAATTGTCTCAAGACATCCTTTTCACATTTCAAACCTTCTTCCTGACAAATAAAGTTCAATCTATTGATTAAACCCCAATAATAGACTTTTGTGAAGGGAATTAACACACAATAAGAACGAAGAGATCGTAATTTTGGGTCGTAAGGATTGTTTGCTGTCAGGACTATTGGATATTGAGATTCTTTTATGATTTTTATCAATTCTCTTGTACCGCCCCTATCTTCACGTCCGGCTATTCCATCGATTTCATCGATTAGGAATATCTTTCCTTTTTTGAATAGCGATTTTTGTTTTATCGATTGACCAATGACTTCTTTTATTTGTGATGCAGTACGATAATCCGAGGCGTTCATCTCGATAATTTCTAGATTTTTTTCTTTTCCTAAAGCTTCTACTAAACACGTCTTGCCGACACCAGCAGACCCATGGAATAATGCAGCTTTTTTACCGGGTTTCCACGCCTTGAACCAAGTTAGAAATTTCTCTACTGCTCTCTTTTGTCCTACAACTTCTGATGTTTTTTGAGGAGCATATTTTTCTGTCCAAGGCATAGTTATCCCTTAATCACAAGGAATTTCAACTTTTTCTACACTCCAATCTACATTAACGTACCCACCCTCATAATAATAACAAGAATAGGAAATTGGGACGCCCCAACAGTATAAATAATCCCCGCCAACTCTTATCCCTTCCCATGGGTACCCACTTGTTTTAAAACCAAGGCAAGTACAGTCTTTATAGATAGCATCAGGATGAATAGCAGTACCCCAATTACCACAATGTTTAGGATAAAAAAACATTAATAGGATAATTAACCCAACTATTATAAACCATTTTTTTTTCAAAATCTTCTTCATGCCCATTTTTTTCACTTTTTACTAAACAATAAGAATTGAGCTAACAAAGCTTCAAGTTGAATTAAAGTAGAACCACCTTCAGTAATCCTAAAGTCATATTCACCAGTCTTATCGATCAACTTAATCTTGTTTTCTTCAGAAATCTTCAAACCATAAATCTGTTTGTGAATTTCCTTTATTATGTCTTCCCCAGCCAACCCTTGTTTTAGTAGCATGTCATGTAATTTTTCCCTGGCTTTCTTGAAATTTCTATTTAGAACTAAATCGAGCATTTCCTTAACATCTTTCGGTTTGGCTCTTGAAGCAACATCATAAACTGTATTTTCAGTAATTTTCTTTCCTAAAGATGCAGAAGCTTGGAGTAAGTTCGCGACTCTTCTTAAATCACCTTCAGAAAGGTTGAACATGGCATCTATTCCACTCTTACCTATCTTTAATTTCTCGCCTTTGACTATTCGGTCGATGTACTCTTTCATATTTTTTTCAGAGAGTTGTTTGAACCTAAAAACAGCACATCTGCTTTGAATAGGGTCTATGATCTTAGATGAATAATTACAGATCAGGATGAAACGTGCAGTTCTAGTAAAATTCTCCATTGTCCTTCTCAAAGCCTGTTGAGCATCTGATGTTAAAGCATCAGCTTCATCCAAGATTATCAGTTTGAATCGGATGTCGCTTATAGATTTTGTTCTGGCGAAATCCTTTATCTTACCTCTAACAACGTTTATACCCCTTTCATCACTTGCGTTTAACTCTAAAGTATTGGCTCTCCAACCCTTCCCGTAAAGGTCATTTGCTAAAGCTAGAGCAGAGGCTGTCTTTCCTATACCCGCCCTTCCAGCAAATAGACAATGTGGAATATTCTTTTCTTTAACGAACGCCTTCAGTCTCTCAACAACATGCTTCTGGTTGATTACTTCTTTTAATGATTTCGGTCGGTATTTTTCAGCCCAAACCTCAAATTCTGCCATTCAATCACGTTATTATTTTTAAGGTTTACATTAATTTATAAATGAAAAGATTTTTGTGATTAATATGAAGATTTCCATATCCGGGACGCCTTCTACTGGTAAAACAGAAGTTTCCAAACTATTATCGAAAAAGTTGAATTACAAACTAATCCAAGTAAGCGAACTCGCAGAGAAAATCAATGCCTTCATAGGATACGATAAAAAAAGAGAGTGTAAAATCCTTGATATGGATAAACTTGAAGAAGAAATCAAGAAAATTAAAGACGATGTTATCATAGAGGGTCATACCTCACATCTATTCCCTGTAGATATAGTCGTTGTTTTGAGATGTAATCCAGAGATACTGAAAAAAAGACTGGATAAAAGATATCCTTCCAATTCTTCAAAAGTTCAGGAAAATCTTGAAGCAGAAATACTCGGAGTGATAACTTCTGAAGCCATCATGAAAAACAAAAAAGTCTACGAGATAGACACATCTGATAAGAGTGTGGAGGAGACTGTTGACGATGTTTTAATGATTTTGAGAGGAAAGACTGAAAAATTTAAAATTGGGAAGATCGATTGGTTAGAAAAATACGTTGATATGATTGAATTGAAAGATTAATTCCGTTTCTTTTAGAATCTTATCCGATTCTTTCTTTTTTAATAAAAAGGACATCTTTACTAATCACTTTCTAATGTTCATCACAACCCTACCCCCTGGGAAACTACTAATAAATATAATGTATAGATATTAAAGTGGTTAAATGAAAAAGAAAAAAGTTTGGCCTGTAGCAAAGGGTTGGATACCGGTTAGTGAGAGCAATTGGGTTAATTGGAGCCTTTGGGATAATAACGTATCGTTTCAGAGAAGAGTTAAATCTGAAGATAAATGGGATACGGTAGAGAAATTCCATTTCACACCAAAGATATTGAAAGAGATATGGTGGAGAATCCCTAACTGGTTGACGGCAATGGAATGTAAAAGAAAAAAGAACTTAGTTGTATTGAGCACTTAATCTTCCTTAGTCTTCTCTTCCACTTCTTTTTCAAGTCCTAATTTCTCTACCAGTTCTTTATACCGATTTCTGATCGTGACCTCAGTAACATTAACTATCGAAGCAACTTCTCTTTGTGTCCTCTTTTCCCCCAACAGTACACATGCAATGTATATCGCAGCAGCAGCCACACCAGTCGGTCCCTTACCACTAGTAATATCTAGCTTTTTGGCTTTCTTGAGTATTTTTACAGCTCTAGCTTGAACCTTATCACTAAGATTCAAAATGGAACAGAATCTAGGAACATAATCCTTTGGATCGGCAGGTAATATCCTTATTCCAAGTTCTCTTGCAACATAACGATAAGTCCTTCCTATCTCTCTCTTCTCCAGACCAGAAGCCTCAGCGATCTCATCTAATGTTCTTGGTGTACCAAACTGTCTGGAAACAGCATAAACTAAAGCAGCAATAACAGATTCTATCGATCTTCCTCTAACCAATCCCCTATCAACAGCCTCTTCATAATATCTCGCTATTCTCTCATGCACAGATTTTGGAAGGTTTAAGAATGAAATTATTCTCTGTAATTCGGAAAGAGCGAATGATAAGTTTCTATCCTTTGATTCTATCAATCTCTTGTGCCATTTTCTAAGCCTGTAATACTGAGCACGTTTCTTTCCTGGAACTTTGTACAGTTCTCCAAGTCCCTTCCCTATTTCAGTCGTCAAACCCTTATCATGTTTAGTGAAGGTAAGGGGTGCACCTGTTCTAGCACGCCTTGATATCTGTTCTGAGTCGAACGCTCTCCATTCTTGTCCCCTATCGACCATCGATTCTTTAACGATCAATCCGCATTTAGAACATCTCAATTCTCCTCTCATTTCGTCCTCTAGGAATTTATCGTTCCCACACTCGGGACACTTTTTCATTTTCTTGACGAACTTCATTATAACCACTTATTAGTAAATATAGAAACTTATTTAAACTTTTCGGTTTAGGTATTTAAACTTAACATATATATTCCTACTCTTATATAAAACTTTTGATTCAGGAGGCTTTGCACAAAAACTATAGTAAGCTTTTTAAATCTATCCCCAGCTCGAAAACGCAATTTACAAGGACAG